>Ga0134128_10006244_pt1 | contig 14445 bp, 12 predicted proteins | sample KB31754_FD_96462 | JGI IMG/M metagenome (GOLD analysis project Ga0134128, IMG submission 96462) | Terrestrial soil microbial communities with excess Nitrogen fertilizer from Kellogg Biological Station, Michigan, USA - KB3-175-4 | ecosystem: Environmental > Terrestrial > Soil > Unclassified ... | reverse complement strand
GCTCTCGATGACGGTGCTCACGGCGACCTGGGCGGCCGGCTCGAGCGGATAACCGAAGACGCCGGTCGAGATCGCCGGGAAGGCGATCGAGCCGATGCGGTGCTGCCCCGCGAGCCGGAGCGCATTGCGATAGCAGGCCGCAAGCAGCTCCTCCGATGGCTCATCTTTCCCATACACCGGACCCAGGCAGTGGATCACGAAACGGTTCGGAAGGCAGTGCGCGGCGGTGATCACGGCTTGCCCGGGACTGATCGGCGCCAGGGGCCGGCACTCCCTTTCCAATCCCGGGCCGGCGGCGGAGTGAATGGCCCCGGCGACGCCGCCGCCCATGCGTAGCTGCGCATTGGCTGCGTTGACGATGGCGTCCATATCGGGCTGATGCGCAATGTTGCCCCGGACGCATTCGATCCTTACCCCTCGAAGATCTCGTTGCATCATCGGATAATACCGGGGGCAGCACAGGAGACCATCACCATGCAGAAGCGAAGGCTCGGACCGGACAATCTCGAGGTATCGGCGATCGGGCTGGGCTGCATGGGGCTGAGTCATGCCTATGGCCGGCCGGTCGAGAAACGTCAGGGCATCGCGCTGATCCGCGCGGCGGTCGACAAGGGGGTGACCTTCTTCGACACGGCCGAGGTTTACGGGCCCTACACCAACGAGGAGCTCGTCGGCGAGGCTCTGGCACCGGTGCGCGATCGCGTCGTGATCGCGACGAAGTTCGGCTTCATCATCGATCCCGCGACGGAGCAGCGGGGTCTTGACAGCCGTCCCGAGCACATCCGGGAGGTGGCCGACGCCTGCCTCGGTCGTTTGCAGACGGATCGGATCGATCTCTTCTATCAACATCGGGTCGACCCGCGGGTGCCGATCGAGGATGTAGCGGGTACTGTGAAGGACCTGATCCGCGCGGGCAAGGTGAAGCACTTCGGGCTCTCGGAGGCCGGGGCCGACACCATCCGCCGCGCCCACGCCGTGCAGCCGGTCGCGGCGCTACAGAGCGAGTATTCCCTCTGGTGGCGCGAGCCCGAGGCTGAGCTCTTCCCGACGCTCGCAGAGCTCGGCATCGGGTTCGTACCCTTCAGCCCGCTCGGCAGGGGGTTTCTCACCGGCGCCATCGACGAGCACACGAAAATCGACAGCACCGATTTCCGCCACGACCTGCCGCGGTTCTCCCCGGAAGCGAGAAAAGCGAACCAGGCGCTGATCGAGCTCATCGGACGGCTTGCGCAGAGCAAGGGCATCACGCGTGCGCAGCTCGCACTCGCCTGGGTGCTGGCGCAGAAGCCCTGGATCGTACCGATCCCAGGGACGACCAAGCTCCATCGCCTCGAGGAGAATCTAGGCGCGGCTGACATCGAGTTGAGTGTCGAGGACCTGCGTGAGATCGACCGCACGCTCTCGGAGGTGAAGGTACAAGGCGCGCGTTACCCGGAGCGGCTGCAGAAGCTCGCGGGCAAGTAGCGAAAGTTGCCACATCACGGCCGGGTGGCTAGAGTCGCGCCATGGAGCGCGCGATCGGCATCACGGTCCATACCGGCTGGGGAGCCTGTGTGGTGGTGGGTGGGTCACTGCGCAAGCCGCAGATCATCGGCAACAGGGTGGTCGAGCTTCTGGAGGATGCGGAACGCTTCTGCTATCACCGTGCGGCGGAAATGGAAACCGCGTCGGTGCCCCAGTGGCTCACACGCATCCGCGCCAAAGCCCTGGCGCGCGCGAGGAGCGAGCTTGCGCCCCTGCTCGCCGAGCACATACGCGTCAGCGCCATCGTGGCCAAGGACGGCGCCCTGCCGGATGCGGAAACAGCCCTGACGGCGCACACTCGAATCCATTCCGCGGAAGGCCTCTTCTATCGCGACATCTTCCGCGACGCGTGTCAGCTCCCCTGCCACATCTTCCCGTCAGCCTCACTCGACATCACGACGGTGGGCAGGCTCGCCACGAAACCGTGGGGACGGGATCAGAAGCTCGCCGCGCTGGCAGCATGGCGGGCGATGCGCGCCTGATGCGAGTCAGCGCCTGATGTGCGCGCTGCGATGCTGCCCGCTCAGATGCGAGTCTCAGCCGGCGGTGACTCGAGCCCGCACGATCCCAGAGTCGTCACGCGATGGGCGCACTCGCGCACGGCCTTCGGGTCCTGTCCCGCGGCGAGCGCGAGCCAGAGAATGACGAGACTGAATGCCGCGATGATCCACATGCCGGTGAAGAAGCCGATCACCCCTCTGCCCCCCATGACGCCCGCGGGCCCGAGATAACTCACGATCCACATCCCGACGAGATAGGGAATCACCCACCACCCCTCACGCCACCCGAGCGCACTCAGCGGCCGGCGCGCCGCGATATACCATCCCAGGTATACGACGATGTAGGCGAACACCGCGCCGAACATCCACACGGTGACCGCGTAACCCGTCCAGTAGATGATCCAATTGGAGGCGATGAAGGCGATGGTGGCGATCAGGCCGGCCGCGCGCAGGCGGAAAGGACGGGCGGCATCCGGCAGCGCCTTGCGCAGGTGCAGCAGAATCACCGGCCCGATGCCGTAGGAGAGCACCGTGATAAGGGAAACCGCCGAGACCAGCTTCTGCCAGGAGGGAAAGGGGAAGAAGAACACCACGCCGACGATGTAGGTGACGATGAGTCCCGCCCACGGCACGCCTTGCCGGGTGAGTCGCACCATGTGCCCCGGCGCGTTGCCCATCTCGCCGGCGGCCATGAGGATCCGCGGGCTGCCGGTGACATAGATGAACGCGGTACCGAGAGGCGAGACGACGGCGTCCACGTAGAGCACGATGGCCCACCAGAGCGCGCCCACGCCGACTGCGATGGCCGCGAGCGGGCCGAACATGCCGGTGAAATGCAGGTGCTCCCAGCCGTTGCTGATATCACTTGGCTTCAATGCTGTGATGAACGCAACCTGCAGCCCGACGTATATCAGCATGCCAATCACCACGGAGCTGATCACGGCGATGGGTACGTTGCGGTTGGGGTTGCGCGTCTCTCCCGCGAGCGCGATCGCCTGTTGAAAGCCCAGGAAGCTGAACACGATTCCGGCCGTGGCCACCGCCGTGAACATGCCGCTCTTCGGCGTGCTCGAGGCATGCGCCACCATGTTGGAGGGGTGGAAGGAGTACGCCACCAGAATGCCGATCGTCGCGATGGGAATGACGAGCTTCCACCAGGTCGCCGCGCTGTTGATGGCCAGAACCCAGCGCACCCCGAGGAAGTTGAGCGCCACGACCCCGGCGAGCAGCAACGCCGCCCAGCCCATGCCGGCCCCCGTCATGAGGCCGGTGTGCGGCTCGATCAGGCCGGGGATGTAATTGTTGGCGTAGGTGAGCACGGCGCTGACTTCGACCGGCGGCACGGACACGAAGGCGAGAAACAGGATCCAGCTCCAGATCTTGCCGACGAGATCGCCGTGGCTGACGTGCGTCATGTGGACCAGGGCTCCGGAGTTCGGAAACATGGTCGAGAGCTCCGCGAACACGAAGGCGAGGAGGAGAATGGCCGCGGCGCCGATCACCCAGGAGAGCACGCTCCACGGCCCGGCCTGCACCGCGGCATGAAGCGCGCCGAAGAGCCAGCCCGAGCCGATGATGCTGCCGAGACTGGCATACAGGAGCCCGATGACTCCCGCATCGCGCCTGAGCTTTGCCGGACCTGACATGATTACCCCCGAAGCGCCGCCTACGTGCAAACGCCGCCTGCGCCCCCCCCCGGCAGCATCGTTTGTGGCAAGCCTAGGCGAGATCCGCCGGAATGTCTAAGTCCCGCGCCGGCCGCGGCGATGGACCGCCGTTGGCGCGAGACGAGCCGCGCGCGTTCGCGATGAACCGGGGTGGATGAGCCTGCCGCTCGCGGGTCAATAGCCCGTCGCGAGCCCCGCCGGCCGGCGCCGGTCATTGGCACCCCCTCCAGCCGCAGGCGCAGCAGCACGGCCGCTCATCATGGGCCGCGGCTCGGACTAGCGGGTCGATTCCACGGCCGCCATCCAGGGAACGGTCTGTTGCGAGCGGTGCTCGGCGCCGAGGATCTGCCGGTACAGCTCGGGTTTCCGGGCCTCGCGGTAGCGGTGTCCGCCGGCTCTCGCGAGCTTCTCGTGGCTGCAGGACGCAACGGCAATGTCGTTATCGAGGAGCCTGCATTCGGCGATTACCTCGCCAAAGGGATCGATCACCATCGAGCAACCGTTCTTGAGCTGATCGTCGTCCATGCCGATGGGATTCGTGAAAACGGCGAAGATGCCGTTGTCGTAGGCGCGTGCCGGCAGCCACTTCATCAGCCACTCGCGCCCTTTGACGCCATCGAATTCGGCGCGCAGCGGGAATGGGTCGCGGGCGCGATTGCGCCATAGTACGGGATCGACGAAGCCTGCGCCGGGACGCGTGGACGGTGTGCACATGGTCACGTGCGGCATGAAAACGATCTCTGCCCCCAAAAGCGCAGTGGCGCGCACGTTCTCAATGACGTTGTTGTCGTAGCAGATCAGGATTCCGCACTTCCAGCCGCCCAGCTCGAACACCGTATAAGTCTTGCCGGGCTCGAGGTGCGGGTTGATGAAAGGATGGATCTTGCGGTGCTTCGCGACCAGGCCGCCGCGGTCGACGCAAACAAAGGTGTTGTACAACTCACCGTCCTCTCCCCGCTCGAAAAGGCCGGCAAGAATCGTGATGCCATGACGCCGGGCAATTACGCCGAGCGCTTCGACGCTCGCGCCGCCGGGTATGGGTTCGGCCAGCTCCCAAAGCTGATCTCTCGACAGCCGCCGCGCAAAGGTATATCCGGTGACGGAGCACTCGTGAAAGGCAATCACATCCGTCCCCTGGGAGGCCGCCCGTGCCGACAGCTCCTCGATCGCCGCCAGGTTGAACCGCTTATCGCCGCTGCGATTCTCGAATTGCGCGGTGGCTATTCTCAGGTCATTCGGCATGGGGGCACCGTTACGGTCAGCTCAAATCAACCCGGACCATCGGAGGCGCCATCTCGATCAGCTTTCGCGCCTGACCTTGCACGACACTGACTAGATCGTAGCACGGCAGCACGCTCACGCCTGCCTGCAGGGCTGCGGTCAATCGAGCTCCACATCGAGCTCGGCGAGATGCGCCGGCTCCGTGACGATGTTGATTCCGGTGATCTTTTCGCCTTCGATCGTGAACAGGAAGACCGCGAGGATCCGGCCGCCCACCGCCCAGGCCGCGCCCGGCTTGCCATCGATGAGCGCTGCCGAGGCGCCGCGAGCACGTCCCTGGAAGGTGCTCGCAACGCGCGATGCGCCTCGAGCCTCTGCATCGAGTGCCGGAGCACCCTGCGCCTGCCTCTTGGCGGCTGTACGCACGGCCGTCTCGTCGGCGCGCAGCACTACATCCGGCGACAGCACCGCGACGAGCCGCTGAAAGTCACCTTCGCGCGAGGCTGCCAGGAATGCGCTGACCAGTTCGCGATGCACCGAGATGTCGGCCGCCGGAGCTTCCGTGCCCTGGACCCGGCGTCGTGCGCGGCTGGCGAGCTGTCGAACCGCCGCAGGTGTGCGGTTGAGGATGCGCGCGATCTCCTCGAAGGACAGATTGAACATATCGTGCAGCACGAAGGCCACACGCTCCCCCGGTGCCAGCCTCTCGAGAATGATCAGCAGCGCCGGGCCGGTCGCATCGGCCAGCGCGAGGTTGTCCTCGAGACTGCCGTCGCCCGGCGCCTCGCCCACGGCTGCGAGTGGCTCCTCCCGCCGGGAGCGCCGCGCGCGCAGCATGTCGAGGCATACCCGCGCGAGAACGGTGGTGAGCCAGCCACCCAGGTTCTCCACAGTCTGAGAGCCTGAGCGGCTGAGCTTCAGCCACGTCTCCTGCACGGCATCGTCGGCTTCACTGGCGGAGCCCAGCATCCGGTACGCCACTGCCCGCAGACGAGCCCGATCCTGGTCGAACCGCCTGGCCAGCCAGTCGTTAGCATCCATCCGAGCCCTCTTGCCGCCGCAAATTGCGCCCCAGCCGCGCTGGCCGCCTACCAGTATGGCTCCGCCGGGCGGATCTCGACGGCCCCGCCCAGGCGGGCCGCCGGAATGCGTGCGGCCAGCGCAACCGCAGCATCCATGCTCTCGGCTTCGAATACCAAATATCCGCCGGCGCCTTCGCCGAGGTACGTTCCGTCCTTGATCTCAGCCTTGCCGTTCCGGACCTGCACGGTTTTTGCGGCCTTCGGCAGTCCCAGCGGAAGGCCTGGCGTGACGCCCGGCGTCTTGCCGAGCTGCTGGTAATCCGCGTAGATGGCCTTCTGTTCCTCCTCCGGAAGCGTCTTCCAGCGATCGGAGCCCGGCACCGGGGGCGTAGTCCCCTGATAAATCAGCAGTACGTATTTCATGGCTACCTCCTCATCCGTATGACGGATGCGGAGGGTGCGAATGTGACTGCGTCCCTCACCCTCGATTCCAACCCTTACCCCCCGGCCGGCATCCAAATGCCATGAAAGCCGCAACTTTCATCAATGCCGTGTGTTCTTGGGGCAAAACGAGGAGAAGTCATCATGAGTCACATCCAGAAAGCCACTGCCGCCGCCATCGCCCTCACCCTCACCCTCGTGGGTGCCACGCTCGCCACCGCGCCAATGACGCTTCCCGATAGTCAGCAGGCCGTGGCGCGCGCCCACCAGTGGAGCGCCGGTCACTTGCATCACATCGCGGATGGCTTGCGCAATGTCGCCTCATCGGCGCGGGTCTGACCCCTGGCAACGGCTGGAGATCTTCGATGCACAAAGTGATTCCGTCGCTGGCCGCGCTTGCATGGCTCGGCGTTGCAGGGGCGGCCGGCGCGAGGCCGTGCCTTTACAGCGCGCCGCGCAATGTGGACCTCGATGCCACCACCCTGAAGTCCCTGCTGCTGAACCTGGGTGCGGCCGACGCCCATATCCAGGGGGTGCCCGGCCTGTCGCAGATCCAGGTCCGCGGCACCGCCTGCGCATCGAATCCGGAATGGCTGGATGATCTGCGAATCGACACTTCCCGCAGCGGCGCGCAAGCCACGGTGTCGGCCCGGAGAAGGAACCACGAGAGCAGCTTCAGCCTGCTCGGCGTCTCCCGCTACGCGTACCTGAAGCTCTCCGTGAGCGTGCCTCAACAGCTTGCCGTCGCGATCAACAGCGGGTCGGGCGATGTCGTCGCCGAGACGCTGCAATCCCTCGACTTCCATTCCGGGTCGGGAGACCTGAAAGCCGACCGGATCGATGGCGCACTGGCTCTGGATCTCGGCTCGGGGGACGTTGAGGCGCGCGACGTCGGCAACGTGGAGTTGCGAAGCACCGGCTCCGGCGATGTGACCGTCAGCAATGTGCGTGGCGATGTGCGAGCCGGCCAATCCGGCTCCGGCGACCTGCGCTTCAGCGACGTTCGGGGCAGCGTGTCGCTCGGCTCCATAGGCTCCGGAGATCTGCGGCTCGAGAACATCGGTGGTAATGTCCAAGTGGACAGCATCGGCTCGGGTGACATGGTTGTTGATGTCGTGACCGGCAATCTTCAGGTCGGTAGCACCGGCAGCGGTGATGTGAGCTATCACGGTATCAAGGGAACGGTGCACGTAGGGCGCAGGAACGACTGACAGGCTGCGTGAGCAGCAGCGTCCCCCTCTCCTCTCGATGCGTTGCTGGATGTCTGCGGCCCGGTTTCCGGGCCGCTTTTTTTGGGCGCGATACCGCGCGCGGCGCTGGAGCGCGACCAGAGATTGATCGTCAGCGCTTGGGGCGGCCGCGAGGCTTCCGAGGCCGGCGGCCTACACGACTATGCCAACCGCCAGTTGTCGGGGTTGGTGAGTGGGTTGTATGCGCCGCGGTGGCAGCGTTATTTCACATCGCTGGAACGGGCGCTGGCGGACGGCTCTTCGCCAACACCCATCGACTGGTTCACGATGGAACAGACTTGGGCAGACGCCCGCACGCGGGAACCCACTGCCCCACGCGGTGATCCTTGGCGCCTGGCCGCCCGGGTCGCGGACCGGCTCGGCAAGTGCGGCCCGCTCCCGGCCATCGCGGCCGGGAGCGGAGCCAATCAATGAGTCATCAATAACGGCGCGGGCCACCGCCGCGGTTGCCGCCGCCGCCGGAACGTTCCCGATCCTGTGCTTCGTTGACCTTGAGCGAGCGGCCGTCGAAGTCGGTGCCGTTCAGCGCCTGCATGGCCCGAGAAGCGTCGGCGTTCGACATCTCCACGAACCCGAATCCGCGCGGGCGGCCGGTGTCGCGGTCATTGATCAACGAGACCTTCTCCACAGTCCCATGCTTGGAGAACAGGGCGCGCACGGCCTCTTCGGTGGCCGTAAAGGGGAGGTTTCCAACGTATAGTTTCGTCACTGCAGAATACCCGTGAAAGAGAGCGGTAAGGGACGGCAGGTACATTCCTGCCTCCTGGTTCGCGGAGCTTTGCGAGGGTGGCAGACATTGGGCCGGAAAACGCGCCGGGAAGCGGCGCTGGCGCCAAGGCAGACAAGCCGGAAAGGTACGAGCCGCCGCGTAGATTACAGCATTGGGGTGCACCCTGCGAATTTTTGTGTTCCCTCGGCGGCAGGCGCCAATCGGCCCCTTGCGCCAGTGCTACCCGGCGCGCATGCTGGCTCGGCGCGTCACGTCGCTGTGGGTCGGAGCGCATCGCGCATGCAGGAGCCGAAAGAGTGATGAATCTTACCCTGATCGATGCTTTCGGCCGGTTCGGCGCCAAACCGGACAGCCGGCTCGGCAGCCTCTCCGCCATGGCGGCGGACGGTGCCATGGTGCTCAACTGTCTGCCGGCCCATTTTGGCCACCCCACCCGCGGCGTTCTGCGTTACGAGACCCGGCTTTCCACCGCGCAGGCCGAATCCAAGGTCGTGACTGCGCTGGGGGTGCACCTGACACGCGCGCGCGAAGAGAGTCTTCCGGTCCGCATGGTCGTCACCTATGCGGAGCGCGAGAAGACCAGCAAGGCCAGGGGCTATCACGTTCGCCCCGATCTGGTAGGCAAGGTCGTCGAATTCGACGGCGACCATTTCGTCGTCGACTTCACGCGGCCGCCGGCGGCACGTCCGGCGCTCGCGGCAGGCCGTCGCAAGTAACTCCGGTCAGTGAGCCGGTGAGCACACCGCGGTAAGCGTGAAGTGCAGCCGCAACCGACACTGCGGCTTCGACGCGAAGTCGCTCGCGCGTGTTCCGCCGCATTCGAGCACGCCTTCGACCCGATGTGATGGGTCCTGCACGGCCGCGTGCGCCGCCGCGGTCAGCTCGAACCGGCCGTCGCAGTCGCCGTACGGACAGGGAAAGGAAAAGTGAGCGTGGGCCGGAGGATGCAGGATGCGCGATTGCGGCACCGGGGTGCTGGATCCGCCGCCCTCGAAACTCAGCTCGATCCGTAGCTGCTCGACCGCCGGGAAGAGGGACCGCAACCTGGGCGCGGCCTCCTGGTCCCGTCGCAGCTCGGCGGAACGATCCTGACGCGTGGCAGCGCCGCGAGCTTGACCGAGTCTCATGTCCCGCTGCTCGATGTCGGATTACCCGACGCAACGGACGGATCCGGCAACGTCGATGTGCTGTCTCCAGAAGCGCTCAGGCGCGCCGTCCGGCGCCCCTGTTTCTCGAGCTGACGCGCCTTCCTGCTCTGCTCCTTCTGCTTCTTGGCTTGGCGATAATTCGGTTTCGGCACGAAGTCTCCTCGGTACGGAACAGCATACACTCTACGCCGAATCGGGCTGAGCCGGAGCACTATTGCGCCGGCGCTGCGCATGGCTCGATGGCGCGCGCCCGCCGCGAGGAATCCGGGCACCCGCGCATCGGGTCGCGGCCGGCCGGCTCATGCGCCCGGCAGGGTCAGAAGGATGCGCATTGGTCCTGTTTCTTCTTGGCGGAGTTTCCCGCCCCGGATATCGAGGTATTGTTCTCGCACTGAAGGTTCTGGCCGACCTGGTTCTCGTTGACCTGCGTCGACGGACCTGAGTTGTCCTGGACCTGAAGGTTGCCTGCGACGGTATTGCCGGTGATCGCGGCAGCGGCACTGTTGTTCATGACCTGCAGATTGCCGCCGATCGTATCGCCATCACACCCCGACGGCGCGCCAATCGTGACGGCGGCGCCGTTATTCTGATACTGCAGGTTGCCATCGACGGCCGCTCCGCAGATCTGGATCGGCGCAGATCCCGGCGGGAGATCCTGGATCTGAAGATTACCCTCTATGTGGGTGGACTGAAGGATCGATACGGTCCCGCCCCCTTGTACCTGCACCTGTCCCGTGACCGTCGCTCCCGATAGCTCGAGGACACCTCCATCGACGCGGACATTGCCTTCGATGGTGGCCCCGCTCGAGAACACGCAGTCCTGTCCGGAGTCGACGGTCAGATTTCCGGCGAAAAGACCCGTGAAGGCGCCGTTACACCCGTTACTCGCAGGCGGTGCGGCCGGTCTGGGCTTGATGCCGGTGTAGTAGAGCAGAGTGTAAGCCTGCACCGCACCGCTCGATTTGGGTACGGCAAAGACGTTGACGTACGTACCGGGTTGCAATGCGGCACTCAGCCGCGCAAGGCCGCTCGAGGTGGTGATATCGAGCGCAGTCATGGTCAGTTTTCCATGCTCGCGATCGGCCTGATAGACGAGCGGCGCCGACCCACTGGCGGTGACGAGCTGAGCCGTGATGGGCGCGCCAGCGCCAAGCGGCGTGAGGGTGAAGGTGGAGCTGTAGCCGCTGCTCACCAGACCGGTAGTGACCGTAGCGAGGCCCAGCGGCACCGGCAGGAGTGTCGTCGAGCGCAGCGCCCAGGCGCCCGGCGCAGCCGGATCGTCCCACGTCGCGCGACTCACGCCATAGGCGGTGAGGCTGCCGCTCGTCGCGAGCTGAAAGTCGGGCGCGGCGCTGTCCCCGGCCACCACCTCGGTGGGATAGGCGAAGTTCCAGTATGCATAGCCCGAGATCGGAGTGCCGTTGGCAGCTGTACCGTTCGGCGTGGAGGGCGAGATGTAGTTGAGGGGGAGCGTGTAGTCATCGGAGCGGCGCGAGAACTGGCTGGTATACGTGAAGCCCGTCAGAGTCGTGTTCGAGATGGCTCCCCAGAAGAGCGCGCTCTCGATATCGATGCTCTGCGCCAGGAGCTGTTCCGAGTCCGGATTGCGCGGGCTCACGTGCACCTTGAAGCCACGCACGACCGGGCCTGCTGCCAGGAATGCGCTGCCCGTCGCGATCGGCGTGCCGTGATAGTCGAACTCCGTGTTGGCATCGGTCTGCACCTTCACCGGATCTCCCGATCCGTCATCGACTTCCAGGGTACCGCTGCTCGCATCCACCCGCGTCACGTGGCCTTCCGGCCCGGACCACACGCTCGAGAACGAATCACTGGCCCAGATCCGGGCCGCGACCAGCGAGCCATCCGACTGGTACCGCGCCGAGATGCGCAGAAAGCGCCCCGCGGAGAGTCCCGCCAGCGCGGCGAAGTTCGAGACGGTCATGGTCGTGCCGGCATCGAGGTCGTAGAAGGCGGTCCCATTGCCGGAGTCGGCGAGGAGGGTCAACTGCTGCGGCGTAGAGACGGCCGTTTCGGGCGTGACGAGCGGCTGGGTTGGGTAGACCTGTGTGACGGTGATCGATTTGCCGTCGGCCGCGACCCCGGTCAGTGTGCCGTACATCTCGCGTAAAACGAGACTGGTGATGTCGGCGATGGCCTCGGCGGACACGGGGCCCTGGAAATCCACCGCCCACAACGTCGGGTCGTTGGAGTCGGGCGTCTGGGATTGAACGAAGACGGGATGCGACAGCGAGAAATCGAGCTTCAGCGGTGGCTGCGACTCGCCTGTCGCGCTCATGACATAAGGTGTCGGGAATGTCACCGGAATCGAAACGGTCATGGCCCCGGAGCTGCCCTGGCTGTTCTGAATCTCGATGCTCTGCGACGGGATCGGGGTGCTCGAAGGCGCAGCGAAGCCGGAGTCCGGATCATCGGAGCTGATGAGCGCCACGTCCCCGGGATTCGCACCCACGGTGATGACCGCGCCGGTGTAGACGCCGGGAGGTATGGAGACGCTGGCGAGCAGCTCACCGATGTGATCGAGCTGCTCGAGATTGATCGCGGGAACAGCGGCGGGCGCGGTGTAGAGTGTGACCGGTGCGCCGCCATTCTTCTGAGTCAGGCTGACGTTGAGAATCCGGATCGCAACCTTCGCCCAGTTACCGGACGATGTATCGGACTCTACGACCAGCGGGACGGCGGCCTGCGCTTTCGGAGTCGCGGCTGTCGTTGTGGGAGGCGCGCTCGTGGGAGGCCCGCTCATGGCGGTGCTCGATCCCGATCCCCCACAGCCCACCAGCGCGACGGCCAGCAAGCCGAACACAGCGACTCGAAGCGCATGCATCGTTGCGCACCTGAAGCACAAGCTACCGTTCGCGGACGGCGGCTGAGCAGCATCGAGCGTGCCCGGGGGCTTGAGTGTTTCCCTTTACCGCAGGGAATACCGAACATTGGCGAGTGCGAGCTGGTAGCTTATCGCCATACAGGTGCGCTCCACCCAGCACATAGAGTCCCAAGTGGGCCGGAATCCACCATGAGTCCAGCCGATCAAGATCCCGGCCTCGCGGCCGCCGCGACGCCCTCGGGTGCGCCCGATGAGGCGTCCGCCCCGATCGACTTTGCGGCTCGGGCCACGCTCGCCTTTCCCGTGGTGGGCATTGGCGCCTCCGCCGGGGGCGTCGAGGTGCTGCGGGCTTTCTTTGCGGCGTGCTCGCCCGAGAGCGGCATGGCGTATGTCGTCATTCAGCACCTCTCGCCCGAGCACGAGAGCTTGATGGCGGAGATCCTGAGCCGATGTACCCCGATGCCCGTGCGTCAGATCGAAGAAGGCATGCGCGTCGAGCCCGATCGCGTCTATGTGATCCGTCCCGGCCATACAGTGACGCTCGCGGGCGGGACGCTGCACCTCGGCGAGCCCGTGGAGAAGCGCGGACACCGCCGCCCGGTCGATGACTTCTTCCGCTCCCTCGCGCGCGAGCAGCGGGAGCGTGCCATCGCCGTTGTGCTCTCCGGCACCGGCACCAACGGCAGCGCGGGCGCACAGGCGATCAAGGCCGCAGGGGGCCTGTGCATCGCACAGGATCCCAACACCGCCGAGTTCCCCCAGATGCCCCAGAGCCTGATCCACACCGGCTACGCCGATCAGGTGTTGAAAGTCGAAGACATCCCGGCGGTCCTGTTGCAGTACACGCAGCACTCCGCCCTCGAGCTCTCTGCCGCGGGGGGTGCCGGCACGGCGCAGGAGCTCGAGCGCCATCGCCAGCAGTTGAGCGAGGTGATCGCGATCGTGCGCGCCCGCACCGGGCACGATTTCGGCTCCTACAAACCGCCGACGGTGCTGCGGCGGATCCAGCGCCGCATGGGGCTCGCCGGCATCAAGCGGCTCGAGGACTACGGTGCGCGCTTGCGGCAGAATTCCGAGGAGGCGGCCGCGCTCGCCAATGACTTGATGATCAACGTCACAGGATTCTTCCGTGACCCGGCGGCATGGGAGGCGCTGAGGGACTCGGTGGTGCAGCCGCTGGTGAAGCAATACGAGCCAGGGAGCGGTCCGCTGCGCGCCTGGGTGGCGGCCTGCGCCAGTGGCGAGGAGCCCTACACGCTCGCCATGCTGATTGCCGAGGAGGCCGAGCGGGCGGGCAAGACGGTGGAGGTGAAGATTTTCGCCACCGACACGGCAGATAAATCCTTGGGCTTCGCCCGCGCGGGCGTCTATCCGGGCGGCATCGAGGGCAATGTGGCTCCCGAGCGGCTGGAGAAGTTCTTCGAGAAGGGAGAGCACACCTATCGGATCAAGAAGGCGTTGCGCGAGCAGGTGGTCTTCGCCCCGCAGAATCTGCTGAACGATCCGCCGTTCTCGCGCGTGGACATCGTGACCTGCCGGAATCTTCTCATTTACCTCGAGCCCGAGGCCCAGCGGCGCGTACTCACGCTGTTGCACTTCGCGCTGCGCGAGGGAGGGTATCTGTTCCTCGGCAATGCCGAGACGCTCGGTTACGCGGATACCCTCTTCGAGGTGGTGAGCAAGCGCTGGCGCATCTACCGTCGCACCGGTGCGGCACATCGTTTCGCTGAGCTGCCGGCTCTCGCCGCGCGCATGCCCAATGTGCGTAGCGCCGCGCGCGCGGCAGCGGGGGCGATCGTGCGACCTTCAGCGACAACTTTGATTCAGGCCGCGTTGCTCGAAGAGCTGCCGCCGACCGCCGTGATCGATGCCAACGAGCGCATCGTCTATTTCCAGGGCGATACCGCGCCGTTCCTGCAGCAGCCCTCGGGCGAGGCCACGCAGAACCTGCTGGAGCTGGTGCGCGTCCCGCTGCGGTCGGCGGCACGCAGCGCCTTGCGTCAGGCCATGGCCGAGAAGCGTCCGGTCACCGTGGAGGCCGAGTCGGGCGAGGACGACAGCCACGTCGCGATCACCGCAGCGCCGTTGAAGCATTGCCAG
>Ga0134128_10006242_pt1 | contig 14447 bp, 14 predicted proteins | sample KB31754_FD_96462 | JGI IMG/M metagenome (GOLD analysis project Ga0134128, IMG submission 96462) | Terrestrial soil microbial communities with excess Nitrogen fertilizer from Kellogg Biological Station, Michigan, USA - KB3-175-4 | ecosystem: Environmental > Terrestrial > Soil > Unclassified ... | reverse complement strand
TAGAGTTGAGAATGCGCGCACGATCAATTCGCCGCGCTGCAGCTGCGGTGGGCAGGAACAGGCGTCGCAATCCTTTGTTAGCTCGGCCAGGCGCGCAGGCGTGCGTGCCACATGCTGTTTCCAGCGGCGGAGGCCGTTCATGTCCGACAAATCCTCTTCGAGCGCATCAGGGTTCAATCGCCGCGCCTTCATGACTGCGGCAGTAGGAACTGCCGTGGCGACGCCGCTCACCGCGCGTGCCGCGGGACCGGCGGTCACGGCGGCACCGCCGCAAGATCCCCAGTTGCCCGTCGACGTCACGCTCAAGGTCAATGGCCAGGATAAGCATCTCAGTCTGGACGCGCGCACCACGGTGCTGGATGCGATGCGCGAGCATCTCGGTCTGACCGGCAGCAAGAAGGGCTGCGACCACGGCCAGTGCGGCGCCTGCACGGTACTGATCGATGGCCGTCGCGTGCTGTCCTGCCTGACCCTGGCGTTTGCCGCGCAGGGGCACGACATCGCCACCATTGAAGGACTCGCCGATGGCGATCACCTGCATCCGATGCAGCAGGCCTTCATCGACCAGGACGCCTTCCAGTGCGGCTATTGCACGCCGGGGCAGATCATGTCGGCGGTTGCGTGCGTCAAAGAGGGGCATGCCAACAGCGATGATGAGATCCGCGAATATATGAGCGGCAACATCTGTCGCTGCGCCGCCTATCCCAACATCGTCGCGGCGATCAAGCAGGCCGCGCCCGAAATCCTGAAAGGCTAGGCCGATGCAACCGTTCGTCTTTCAAAGGGCAAATGATCCCTCAGCCGCCCTGCAGGCCTTGGCCGCGCGCGGCGGTACCACGCCCACCGAGGCGCCGGTGCAGGCGCTTGCAGGCGGCACCACGCTGATCGATTTGATGAAGCTCGACGTGATGCGCCCCACGACCGTCGTTGACATCAATCCGCTGTCGAGTGCGTGGTCTCAGATCAATCTCGATGGCGGCAATCTGCGTCTCGGCGCCCTGGCGCGGATGGCGGACGTTGCAGCCCATCCGGAAATCCAGAACGCCTACCCTGTGGTCGCGGACGCACTCAAACTCGCGGCGAGCGCGCAGCTGCGCAACATGGCGAGCCTCGGCGGCAACGTCATGCAGCGCACGCGCTGCACCTATTTCCGCGACATCAGCTACGGCAATTGCAACAAGCGCAATCCGGGCTCGGGCTGTGCCGCGATGGACGGCATCAACCGGATGCATGCGGTGCTCGGCACGTCCGATCAATGCATCGCGACCTATCCGGGCGATTTCGCCCAAAGCCTGATCGCGCTCGACGGCGCGGTGGAGATCACCGGCGGATCCGGTATCCGCAGCATTCCGTTCGCGCAACTGCACAGGCAGCCGGGCAATTCACCACAGATCGAGACGACGCTGGCGCCGGGCGAACTGATTTCCGGCTTCACGATTTCTGGCCGCTGGCCACGCTCGGTGTATCTCAAAGCGCGCGACCGGCAGTCCTACGAGTTCGCGCTCGCCTCGGCGGCGGTCGCGCTCGACATGCAGAACGGCGTGGTCCGCGATGCGCGCCTCGCGCTCGGCGGTGTCGCCACCGTGCCCTGGCGGGCGCGCGAGGCGGAGGGATTGCTGAAGGGGCAGAAATTCGACGACGCGCTGGCAGGACGCGTAGCGGAAGTTGCCTTCTCCGGCGCTGTGCCGCGCAAGCACAATGCCTTCAAGATCGCGCTCGGCAAGCGCGTGGTGGCGCGCGCGCTCCACCAGGCCGCAACGATGGAGGTATGACGATGTCGACCGCCGCTCCCGCGCCGAAAGCGAATATGGGCCAACCGGTGCCGCGCTATGACGGCGTCGCCAAGGTGACAGGACGCGCCCAATATGCCGCGGACGTGCCGCTCGCCCATCCGGCTTACGCCTATCTCGTCACCTCCAGCATCGCCAAGGGCCGCATTGACGGTTTCGATCTTGCCGAAGCCAAGAACATGCGCGGTGTGATCGACGTCTTCACCCATGAGAACGCCGACAAGCTCAGGGAAGTAAAATTCTTCAGCAATGGCGGTTACGCCTCCACCACGATCGTTCCGCTCAATTCGCCCGACGTCGCGCATGAAGGCGAGATCGTCGCCGTGGTGGTCGCCGACACGTTTGAGGCGGCGCGCGACGCCGCGCATCGCGTCAAGATGAACTACACCGCGCAAACCCCGACCGCGACGTTCGGTTCGCCCGGGACCACGTCGGCCCGCGCCAAGGGCCAGAGCGCGATGTTCAAGGGTGACCCGAAGGTCGGGGACTTCGCCAACGCGTTCGACCGGGCCGAGGTGAAGTTCACCGCTGCTTATGAAACGCCGACGCAGCACCACAACCCCATGGAGCTGTTTGCCACCAGCTGCGTGTGGCACGGCGATGAGCTCACAATTTACGAGCCGAGCCAGTTCGTGCACGGCTTGAAGAACGGTGTGGCCCAGCAGCTCGGCATCGACCCCGACAAGGTGCGGGTGATCAATTCTTACGTCGGCGGCGCCTTCGGCTCGAAGGGCTCGACCACGCCGCGCACCGCGATCATTGCCGCGATCGCGCGGGGGCTGAACCGGCCGGTCAAGCTGGTCGCGAGCCGCGACCAGGGCTTTACGATCGCGACCTATCGCGCCGAGACGCGGCATCAGATTCAGTTGGGGGCAAGCCATGACGGCAAGCTGGTCGCGCTCCGCCATGAAGGGGAGGAGATTTCCTCGCGGCCCGACCCCTATTGCGTCGGCGGCACCAAGACCACGACGCGGCTCTATGCCTGTCCGAATGTGGACAGCCTGGTGTCCATCGTGCGCGCCGACCGCAACACGCCGGGCTTCATGCGCTCGCCGCCCGAGGTGCCCTACGTGTTCGCGCTGGAAAGCGCGATGGATGAGCTCGCTGTTCAGCTGAAGATGGACCCGATCGAGCTGCGTCGTGTCAATGACACCGACAAGGAGCCGATCTCCGGCAAGCCTTACACCTCGCGTTCGCTGCTCGCCTGTTTCGACGCGGGCGCCAAGGCCTTTGGGTGGAACAAGCGTGCGATGACGCCGAAATCGATCGCCGATGGCGATTGGCTGATCGGCTATGGCTGCGCCACCGCCTGCTATCCCACCCAAATGGCGCCGGCCGCCGCACGGGTGCGATGGCAGCGCGATGGCCGCGCGCGGGTCGAGATTGCCGGCCAGGAACTCGGCACCGGCGCCTACACGGTGATCGCGCAGGCCGCCGCCGAACGGCTGGCAATCCCTTACGAGAAGGTCTCAGTGGAGCTCGGCGACAGCAGCCTGCCGCCAGCACCGGTGGCGGGCGGCTCCAACTCGACCGCGAGTACTTGTTCGGCGGTGATGATGGTGTGCGACCAGGTCCGGCAGCGCCTGTTCGCGGCGCTGATGCCGAAGGAGACGCTCGCGGACAAGGCCAAGGAAACCGTGGGGGTCGGGCAACCGCCGTCGGCGCAAGCGGCCCAGAGCGGTCAGCCACTCGATCGCGAGAAAGCGTTCGATGCGCTCGGCGTCAGCGTGGTCGAGGAATATGGCGAGTGGAAGCCACAAGGTGCGCCGAAGGATGCGCTTGAAGCGCTGCACAAGGGCCTTGTGCGCATGGTCGGTGGTCCCGAGCTCGGTGACAAGATCGCCTACGCCTTCGGCGCCGAGTTCGTCGAGGTGAAGGTCAACCGGTTCACCCACGAGATCCGCGTGCCGCGCCTTCTCGGCGCCTTTGCCGCGGGCCGCATCATGAATCCGCGCACAGCCCGCAGCCAGCTGATGGGCGGCCTGATCTGGGGCATGTCGTCGGCGCTGTTCGAGGCCACCGAGATCGACGAGCGCTATGCGCGCTACATCAACGACAATCTCGCCGACTATCTCGTGCCGGTGAATGCGGACACGCCGAGTGTCGACGTGATCCTGCTCTCGGAGACCGACAAGGAGATCGATCCCGCGGGCGTCAAAGGCCTCGGCGAACTCGGCAATGTCGGCACTGCGGCCGCGGTCTGCAACGCGATTTACAATGCGACCGGCCAGCGCATTCGCAAGCTGCCGGTGCGGCTGGAGAAGATCGAGGTGTGACGCATGATCCGGACCAAAGGGCCGCGTTAGCGCAAGATGGGCACCGGCTTTTCCGGTAAATTCATGCTCGAGGAAGACCCCAGAGCGTGAGTTCCAGAGTCTGGTCACGCCGGCTTTCCTGCGCTAAACACGCTGCCGCGTTTTCGAAACCGGGAAGGTGGTCCGCGATGCTGCGTGCAAGATTTATGGTCGCTTCGGTGATGGTGTTCGTTGCCATCCTGTTTGCCCCAGGTGTTGCTTCCGCCCAGAACATAGGAAAAGTCGTGAGCACACCATCGGGCCTGCAGATCATCGATACCAAAATCGGCACTGGACCGTCGCCCAAGCCGGGCCAGATTTGCGTGATGCATTACACCGGCTGGCTTTATGAGAACGGCCAAAAGGGCAAGAAATTCGACTCGTCGGTCGATCGCAACGAACCGTTCGAGTTTCCGATCGGCCAGCACAGGGTGATCGCGGGCTGGGACGAGGGCGTCGCCACCATGAAGGTCGGCGGCAAGCGCACCCTGATCATTCCGCCCGCGCTCGGCTATGGCGCGCGCGGCGCCGGCGGCGTGATTCCGCCGAATGCAACGCTGCTATTCGATGTCGAGTTGCTCGCGGTAAAGTAGCGCAATAAAAAAGACCGGCCTTGCGGCCGGTCTTTTTCACTGAACACGCGTGATGATGAGCGATATCAATCGACGCCGCGCTTGGCGGCGTCGGCCGCGCGATCCATCGCATCCTTGGCGGCGTCCTTGGCATCGCCCATGGCCTTCTGGCCCTTGCCTTTGATCTCCTGCATGGTGCCTTCGCCCTTGAGCTTTTCGGAATCGGTGGCCTCACCGACGCCCTGCTTGGCCTTGCCCATCGCCTCGTTAGCGGTACCTTTCACTTTGTCCGCGGTGCTACCCATGAAAATCTCCTGTGATCACTACGAAAATCAACGTCCCGCTCGCGGAAAAGTTCTTATCCGTTGGCTGGCTCGTAAGGCCGTGTTTTTATAGGGTGTGCCCGCGGAACTTCATCGAAAGCTGTGCCATGACCTCTGAACATCATCATCACGATCACGATCACACGCATTCGCACGATGACGACATGGAACGCTGGAAACATGACGGCGTCCGCATCATTCCCGGCAACCAGCTCGATCCCAATGTACCCTCCACGGCGGGCATGGATCGCAAGGCCGCGATCAATTTCGCCCGCGTCGGCGCGCAAAAGCTGTGGGCAGGCACGGTCAAGATCAAACCCGATGCCAAGACCGGCGCGCACCATCACGGGCATCTCGAAAGCATCATCTATGTGGTGAAGGGCAGGGCGCGGATGCGCTGGGGCGAAAAGTTGCAATTCACCGCGGAAGCCGGCCCCGGCGATTTCATCTTCGTGCCGCCTTATGTGCCGCATCAGGAGATCAATGCCAGCCGCGACGAGGTGCTGGAATGCGTGCTCGTGCGTAGCGACGGCGAGGCGGTAGCGATCAATCTGGACATCGAGCCGGTCGAGAAGCCGGAGACGGTCCTGTGGGTCGACCCCGTGCACCGCGATCCCGCTGAGAAGAAGTAACTTCGTGGCAGTGGAGGTGTCATTCTGGGAAGATGCGGCCGCGTCGATCCGGGAATCTCGCACCACAACGTCTGGATTTCCGAACTCCACGCGCGAAGCGCGTCCTGGAATGACGACACGGCGAACCGCCGCGGGGGGTGTCTTAGCGCAAAAAAATCCAGCCGGCTTGTCGGGAGCCAGATCGGCCATCCGTCCTTGGGGCGTACAACACACGGAGAGCGTGATGACCAAACTGATCTTCGTCAACCTGCCGGTGGCTGACCTTGCCCGCGCTACCGCGTTCTATCAGGCGATCGGCGCCACCAGGAACCCACAGTTCAGCGATGACACCGCGTCCTGCATGGTGTTTTCCGACACTATCCACGTCATGCTGCTGACCCACGACAAGTTCAGGCAATTCACGCCGAAGAAGATCGCCGACGCCAAGGCTGCGAGCGAGGTTCTGATCTGCATCTCCGCCGACAGCCGCTCGGCCGTGGATGATGTCGTGGCCAAGGGAGCGCGCGCGGGCGGCACGGCCGATCCCGCGCCGAAGCAGGATTTCGGTTTCATGTATGGCCGCAGCCTCGAGGATCCCGATGGTCACATCTGGGAAGTGATGTGGATGGATGTCGATGCCGCGCGCAACGCGCAGGCGGGTCAGACGACAGCCTAGCTCTTCGCCTGTTGCAAGGAGGATTGCATGTCCAAGATTTCCCCCTGTCTGTGGTTCGATGGCGAGGCCGAGGAAGCCGCGAGTTTCTATGTTTCGCTGCTGCCGAATTCGAAGATCGAAACGATCCAGAAGAACATGGCCGACAGCCCGGCCGGCAAGGCCGGCACGGTGCTGGTCGTCGAGTTCACCCTGGCCGGTCAGCGTTTCATGGCACTGAACGGCGGCACGCGGTTTGAATACACCCATGCGGTGTCGTTCAAGATCGATTGCGAGGATCAAGCCGAGGTCGATCGTCTCTGGGAGGCGTTGTGCGCCAATGGCGGCCAGGCCGAGCGCTGCGGCTGGCTCAGGGATCGCTACGGTGTTTTCTGGCAGATCGTGCCGACGGCACTGCCGAAATACCTCGGCGGTCCCGACCGCGAAGGCGCCAAGCGCGCGCTCCAGGCCATGCTCGGCATGGTCAAGCTGGATATCGAAGGGCTCCGGCGCGCCTATGAGGGCGGTTAGTTCTGCGCGTCCTTGAGCTTGGTCTTGCCATAGCCGACGATGACGAGGTCGCCGCCGGCGATGCCGAACTTCTCGACCAGGTAACGTTTGATGGTGTCGGCGCGGCGTTCGCCCCGGCGGTCAGACCGCTCGCCGGGACTGGCGAGCGGGCGGCCGCGGGGCCGCCCCCTGTCTCTTTCCCTTTCCGGCCTCAAAGCAGTCGCGGACTTGCCCGGCTTGTGACAACAAATCACCCAGATGCATCCCTACCAAGCCGCCGGGGTCCCGAGACCACGGTCCAAGATCGAACTCCAAGACCCAACCCCAGGACCTAAGGCCGAGAACAAAAAGCGACGCAAGCAGAGGCCGTGTTTTCTCCCAAGCGACCGAGTGATTATCAGGGCTATCGCGCAAGTGCGGACCGGACGGGCTTCGTCAGCTCGATGTCCGTGCTGATCGGCGCCGCCATCATCGCGGTCGCCATCCTGCTGTCCACGCTCGTTACCGCCGTCGGCACCCGCTATGTCGGCATCGAAGGGCCGACCGAAGATAGCGCCTGGCTGGTCGACCGCCTGACCGGCGCTATCTACAAATGCGTAGCGCAGGACCGGGGCCCGGCCTCCTGCGAGTCTGACGTCTCGACGGGAAGCATCGGCAGCCAGCCGAAGCCGTGAACGTGGCTTCCGACCGAGCCGCAAAGCTGCCCTCCAGCCGCCACAAATGTCTTTTTCCGGAAATGTTCCCGTGGAAAATAGTTCCCGTGAGTCGGCATGACGCGGGCTCTATTTAGTGAGGGCAAGATGAGGATTCTACTTACGGCTGCACTCTTTTCGGCGCTGGCGCTGGGGCTGTCGCCCGCTACGGCGAAAACGGCGAAAACGAAGATGGCGGCCTGCACCGCCGGCAACGTCGCCAAGGCCGTCGCCGCGATGAAGGCCAGTCCGACCCCGGCCAACAAGGAACTGGCGGCAGCCAATGCGGCGATGGGCACCGGCAAGATGAAGGACGCCTGCGCACATTACTATAAGGCGCAGAAGCTGAGCATGGCGAAGTAACGCCGCACGAGTTTCTCTTCGATGAAGGCCGCGCAGCCGACAAGGCTACGCGGCTTTTCGCTGGCTCTCGCACCTCTCGACCGAATCCGGCTAGATTGTCGGGTTGTGTCTGGCCAAAAGAAACTCCATCCCCTGAGCCGCCGTGAAGCGAGACGCATCTGGCTGCGCGCGCAGCGACTCGATGCGGCCGCGCCGTTCGGCGTGGGCGCGGAGGCCGTGGCGGAGGCGATCGGCCATCTCGGCTATGTGCAGATCGATACCATCAACGTCATCGAGCGCTGCCATCACCATATCCTCTGGACCCGGATTCCCGATTATCGGCGCGTGCATCTGCGCCAGGCCCAGAGCGTCGACAAGAGCGTGTTCGAGTACTGGACGCATGCGCTGTCCTATATCCCGAGCCGTGACCTGCGTTTCTTTATTCCGCTGATGCGGCTGCACAGGCGCGAGCGGGAGCGCTGGTTCGAGAGCGTCACGCCCGCCGATCTGCGCAAGGTAATGCGCCTGATCCGGCAGGGACCGCTGACCATCCGCGACATCGATGACGACGTGCTGGTCGAAAAGGAGCATCTCTGGGCCAGCCGCAAGCCGTCGAAACGGGCGCTGCAATTCGCCTTCTATATCGGCGCGCTGACCATCAGCGAGCGCAACGGCATGCTGAAGACCTATGAGCTCATGGAGAGGCATTTTGGTTGGGACAGCCTGCCGAAAGCGGCTTCGCGCGTGGAGGTCGCGGCCTATCTGCTCGACCGCGCCCTACGCTCACAGGGCGTGGTATCGCTGGATTCGATCTGCCACCTTGATGCGCCAAGCAAACCGGGAGTCCGCGGCGTCATCGAGGCGCGCGTTCGGCGCGGCGAACTGGTGAGCATCACGCTGGAGGGCGCCGGCAAGCAGGAATACTGGGCCCGGCCCGAAGATTTGCAGACGGGGGACGGTACGCCCGAACTGGTGCACATCCTCTCGCCGTTTGATCCACTGGTCATCCAGCGAAAGCGCACGCATCAGTTTTTCGATTATGAGCACCGGTTCGAAGCCTATGTGCCGAAGGAGAAGCGCAAATTCGGCTATTTCGCGCTGCCGGTACTGGTCGGCGATGACTTCGTCGCGGCCATTGACCTCAAGACCGACCGGCAGGACCGCAAGCTACTGCTGCAGAAGTGGAGCTGGGTCGGCAACGGCGCCAAGCGCACCGCGCGCGGGGAGTTGAAGCCGAAGATCGAGGAAGCGCTCGGGCGATTCGAAAGATTTCAGCTGGGTGATTGATCCCCGTCATTCCGGGGGCACTCGAAGCGTGAACTCTGATGTGCAATTGCACATCTGAGAATCTCGAGATTCCGGGTTCGATGCTTTCGCATCGCCCCGGAATGACGGAGATGACGATGCCGCCGCATGCCCTCACTCCGATGAATCCAATTGACGCCGGCGGCCTAATGCTCAAAATCGGTTAGACAACACAAAAAAATGATCCGGGGAGCAAACATGAGCCAGTCCGCGAGCCTCGCGGCGTCGAGCCTTGCCACAAGGAGCGACATCGAAACGTCCACCATCCGCGCCATCTCCTGGCGCCTGATTCCCTTCCTGATCCTGGCCTACTTCTTCTCCTACCTCGATCGCGTCAATCTCGGTTTCGCCGCGCTCACCATGAACGCGGAGCTGAAGTTCACGCCGCTGATCTTCGCCTGGGGCGCCGGCATCTTCTTCATCGGCTATTTCATTTTCGAGGTGCCGAGCAACCTCGCGCTGGCAAAATTCGGTGCCAGGCGCTGGATCGCGCGCATTATGGTGACCTGGGGCGTGATCTCGGCGCTGATGGCCACCGTCAACAGCGAATGGAGCTTCTATCTGCTGCGCTTTTTGCTCGGCGTGGCGGAGGCCGGCTTCTTCCCCGGCATCATCCTGTATCTGACCTATTGGTATCCGGCCGAATATCGCGCGCGTTTTCTCGCGGCGTTCGCGATTGCCGTGCCGGTCTCGACCGTGATCGGCGCGCCGATATCCGGCCTCCTGCTCGGACTCCACGGCGTCTGGGGCCTGAGGGGCTGGCAATGGCTGTTCATCATCGAGGGTATCCCGGCGGTGCTGCTCGGCGTGGTCACCTGGTTCTACCTGACCGACAAGCCCGAGCATGCCAACTGGCTGACCGGCGAGCAGAAGGCCTGGCTGTCGGCGCGGCTCAACGCCGAGCTCGCCGCCAAGCGGGCCGCCCGACACATCACGCTCGGCGAAGCGCTGTCCTCGCCGAAGGTGATCATGCTGAGCCTGATCTATTTCTGCTTCGTTGCCGCGCTCTACGGCATGCAGTTCTGGCTTCCGCAGATGGTGAAGGCCTTCGGTCTCACCAATGCGCAGACCGGCTTCGTCACCGCGATCCCGTATCTGTTCGGCACCGTGGCGATGATCCTATGGGCGCGGCGCTCGGATGCCACGCGCGAGCGCGTCTTTTACGTCGGCACACCGTTCTTCGTGACGGCGCTCGCGCTCGGCGTCTCCAGCCACGTCACCGACCCCATGATGACCATGGTGGTGCTGACGTTCGCCGCCATCGGCATCTTCTGCATCTTCGCCGTGTTCTGGACGCTGCCGACCGCATGGCTGTCCGGCGCTGCCGCCGCCGGCGCGATCGCGCTGATCAATTCGATCGGCAATCTCGCGGGCTTCGGTGGCCCGTATCTGATCGGCTGGGCCAAGGAAGCCACGGGGAGCACCTCGACCGGCTTGCTCTTCCTTGCCGTGCTGCCGCTGATCGGCGGCCTCTTGGTCTTCCTCGGCGAGCACGAGAGCAGCATCGAGTTCGCGGGCTCTGAGCGGGGGAAGTGACGGCCTGCAGGGTGGGTTGAGCGGCGCGCAACCCACCACCTTTGCTGCCGCACGACAACGGTTGGCTGCGCTTCGGCCCACCGCGCGATGCTCTTTCGACAGACATGGCTTGTTATGAAAGCCCGGCCTTCTTCGCCGCGGCGATGGCGCCGCATTAATTAACGTTCACGAAATCATGACTACTGACGATTATTGACTTTCGTCACCAGACATTTGACATTGCCGGATGAGTCGAGCCCAAGGGAGTGTCCGATGCTGGCCCGGTTGATTTTGCTGAATTATTCCAGGCTTTTGGCCGGCGTGATGCTCGCCGGCATCGCGGTGGCACTGGCCGGGTGCAATGACAGCGTCGCCCAAAAAGCCCAGCCGACGCGCCCTGTGCTGGTCGCGACCGCCCATTACGAGGCCGAAACCCCCGAGCAGAGCTTTGTCGGCACAATCCGTCCGAGAATCGAGAGCGATCTGGGCTTTAGGGTCGCCGGCAAGGTCTCCAAGCGCCTGGTCCAAGTCGGGCAGCGCGTCGATGTCGGCACGCCGCTTGCCACCCTCGACGAGGTTGATCTGAGGCTGCAGGCCGAGCAGGCCGAAGCCGAGCAACGCGCGGCAACCGGCGTCCTCGCCCAGGCTGCGGCCGCCGAGCAGCGTGCCAAGGATCTGCGCGCCAAGGGCTGGAACACCGACGCCCAGCTCGATTCCGCAAAGGCCGCGGCCGACGAGGCCCGCGCGCGGCTCAACCGCGCCGAGCGTTCGGTCGATCTCACCAAGAACGCGCTGTCCTACGCGACGCTGGAAGCGGATGCGAAAGGTGTGGTGACCGCCACCATGGTCGAGCCGGGTCAGGTCGTGGCCGCCGGCCAGGCCGCCATTCGCGTCGCGCGGCTGGCCGAAAAGGAGGCGGTCGTCGCGATCCCCGAGACGCTGGTCGATCGCGCCAAGAAAGGCAGCGCGAGCGTGACATTGTGGTCAGATCCGAACAGGAAATACGCCGCGCACCTGCGCGAGCTTTCGCCCAGCGCCGATCCCGCCACCCGCACCTATCTCGCCAAATTCTCGCTGCCGGACGCCGGTGACAATGTCGAACTCGGCATGACGGCAACCTTGACGCTGGCCGATCCCGCGAGCGCGCGCGTCGCGCGGCTGCCGCTCTCGGCGCTGTTCGACCAAGGCGGCGATCCGTCGCTCTACATCGTCGACGACAAGGGCAACGTGACGCTCAAGCCGGTCAAGGTGAAGGCTTACGAAAGCAACGATGTCGTCATCGCCGGCGGCATCGAGGAGGGCGCGAAGGTCGTCGCGCTCGGCGTGCAGAAGATCGATCCGAGCGAGAAGGTCCAGGTGGTCTCGTCATTGTCGTTCTGAATTTCCTTCCGTCATTGCGGGCGCGAAGCGGGAAAGCGGTCCAGTATCCAACCCCAGCCCCCTGGATTGCTTCGCTTCCCCCGCAATGACGGTCCCTGGAGAGCATGATCCGGCAAAGGCGTGTCGCGTCTTCCGGAGAGATCATGCCTAGGCAAGAACCCGCGGGTCGCGGTCGCAAGAGCATTGGAGAGTGACATGAAGCGCTTCAATCTTTCCGCCTGGGCGGTGAGCCATCCCGCGCTCGTGCTGTTTTTGATCATCGCGCTCGGCGCTGCCGGTCTGTTTTCCTATCAGCGGCTCGGCCGCGCCGAGGATCCGTATTTCACGGTGAAGGTCGTCAACGTTTCCGTGATGTGGCCGGGCGCGACCGCCAAGGAGATGCAGACCCAGGTCGCCGACCCCATCGAGAAGAAATTCCAGGAGCTGCCCCATTTCGAGAAGGTGCAGACCTATTCCAAGCCGGGCTTCACCGCGATGCAGGTGTCCTTCAAGGATTCGACCCCGCCCAAGGAAGTCCCGTATCTTTTCTACCTCCTGCGCAAGAAGCTGGTCGACGTGGAGGGTGAACTGCCATCCGGCATCATCGGCCCCGTCGTCAACGACGAATTCTCGGACGTGGATTCCATCCTCTTCATGCTGACGGGCGACGGCGCCGACTACAAGCAGCTGAAGAAGGTCGCCGAGGGCTTCCGCCAGCGCCTGCTGAGGGTCGACGGCGTCACCAAGGTCGACATGTACGGCAATCAGGACGAGCGCATTTACGTCGAGTTTTCCCATGCCAAGCTCGCAACACTCGGCATCACGCCGCAGGCGCTGTTCGATTCACTCGCCAAGCAGAACAATGTCGTGCCGGCCGGGACGATGGAAACGTCGGCCCAGCGCGTGCCGCTGCGTGTCACCGGCGCGCTCGACGGCGTCAAGGCGGTCGCGGAAACCCCGGTGGAGAGCAACGGCCGCGTCTTCCGCCTGGGCGACATCGCGACCGTCACTCACGGCTATGTCGATCCGCCGACCTTCAAGGTACGCCAGGAGGGCAAGCCCGCGATCGGCATCGGCGTCGTCACCGCCAAGGGCGCCAATATTCTGGAGCTCGGCAAGGGCGTCGATGCCGCGACCGCCGAATTCATGAAGGCAGTGCCACAGGGCATCGATGTCACAAAGATCGCCAATCAGCCCAAGGTGGTCGAGGAGGCGGTGGGCGAGTTCGTGCAGTCCTTCGTCGAGGCACTCGCCATCGTGCTGTTCGTATCCTTCCTTGCGCTCGGCTGGCGCACCGGCATCGTGGTGGCACTGTCCGTGCCCTTGGTGCTCGCGATCGTTTTCATCGTCATGAAAGGAATGTCGCTCGATCTGCACCGCATCACGCTCGGCGCGCTGATCATTGCGCTCGGCCTCCTGGTCGACGACGCGATCATCGCGGTCGAGATGATGGTGGTTAAGATGGAGCAGGGCTGGGACCGCATGAAGGCTGCGTCCTTTGCCTGGGAATCGACCGCGTTTCCGATGCTGACCGGAACGCTGGTCACCGCGACCGGCTTTCTGCCTATCGGCTTCGCCAATTCCGCGGTCGGCGAATATGCCGGCGGCATCTTCTGGGTCGTGGCGATCGCACTCATCGCCTCCTGGTTCGTCGCGGTCATTTTCACACCCTATATCGGGGTGAAGCTATTGCCGGACATCAAGGTCCGTCATAACCACGATCCGCACGCGATCTATGAGACCCGGATCTACCGGACCCTGCGCCGTGTCATCCAATGGTGCGTCGAGCACCGGATCACCACGGTTGCGGCAACGGTCGCCGTATTCGCGGCCTCGATCGTCGCGTTCGGCCGTGTGCAGCAGCAGTTCTTCCCGCTGTCCGAGCGTCCGGAGCTGTTCATGCAGTTGCGCCTGCCGGAAGGCACGTCCTTCAACGTCACTGCAAAGGCTGTGAAGGGAGCGGAAGCGCTCCTCAAGGGCGACAAGGATATCTCGACTTTCACCGCCTATGTCGGCCAGGGCTCGCCACGATTCTGGCTGGGCCTCAATCCGCAGTTGCCGGACGAAGCCTTTGCGGAGATCGTGATCGTCTCGAAGAACGTCGCCGCACGCGAGCGCATCAAGGCGAGGCTGGAAAAAGCGGTTGCGGAAGGCGCGCTGCCGCAGGCGCGGGTGCGCCTTGACCGCTTCAATTTCGGCCCGCCGGTCGGCTTTCCCGTACAATTCCGCGTCATCGGCCCGGACACCAAGAAGGTGCGCGAGATCGCCTATAAGGTCCGCGACATCATGAAACAAAATCCGAACGTCAAGGACGTGCAGCTCGACTGGAACGAGCAGTCGCCTTATCTGAAGCTGGTCGTCGACCAGGAGCGCGCGCGTGCCTTGGGCCTCACCCCGCAGGACGTCTCGCAAGCGCTCGCCATGCTGATCTCCGGCGTCCAGGTCACCACCGTGCGCGATGGCATCGAGAAGATAGGCGTCG
>Ga0134128_10006241_pt1 | contig 14450 bp, 18 predicted proteins | sample KB31754_FD_96462 | JGI IMG/M metagenome (GOLD analysis project Ga0134128, IMG submission 96462) | Terrestrial soil microbial communities with excess Nitrogen fertilizer from Kellogg Biological Station, Michigan, USA - KB3-175-4 | ecosystem: Environmental > Terrestrial > Soil > Unclassified ... | reverse complement strand
TGATGTCGGCGATTACCACTTTGTTGACGGGCGAGCAGATTGAAAGGTCGCGACAGATGACCTGACCCATGGCACCGGCGCCGCCAAGAACTACAATCCGCATAATGCACCTCGGTATGCGCGACTCAGTGTATCAGATGGCCCTGGTACCGGAGCGCGCAAGCCAGCGGCTAGAACGCTCTTGCGGACTTGGGGTTGCTCAAGTTTTCGCCGTAGGTGGCGGCACCGTTGCCTTTGTACCTGATTCCACCTGTCGGCACCGAGCCGTAAGTCGAAGTACCGGTGTTGGAGCCTGGAATGTATAGATTGCCCTGGGCCTGTACCTTGGCTTGCTGCCTTTCCTGGTAATAGGCGCGTCGCCTGGCCAGTTCGGCTTTTCGAAAATTATTCTTGACGATGGCGAGCTCGGTGTCCTGGTAGATGAGAGCACCATTAGCCTGGCGGTCAGAGCCGTCGTTGTTGTAGAGGTTGTCGCCTGGTGTCCGCACGGTGGAGCCCATGTTGACCGCAGGCAGGGCGCCGCCGACTCCGGCCGATTTACCCTGGGCCGAGCGGCTGAGGGTTCCAGCGCCTATATACGTAGCTGAAGGCGTGTACAAGCCGGTCATATTCTGTTGAATGACGCGGCTGCCGCCGTACTCTCGATGATAAGTCTGGGCGAGAGTCGGAGCTTGAGTACCGCAAAGCAAAGCCAGTGCTAGCAAAGAAACGATTTTGTTATTCATAAGCGGGACGGTAGTAAGAGGAGAAATACGCAAGTGGATACACCTGACAACCAAGTGTAAGCCAAGCCTGGCAAAAAGAAAACTAATATTTTTCGGCATCGTAGCGGCGCGCGGCAGCCCGCTTTTACGTATTTCGGCATGGGGACGTGCCACCTAAGCGGCGATCAGAAAATTGCGTCTGACGAAACGCTCTCAGGAACTCCGAAATGAAGGAAACGCTCTGCCTGCCCAAAACGTCACGCGGAACGTGAGTTGCGTCAGACGCAATTTCCCGATCGCGGCGGGCACAGGGTCGGTTCCGATCGCGCGGCCACAGGGACGGTTCCGATCGCCGCGGCCACAGGGTCGGGCTGTCGGTTGCGCTACGCCGAACTAATCGCTAAACCGGTACTTCACAAGTGCCCAGATGGCGCCGAAGCCGTCTTTCCAGGTGATTTTCTTGCCTTCCGAATAATCGCGACCAAAATAGGAAATTGGCATTTCATAGATGCGAACGCCCTGTTTGAGCACTTTGGCAGTAATTTCCGGTTCGAACTCAAAACGATTTGAGCGAATGACCACGCGCTTGAAGATGTCGGCTTTGAACACCTTATAACAGGTCTCCATGTCGGTCAGAGTGCTGTTATAGAGAACGTTCGTCAGCAGACTGAGGAATTTGTTGCCTAGGTAGTGGGTGAAATGAAATGCCCTGGTGACTTTACCTCCGCTCAGGCGCGAGCCGTAAACGACATCGGCATGGCCGTCGAGAATGGGCTTGAGCAAATTCGGATATTCATCCGGGCTGTATTCCAAATCGGCGTCCTGAATAATGATCACATCGCCTGTGGCATGTCCCTGCGCGGTGCGCAATGCGGCTCCCTTGCCTTGATTGTTCTCGTGAAAATAAATGTTGGCGCTGTACAGCGTTCCATCCAGCTTTTGCAATATCTCCCGCGTTCCGTCGGTCGAGCCGTCATCGACTATCACCAACTCTTTTTCCAAACCCGCTGTCGGCGCGCGTGACACCATTTCGAGCACCGGCAAAATCGTTTTTGCTTCATTGAAAACCGGAATCAATATGGAAAGTTTTTTCAACTCGGTTGCTTCTTTCGGCATTGCGCGTCTCAACTGGTGGCATCAGGCGCGAAACTTCACAGCGTTTTGATGCGCCTGGTTCTCCAGGGTATCATCAAGCGGTTGCAAGGACACTGTTCCGTGGCGACGTGCTAAGGCACGCTTAATCAGCTCGTCGGCAAGCGAAGGATTTTTAGGCAAAAGAGATCCATGTAGGTATGTGCCGTAGACATATCCCTTCTCCAACGGCTGCGCGCAGCCTTCGTATCCGTCTTCGCCGTTGTTGCCATTGCCTGTGATTGCTTTGCCTAACGCCTGCACTCCACCGCCGAGAAACGTGCGACCGCTGTGATTTTCAAAACCGACCAGAGTGCTGCCGTCATTGCGTTGCACGACGACATTGCCGATCATGCGCTTGTGTCCTGCAATCGTCCAGGCGTCGACGAGTGAAATGCCCTCGAGCTTGTCGCCCTCATGCGGCTGGTAGTAATGGCCTAGAAGCTGATAACCGCCGCATATCGATAGAATCACGCCGCCGTTTTTGATCGCTTCGTGCAGGGTGCTCGAAAGCCGCTGCAAATCCGCGGCTATGACTTGCTGTTGCCTGTCTTGCCCACCGCCTATGAAGAGCAAATCGTAAAAGTCCGGGTCGAGCGATTGCTCGAGCCCGATAGCGTCGACCTTGGTTTCGATGCCGCGCCAGGATGCACGCTGCATTAGCGTGACGATGTTGCCGCGATCGCCGTAGATATTGAGGAAGTGCGCGTACAGATGTGCGATTCGAAGATGCATGGAGAACATTGTACAAACATGGGCGGCGCGTTGCGCCGCCCCGACGACCGAAGGTTGCAGCCTGGTGGGCGCCCGCCCTGCGGAACTAGATGCCCTGTTGTCTGCCGGCGAGGCTGGCTTGCTCGCGTTCTGCGACCTGCTTGACATTGCTGAGCCGGCGGTCGATTTTGCGCGAGGTGGCATTGCGTACGAACGGCTGCGAGAACGGCACGCCGACATCGAGGAAGGACGACAGTTGCAGCAGCGTTTGCTTGCCGCCGCAAACCGGTGTCAATGACCAGCTGCCTTCCATGCGTTTGAATTTGTCAGACCTGATTAGCGAATAATCGATGCGTTTCAAGGGCGTCTCGTTCTCCTGAAGAACAGCGATTACTTCGCCGAGAATCGGCACGCTCACAAACTTTTCTTCCATTGTGGATGAGTTGCCCCGCTTGCCGAGGATCTTGGCATAGGCGAGATCGGGGTCGTGCAGGCGTTCTTCGTGGACTGCCTTCCAAACGACTTCCGGGCTGGCATTGATTAAAACAGACGCGCTGGCTCCGGGATCGCCGGCACGCGCTTGGGCTGATGAACTTAGAACCGCTGAGGCTGCCAGCGCAATGATTGCCGGCGCTGCCAGCCTGCTTAATTGAATTCCCACGAGGAACCCCCTCATCGCCTTCGTAATGTTACCTTTGCCATAGTCGATCGGCTCGCTTGACGACTTAAAAACAATCTCGGTTCCACTTTCAAAAAGCCTGAAGGCATAAGAACAGTGGGGGTTTGGACAACCGAAGGTGGGTGGTTGCCAATACTAATTTTTAGTAAGCCTCGCTGTCGTTGATAGCCGGAGCAACAAGGTGCCACCACATTCAATGGCATTAGCGGTGATCATTTGTGCCACCACCGACAATATCACTTCCGATTTTCGACATGCCACCCTATTTGGTGCAGTCACGAAATTGTGTTCAAAGCGCGTTTTATCAGTCGCTGCTTACGCCGGCTGCAAATTTGTCGGGAATGCTTGACGAGCGGTTGCCAGGAAATATAGAGCTGACAAGCGTTTTCAGAGTTAGCGATCGCATATATCTGCGTGCATTCTCGTAAATTATTAGCAGGATTTAAGGCTGGCTTATCCAGCATCAATACTCGCTTCCGACTGCTATCAAATACACGACGTTACTTTTACTGTTTTTCCTACTACTAATCACAGAATCAATTGGGGTATATTGCTGAGCGTAGGAGTCAGGTACATTCATAGGGAGTGATGACTGTATGAAGAAGGGACCCGCTTTACTCTCGGCAGTTATTGCATTGGGAGCAAGCATTTTAATTACTAGTACACCGGCCGGCGCGCAAGGCGCCACTGTTTCCGGTGGGGCCAGCAATGTGAGCGAACTCACCGACGTCGTCGGCAATGAGTGGGCATACAACGCGCTCAAAGAACTGGTGAACAATCCATGCCACATCTTGGTTGGCTATCCGGATCGCACTTACCGTGGACAAAAGTCCACTACACGTTTTGAATTGGCCGCTGCTCTTTATAAATACGAGCAGTGCATTACTGAGAGATTGGCCCAGAAAGCCGACAAAGCCGACTTGGAAAAGTTTGCTGCTTTGTTGGATGAATTCCGCGGCGAACTCAACGCTCTCAAAGCACGCGTTGATGATCTCGAAAGAAGAATGAAGGCTGTTGAGGAGAAGAACCTAGAGCAAGATATGCGTCTTGCTTATGCTGAAAGACAAAAGGGCTTCATTTGGGAGCGTCTTGTCAAAGGCACATTCATCGATGTTCGTGACGTCGGCGTCGGCATCGGCCGCGGCGCTCGCGCCATCTACGGCTGGTTGTTCTAACTCCTACCGGACGGGCGCAAGCCCTACACATGCCTGATCTCCTTGGCTCTCGCACCTCGGTGCGAGAGCCTTTTTTGCTGTAGACCGAGCGCAGGCTGCCAGCCTGAGCTCTACTGCTAGTGAACCGACATACCGACAAGCACGCAAAAGACACCGATCACGCCGATGCCGATGCTTTGCCAATACAGCCAGCCGCTGCGCACCAGAATACCCACTGATGAAAGAACGATGCCGATTTGAAAACAAGCAACGCCCAATGAGCATTTGAGGTGACGATCAAACTCTTTTTGCGCTTCGCTCTGCAAGGTTTTTGCTTCTTTGCGTATGTCTTCCTTCTCGCCTTCGTATTTCTTGAGCTTGCTGTCGAAATCGGCTGTCGCCGATGACGCGGCGGCTTCGCCCTTAATGGCCACAATCAAAGCATGGTTGCTCTCGAATAGATGAGCTTTAGTGCTGTTGGCTTGATACTGGCTCCATTTATCGGATGACTCTACCGTTTTCAAAATCGCCTCGTTGGCGGCGTGCCCGGAAAGCAAGGAAGCGAGCGCCGCACCGACGGCGAGAACCGAGGCCGTGATCGCCGAGCGCATGATGAAGCGTTTGCTCTTCTCGTCGGACTCGTGTTCCAGATGCTCGGCATGATGGTGGCTTTTTTCGGCTTGCTCCATCAACTCTTGCGGCTCGAGCCCTTCTTCACTCATCTTCAGTTTGCTCCGTTGAGATGCTGAGGATCATACAATGTTGCCCGTGCCCCCGAAGCGGGCTTTCGCCCGCCGCTACCATATAAACGAAGCGACCCATAACCCAAATGACGGAAACAAAAAAACGAAGCAAAGAGCTTGAGTTCGCTCTCGATATCGCTTATCGAGCAGGCGATGTCGCTCTCAATTATTTTCGCCAGGGTATTACGGCGACGATGAAACATGACAACACGCCTGTCACCGCCGCGGACAAGGAGTGCGAGCGTTTGGTTCGGGAAGCGATAGCCTCGGCGTTTCCGGATGATGCCATATTGGGCGAGGAAGAAGGCGAAAGCGGAAAAAACGCTGCGTCGCGGCGCAAGTGGATAATCGATCCCATTGACGGCACCTACAATTACGCCCGCCGGATTCCCATCTGGTCCTTACTTCTTGCCTTCGAGGCCGACGGGCAAATCGAGCTTGGTGTCGTGCATGCGCCGGCCATGGGCGAGACTTTCTGGGCGGAAAAAGGCGGCGGCGCTTTCTGCAACGGGCAGCCGGTGCATGTTTCCGCCATCGATAGTGTGCAAGAGTCGATGTTTGTATTCGGCGGGCCCAACCGGATTACAGGCGGAGCTCTCGCCGGCGGGCTGAATCGGGTAATCGCCGCTACGTATCGCCAGCGGGCTTTCGGCGACTACCTCAACTTCGGATTTGTGTTCTCGGGCAAAGCGGAAGCAGCCCTCGAGACCGGTGTGCAGCCCTGGGATTTGGCGCCCATGAAGATTATTGCCGAGGAAGCCGGTGGTCGTTACAGTGATTTGGACGGCGGAACGTCCATATATAAAGGTTCATGCCTGGTTTCTAACGGGCTAGTGCATAACGAGATACTCAGATTGCTGCTCGATTGACCCTATCTGCGGTTCTCAGGAATAAAATAAGGGGAGATGAGCAAGCTTCCTTGGTCTAGTTCGGTGAGAGCCCGCATGGCGATGGTCATGACGGCGTCCGGCGTGGTGCCGATTGTCATTTGCCACGCCATCATGGCGGGATTGAACGGGTTTAACCCAGTCGACCTGCTCTGGTACATTCCGCTTCTGCCGGCGCTTTTGATCATCAACTGGCTGCTTTCAGGCTATATCCTGCAGCCGCTCAGGCAGCTTCTAAATGCCACCACCAAGCTGGCTGCCGTGGATATTCGACAACGGCTCGAGCTCGACGCCAACGAACCGCAGGAAACATCGGAGCTCAGGCGGGCATTCAACAAATTGCTCAATCGCCTTGAAGAGTCTCTCAACATTCAATGCCAGTTTGTCGCCGACGCCAGCCATGAGTTGCGTACGCCTTTGACCTCGATTCAGGGCTACACAAAGCTTTTGCAAAGACGCGGCTCGAACATAGACGCCCAATTGCTTACCGAGGCATTGCAAACCATTTCAGATGAATCCGGGCGTTTGATTCGCCTGGTATCAGATCTCTTGCAATTGGCGCGCGCAGACGCCGGACAGGCGATTATCTCTCCGCAAGAAGTGATCGATTTGCGTGAGGTATTGCAAGGCGTCGAAGACACCGTCACCGTGATTGCACCGGAGCAAATCGAGGTGCAATTCATCATGCCGCAAAAGCCGGCGTGGGTATTTGCCGACGGTGACAAACTGAAACAAGTGTTTCTCAATTTGACCAACAACGCCATCAAGGCCACGCAAGGCGGTGGCAAAGTTACCGTCACCTTGCGCACGAGCAACAATCAGGGAATCGTGCGTGTAATCGACACTGGCATCGGCATCGCTCCAGCCGATCAACAGCGCATCTTCGATCGTTTCTATCGGGTGGAACGCTCGCGCACCCGCTCTCGCGTTTACGGCGGCGGCACCGGATTGGGACTGGCCATCGCTTTGACCATAGTTAAAGCTCATGGTGGCAATATCGAATTGGAAAGCGAGTTGAATAAAGGCTCTACCTTTACCGTGCGCATTCCATTGAGTGAAAAAGAGCCGCAGCAAGCACAGTCTGTGAGCGCGCCTTCGCAAGAACGCGGAGCCGTCATGCCTGCGCAAGCGCCCGAGGCCGCTACGCGTCAGGCAAGCCCTTAGTCAGGCGATGATCAATCTCGTGATCGGCTTCGCGCATCACATTCTGGGCGGGTTTAGCGGTGGCTTCTTTCTTGTCCTCGGTTTGTTGCTCGGCGGCCAGCATCAGCTGCCAAACATCCATTTCAAGCGCGTTGGAGAGTTGTTTTAGAGTGCCCAGTGAAATGCTGCGTGCACCGCGCTCGACATCGGATATATAAGTGCGGTGCAGACCACAACGTTTCGCTACGTCTTCTTGAGACAGCTCCAGTTGCCGGCGACGTTCATATAACACCGGACCGATCGGAAAAGCATCGCGAATAGGTTTCGGTTTGTCAGTCATTGGCTCAGCCTTTCATTGGTGTGAGAAAGACAGTCGTGCGGCACACCTCTTCGGCTTCCTTCATCAGCTCGGAAGGAGTCATCTGCAGACCCTCCGCGATGCGTTTGAAGTTGCTCAGCGAAAGATCGTGTGGCTCGCGTTCAAGAATGCAGATGTAGCTGCGGCTCAATCCGCAGCGCGTAGCCAGCTCTTGTTGGGTGATGCCCAGAGCCAGTCTTCGTTTACGGATTACCTCGCGCACGCCAGGAGCAAGCTCACCCCACGAGGATTTCATTGCGCACATCATCTATCCCCGATTTCCCCTCAGCCCCTCTGGAACAGTGCCAGAAAGGAAGCACCGCACGCGGACCCCATTCCGCTCAGTCGTTGCTTACTTCGACTTTCGCTGTTGCTTTCCAACTGCGTCAATTGGAACGCACACTGTGACACACGCACTACCAGGACGAATACGTTGCACTGGGGAAGTAGAGTGTGCTATTTCCGGCACGACATTGAGCCTGTCGACTACGTAGCACTTGCGTCGAAAGTGCCGCGCTGTCGGCTTTTCGTCATGGGCGGCAACCAGTGTGTAGGGACGCGGCATGTCCTGTTGTCCCAAGAGGAGTATTTCCAACAGCCTTGTTGGAAAATTGTTTTACGGTTGGCCGAAGCTAATTGCCCTCAAGCGCCGCCTACTGCGGGCTTCAGAAGTTCAATAATCTAGACATGCTTGCCGGCGCATGCTCGGCTGGGCTCATAAAAATATTGCCCAAACTTGTCTATTCAATAACACATCTTCGAGCGGGGCAGAAGATATTACAGCCCGATTTAGAGGCCACGCGACGCCATGATTTCCCGCGCATATAATTTGTCCCGATTTGCCCGCCTTGTGTTCGCCCTGACATTACTCTTGAGCGGCGCGGTGCAGCCTTCCGACGCCCAGTCCGGTGCGTCTGCAGGCGTGTGTGTGGTGGCGGTGAAAACACGTGGCGGACAAGTGGTCGGCACCGCCGGCAAGGGCTTTGCCGCCAATGTCGGCGGCAGGAATGTGTTGGTGACCACCGCGCACGGACTCAGCCAACTTGTGGGTTCGGAAGATATTGAAACGAACCTGGCAAACATGGGCTCTTTAACGATGATGAATTTCGCCGGGCAGGAAATCGGCACTGCCGGGCAATGCGTGCTGCATCGTAGTGGTGGACTGGATTTGCTGATGTTCGAGTTGCCCACAGGCGTCATGCAACCGTTCTCGCTGTCCCAGGATTTACCTGCGCCAGGGGCGCACGTCTTCGTTTTGAGCAAGAACGGAGAAAATTTTTCGAGTACCGCCGCCGTGGACAAATTTGCCGGCACGGTTGCCCAATCGTCGAGCAATACGTTCAACGTGCGTATGGATGGTCGACTCAGTGCCTTGCACTCGAGCGGTTCGGCTGTAATCGATGAGCGCGGCAACGTGGTTGGCATGCTGATCGGAGTATCGGCAAATCGCGATTATATTGAATGCATACCGGCTACCGCCATCCAGCAGAGCCTCAATCCGCACGCTCAAGTATCGCGTGCTAGACCGGCAGCCGCCGGGGCGCGCGGCTATGGAACGCCGAGAGCGTACACGCAGACATTCGCGCCGAGTGTAGGCAACGGCGTGCGCACTTACGGTACGCTTGCTCCGAAATACAGAAACAAGCCATAAACAGCTGCTGAAAGAGAAGCGTAGTGCTTACACTCAGGTTGTTAACTAGGCCGCTCTTTCCCAGCACGCTTCCAAGTATTCACGTTTATAGTCGACCGCCGGGGCGGTAATCATCGCTTGCGGATCTTGCATGTGGTGCATGAATTCACGCCATTGAATATTGAGCATCCGCTTCAGGTCGGGCGCTAACTCTTCCAGTGGAACGCTCCAATGCGGCTCGTTAAGCCGTCGCGATTTCATCGAATTTCAACCTGCTTTTCGTATCGACTGAGTCCATGCAAACTCGGTCATGGAATAGGTTTTTACTTCGCCACCAAGCGCGTCATTTTTCTGTGCGGTACTCGGTATGCATTCTTCCAGCTCGTCCCAGAATCGATTGCCGTCAAACTGCGGAAGCAGAATGTACTTGCGCGCACCAAGGGTTTTTCCTGCTTTTGTGATGACGGCAGTGGCATAGCGCTGGCCGAGCTCTTCGTCAGCACAAAAGAAAACAACCGGTATTTTCTTTAGCTTCTCGCTTTCTTTGACTCTGCGAAGAAACTCGAATACGTCACTGTTTTCTAAGTTGATTGCACTGATGATTACATCGACACCGTATTGGCTGAGGAAATCGAAAGCACTGGCGGCTTTATCCGCCTGCCATGCCTTATGTCCTCGTTCTTGTAAGCACTGTTTTACTTGTTCGAATTGCCGACGGTTTTCTTCCAAGAATAGAAATTGAGCCATACGCACCTCTGATGCCTGATAAAACAGCGACGTAATGGCTTGGTCAAAAGATCCCCCCCGCCAACCCGAATACCCGAAATCAGGCGGGGAAAGCCGCTACTGCACAGAAGATAAATTTTGCGCACTAAATTCCCCGCCCACAGATGGCTGGCAATCAGCGTGATTCCGACTGCAATTTCCAGAGACATGTGATCAAAGCCCGAGCGCGCTTTTGGGCCGGCTGCTGTGCCGGTGACACTATATGTGGTGCAACGGATCAGGCGCTCTCGCTGTGGCCGCTATGTCCGGTATGCTCGGCGATCTGCGCCCAATATTGCATGCGAGAGACATTCTGCTCCGCTTCTTGGGACGCCCTATTATTGCCGATCTGCTTGTAAATGGCGGCAGCAAGCTTGTAGCGGAACATTGAATCGCCGAACCGTTTTCTGCTTTCCAAAAATTTGGCGAAAGCATTCAAGCACTCGGCCAATTGAGGACTGAAGGGACCCTCTTCAGTCTGCGCCTCATAGATGGCGTGATCGAAAAGCATTTCAGCCTTGCGATCGTCGCTGACTTCAGCAGCGGCTTGCGCTGCTTGCAATGACTGCAACGAGTGCTTTTCCAAGCAATCGCACCCCCCAAGCTCTATTTCATCTTACTACGAAACAATCAAACCGCGTGCAGAAGCGGTGTGGCTGACTGGAGGCTGCTTTTGACTATCCGTCAATTACTCGAGTCTGAAAAGTGTCTTCCCGAGTCTGATCGCGTCGCCGGCGTTGAGCTTAGTCTTGCCGGTCAGCGGCTTACCGTTGAGCTTGGTTGGATTGATTGCGGCGGAATCCTCCAGCCAAAACTCATTATCCTGTTTAGTGATGATCGCCTGCAGTTTACTGACGAACGGATCTTTAATAAGGACTACCTGATTGCCAGGGTCCGAGCCGATCTGAGTTTTATGATCGGACAGGAAATGCCGCTTGCCACTGGTAGTATTGACCAGAACTTTGACCATGCTCTGTATCGCAGCGGCATCTTGTTGCGGTGCTGGATTGTTTTGCGCAGGCGAATCTCCCAACTTTGGCTGCGACCAGGCATTCAGGTTCACCGGTGTCAGTCCGGAGCCATCCACTGCCATCTGGGCGCGGGCTTTGATCTCGCGATCCGGGCAATTGGTGATCAGAAAACGGAGCAGCGGCCTGGCCATAAGTTGATCGCCGCGCTGAAAATAGGACAGTGCCAAATACAACTTAGCAAGCCAATTTTGAGGTTGCTTATCTGTGACCCGAAGTAAGCGTTCGATTGCCATTTCGAAATTGCGCTGTTCGTAGAATGTGATTCCTTCATCACGCAGTTTTTCAAATTTGTCTATTTGTTGTTCCTGTTCGAACATGATGCATGCATCCCACAGCTGAAGCGGGCGCCTCCCCTGTCATCATCTTCACCGGTGCTTTCCAACCTGGTCAATTGGAAGAGGCATGAATAGAGGCTTTGAGACAACAGGACAATCAACTCCCGGGGAGTAGCAGGTGCAATGCAAGTTACTGCTCGAAGCGTGAGCAGTTGTAGCAAAACAATGCGCCCGTCGAGAAATTGAATCCGCGTCCAACGAAGCGGTTGGAATTGCGTTTACGGTTGGCACAACTTTTGCGCTATCCTTTTTTACGAGTGATCGACAGATCGCAAAACGGAATCAGTCCGGAGCTGTCGCCTTCCGAGGTGCGCAAGCGCAGCTCGATATCTTCGAATGACCAGATGGACACAGGATAAATCAGTCCGGCAACGATCTCGGATTTGTCTTTGCGACTCTCGTGCGGCGCGCCCATTTTATTGCACAGGTGCTCGAAGCACGTACGATAGGCCTTTTCTTCGTCTTCGGGATTATCGAACGCCGGCATGATTTCGAAGGCGAGGCGACGCAGGATAAAGCGTACGTTGGCTCGCAGTCCGCCGAGCACATGTTGATTGGACCAGGTGACTTCTTCCCAGCGGGTCTGATAACCGCCCGCCAAATCCAGAAGTTCATTGACGCCTGCAGACCAGGGCAACATCGTGCCGCTGTCTTCCAGCAAAACGCCTTCGTCAAGTCGAAACGGTGCAACTGAACTCGTCATTGTAGCCACTGATCATACCGGCAATCAGTAGTTGCTGCAATCACCGGTACACCCATACTGTAGGGGGCGCGCATCGCGCCGCCCGCTCGTGGTCAAGAGACCCGGCTTGACACCATATTTGGTGCATAAAGAAACGCCCACCGAAGTGGGCGCCTCCAAACAATCGGAAAGATTCGATTACTTTTTCTTCTCTTCCTTGCCTGCAGCCGCAGCGGCGGCGGGAGCGGCGGCGCCTGCGGCAGGGGCCGCACCTTCGGCCGGAGTGGCAGCGCCTTCGGCAGCGGCAGCCGTCGGTTTTTCTTCCACTTCCGCTTTCGGAGTCACCACACGGCAGATGACTTCTTCGGCCGGATTGAGAATCTCGACGCCCTTCGGCACTTGCAACTCAGAAAAGTGAATGCCGTGATCGATTTCGGTGATCGTGTTGAGATCGACAGGAATGTAATCGGGAATGTCGTCTGGGAAGCATTCCACTTCGCACTCGTCGAAGTTGGTTTGCAGCAATCCGCCCGTGGCGACTGCCGGCGAAGAGCCCATGAATTTGAGCGGAACCGTCACCGTCAACTTGCGATCTTTGGCGACGCGATAGAACTCGATGTTGAGCACATTGCCGTTTTTGTAATCACGCTGCACGTGGCGGATGAGCGCGCTTACCGGGCCCTTGCTGATGCCTTGCAGCTCAACAATGTGCGAATATGCGGCTGAAGGCAACTTGGTGAACTCGCGGGTGTCTACCTCGACGTTTACGGAAGCCTCCCCGGGACCATAAAGGGTCGCTGGAATCTTCCCTTCGCGGCGCAGCGCACGAGGCTTTGTTGTTGCGCGTTCTGCCAGCTGTAGCTTGAACTTCTCGACCATGACTTAAACCCTTGTATGTTGAGACGGAGGTAGTGCTTGAGAGACGGCTCTAGGCGCTTTACTCTCAAACAACACTACTGGGGCGCAAGGATTCGAACCTCGGAATGGCTGGACCAAAACCAGCTGCCTTACCACTTGGCGACGCCCCAATGTAACGCAATAGTGGATTCTATGAAAGAACGACCCGGGCTGTCAACTTTCATACACTCAGGGCGCCGATGAGATACAACATTGTTTCAATCGCTCCGTACCCGAGGTGGCAGTGAAAATCAAATTGGTCTCATGTACAGCTGTGCTTACGGCGCTGCTTGGCAACTTTGTCTACGGGGCATTCGGTACCGGCGGGCTTCAGCCCGCTTGGGCGGACGTACCGAGTGGAGGATCAGCGCCGGCTCCCGCGAGCGGCGACCTCGCCGCTCCGCAGCTTGCGCCCTGCATCAGTTGGAGGAATCCGAACGTACAGTCCAAGTACGCCATGCTCTGCATCCACGGGTTGGGGCTGTACAGCAAGTCCTACCAGACTTTCGGGCAAATCATGTCGCGCACAGGCGGAATCATCTATGCCATTGACGTGCGTGGATTCGGCTCCTGGGTCAATGCGCAAGGCCATGAAAACCTGGATTTCAATGGCTGTTTGGCAGACATCGAAAGCGCACTAAAGGAAATTCATACAAGTCACCCCGGGCTGCCCGTATTTCTGCTCGGCGAATCCATGGGCGGTGCTGTTGCTTTGCGGGCTGCCAGTACCTATCCCGAGCTCATTGACGGTGTCATTTCGGCTGTTCCGGCCGGTGAGCGCTTCAAGCAAAAACGAACCGATTTGAAAGTGGCGCTGGATGTTTTGTCCGGTGCACACAAGACTCGCAGCGGTATAGGCAAGCAGGTGGTCGAACAAGCGGCCACGGATAAGCAGGCCGGCAAAGTGAATGAGCAGCTAGCGGCAGCCTGGCAAGACGATCCATTGGATCGGCTCGATCTTTCCGCCAAGGATTTGATGCAGTTTCAGAGCTTCATGAATGACAATCACGATGCCGTGAAGAAGTTGACGGTGCCCGTGCTTTTCTTGCAGGGACTCGATGATGACCTCGTGCGTCCGGATGGCACGTGGGATTTGATGAAAGAAGTGGGGGTCCACGACCGTACTCTGGTCGCCCTGCCGGCCAGGCATCTCATGCTGGAAGAAAGCCAGACACAGAATCCAGCAGAGCGGCGTGCAGCTTGGCATTCGGTGTTGGCGTGGGTGCTCTCGCACCTGCCTGACCACGCCGTGGCAGATGTGCCGGCCGTGCGTACGATTGCGCCGCAGGCAGCCAGGAAAATAACGCAGGGTCTTCCCACCGTCCTGGTGTTCTATGCCAAATGGTGTGATCAATGCGACAAGATCGCCGGCTTCGTCAATCGCGCGCAAAAACAAAATGCCAAACAGGTGCGTTTTGTCAAATATGATGTGGATGATCCGAGGAATCAAGCGCTTTTGAAAGAGCTTTCGATCGGCGCCATTCCCGAACTCATCTTTTTGAAACCGGACGGCACCATAAGCTCGAGCCTGATGGGTCAGACGGCGACTTTGGTAATCATGAACAACATCGCGGATATGCTGAAACACTAACCCGAC
>Ga0134128_10006239_pt1 | contig 14451 bp, 12 predicted proteins | sample KB31754_FD_96462 | JGI IMG/M metagenome (GOLD analysis project Ga0134128, IMG submission 96462) | Terrestrial soil microbial communities with excess Nitrogen fertilizer from Kellogg Biological Station, Michigan, USA - KB3-175-4 | ecosystem: Environmental > Terrestrial > Soil > Unclassified ... | reverse complement strand
GTAACTCTCCCTGATCATGAAATTCCGTCCGGTATGCCCGGTTCCTGGGGAAGAGTTTCCGTGCCGGGAAGAGTTTGCCGCGGTTTTCCGCGGCCAACTCTCCGCCAGGCGGAAAGTCTTCCCGATCATGAAGCCCGCCGCCGAGGCCCGGTCCGGTGCCGGTGCCGCGCAGCGGTGCCCCGTACCGGGTTCGGGCCCTGAGCCACGTCACTGCCCGGGACCGGTCCCATCGGGGCGAGAACCACGCGACACACCCCGAACTCACTTAATTCTGGAATGACCCCCTGAACCCCCGGGGTGTGAATGCGCATATTCATCCGGTCGGCAAAAACGATCATCGCTCACTAGTGAGCTGCGTGGGACTGGTGGGACGAGAGATGCATATCTGGCGGGTGAGAGGTGCACATCACTAGCGGGACGAGAGGCGCATGCCACTGGGACGACCTGTCGGCGCGGCCTGTCACAGCACCGCGTCCCGCAGCGGTACCGTCGGATCCGCGACCTTGGCCTGGTCAACCGTTGCTCCCGCGTCGATCAGCCGCCGCCCCTGCATCAGGTCCTTCGGCAGGTCGACGGTGAGCACAGCGATCAGTCGCTGGCCGACCAGCCAGCAGACCGCCCACTTGGCCTGCTCCGGGTCCCCTCGCCAGATCAGCCGATCGGCGCCGGCGTGGTGACCGACGTACTGCAGCATCCGGCCGAACTGCTCGGACCAGAAATACGGAACGGGATCGTATCGTTCGCTGCCGCCAGCCAGGTTCGCGGCCAGCACCGCCGGCGCCCGCAGAGCGCCGTCCCAGTGCTCGGTGCGCAGTCGGCGCGCGAATCTGCCCGACCAGAATGCGGCGCAGTCGCCGACCGCGTAGACGCCGGGCATCGACGAACGCAACTGCTCATCCACGGCGACGCCGTTCTCGAGCATGATCCCGGACGACTCGAGCCAGCCGACCTCGGGCCGCACCCCCACCGCGGTCACGATCTCATCGGCGGCCAGCCAGCCGCCGCCAGCCAGGCTGAGCCCACCGTCCTGGACCGACTCGACGCGCTGGTCCAGCACGAGGTCGACCCCGGCCTCCGCATACCAGCGGGCCGTCCGGGAGCCGACCTCGGCACCGATCGCGACCGCCAGCGGCGCGGGGCCGGCCTCCACGACGTGGACCGCGCATCCTTTCGCGACCGCGGCGGTAGCAAGCTCGGCGCCGATCCAGCCGGCCCCGATGATCGCCAGCCGAAGTCCGGGCTTCAGCAGCGCGCGCAGCGCCAGCGCGTCGTCGATCGATCTCAGGAACCGCTGTCGGCCAGGCCCGGGCAGGGCGATCGGCCGGGCCCCGGTCGCGATCGCCAGCCGGTCAAACGAATATTCGCCCTGGTCGGTCCGCACAACCCCCTGGGACAGCAGCTCGGCTCGCTCGCCCAGCCTGACCCGCGCACCGAGTGAGTCGAGCTCTTCCCGCAGCGAGGTGTCATCGACCTTGCCGGCCATCAGCTGCTTGGACAGCGGCGGGCGGTCGTACGGCGGCCTGGTCTCCGCGCCGATCATGGTGATCTGGCCGGCGAACCCGGCCGAGCGTAGCTCCTCCACGGTGCGCAGTCCCGCCAGGCCCGCACCGACTACCACGATCTGATCTGTGTTTGCCCGCTGATCTGGCAACCCCGTTACCTCTCGCCGCGCCTAGCCAACATCATGACCACGAAGATTAACGCGCGCGTCGCCGACGGCCGACCGGGCGGCAACCGAGCAATCGAGAACCAGGCGCGATCAGGCTAAACTAGAGAGCAGACGCGCGGGAGTCCGGTGCCGACCGGGCTGAGAGGGCGGCTGACGAGCCGCCGACCGCAGAACCTGATCCGGGTCATGCCGGCGAAGGGAGCGCACGGATTACGTGGATAGCGCCACTGGTACCAGCGCCGACGTACTGATCATCGGCGGCGGCGTGATCGGCCTCGCCGTTGGCTGGCGGGCCGCCCAACGGGGCCTGAAGGTCACCGTCGCCGACCCCGCCCCCGGTTACGGGGCATCGCACGCGGCCGCCGGGATGCTGACCCCGGTCGCCGAGGCCGCCTACGCCGAGCGGCAGCTGTTCGAGCTCGGCAGCCGGTCGCTGAGCCGGTACCCGGACTTCGCCGCCGAACTGACCGAGGTGACCGGCGCCAGCGTCGGTTTCCGCCGCACCGGCACCTTGCTGGTCGGCTACGACGCCGACGACATGGCGATGATCGCCGAGCACGCGCGGCTGCGCGAGTCCTTCGGCGCCGCGAGCCAGCGGCTCTCGGCCCGGGAGTGCCGCCGGACCGAGCCGCTGCTCGGCCCGGCGATCGGCGGCGGCCTGCTGGTCGAAGACGACGCCTCGATCGACCCGAGGCGTCTGACCAGCGCCCTGCTCACCGCTCTGCAAGCGGCCGGCGGCACCCACCGGCCCCAGGCAGCGACCAGGCTGCTCGTCTCGCACGACCGCGCCGCCGGGGCCGAACTAGCCGACGGCAGCACGGTCACCGCCGCCCAGGTGGTGCTCAGCGCCGGCTGGGCCTCGGCCTCGCTCGCCGGCCTGCCCCCGGGCGCCGCTCCCCCGCTGCGCCCGGTCAAGGGCCAGATCCTCCGCCTGCGCCCAACCCGCGCGACCCTGTCCGCAGGCCTGCGGGGGGATCCGGGCGGTCGTCCCCCCGGGCCAGCACTGCCGCCCGCCCTGGTAGGCCGGACAGTGCGCGGGCTGGTCCAGGGCAGCTCCGTCTACCTTGTCCCCAGGGAGGAAGGCGAACTCGTGGTCGGCGCAACCCAGGAAGAACTGGGGGCAGACACGACGGTCACTGCCGGAGGCGTCTGGCAGCTCCTGCGCGACGCCCGCGCGATCGTGCCCGGCATCACCGAGCTCGAGCTCGCCGAGTCGGTCGCTGGACTGCGCCCGGGCACCCCAGACAACGCTCCAGTTCTTGGCCCGTCCGCCCTGCCCGGACTCGTGCTCGCGGTCGGTCACTTCCGCAGCGGAGTCCTGCTCGCCCCGGCCACCGCCGACCTGATCGCCGAGTACCTGGCCACCGGGACGCTCGATGCGGCGGCCGCCGCCTTTGACCCGCGGCGGTTCGCGCCCGCCGACCGGGAGCCTGACCCGCGCCGCCCCTCCCCCGCCGACCCGGAGCCCGCATGGAAGTCATGATCAACGGCGCACCGCGCGAGGTGCCCGAGCAGATGTCGCTGGAGCACGCCGTATCGCTGATCTCGACCTCCGCGAGCGGCATCGCGGTCGCGGTCAACGGCGAGGTGGTGCGCCGGGCAGCCTGGCCCCAGCACTGGCTGCTGCCCGGAGATGAGATCGAAGTGCTCACCGCGGTGCAGGGAGGTTGACGATGAACGATCCGCTGCTCAACGAGTCACTAGCAGACGATCCGCTGCTGATCGCCGGCGAGAAGTTCGGCTCGCGGCTGATCATGGGCACCGGCGGCGCCCCGAGCCTGGACATTCTCGCCCGCGCGCTGGCCGCCTCCGGCACCGAGCTGACCACCGTGGCGATGCGCAGGGTCGACCCGGCCGCTGCCGGCTCCGTGCTCGACGTGCTGGCCAGCCAGGGCATCAAGCTGCTGCCGAACACAGCAGGCTGCTATACCGCCGCCGAGGCGGTGCGCACGGCCAAGCTGGCCGCTGAGGCGCTCGACACGCGCTGGATCAAGCTCGAGGTGATCGCCGACGAGGTGACGCTGCTGCCCGACCCGGTCGAGTTGCTGGACGCGGCCGAGCAGCTGGTCGCGGCCGGATTCACCGTGCTGCCGTACACCAACGACGACCCGGTGCTCGCCCGGCGGCTCGAACAGGCCGGCTGTGCGGCCGTCATGCCGCTCGGTTCGCCGATCGGCTCGGGCCTTGGCATCAGGAACCCGCACAACATCGAGATGATGGTTCAAGCGGCCCGGGTGCCGGTAATCCTCGACGCGGGGATCGGCACGGCCAGCGACGCGGCGCTCGCGATGGAGCTCGGCTGCTCGGCGGTGCTGCTGGCCACGGCCGTCACCAGGGCTCGCGACCCAGAGCTGATGGCGGCCGCGATGCGCTCGGCGGTCATATCCGGACGACTCGCCTACCGAGCCGGACGCATACCTAAGCGGCATTACGCCAACCCCTCCTCGCCGCCTATCGAGAGCTAGTACCCTCCGCTTGACACAGGGTTGGCCATCGCGTAACCCGGTCGTGAGAGGCTGCCTAGCTCTACACTGTTGCCGATGGATACCGCCCTTTCGCCACCTGTGGGCCAGCTGCTCGGCGGCCGGTACCACGTCGGGTCACGGATTGCGCGCGGTGGCATGGCGACGGTGTACCTCGGCACCGATACCCGGCTCGACCGCGTGGTCGCGCTGAAGATCGCCCACCCTGACCTGTCCGATGACTTCGAGTTCGTGCGCCGCTTCATCGGCGAGGCCCGGTCGGCGGCCCGGCTGACCAGCCCGAACGTCGTCGCGGTCTACGACCAGGGCTCCGATAACCGGGTGCACTACATCGCGATGGAGTACGTCGCGGGCCGCACGCTGCGCCAACTGCTCGCCGAGCGCGGCCGCCTGGGCGCGCGTGAGGCGCTGGACATCATGACCGGCGTGCTGACCGGACTGGCCGCGGCCCATCAGGCCGGCCTCGCCCACCGCGACGTCAAGCCAGAGAACGTCCTGCTCACCAAGAACGGCGATGTAAAAGTCGCCGACTTCGGGCTGGCCCGGTCCGTCGCCGGGGCGGTCCAGACCAAGGGCGGCATGCTGATCGGCACGGCCGCCTACCTCGCGCCCGAGCAGGTCTCCGGTGGCGTTTCCGACGCCCGCACCGACGTCTACGCGGCCGGCGTCATGCTCTTCGAACTGCTGACCGGCAGGCAGCCGCACACCGGCGAGAGCCCGCTCGCGGTGGCCTACAAGCACGTGAACGAGATCGTGCCGGCCCCCTCCAGCCTGCTGCCTGGCCTGGCTCCGGCCCTGGACGCGCTGGTCGCGATGACCACCAGCCGCGATCCCGAATTGCGGCCGATGCACGCCGGGCAGTTCCTGCGCGCGATCGACGAGGTACGCGACGGTCTTGGCGGGGGTTCAAGGGCGTCGTCCCCCTCCGGCCAGCACAGTGCAGCACCGCCGTACCAGGCGGGCCATCCGTACCCGAGGCGGCCCAATTCAGGCCAGTTCAGCGTGCCTTACGACCGGGACTCACTCGATTACGACATGCCTGGCTACGAGCCCAGAGCGGTCGGCGCGTCGGCGCTGCCGTCGCTGAGCCCTCATTCGGCCCCGCTCGATACTCCCCATCCGTCCGAGCCGGCGGGCGTGAACCACACGCTGGTGGTGCCGGCCGGCAGTGACTACAACGAGTACCTGCAGGGCTCGGTCAGCCGTTACCCGAACGCCTCTGGCAGCAACCAGCCAGCGGAAACTGGCTACCGGGGTCACCGCGCGAGCGGGCGCCGCGGCGGCCGGGGATCAGAGCCCTGGCTGCAGTCGTTGCTGTTCGGCCGACGCCTGGTCTACCTGATCGGCGGCATCGCGGTCATCGCCGCGGTCGGCGGGACCGCCTGGTGGCTCAGCTCGGGCCAGTACACGAACGTGCCCGTGACCAGGGGCATGTCACTCAGCGCGGCCAAGATCGCGCTGAGCAACGTCGGCCTGAAGATCAAGCTGACCAAGCCCGAGCACTTTTCGATGCCGAGGGGCGAGATCATCACGACCTCGCCGAAGGCGGGCGCACGAGTGACTGGCGGCACCGTGATCACGATCACGACCTCGCTCGGCCCGCTGATCCTTCAGGTACCTGACGTATCCGGCCAGCCGGAGGCCCAGGCCGAGGATGCGCTGCGGCACGCCAACCTGGTCCCCGGCGGCATCACCAAGGCCACCTCCAGCTCGGTGCCGGTGGGCGACGTGATCAGCACTCACCCGGCCGCCTACACCAAGTGGCCGCAGGACAAGCCGGTCGGCCTTATCATCAGCGAAGGTCCCGGGCTAGCCAATTTCGTCGGCCAGCCCGTCGACGCGGCGGTGTCGGCCGCGCAGTCCGGCGGCTTCACGATCAATCAGGTGGCGGCCAAGAGCAACCAGCCGGCCGGCACCGTGCTCACCCAGTCGCCGAAGGCCAACACGCCGATCACGCCCGGCGAAGTGGTCACGGTCCGGGTGTCGCAGGGGCCGCCGGCCATCGCGGTGCCGAACGTGGAAGGCATGCCGCTGCACGACGCTATCCAGGCACTGGAGCAGGCCGGATTCCAGGTCCAGATCAACCAGGGGCTTGGTGACAAGGTGCTCAGCTACTCGCCGACCACGCCGCAGCCGAAGGGCACGACGATCACGCTGAACGTGGGCCTCTTCTCAGGCGGCTAGGACCCGGGTCCCTCGCCTGGCTGTTCCTGATAGGAGTAGCGCTGCTCCTGCCAGGGATCGGCGTTGTTGTGGTACCCGCGCTCCTCCCAGAACCCGCGCCGGTCCTGCACCAGGTACTCGATTTCGCGCACCCACTTGACGCTCTTCCAGCCGTACCGAGACGGCACCACAAGCCGGATCGGGTGCCCTTGCTCGGGCTTCAACTCGCGGCCCTCCCGATGCGTGGCAAGCAGGGTGTCCGGTGCGCCGAAGGCCTCGAGCGGCAGGTTGGCGCCATAGCCGTAGTCCGCCCACACCATCACGTGAGTGGCTCGGCCAGCGGGCGGCATGGCCGCCAGCAGATCGGAGACCGCCACGCCAGCCCAGGTCACGCCGAGAATGGTGAACTTGGTGACGCAATGAAAGTCAGCGACAATCTCGCGATGCGGCAGCGCCGAGAACGCCTCCCAATCCAGGCATCGCGGCCGGCCCTCTTCGGTCGCACCGGACACCCGCAAACTCCAGGTCGAGGCGTTGAAGACCGGAACCGGTCCGTAATGCATAACCGGCATCGAGGCCTGAACGTGCTGGCCAGGCGGCAGCCGTCCCTCGCCGTTGGGTTGGGCGGTGGGTGGGGGGTCAAGCGGGTGGGAGGGTGCGGGCGCCCATCCGGCCGGTCCTGGCTTCGGACGGGATCCGCCGGAGGCATCAAGACCGCGCGCCACGGCGTCTGGCTGCCTCATGTCGTTCTCCGACCTGTCCTTTCCGCATCGAATCAAACGTAGAACCTGCGCGCCCGCACCGACAACGATGGCCGGTGCCGGGTTGCTGACCAGCAATCTTGTCACCATGACTTTGCATAACGATCGGCGGCCGGGCATCGATGAGATACCTGGGTGCGCTAAGCTACCCGGCGTGAGTCGTGCGTACTGGTTCTTTTATGGTTACTCACCCGGCCAGGGGGAGGTAGCCCGCTAGGCGCTGCGCACACGCACAAGCGGAATGAATCTCCAAGCCCTCGGCCGGCCGGCCGGGGGCTTTCGTCATTTAAGGAGCGGGAGACAGAGATGGTAATCGTGATGACACCGGAAGCGACCCAGGCTGATATCGATTCCGTGATTGATCTAGTAAGGACAGCCGGGGGCGAGGCGTTCGTAAGCCGCGGAGTTTCCAGAACGATCATTGGCCTCGTCGGCGACGTTGAGCAGTTCGGCTCGCTCAATCTGCGCAGTAACACCGGCGTGAGCGACGTCGTCCGGATTTCCGTCCCGTACAAGCTGGTCAGCCGCGAGCACCACCCTGAGCGCTCGGTCATCCGGGTAGCCGGGGTGCCGATCGGTCCCGGTACGGTCACCCTGATCGCCGGGCCTTGCAGCGTGGAAACCCCTGAGCAGACGCTCGCCTCGGCCCAGATGGCCAAGGATGCCGGAGCCTGCCTCCTGCGCGGCGGAGCGTTTAAGCCACGCACGTCGCCGTATGCGTTTCAGGGCCTGGGCGCGGTCGGGCTCGAAATATTGGCCCAGGTCAGGACGGAGGTGGGGTTGCCTATTGTCACCGAGGTGGTCGACCCGGCCGACGTCGACCTGGTGTGCGCCCATGCGGACATGCTGCAGGTCGGGACCCGCAACATGCAGAATTTCGCGTTGCTGCAGGCCGTCGGCTCGGCCGGGAAGCCGGTAATGCTCAAGCGCGGCATGAACTCCACCATCGAGGAATGGCTGATGGCTGCCGAGTACATCGCCCAGCGCGGCAACCTGGACATCGTGCTCTGCGAGCGCGGCATCAGGACGTTCGAGACGGCGACCCGCAACACGCTCGACATCAGCGCGGTCCCGGTGGCCCAGCGCCTGTCGCACCTTCCGGTCATCGTCGACCCGTCGCACTCAGGCGGCCGCCGGGACCTGGTACTGCCGCTCAGCCGGGCCGCGATCGCCGTCGGCGCCGACGGCGTCATCGTCGACGTCCACCCAGAGCCAGCCAAAGCCCTCTGCGACGGCGACCAGGCCCTAACTGGAGGTGACATCTCGGAGCTGGCCGAGGTCATGCGAATACTGCCGGCGTTGCTCGGCCGAACCGCAGCCGAAATCCCGCCCCAGCCAACCGAAATCCCGCCCCAGCCAACCGTGGCCGCAATCTAGCCCGCAACGGGGAAAGTTCGTTGTGGCCCAGGCAACGACGAACTTTCCCCCTTGTCTGCCAGCTGGAGGTCAGCTGGAGGTCAGCCTGGGCGGTACTCCTGGGCGGCGGCGGCCAGGTCGGCGGCTAGTTCGTCGATGTCCAGCCGGGCCTCGATCTTGTGCAGGTCGGCGACCCGGGCCTTGGTCTCCACCTGCTTCGGCAGCAGCAGCGAGCAGCAATCCTGGTCCGGCAGTTCGGACAGGGCCAGGGTCTTGATGCGCCGGGCCTCGGCCATGATCTCGGTCTTGTCCATGCCGATCAACGGCCGCAGGATCGGCAGGTCGACGGCCTCGTCGAGCGCGGTGATGTTCGCCAGCGTCTGGCTGCTCACCTGGCCGAGCGAGTCGCCCGTCACCAGTGCGGTCGCCCGCACTCGCGCGGCCATCGCCTGGGCGGTCTTCAGCATCAGCCGTCGCTGGGCCATGATCTGCAGCCGGCCTGAGCCGGACGAAGCAAGTCGCTGCTGGGCCTTGCCGAAGGGGACCACGAACAGCTTGGAGCCACGCTGGTACCGGTCAAGCTGGCGGACCAGGCCGTAAGCCTTGTAGACCGACTCGGGGCCGGTCAGCGGCATGCCGGAGAAGTGCAGGAAGCTGCAGTACAGCCCGCGCCGCATCATCCGGTAACCGGCCACCGGCGAGTCGATGCCCCCTGACATCAGCACCAAGCCGCGCCCGCTCATCCCGACCGGCAGGCCGCCCTGGCCGGCGCATCCGTCGGTGTAGATGAACACCTCGGACTGATCGACCTCGACGCAGATGCTGAAGTCCGGGGAGCGAAGGTTCACCGGGTTGCCGTAGCGCCGCTGCACCTGGCTGCCGATCGCGATCGCCAGTTCGGTCGAGTTGACACCGAAGCGCTTGTCGCGGCGCTTGGCCCGGACGGCGAACGACCCGGACTGTCCCCTGGCGAGGTCTGCCGCCGCGTCGATCGCGGCCTGGGGGTCCTTGCTGATCCGGCTGGCCCGGCAGACCCTGACCAGGCCCATCACGGTCAGCATGCGTTCGGCGATCTGATCCGCGGCCAGCTCGGCCGCCTCACTGGCGGCCGGATCGTCGAGGACCGGGCTCAGCACGATGACGCCGTCGCGCTGCCACAGGCGCAAGCCAAACCGGGGGTTAGTAGGGGGTCCTCCCCCTTCACCGGCACTGCCGAGGTCGGCGACAGCGAGCCTGATGTTGTTCTGCAGCAGCTTCTCGAACTGCTGCCGGTTTCTGCCCTTCAGCACGATCTCGCCGAGCTTCAGCAGCACGCACGGCTCGCTCGTGCGGGACTGAGCCGGCTCGACGTGAGCCTGCTCGGTGCCTGGGGCAAGGGGCAAAGCAGTCATCCTTCAAGTCTGACAGGTCTGAGCACCAGGCTTGGCCAGTGCGATCAGGAGGCGGATCCTAGTCGGGCCCGCATCACCGGCAGCACGGTGGCGAGCGCGCCCGTGAGCGCCTGGACGTCGGCTTCTGGCAGGTCGCCGAGCAGCTCGGCGATCCGTTCGGCGTTGCGCTGCCGCCGGGCGAGCAGCGCCTCCTGGCCCGGGTCGGTCAGCTGCACGAGCGCGACCCGGCCATCGGCGGGGTCGGATTCCCGGCGGACCAGGCCGCGCTGCTCTAGTCGCTGCACAAGTTGGGTCATCGACGGCTGGGACACGCCCTCGGCCAGGGCCAGGGTGGTGATGCGCTGCGCACCGTTCCGGTCGAGCGAGGCGAGCGTAGCGACCGCGGTCAGGCTGAGATCGCGGTTGCCGGCGACACCGCGAATGACGAGCACGACCAGGTCGAGCAGGTCGTTCGCCGGTGCGCTGAGATCATCCATGTCCGCGATGGTAGGCGCTCTTGGCTGTTCTTGCGCACAGGCCGCCGGTTTCGTGATCTTTGCGAGGTCAGCCTTCAGCGGACAGCCTCGCCGGACAGTCCATCACCGGACACCTCACCGGACAGCACAGAGCAGCCTGTTCTCGCCGCGCTGCCACAGGGTGCCGACCTCGGCGAAGCCGGCCGCGCGCAGCGCGGCGACGTGAGTGCTCAAAAGCCCGGACGGCGAACCGTGATGATCGTCCTCCACCTGCTGCTTGCTGGCTCGTTCGGCGACCAGGGCGGCGAGCTGCGGATCCGTGGTGGCGGCGGCCCACCAGGCCGACCAGTCCTCGACCTCGCGGCCCGACCGGCGCCGGGCGTCCTCGCGCTCGATCAGCGCCCAGCCGAGTCTGGCCAGGACCGGGGCGGTTGTCTCGTCCTCGGCCAGGTGATCGCCGTTCAGCAGCAGGCCGCCAGGCCGGATGATAGCGGCGAGTTCGGCGTACATCGCGGCGAGTCGCGCCGGCGGCAGCCAGTGCAGGGCGGTGGTGCTGACGGCGGCATCGACGGGCTGGTCTAGCCCGAGGGCATCTGACCAGCCTGGTTCGCGCAGATCAAGCTCGACGAACCGCAGCCCGGGCCTGCTGGCGCCGGCCCGGCCGAGCCCCAGCAGCAGCGGGTCCGCGTCGACGGCGACCACGTTCGCATCCGGCAGTCGTTCGAGCAGCCGGGCCGACAGCGAGCCAGGGCCGCAGCCGAGGTCGATCACGAGCGGGTCCGGGCGGCCGGCGCCCTCGGCGACGGCGTCGATCAGCGCGGTGAAGCGATCTTCCCGGTCCGGCATGTACAGCTGCTGCTGCGCGTCCCAGCGCTCGATCCAGGCCGTCGCCACGGACCCGTCTATCGTCGTCGTCATCGCCGTGATCCTCCCGATCGACTCGCCCGTCACTGACTATCATGCAGATGGACAGTTACTAGCTAAACCGCAGTGCCAGCTAATCGACAGTGCTAGCTAATCGACAAAGGGCATCACTGGTCAAGTGAACTTCAGCAGTCACATGGACATCGTGGTCACGGTCGCGGTGCGCCTCGTCAACGCCCTGACCCCGGGTCACGCCCACGGCCGGAGCTTCGATCCGCCGTCTGAGCAGGAACTTCCGGCCGCCGTCACCGAAGCGATGCGGCCGTATCGGCCGGGGGCGCGGGACGTGACGTTGGACGAGGCGGTCGAGTTGGCCGAGGCGGCGCTCGCGCTGCGCGAGGTATTCGACGCCGTGGCCGCCGAGCGACTCGACGACGCGGCCGCCCTCGTCAACGCGTTGCTGCTGAGCACGGGAGCACGCCCGTGGCTCGACCGGCACGACGGCGAACCCTGGCATCTGCATTTCCACGGCGCCCAGGACACCCTGGCGGCGGGCTGGGCGGCGGGCTGCGCCACGGGGATGGCCGTGGTGCTCGGAAGCGACCTGGGCGGCCGGCTGGGCGTCTGCACGGCCGACCGCTGCGACCGGGTCTACGTCGACACCTCGAAGAACGGCACCCGCCGCTTCTGCTCGACCGCCTGCCAGAACCGGGTCAAGGCGGCCGCGTTCCGCGCCCGTCAGGCCGACGACCTCTCCGAACCGGAGGACGCCCGCGGGTCGCGCGACGTACGGCAGGAGCGGTCTCGGTAGCGACACTGGCCTCAGGCGCGCCGACCGGGTCACGCGAGGCCTTCGGGTTCCGCCCGGCCAGATTCAGCTCTGGCCGGGCGGAACAAAACCCCGGCAATGCCTTTCTTCTGAAAAGAACGGATTTAAAGAATTTCAGAAGTAACAGGCGAGTTGAGTTGAGTTAAGTTATCCGAAGAAGACCTCGGCCTCGGCGTAGCGCTCGAGCGGGACCCGCTTGAGCTCGCGGACCGCGTCGTCGATCGGGACCAGGACGATGTCGGTGCCGCGCAGCGCGACCATCACGCCGGACTCGCCCTGCGCCACGGCCCGGATCGCGTGGACCCCGAACCTGGTCGCCAGCACCCGGTCGAACGCCGTCGGCGTGCCGCCGCGCTGGATGTGGCCGAGCACCGCCGTGCGCGCCTCCTTGCCGGTCCGCCGCTCGATCTCGGCCGCGAGGAACTGGCCGATGCCGCCGTACCGCGCGTGCCCGAACGCGTCGAGTTGCTCACCCTCAGCGACGGCGGTCCCCGATTCCTTGTAGTGCGCGCCTTCGGCAACCACCACGATCGGCGCATATCTGGTCTCGAAGCGCTTCTCCACGTAATTGCAGACTTCTTCTATGTCGAAAGCTTGTTCGGGGATGAGGATCACGTTTGCCCCACCAGCCAATCCGGCGTGCAATGCGATCCAGCCCACGTTCCGGCCCATTACCTCGACGATCAGCGCCCGGTGGTGACTCTCCGCCGTCGTGTGCAGCCGGTCGATTGCCTCCATGGCGATGTTCACCGCCGTGTCGAACCCAAAGGTGTAGTCGGTCGCCCCCAGATCGTTATCGATCGTCTTGGGAACTCCGACGACTCGCACGCGACCGGCCTGCGACAGCTTGTTGGCCACGCCGAGCGTGTCCTCGCCTCCGATCGCGATCAGCGCGTCGACGCCCAGGCTGTCCAGGTTCTCGGCGATCCGCTCCAGCCCCGTCTTGCCGTCCTTGGTGGCTTCGTCGCCGAGCGGATTGGTCCGCGACGAGCCGAGGATCGTCCCGCCGCGCGGCAGGATCCCCCGCACGGCCTGGACATCAAGCGGCTGCGTATCCGCCTCCAGCGGCCCGCGCCAGCCGTCCCTGAATCCGACAAACTCGCAGCCGTGATCGGCCACCCCGGTCCGCACTACCGCCCGGATTACCGCGTTCAGCCCTGGACAGTCTCCGCCCCCGGTCAGAACTCCTACTCGCATCCCAGGCTCTCCTTTCATCTTGCGCCCTCGATAGCGCCGCCATTATTCGCCCGTCACACTAGTCACATGAGCGTCCTTGCGATCGATGCCGGCACGACCGGGGTCACTGCTCTAATCGTCGCCGTTGACGGCAGTGTCAAAAGTCGCGGCTACTCGGAGTTCAGCCAGTACTTCCCTGAACCCGGATGGGTCGAGCAGCTGCCCGAGGAGATCTGGGACGCCACGCTGAACGCATGCCGCATTGCGCTCGCCGCAGACAATAGCGCAGAGCCGGTCTCCTGCGTCGGGCTGACCAATCAGCGCGAGACCGCCGTGCTGTGGGATCGGGCCACGTTGGCGGCCCCGCACAAGGCCATCGTCTGGCAGGACCGGCGCACGGCCAGGATCTGCGCCGAGCTGCGCGAAGCCGGGCACGAGGAGCGAGTCGGCGAGCTGACCGGGCTGCGGTTCGACCCGTACTTCACCGGGACCAAGCTGACCTGGCTGGCCAGGAACGCGCCGGACGTGTGGGCCGGGGTTCGCGGTGGTTCCGTGGCGGTGGGAACCGTGGATTCGTACCTGGTCGCGCGGCTGACGGGCGGGGCGCGACATGTGACCGACGCCTCGAACGCGTCCAGGACGCTGCTGTTCGACATCACGTCCGGGCGATGGTCGGCTGAGCTGTGCGAGCTGTTCGACGTGCCGGGTGCGGCGCTGCCCGAGGTTGTTCCGTCGACCGGGATCGTCGGCTCGACCGACCCGGAGGCGTTCTTGGGCTTGTCCGTGCCGATCGCGGGGCTGGCCGGTGATCAGCAGGCGGCGCTGTTCGGCCAGGCCTGCTACGCACCGGGCTCGTCGAAATGCACGTACGGAACGGGGTCGTTCGTCCTGACGAACACCGGCTCGGCGATCGTGCGCTCTGACCGGGGACTGCTTTCGACGGTCGCCTGGATGGACGCCGGCGGCTCGCTGACCTATGCCCTGGAGGGGGCCGTGTTCGTCACCGGGGCCGCGATCCAGTGGCTGCGGGACGGGCTCGGCATCATCGACAGCGCGGTCGACAGCGAAGAACTCGCGCGATCGGTGGACGATTCGGCCGGCGTGGTGTTCGTGCCCGCATTGACCGGCCTTGGTGCACCGGACTGGGACCCGGACGCTCGGGGTGCGATCTTCGGGCTGACCCGAGGCGTGACCAGGGCTCACCTGACCCGGGCCACGCTGGAGGCGATCGCTTTCGAAGTACGAGATGTGGTCGAACTGATCGCGGCCGAATCAGGGCTGGGGACCGGACCGGGGTCGGGGTC
>Ga0134128_10006238_pt1 | contig 14454 bp, 9 predicted proteins | sample KB31754_FD_96462 | JGI IMG/M metagenome (GOLD analysis project Ga0134128, IMG submission 96462) | Terrestrial soil microbial communities with excess Nitrogen fertilizer from Kellogg Biological Station, Michigan, USA - KB3-175-4 | ecosystem: Environmental > Terrestrial > Soil > Unclassified ... | reverse complement strand
GCGCTGCCCGGGCAGATCATTCAGATGATGAAGAAAGCGGGCACGAAAAATCCCGTCTTCATGCTGGATGAAGTGGACAAAATGTCCATGGATTTCCGCGGCGACCCCTCCGCAGCACTGCTCGAAGTGCTCGACCCTGAGCAGAACTTCATGTTTGTAGACCACTATCTGGATGTTGAGTACGATCTCTCGCAGGTCTTCTTCATCGCTACGGCGAACGTCATGCACACCATTCCCGTGGCGTTACAAGACCGCATGGAAGTGTTGCGGCTGCATGGATACACCGAGCAGGAAAAGCTGGAAATTTCCAAGCAGTTTTTGGTGAAGAAGCAGATGGTGCAGGCGGGGCTGCTGGAAAAGAACGTCCAGTTCAGCGATGAAGCGCTTACCATGCTTATCCGCGCGTATACGCGCGAAGCCGGCGTACGCAATCTGGAGCGCGAAATCGGCAATGTTTGCCGCAAAATTGCGCGCAAAGTGGTGAAGGAAGGCGCGAACTACAGCGTCACGATCACTCCGGAAAACCTGAACGAGTTCCTGGGCGTAACCAAGTTCCGCGACATGCTGGCCCACGAGAAAAGCGAAATTGGTTTGGTGACCGGTTTGGCGTGGACCGAAGTCGGCGGCTCCATCCTCAGCACAGAATCTACTGTTGTGGATGGCAAAGGCAAGCTGATGCTGACGGGAAAACTGGGCGATGTGATGCAGGAGTCCGCGCAGGCCGCGATGTCCTATGTGCGTTCGCGTGCTCACCGGTTGGGCTTGACCCGTGAGTTTTACCGCAGTCTCGACATCCACGTGCACGTGCCGGAAGGCGCTATTCCCAAAGACGGTCCTTCCGCCGGAATTACCATAGCCACCGCAATTTCCAGTGCGTTAAGCCGCATCCCTGTGCGGCGTGATCTCGCCATGACTGGTGAAATTACGCTTCGCGGCAAAGTGCTGCCCATTGGCGGATTAAAAGAAAAATTACTGGCAGCGCACCGCGCCGGATTGTTCGAAGTAATTTTGCCCAAAGACAATGAAAAAGATCTCGCGGAGGTTCCCGAGAACCTGCGCAATGCCATGAAGCTGCACTTTGTGGAGAACATGGACCAGGTGCTTTCCATCGCATTGGAGCAGCCTCTGCCCCAACTGCCGGAAGAGGCTGCACAGCCGCTCGGGCCTATTCCTCCGCCATCGGAAGGCCCAACAGCCCATCAGTAGTTCGGCCGCGAGTGGCCGCGCTATAAGGCTGCCTGAGGCAATCATTCCGCAACTCGTGCCGCTCAGTTCCCCATACATCCCTGCCTGCGAATTTATATACAATTGAAGATACATTTATGCCGATTGGAACAGAGTCCCGCAGTTTCTTGAGAAGCGGCATTGCTCTTGCCGTGGTGCTGGTTACTATTGTGGTTTTGGTGGTCCTGTTCCCCGCGTATCGCTGGTTTTTGCTGATTAGTATTGGAATCGGCGTCATTGTTGCTGTGATCCTATACTTCTGGAACCGGCTGCATCCGGTGAAAGAACAAGACGTGGACCATAAACGGCCGCTTGGTCTTTAGCCGATAGAAGATTCAGGCGATTATCGGCGCGCAGTCACAGGTTTGCGCAGGTTGCGGCGGCGGTGATGGGTCGAGACCCTGTTTGAAGCTAAGGTTTCCACGGGCTCACGGGATCATCTCCGTGAATCAATGACCAAATAAGAATTGTGCCGGCTGCGGAGGACCCGCCGATTTTGGCCCAGGGAGCGTCATCGAACACGCCGTTTGTTCCTCCGGGGCGGGCGCCTTCGTCGTGTCTGTCAATTGCGTAAACCGTTTCTTCGCCCGGTTCAATCACGATATTGCCATCGCTGCCGGTTACATTTAACTCGGCGTCGCCTGCCAGAATCCTGACTTCATCTTCCGTTCTGCGGATTTCGAAATGGGTCCATTTGCTGCCAACCGGAACGATGGTTGCAAATCCGGCATTCACGGTAAAGTTGTTTCCTGTGTCCACCGCTGTAAATCCGCGGTTTAACAACATTCCGCCGCTTTGAAAGTTCACCAACGTATCGGGCGCAACCATGAGGTTCATTACGGCCCCCCGGATGTTAGCAAAAGAATTCCCGTTCGTTTGTACCTTGTCTCCGGGCAAGAGCGCGCTGGAGCCGGGAACTCCGCTGCCATTCAGCCATACAGAGCCTTTGACGTAGACCATGGCGCCGGTATCCGGAGGGGCAGCCGCGACGGGCGGGGCCAAGGAAATGAGCGCGAGCCACATATACAGGGAAACAGCACTCATGCAGGACAAAAGGAGACGGCTGTGACTCAACCGCCAAGTCTCGCGGAAAATGGCCCTTCCCAAATAAAAACCCATTGGCACAGATATATCCAGTTTGATTATGTCAACCCCGTTTCTGCGGAACTATTCCCTAATGTGGTTCTGGCGAACAATCGCGCATACAGGCAGGGGCTTTTGCCCGCACTTTTTGAGCCGCAGATGTGTTCGCATTTCGTTACAATCCAAGTGCCAAGCCCCCGCCTATGCGAAAAGCGCTGCTGACAATGGTTGTGCTGAGTTTGTGCTGGTTAACGGGTTGCTCGCCGCGCGACTTTCTCACCCGGCGGTTGGCCGCCGATTTGATTGCAAGCTCACATGTGTTTACCGCGCCCCAATCGTTCGTGCTGCGCACTGGAACCATCGCCAATAGAGACTTTGTTTCTCCCCAGTACCTGGCCTTGCAGCGGCATGGCTGGATTACGGGAGTGAGCGCCACTTGCCCGCCGGACTTGGCGCCGCCACCCTGCTGGAACGTGACCCTGACTCCTCTGGGAGTAGACACCATTCGAGGAATCGCCGGGAGCAGCAGTCGCCATACTGCTGGCAATCCACCCACTGGCAATTCGACCATCGGCAATGCCCTCCCTGCCAACGAGTTCAGCATTCCCGCCGCCCGCAGAGAACTAACCGGCGTTACGGGAATAAGCCGGCATGACAATCTGGCCGAAGTGGAGTTTTCGTGGAAATGGACGGCGCTGAATGAAATGGGCGCAGCCCTGTATCCCGGTGGAACGCAGTACAGTTCAACGGTGGGGTTCAAAAAATTCGATGACGGCTGGCGACTGGCTGCAACCGATCCTGCAAGAAGTTATCAATCCATGGCCGATGCGTTAAAAAATTCAGGGTCAGCGCAATAATTCTCCAGAGCGTTCTTCCAGCGGAGTGGTTCAGTGGCTTCAGCGGCGCGTGGATGATATGCCGGCGATTTTTACTTTGCGGTAATCCGCTACATAGTGCGAAATGCCGTCATATAGCGCGCGCGCGATCCTCTCACGGTAAGCCTCCTGCCGGAGCTTGGCTTCATCGGGAGGGCTGCTGACAAAAGAGACCTCCGCCAGAATGGCGGGCATGGTCGTGCCGGTGAGAACGGCATAACCGGCCTCTTTGGTGCCGCGGTTCTCAAGTCCGGGAGTTGCCTGCGACAATATTCCAAAAAGTGTGCGTTGTACGCTTTGGGCTAACAGGCGGGATTCCTGCACCTTTGTACGAATGTCCACGTTCGTCCAGTCTGGAGTTGTTCCCGCCGTGGCCGAGCTTTCCGGGGTCCGCGCATGAACAGAGGAATACGTGTCGGTGTAGTAGGTTTCCACTCCGCGCGCCGACGAAGAACTGCTGTAGTTCGCGTGAATGGAAACAAACAGATCGGCCTTGGCCAGGTTTGCGATCTCCGCGCGGCGCTCCAGTGAGACGTAAGTGTTGTCGCTGCGGGTGAGAATCACGTCGGCATTGAGATCTTTCTGTAAGAGGGAGCTCAATCGTTGCGCGATGTCGAGGACCAAATCTTTTTCCAGCAGGCCGGTGCGGCCCACGGTCCCCAAATCCCAGCCTCCGTGCCCGGGATCCACGACAATGCGCAGCGAGGGAACAACTCCGGCTTTGATCTGCGATTGTTGAGATGTGGGAGAGGCTAACGGCGCTTGCGTGTCGGGCATGTTGCTGGATGTGCCGCCTTGAAGGTTTGCATTGCCTTTGCCAACCTCCACCACCAGGCGGCAGGGGTTTTCCTCCATGCTGACGGAGAAGCTGGACGTGGTCGCCGTCGTTTCCAACACGACGCGAGTGATTCCTTTGACAGGCTGCGCAACTCTTACGCGCTGAAGAAACGCATCTCCAATTTTGATCGTCTGACCCATGAGCGCGGGAGCGAGCGAAGTGTCATGCAAGTCGAAGTAAATGCGGTCGGGATTGGTGAGGCGGTGCGCCTCATATTGCACTTGCTCCTGCAAATCCACGACCACCGTGCTCGAATTCGGAGAGGACCAATGACGAACGCCAGTGACTGCCGGCAACGCCCCATGATTTAAATTCGGGGAAGGGATGGGTGCCGCGATATCTGAATCGTCCAGAGGAGGCGCTTGCGAAGCGTTTACAGCGGGAGTTGCGGCCGCAACCGGCGGGTTCGGAGTTGTGGCGGAAGCGCTCAGATGCGGGCGGCGCTGCATGCTCCACCAAACATATCCGCCAATCAGGGCCGCAATGACAACCAAAAGCAACACCACCAGAAGTCCGGGTTTTGCGCTGGAGGATGGGTTCTCAGCAGAAACGTAGCTTCGCAGCAGGTCTAGGTCGGCATGGTCGGTCGCTGGAGATGCTATGTCAGACAGGATCAGTTCATCCGCCAATTCGCCGGCAGTGGTGGTTGCTTCATAAGGACGAAGGGCTGGGGCAGGCTGGTCAGCGGAAGTCAGACCGGAGTGGGAACCAATTTCGACCGCTGCTGCCTTCGATATTGAGGAATCCCCGGACGGTAAATCCTGCGAAGGATTTTCTGGAGCGTGCGCCTCGGAATTGATTTCCTTTGAAGTTGAGTTCTTTTTTAGCTCCGAATCCTCCGCCACCACATTACGCGAGATTTCTGCGAGGCGGTCTTCTTCTTCCGGCTTCATGGCGGCGAGAATGAGTTCCGCGAGCAATTTGAGGCCACGCACGTCGCTATCATCAAAGGCGTAGGGTTCGGTGGAGAAGACTTCGAGCAATCCAATGACGTTGCTTTTTGCAAGCAACGGCACCGCAACCATGGAACGCGCGCCCAGGTGACGGCAATTCTGTATGTCCACGCGCTGGTCGCTTTCCGAATCGTCGCAACGGACTACTTCCGCGCTGCGGAAACATACTCCGGAAAATCCGGAATTTGTGTCGAGGCGGACGCCAGGATCGGGAACGATCATGCCTACCGAGGCGCGGCAGATGATGGCATCGCGGTCAGCCAACGCAATCGCAACACCGTCAGCGCCGGTAACAATCTGCGCGCGCTCGGCCACCATGTGCAGAACTTCGTCGAGGACGAACTGTTCGAGCTTCCATGTATCTTCGCCAGGGCCAGAGACGGAATTGCCCGATGCCGAAGGGACGCCGGCACTGCCGAGGGCTCGTTTTTGCCGGATTTGCGCGTGCAGCGCGGAAAAGGCCAGCAGCGCCTGTAGCGCCTCATGGCCGGCGAAGGCAGACTCATGCGCTTTCGTTTTCTCGTCGAGAGTCTTCGCCGTCTCGGCAACATTCAATCCAGCATTCGGACTGTTGGGATTCGCACTCACGACGGGTTGCTTCTCTCACGACGCCACTTGTGCATGGCTGCCAGCAACTCTATACGTTACAGGGGTTTACGTAGTATCGCAACAATTTCCTTAAACACGAAGGTGGGAGCCACTGCTGCTCTTTGGTAAGCAGCGCGGGGTAAGCAGTTCACCCAGGCCCGAAGAACGCGGATTGATTTGTACTAACATGCTTGCAGATGCCTAACTTTACCGCGTCGAATTCCGCATTCGAAAACATTCGCGCGCCGCGTGGAACACAACTCAACTGCAAGGGTTGGAAACAGGAAGCGGCGTTGCGCATGTTGATGAATTCCTGCGATGAAAGAGTTCGAGCCCAGGCGCAATTTTCTCTGCATTCTCAGCACAAACGCGCCTTGCCGGAGTGGGATTGGAGAAATTACGACAAGATCGCCGACCTGCTAAGGAAGTTGGATGGCAACGAAACTTTGCTGCTGGCGCCAGATCGGGCTGCCAGTGTTTTGAAAACGCGGGAGGCGTCACCGCGTGTTCTTATTTTGAATCCGGGAGAGCCGGAAGGAACAGTGCCGCTGCCCCCTGCAAAACTCGCATTGCGATTGATGGAAGGAGCGCTGCCGGGGAGTTCCTGGATGAACGATACGTTCCAGGAGAGCTTGCATTTTACTTTTCAGACATTGTCTGCGGTTGCGGAGAAATACTTTGCGGGCGACTTCTCCGGAAAATTCGTCGTGAACTGTGGGATGGAAGCGGTGGGAAGCTTGATCTCCGTAGCAGCCACCATGAACGGCGCGGCGTTCCTAGGGATTGATGCCGACCCGGAAGAGATCAAAAGACAATTGAAAGCAGGCCGGTGCGATTTCATGGTCAATTCGCTGGATGAGGCCCTGCGCATTCTGAAAAATGCCGTCAGAAAAAAAGAAAATGTATCGGTTGGGCTGGTTGCGGATTGCGGAGAAACAATCCAGAAATTTTCTGAACGCGGCGTTCTGCCGGATATCCTCAACATGGTGTTGGGGCCGGCACCGGAGAACGCTGCTGTTGTGCAGCATGCGGAGGGCTTCCCCGATTTCGCCGCCGAATATATTCTTCCGGTTTTCGCGGCTGGGCGAAGGCCCTTTTGCTGGTTAGCGCTGTCGGGAGAGAGTGCCGATATTTTTACCGGAGAGAATACCTTGCTCGAACTTTTCCCTGAAAACGGCGCACTGCGGCGCTGGATCGAGGCGGCACGCAGACGTGTCAAGGTCCAGGGATTACCGTCGAGAATTTGTTGGCTCAACCCGGGAGAACAAAAGCAATTCATTTTGGCGATTCATCAGCTCATAAAGGGCGGAAAAATAAAGGCTCCAATTGTGGCTCGTATTGATCATCTGGAGCCGCAGTCTAACTTTGGGCTGGCTGAGAAGTCGTCGTCGGATCAAAGCCCCGCGATGAGCGAGTATGTCGTGCAAAAGCTGCTGACGGAAACAGAAGGTAGCGCGTGGATTTCCGCACAAAACGTGGGCGGGATAAAAGAGGCCTGTGCGGGCAACGAAAACTTTATGCGTATTTCACGCGCGATTTTAATAGATGGAGAGGATGCGACAATCGCGGCCATCAAAACGGCAGTTTCCTGATTAGCTCACCTGGCTTGAAATAATTGGTGTCGCGGTAATCATCCAGACCGATCACTCTGCAAAATTATCCAGCTCAAATTACTCAACCACCCACAAATTTTCTGCGAAGGGCCACTCGGCATCAATCCATTGTGCCTGGCAGCGGAACCCGGAGGTGAATGCGGCCTGCATGAGTTCATTGCGAGAATATTTGTGGCTGCTCTCAGTCCAGATCGTTTCATGTTTGGCGAAATGTACCTGGAGGTTGGCGGCTGGAATACTCACCGTCTGCTCACACAAAGACTCAATGTGCATTTCCATGCTGCGGGAAGCCGGGTTGAACTTCGCGGTATGACGAAAGCGGTCGAGAGCAAAATCCGCGCCCAACTCGCGGTTTACCCGCGTCAGCAGGTTCAAATTAAAAGCGCCTGTTACTCCGAGAGGGTCGGCGTAAGCAGCAAGTAGTTGGGGAAGAGGTTTCTCCAAATCGGCGCCCAGCAAAAGCGCATCCCCTGGCTGCAATATCCGGCGGACCTCGCGTAGAAATTGAATGTCCGCGGGCCGCTCAAAGTTGCCGATCGTGCTGCCGAGGAAAAGAACGAGTATGTGTTCTCCCGGGCCACGGCGGGAGGCGGCTTCCTTCAGACCCTGCCGGTATTCGCGTTCGTAGCCAAGCACGCTTACGTATTCCAAATCACTGAGCTCCCGCTCACACATAGCAAGAGCGGCGGTCGAAATCTCAATGGGATAGTAGGCAACCGGAGAAGAGGAAGATTGCTGTGACGAGAGCGCCTCTAAAATATAGCGTGTCTTCTTGCCGCTGCCGCTGCCCAATTCAGCGACCATTAGCGGGAAAGGAAGTTCCCCCGCAATTTCCTGCGCATGGTTCTTCAGTAGGCGTTCGTCGGCCCGGGTTAATCCATACTCCGGCAACAGGCTGATGACTTCGAACAATGCCGAACCCACGTCGTCATAAAGATATTTTGACGGCAATTCTTTTTGCCCACGCCTGGCCAACCCGGCGCGGACATCGGCGGCGAACTGCGAAATAGGTTTGGGAACCAGCGCATGGGCTTGCATCAGTCTTCTCCAATCTTTCCCTTGCTCAGAAATTTATACAGCGGAACCCGGCATAGACGTACTGATAATGCGGCTGAAACCAGTTGCGAAACGAGCGGCGCAACATGCAAGCAGCAGTGCGGGTAGAGCCGCCTTTCAGCACGTAATGTTTGCCGTCAAAGAAATTGGCGGAGTAGCCCGGATAAAAAGAAAAAGCCTTAAAGCCCTGGAAAGGCGCGAATGGAGTAGAAGTCCACTCCCATCCGTTCGCCAGCAGTCCCGCAAGCCCGAAGGCGCTGCGCGCTTTGGGAAATGCATTTACCGGAGCCGGATTCCGGCGTGAAAAATCAGAGTAACCGAATTCCTTCGCGGGCGGCTGCTCTCCCCAGGGATAAGGATTCTCCCCACCGCTTGCACGTCCATAAGCGGCGCGGTTCCACTGAGCTTCGCTCGGCAATGATTTGCCTGCCCAGTGTGCGAAAGCGCTGGCTTCGGCATGGCTCACATAAACCGGCCAATACAGTGGCAACGGAAATTCCTGGAACATACCGCGGTAGTACCATTCGCTCCCTACTTGCTCCCAGAACACAGGATTTTTTATGCCGTGCTTCTGAATCCAGTTCCACCCAGATTCATCCCAATAGCTCCGCTTCCGGTAACCGCCAGCATTTACAAAGTTGAGATACTCTCCGTTGCTCACCTTGTATTCATCAATTTCAAATGCAGGGACATTTACGCGGTGCGCGGCGTATTCGTTGTCCCAGCCAAAATCGGAAGCTTCAGGCATGAGCTGTTGAAGCCCAAGTGTTACCTGCCCTTCAGGAATTCTGATGCGTCCAGTCTTGTAGGGCCGTCCAGCGCCGCCGTGTTCGTCACTCGACGGGGCCGAAGCCAATCTGGGAGGCTCCAATTTATGAGTGTAAGGAAGCTGGTGGAGAAGGTATGCAAGTGTTTCCGCATGCATGAGCCGGTGTTCGATAGCGACGTTTAGAAGAGTGCTGGCAGAATAGTCAGGCCCGCACCGGAGGTACAACGCGGAGGGATCGAATTTTCCCAGATGTTCATCGAGAGAACAGCGGACCTCTTTCACATATTCCTGGACATCCGCAATGGAAGGCCAATCGCCGGGCAAATCGGCAGGCAGTCCATCCTCAAGAGGATCAATGCCGAAGGCAAAAAGCTGATCGTATTCGGGATGAAAAGCTTCCGCATCAAGCACGCGGCCTCGCAGCAAGTTCCAATCGAACGCTTCGAGGTGGCCAAGATAAAAAATCAGGCGGTGCCGCTCAGAGATGGGCCGATCGTAGAATGCCTCCGGACGCAATAAGCGGAACAGATCGTCTGTCAAAACGCGGGCTTCGGCCATGCGGCCCAATAAATTCTCTTTGCTTTGAACATGTTCCTGGGCCGCTGGCCTGACGGTGCTGAACTGCATAGGGTTTGGATGCAGCCCTTTCGCCAACGGAGCGACAAAAATTCAGAATGATTGTGCGATCAAAAGATGTTGAGTAACAGTTATTTGCGATTATTCAGAAGGTCAATCTTGCTGAAAATTGGAGTTCGCGGGGGTTGAACATGGTACGTGGAGCGCCGAACCGCGGATTCGGTGGCGGTGGCGTCGAAGAGGCCCATGCTGCATCGGCCGCAGGGGCATTCGCGGGAAGGGCAACGACAGGGCAGGAAACTTCTCCACGTTGAAGGGCCAGCGTGGCAGCGTCATTGTAGTGGGTGGGCGCTGCGCCGCAAATTTCCGGCGCGCCATAAACTCCAGTGATCTCGTTTACGTTCTGGCGATTGAGAACATTGAATGCATCCACGGAGACAAAAAGCCTGGCCCGCTCCCCGAGATTGATAAAGCGGGAGACGCGAAGATCCAGGCTATACAAGCGGTCTCCCGTGTAGGAGTTTCTGCCGATCAGGCCCGGGCGGTCGGTGTAAGCATTGGTATCGTTGTTGGCGTCAAATCCCACATATTCTGTAAATGGCCGCCCGGATTGCATATTGAGGATGCCGCTTAGCGAAAAATTGCGCAGCAGAGTATGTTGCGGCGCAGAGGCTGTGAAACTGGTTATCAGGCGGTGACGCACGTCCTGATTGGAACTGGCGCGTTCGGCAGCCTGGTCAAATTGATTCTGCGGCAAATTGATGAACGTCGTGAAATTCCCCAGGTCAATGGTATGAGAATAGGTATAACTTGCGTTCAAGTTGATGTAGTTGCCCAGCCGCTCGCTCGCTGAGACGGTTCCTCCGTGGTAGTTCGCGCTATCAATATTGTCGTTGTAGTCCATGAAGCCCGCATTGTTGAATTCCAGTCCGGTAAAAAATGGCTTGCCAAATATTTCTGCTGGCGTGCCGCTACAGCCGGTTAATGTGCCGTCAGGATTCAGCAGTCCTTGCGCGGCGGTTTGCGTGGCCGTTGTTACAGAAGGATTATTGGGCTTGCTCGTCCCCACCGGGCACGAGACGTTAAGGCTGTTCCCCTGGACCAACTTATGCGCGCCGACGAACAGATAGCCGAGTTGGATAGTCAGGCCTTTGCCGATTTCCTGCTCAACCTGCAAGCTGGCCTGCTCGGCATAGGGCAGGCGGCTTTTTATGCGGTCAATTCCTCCCGCTCCCGCCGTACAGGCAAATTGCGGTGTTCCAGTAATAGCACCCGAGGGGTCGCACAATCCCGAGATCCATTGCTCGGGATAAATTCCGTTATTCAAAATATATGCTGCTACCGCGGCAGAGGCCCCAAAGCAGGGCGCAGCCGCGACCGGGGCCGGAGATTGCCCGGCTGGGCAGGGAACCGGCGGCGGCATGACCTGCGGCGCGACCACCTGGTTGAGTTGCCATCCAGCTTGCACTGCCTGGCTTTGGACCATGGGAAGCGTGATGCCGGGAAGAAACCCGGGAGGCGTTTTCTGATTGCCGGTCACGTTAAAAAACGTGAGGTTATTCCGGTCAAAGAAGATGCCGAATCCGGCGCGAACCACAGTCTTATTGTTCGGTGAATATGCGATGCCCAGGCGCGGCTGAAACGCGTTGTAGTCCGAATTGATCTGATTGCTCAGTCCGGTTTCAAAGTCATAGCGCACCCCGTAATTTAGCGTCAGCTTGGAGTTGAAACGCCACTGATCTTGCGCGTAGAAGCCGTAGTATCCGTGATTCAGGCTGAAGGTGTAGTTTGAAGCCAGTTGCGGATTGTAGGCATTTTGCCAGCTATTAACGTTCAAGGGCGTAGCGTTGTCGAGCGGCGCCTGCCCATTCACAAAGCCTGCTCTCGGCAAGATATCGCCATACAAAACCGCGGCCACACCATCTTCGTTGATAAAGGGAGCGCCGGGAATGGTGCCATCAGGCAGAGGGCAGGGAGCGCCCGCGACAGAGGGCAATGCGGGGCCGCCGGGTTTGTTCACGAAGTTGGCAAATTCAATAAGGCAATTCAGATTGGGGAGTACGATGCGTTCCGGCTCAAATCCGGGATAGAGCGTGTAATCCCATACGTAATTCCAATCTATGCCGAATTTCGCCAGGTGATTTCCTTTGATCCAGGAGAGCGAATCGGAAAGCTGGGTACGCGTCTCGTAAATTGCATCGAAGGTGCCGAAGTTGTGTCCGAAGGAAAGATCGTTCGGAATGTCCAAATCCGGTTGCCCGGTCGCGCCGGGAAAGTAGTAATGACGGCGCGCATACTGTGCCAGCGCGCTATTGACCATGTTGGGCGAGAGCACGGAATTTAACGTGCCGACCAGAGATTGGTCGCGCAAAAAAAGATTGCGACCTCCACTGGGAGTGGCGATTCCGCCGCCATCTTCCGTATTGCCCACCAGCATGTTCAGGTCGCGAGCATCCTCAACGTTATAACGGAGGGCCAACTGATGGTTCTGGCTCAGACGGTGATCTATACGCGCGAATCCATAATCGTTGCCGATTGTGGTGAGGACGCTTTGCGGCTCGGCCGGGATTCCGAGGTAAGATTTTGCCCGATTGATGGTAGCAAAATTTTGCAAAAAGTCGGGAGCGAGTGTGGGCGTCTGCGCCCGGCGTTCCGCTTCGTAATTGGCAAAGAAGAACGTTTTGTCCCGGACTATGGGACCCCCAACAGCAACTCCAAACTGGTTCTGGCGCAGGTCATGCCGCAGCGGAGCGGGTTGCAGTAATGAGCGGCTGTCCAACGCGCTGTTTTGCAGATAGTCGTATCCGGTGGCATGCAGATCATTGCTGCCGGACTTCGTAACTATATTTACGATGCCGCCCAAAGCCCGGCCATACTCCGCGCCAAAGCTGTTATTTACCACGCGAAATTCTGAGACGGATTCCTGCGGCGGCGTGGAACGCTGCAACCCCGCATTGGTATTCACGAAGTCAGCGCCATCCACCATGATTTCATTGCTGAAAGAGCGCATGCCGCCAAAAGAAATTTGCGTGGCTTCAAACTCGGTGAAGGTTGTGCCCACCGCGGTGCGGCTGGTCGCCACTCCCGGCGTGAGCAGCGCGAAATCCGTAAAACGGCGGCTGCTGGTGGGCAGGCTCGCAATCTGCTTCGTGTCAATTACCTGGCTGATTTCCGTTTTGGTAGGCTCAACTGCGGGAGGATCGGTCGTGACTGTGATCTGCTCATCCATCGTCGCTATCTGCAGCGTTGCGTTAAGCGTGGCCGTCGAGCCGACGGTCAGCGTCATCTCCTTCTGAAGAAATTTGGCAAAGCCGTCGGAGGTGATGCTCACTTCGTAAGTTCCCGGAGGCAGGTTCAGAATGAAATAGAAGCCGGACTGGTTCGTGGTTGCGCTGTACGACTGATTCGTACCCACATTGCGTGCGCTGACCCCGGCATTTTGCACCGCAGCGTTATTCGGATCGAGGACTGTACCATTCAACTGCGCATAGCTGATGGTTGCCTGCGCGAAGACCGCCGGGGAAACAACGGCCAGAGCAACCATTAAGATGACGAAATTCCAGAACGCGCGTGGTCTCATGTTCTCCAAGCTCGAATGTGATTGGGACTGCCGGTCAAATGCACAGTACTAATGAATGCCTTGTTGCCACGCCTGAAGTTGCAACATTTTGTCTCAATACAAATTGAGCGGGCATTAGAAAATGCTTAAGAATTCAAAAATTGCCAGTTCCAGTTCCTGAAAAAATCTGGCATACAATCTGGCAGCTATTCTTCTTAAACCTTGAAGTATTCACAATGTCACTTATGGGAGTAGCATTTCGGGGATGGGTTGCGGAAGACTAAAACGTCATGCGAGGCAAAGGAATTAGATTTAAGCTACATGGCTCTTATGCGGTTGGCCTCAAGCTAAATAGCTAGCGGGTTACGATCCCGGTGGAGAACAGCCCGCCCGCGAGCTTTAGATACACGTCCATCATCTCTTCGCGGTTCCTATTTAAAAAGAAAATAAGTTCCTCGATGGCAAATGGAAGCAATGCTGCTCGATCCGCAATCCCGCTGGCACGTTGCTAGTTGTGCAGAACGATGCTGGGTCGTGTAGATGCAGGCTTGATGGGAGCTGTCGCGCTTTGCGCCCGAAGCCGCGCATGTGGCATTCCATAGCACGCGTGGTGCTTCATGCCCCAGGCAGACATAAGCTTGAAAATCGGCTTTAAACTTTTTCCGTGGTTGGTCAGAGAATATTCGACCTTCAGAGGCAATTGCGCATAGACTTTGCGACGGACAATGTAATCCTGCTCGAGTTCCCTTAAGTGCTGCGCCAACATCTTCTTCGTCATGCCTGGAATAAGCCGCTGCAATTCTCCGAAGCGGCGGGTCTTCCCTTCAAGATAGAACAAAATCAGCGGCTTCCACTTGCCGCCGATAATGTCAGCGGTCAACTTTACAGGGCAATAAAATTCATACATAACTTAGCTCCAATAATCATTGGTTACGGAAAGGTGCCTACTGGCAATATGAAAACTTTAGCTTAAAATCACCGACAATCGAGCTTTTTTCTTGGTCTAAATCTCGATGAGTTTCCTATCGGAAATCAAACGGTTTAATGCCTTCGAGAGCTTGCGCACGGAAGGGCAGGGAGGAAGGCGAGTCCTTCATTTTTAGGATTTTTCTGCCGATATCCCGAATAGACGATAGGGCGAGTCACCGCCACATCGCCTAAGCAATCTCGAAGTGAACAGAGGGAGCGATGACCAAGCGTCCGGCAGTAATTTACGGGGCAAGCGGCTTTTCGGGAAGGCTCATTGCCGAGTATCTTCGGGAATATGGAGTTCCTTTCACAGCTCTGGGAAGGGACCGGCGCAAGTTACACGAAGTAATG
>Ga0134128_10006236_pt1 | contig 14457 bp, 14 predicted proteins | sample KB31754_FD_96462 | JGI IMG/M metagenome (GOLD analysis project Ga0134128, IMG submission 96462) | Terrestrial soil microbial communities with excess Nitrogen fertilizer from Kellogg Biological Station, Michigan, USA - KB3-175-4 | ecosystem: Environmental > Terrestrial > Soil > Unclassified ... | reverse complement strand
TCTCGGCGCCGCCTTAGCTTAGACAGCATGAATGGTGAATGGTCGAAAAGCAAGGAGCTGTCATGCCCGAGAAAATCGACGAACTGATACCGAGCGCGAAGGATATCCAGAAGCAGGCCGCCATCAAGGAAGCGGAAAAGGCCGACGAGCATCTCCGGCGAGCGGCCGCTGCGGAAGCGGAGAAGCGCGCTTTGATCGAGAAGCTGAGCCAGCCCTCCGGCCTGTCTGAAGACCAAAAGATCAAGCTCGCCTCCACCATTATCCAGCGCGCGGTGCGAAACGGCCTCAGCGAGGTCCAGGTCTACCGATTTCCCAATTCCCTGTGCATCGACCGTGGCCGCGCCATCAATCAGCAGGAAGCGGGCTGGGAGAAGACGCTCACGGGGATTCCGCTGGAGATCTTCCATCTCTGGTCCGATTACCTGAAGCCCCGCGGCTATCGCATCAGATATCAGATCGTCGACTTTCCCGGCGGCATGCCCGGCGATATCAGCATCGTCATCGCCTGGGGCGATTGATGTCTGACGAGGACGAAACTCCATCGCGGATGAAACGGAAAGCCTATGAGAAGGAGCTGCGCAAGCTCCAGGTAGATCTCTGTCACCTTCAGGAATGGGTGAAAGACAAGAAACTCAGGGTCATCATCCTGTTCGAGGGCCGCGACGCCGCCGGCAAGGGCGGGACCATCAAGGCGATCACTGAAAAGGTCAGCCCACGCGTGTTCCGCGTCGTCGCCCTACCTGCCCCTTCCGACCGCGAAAAAAGCCAGATGTTCGTCCAGCGCTACATGCAGCATTTTCCTTGCGGAGGCGAAATCGTCATCTTCGACCGCAGCTGGTACAACCGCGCAGGCGTCGAATACGTCATGGGCTTTGTCGATCCGGACGAGCACAAGCGCTTCCTGTCGCTTTGCCCTCAGATCGAGAAATACGTCGTCGATGCCGGGATCATCCTGATCAAGCTTTGGCTGGAGGTCGGGATGGAGGAGCAAGAGCGGCGATTCAAGGCGCGAATCGACGATCCCCTGCGGCAATGGAAGCTGAGCCCGATGGACACCGAATCCTACCGGCGCTGGTATGAATACTCACGCGCGCGCGACCTCATGTTCGAGGCGACCGATTCGAAGCACGCGCCGTGGACCGTCATCCGTTCCGACGACAAGCGGCGAGCGCGGCTGAATTGTATCGCACACGTCCTGAAGACAATTCCCTACAAGAAGGTTTCCCGCGACAAGGTCAAGTTACCGAAGCGGGCCGACAAGGGCCGCTATGACGATCAGGTCGGCCTGCGCGATATGAACTTCGTCGCAGAGCGCTATTGAGCCTTCAGGCCGCGCTCACTCGAGCCTGACCGTGACCCCGGCGACCGCCGCCGAAAGCTCGACGCCAACCTTGCCGCCGGCCAGTTGCAGGATGACGCCCTTGCCGTTCTGCAGCTGAACGCCGCCCGCGCCGGCCGCGAGCGCACCGCTGGCGCCGATTGCGGCGTAGCTGCCCTCGATATCGGATGGGCTGCGCACGTTGAGCGCATGTCCATTCAGTTGGGTGGTGGAGGCACCGATCGTGAAGCCCACGCTCATCCCTGACACCCCAAAGCGGTATCGCTTGCCGTGGCAGATCATGACTCCGTGGCCGCCGCCGACGCCCACGATGAATCCGCCCTTGGTGAAGACGACGCGGACCGCACAGGTTTCGGCCTGCGACGGTGCGGCGAGGCCGCACGCGAGCAGCATGGTGAGGGCAGCTCCAAGCAATCGGACGCGGTCGTTTGTCATGTCATTTCTCCCCAATGCGAATGTCAGTCCGGAGTCGAACGGGATTGATCCAGGGTGATGACCACCTTGGTGATGTTGGCGGACACTTCTATGCCGCCTTTGGGCCCCTGCAGCGTGATGGTGACGCCCTTGTCGTTTCTGAGCTGAACGCCCCCGATGCCGCCGACCAGCGCGCCACCAGCGCCAACCACGCTGTAGGTGCCGGCAAAATCGCTGAGCTCATTGATGTACTCGGCGCGTCCGACCAGCTTGTTGATAGAAGCGCCTGCGGTGAGGCCAAGGCTCAAGCCCTGTACCGTGAAGGGATAGTTTCGGTGGCGGAAGGTCAGAACGCCCTTGCCTCCGCCGGCCCCGACAATAAAACCCGCCTTGGTGACCGTGACGCGAACGGCGCCGGTGACAGCCAGCGATGGTGTGGCCGCGCCGATCGACATGGCCAGTATCGTCAAACCGACCCAGCCAATCCTGTACTTGTCCACCATACGCCCGATCCTCATTGCGCGAGGATCATGGCGAAGTAACCAAACACGGTGAGCAGGATGCCCGATACGGCGTAGCCGACCGGGAAACCGATCCAGGGCACCGTGCTCTGGATTTCGACCGCGGCTTCGCGGCACGGACCGGAATGGGACCGCGCACCCGCGACACCGCCCATCAGGACCGCCGGATTGATCTTGAACATGTGGTAGCCGATCGCCCAGACGATGAATGGCGGAATCGTGCAGGCGATGAAGCCGACGATGAAGATCTTGAGCGCCACCGAACCCGTGAGCTGAGCAATCAGGCCGGCGCCGGCGTTGACGCCGACGATCGCGACAAACACCACGAGGCCGAGGTCCTCGAGCACGTTGCGCGCGGCATTGGGTGTGTTGCCGAAGAAACGAAGGCGCGAGACGATCGAGGAGACAATCACGCCGGAAAGGAGCAGGCCTCCGGCATTGCCGAGGCCGATCTTGGCGCCGAAGGCCGGAAACTCGATCATGCCGATCAGGAGCCCAAGGAGCATCCCGGTCGCAAGCGTCAGCAAATCGGTGGAGGTGTTGGTTCGCGCGATCCGCCCCCACATTGCCCCGAGGTCCTCGACGGCCGATTTCAAACCAACGACCGAGATGATGTCCATCCGTTGCAGCTCGGTCTTAAGGCCGGCCGGGATCGGTACGCCGCCGCGCTCGACCTTGGTGACCTGGAGCTGACCGGCGATCGCCTCGCCACGGAATGACTCGAAGGTGCGCCCGACGACACCCTTGTTGGTGACAAGGATATCCGCCTGATCCAGAGGAATGCCGAGCGCCTTGGAGTCGGCAACTTCAGGACCGATCAATCCCATCTTGTCTGTCAATGCAGCCGTCGAGCCACCCAGCGCGACGACATCGCCTTTTTTTAGCACGAGGTCGGAATCAGCACCCAACGGCTCGCCACCGCGAGCGACGTTGACAATGCGATATTCGGGATTGCCCTTGCGGAAAAGCGCGATGCTCGCCCCAACCACTTGCGGATTTTCCACCCGGTATGCGCGCAGGCCGAACTGGCGGTAGCCGGTGAGACCGCCGCCTTCCAGGTCCCTGACGCCAAATTCTTCCTCATAGGCCTTGGCAGCAGCCTTCGCATCGACTCCCCACCAGCGCGGGAGGTATTTGCAGATCAGGATGATGCCGACCGTGCCCCAGATATAAGTGATGCCATAGGACAGCGCGATCATACCCGACGCTTCCTCAGGCTTCATGCCAGCCGGCAGTTTCACCACGCCCGACGTCACGGCCTGCTCGGCCGAACCGATTGCCGCCGACATGGTTTGCGAGCCTGCGAGCATACCGCCCGCTGCGCCTGTCGGGAGTTCGAACAATCTTGCGCCCAACACGACCAGCGTCAGGCCAAGCACGCTCGACACCACGGCAAGCACCGTAAACTTCAGCCCGTCCCCTCTCAGGCTATTGATGAAGGACGGGCCAACGCGCAAGCCTACGCCGTACATGAAGAGATAGTAGAACAGGCTCTTGGCGAAGTTGTTCAGCTCCAGCTTCACGCCATAAAGCGAGGCGATCACAGAGACCCCCGCGCCAACGACGATAGCGCCAGCGACCATGCCGAGGCCATAACCCTTGATGCTGGCGCGGCCAATCCAGACCGCCAGCCCCACCACGAGGAAAAGGAGAAAGTACGGATTGGTCTGGAGGAAGGTGAATAAGCTCTGCATGGTCGCCCCCTGTCACTCGGCTGCCGGACGGAATGACGCCGGCGCATGGCGCTCGCCAAATCTCGCCAGTGCCTCCGGGCGAACGAGCTTCAGACCCTGCACTGCGTTGTAGCCATGGATCTCCTTGACATCGAGCTTGCGCATGAAGTCGATCGTTTCCTGGGTAACGACCTGACCGGGCACCATGATCGGGAAGCCCGGCGGATAGGGGATCACGAAGTTCGCCGACACAAGGTCGGGACCATTCTTCAGGCGGCGGTCGATCTCCGGATCATTCAGGCGAATATGTTCGCAACCCGCCGCATCGTACGCGGCGAAGAAGCCGCTGCGGATGTCGCCTTCGTTGGTCTTGTCTCCGGCGTCGCCGCGGAATGCGTGATGGAAGTGTGAGAAGTTTGGAAGGTCCGGCACGTCCGTCATCAGGCTCTTCACCCGTGACGCAAACGACGTCTGGGCGTTCACGCCTCCCTGTGCAAGATCGCGCTCGATCTCGCTGGAAATCTCAGCAAGCACACGGATGAGATGGGCAACGTCGCTGCGGGTATTATTGATGTTGGACTGGATCAACACGGAGTTGCGCGAGGTCTTGTTGACCTGGATCCCGTAACGGTTCGCCAGGATGCCCTTGAATTGCGTACCGTCGAAGCCGGCTCTGCCGCAGACCAGCGTCAATCGCGTCGGATCGAGGAAGAACTCGTCTTCCTTGAGGCTCTTCAGGATCTGTCCCCAGTTGACGCCTGAGGCCAGGAAATCGCTGAAGCCGCTGGCGCGGTATTCCGCGGGAACCATCTGGTCGGCCCCGAGCACGCTGAAATACTTCGAGATCAGTGGATTGGCGGCGACCGCCCTGCGGATCGCAAAGGCGATCTCGATGGCGTTCGCAACAAGGCCATAGCCTTCGAGCTCCATCTGCCGGCGAGCCACATCGAGACTCCCAATCAGCTGTTGGTTCGGGCTGGTAGAAGCGTGCGTGAACACCGCCTCCTTGAATTGCGCCTCGACGGTATGGAAATCGACATCCTTGACGATCAGCATCGAGCCTTGCCGGATCGCCGACATCGACTTGTGGGTAGAGTTGGTCTGGTAAACGCGCAGGCGGATCTGCCTGGGATCGGGGATCAGGCGGGTATTCAAGAGGGTTTCATCAGAGGGATTGTCGCCGAGCTCCGCGCGCTGCTTTTCATGAGCCTCAACGGACTTCGGGTCATGCATCCACGCCTCGATGTCATTGGCCGCTCCCATTCCAGTGCGTGGGCGCAGGAAAGGCGAGAAGCGGGCAAAGGCGAACCAGGCTTCATCCCACAGGAAGATGAGGTCAGGCTTGATCGCGAGGCATTCCTCCATCACCCGGCGCGTGTTGTAGACGTGGCCGTCGAAGGTGCAGTTGGTCAGATCGAGCATCTTGACCTTGCCGAGCCTGCCCTCGGCCTTCAGGTTCAACAGCGCCTGCTTGATGGTCTTCAGCGGGACGGCGCCGTACATCGAATATTCCGTCATCGGGAACGCTTCGACGTAAAGCGGCTGTGCACCCGAAAGCACCATGCCGTAGTGGTGCGACTTGTGGCAGTTGCGATCGACGATGACGATGTCACCAGGTGCCAGCAGCGCCTGCACAGCCATCTTGTTGGAGGTCGAGGTGCCGTTGGTGACGAAGAAAACCTGATCGCCGCCGAAGGCGCGCGCGGCCTTGTCCTGCGCCTTCTTGATGTTGCCGGTAGGCTCCAGAAGACTGTCCAGGCCGCCCGTGGTCGCGCTGCTCTCGGCAAGGAACAGATTGGGGCCATAGAATTCGCCCATGTCGCGAATCCAATCCGACTTGAACACGGACTTGCCGCGCGCGATCGGAAGTGCGTGGAACGTTCCGATCGGACGTTGTGCATATTTCTTGAGGTTGTCGAAGAATGGCGTCTCGTAGCGATCCTGCACGCCTTCGAGGATGGCGAGATGCAGCTCAAGCAGTTCTTCCACCGAATAGAAAATGCGGCGGACGACGTCTGTCTCGGGATTGCCGGCGAGCTCTTCCACATTGCGGTTGGAGACCAGATAGATGTCGAGCTCGGGGCGTATGCGCTTCAACGTCTTCGTTAGCGTAAGCGCGGAGTCGGACGCCTCGTTTCGATCCATCGACGCCATCAGGGAGCGCAGCACCGGCGCATCGTGGCGCGAGCGCTGGGCAAAGCCTTCGTTGACGACGACGGCGCCAAGCGCGGGATTGAGCATCGCGGCACAGAACGCATCCTCGAAGCTCCCAACGAAGACCGGCTCATAGATGAAGCTGTCGGACGGACGGCGCAGCTTGCGCCACTCGGCGCCGAGGTTGGACCAGTTCGTGGCGGGAACGCCGGTGACGATCAGGGTTTCGAAATACGGCCGACGTGTCGTGGTGTCGCCGAAGCCGGGCGGCAACAAATCCGGCATTTCAGTGTCGGCGTCCGGATGCACATCCCAATCGCCGGCATGCTGACGGAACGACCGCGTTTGCAGCGCGTGCGTGATGCGCATGGCGAGCGCCAGCGCGCCAGCCGCATCACCCGCCGCCGCGCGCTCCTTCAGCGCCGCCATCAGACGCGGACCGGGATAGGCATGATATTCTTCGGGGATCGCAAGCTGAGACAGTTTTTCCTCAAAACCGGCCCGATCGCCGGATCCGCCTGTCCACGCCTTGGCAGCCTCCACCAAGCCGCGCCATTCGTCCGCCCGCGCGCCGGGGCCGGAGAAAAACTGATCGATCCGGCGGTCCTCAACTTTGCTCGTCATGGGCGTCTCCTCGGAGTGCGGACAATCCTGGAGATCGAATAGGCTTTGGTCGCGAGGCCCGAGTCTTGATCCAAATCAAACCGCCCCTAATCGCTGCTGGCAAATATCCCTTGTTCGCAACGCAACAAGACGACCGCCAACAGCGCGACGGGAATCGCGAGGCTGTAAGCGCGCGTCAATTCCGTGACAAACGCGCCGAGCGCGGCACCAACGCCAAAAGCAACGCACATCGTCCCGAATACATACGGACGCCGAAGTGGTCGCACCTCGGAAGTACCAGCAAAGGCCGCGAACAGCCCCTCGACGGTCTGGCGGAAATTGCTGGTCGCCATCACCGAGCTGTAAGCCATGCCCTCGAGCCGCGGAAAACTCGCGGTCTGCAGCGCGGCGACAAAGGCAATGCCAAGCGTGCCGGCCAATTCCGGAACACGGTTGTGCAAAATGGCGACAATGAACAGGAAAACGATCTCGATCAGGATGCTGATCTCCGACGCCATGCGCGGCACAAACTTCCGCAGGTACGACGCCATGACGACACCGAGCATGAAGGCTAGAAGCGGCTCGACATAATGCAGCGCCTTCGCCAGATCCCCGCTCGTGACGTAGACCCATAGAAAAATCAGATTCGCCGTCTGCGCGTTGGCGAACAAGCGATGAACGATCCAGGTGTAGGCCTCGAGATAGCCGCCGGTCAGCGCCAGCAGGGTCGCGACCAGGAGTCCTTCCTCGCGCGGAAATATGGATGCGGCGGCTTTCTGCGTCGACAATCGGTTTCCCGTTTCGATGAGGAGACGAACCAGCGAGCAATGACCCCGGTGCGGCAAACCGTCTTGATCTGAATCAAGGATGTTCGATAGGGCGCGTCCGACACTGGCCTCGCATTGGGCCCTGCTGGGAAGACGCCGCGATGAGCACGATCACGTGGATCATTGCCACCGCACCGGAAATCTTTCTTCTTTTCTCGGTCGCAATCGGGACGATCCTCGGCCGCATCAGGTTCAAGGGATTTGCGCTGGGGTCGACAGCCTGCATCCTGATCGTCGCCGTCATCCTCGGGCAGTTCGGAAACTTTATCATTCCACCCCTGTTCCGGTCGATCTTCTTCAGCCTCTTCGTTTTCACCATCGGCTATCGCTCCGGGCCGGAGTTTTTCGCCTCGCTCAGCCTGCGAACCCTGTCGCAGGTGGGCGTCGCCGTATGTGTCAGCGCGACCGGCCTTGCCGTCGTGCTCGCCTTTGCGTTCCTCTTTCATCTGGATGCGGGCACGGCATCTGGGCTAGCAGCCGGCGGGCTGACGCAATCCTCATTGATCGGAACGGCATCGGGCGCTTTGGCCCAGCTCGGCCTGCCCGAAGCCGAGTTGCGCCAACAGCAGGCCAACGTCGCGGCGGGTTACGCCGTGACCTACATCCTCGGCTACATCTTGACCCTGCTGTTTGTCCCCCTCGTCGCGCCGTGGTTGATGGGCATCGATCTCAAGAAGGAAGCCAGCAAGCTGGAGGCCTCGCTTTCCGGCGCGTCGGCGCAAAAATCGGGGAATCTCAGCTATCGAAAGTTCAACGCCCGCGCCTATCGTGCCGAAAAGGCCGGCGGCGAGACGGTGGGTGCGATCGAGGATCGCATCGGCAGTCGCGTCGTGATCGAACGGATCATCCGGAAAGGAAGCCCGATCGAGCCGGAGCGGCTCACCCCGATCGAGCCGGGCGATGACGTCGTGGTTGCCGGACCAAGCGCGGCGATCATCATGGCGGGCGCCCATATCGGCCCCGAAATCGATGGTGCTGAAATGCTGCATGACGTGACCGGCGAAGTGCTGGACGTGATGGTCGACGCGAAAGGCCTGCACGGCCGCACCATTCGTGAAGTCGCCGAGCACGTGGGTGACGATGCCCGTGGCGTCTTCCTGCGCGATTTGAAACGCCGGGGACAGGAGGTGCCGCTGACACCCGAAACTCGGATCTATGTCGGGGATATCATGACGCTCGTCGGCTCGGTCGGCGACGTCGAGCGTGCAGGCGCCAGAGTCGGACAAGTGCTACGCTACAGCGAGCGCAGCGATATTGCCTTCCTCGCCGCCGGCATCGCTGTTGGCCTGTTGGCAGGTCTGGTCAGCTTCAAGGCTGGATCATTTGCGATCACGCTCGGCGGCGCGGGCGGCGCGCTCATCGCGGGCCTCGTCTGCGGATGGCTGCGCACCCGTCAACCGACCGTCGGCTCCTTCCCACCGGCCGCGCAGCAAACACTGAGCGATCTTGGATTGGGCGGCTTCATCGCTGCGATCGGCCTTGCCAACGGACCGGCGGCGCTCGCCGCCATCCAGGCCCACGGGTTGCTGCTGCTCGGCATGGGCGTGGTCGTCACCCTCGTCCCACTCGTCGTGGCCACGATCTTCGCCTACCGCGTGCTGAAGATTAATCCCGTGATCGTCTGCGGCGCGCTCGCCGGCGCCATGACCGTAGACGCGGCCGTGACAGGCTGCTGCGAACTCGCCGAAAGCCAGACCCCCGTGCTCGGAGTCGCCGTTCCCTACGCGGTCGGCAATGTGCTGCTGACCATGCTTGGGCCGGTCATCGTCATGCTGACGCTCGCCAGTTGAACGCGCTGGGTACGTCGGTCGAGCTTGATCTAGATCAACGCCGCCGGCCGCGACCGGCGAAACCCTCTGCGATCATCGGCTGGGATGGAAGCGATGTTTCGTAATCTCTGCTTTTGGCCTGCACTGTTCGCCCTGTTGTTAGCCAGCGAACCTTGTCGAAGCGCGGACAATCGAACGCTGCTGCCGATCCAGGAAGAGGTCTGGGCACTTCCTCTCGTTCATCCGACAATCGCGTATGTCGTGCGCCCGACCGGCAGTGGACCGTTCCCGCTGGTTGTCATGAATCATGGCGTGTCCCTCAAGCCGCAGGATCGCGGCTTCTTCCCGCTGGTGGAATTTCGGGATGCCGCGATGTGGTTTGCGCGCCGTGGCTACGTTGTCGTGGCGCCGTCAGGCCCCGGATACGGCGCGGCAGCCCTCGACACGCCAGACCGTGGCTTGTTTGCGGTCTTCTATTCAAAAATCGGCGGCTGCGACAACCCGAACTTCCACGACGCTGGAATGGCGGCTGCACTGCTGGATAAATGGATCATCGACTTCATGACCGCAGAGAAGTTGGCCGTGCCCAACAACGCCATCGTCGTTGGTCAATCCGCCGGGGGTTGGGCTGCGATCGCTCTTTCCAGCCAGAACCTGCCTGCCGTGAAAGCGATCGTCGTCTTCGCAGGCGGCCGCGGCGGCCGCGTCGACGGCAAGCCCAATAACAATTGCGCGCCTGACAAGCTGGTCGAGGCTACCGCCGAGTTTGGGCGCAACGCCCGCGTACCGATGCTCTGGATCTACATCGAGAACGACACCTATTTTGGACCCGATCTCTCCAAACGGATGCACGCGGCCTATACCGGCGGCGGTGGCAACGCCGAATATCATTTGATGCCGCCGTTCGAGAACGAGGGGCACAGCTTCATCGATTCACCCAAGTCGATTCCGCAATGGTCACCGCTGGTCAGCCAGTTTCTCGACAAGCATCGTTAGGGCACGGAGGCAGATGATGCGTGTTCGTTACTCCCGGACTCTTTTCGCGATCATGGCGGCGACGCTCTTGCTGCCTAACTTCAGTGCGGGCTTCGCCCAGGGACGGCAGAAGTCAGACTCAGATAGCGGCGGCGAAAAGCCAAACATGGAGTTTGCGCTGCGCGGCCAGCGCGACGCACGCGCGATCAAATACGGCGACTGGCAAAAGTTCTGCTTCAAGACCCCCGGTTCCGGTCAAGTGTGCCGGACGACCATCAGCGGCCAGTGGGAGACCGGGCAGTCGGCGGTCCGTATTGACCTGATCGAGCGCGAGGGAGAAGGCGCGTCGCGCCTGCAGCTCTTCCTGCCGGTCGGACTTTATCTGCAGACCGGCGCCAAGCTCACCGTCGACCAGGGCAAGACCTTTCGCATCCCCTATGTCTGGTGTCTCACCAACACCTGCATCGCTGGGGATCGGGCCAATCCGGCGCTGATCCACCAAATGGAAACGGGGAAGCAGCTGAAGCTGGAGGTGGCCGACACGAACCTTCTGAGCGTCAGCACCACGCTTCCGCTTGATCAATTTGCCTCGGTCCGCAAGACTGCCCCAAGCCGAACCTTCACCCAGGACGTGGATGAATAGCCCGGCGCCTTGCTATGCGAGGCCGCAGGATGCGCGCTCGATGGGTTCGATCAGCAACCGGGCCGCAAATGGCTTGGTGAGATAGGCGAGGCATCCGGACTCGATCGCCGCTATCCGCGTTGCGGGATTGTCCTTTCCGGTGATGTAGATGACCGGCAGGGATATGCCTGCCGCCTTCAGGCGGTGGCGCACCTCGATGCCTGACTGGTCATTGAGGTTGATGTCGAGAACGACGCAAATTGCTTCGCCGAAGTTTTCATGTTTTTGAAATGCAGCGGCGGACGCAAACGGCATGCTTTCATAGCCATGCTCTCTCAGAAGCCGCTGCACGCCTTTGAGCATGCCGGGGTCGTCGTCGACCACAAATACGAGCTTACGTTTCGACAAGAGCGCTGGTCCCATTCCGCCGGATGGCGCCTCTCGTGCGGTCACCGGCTCACTACAACCAGACCATATTCAATCAGTTCCGACATCATTCAGGTTGATGTCTGGAATTATTCCTACCTCGTTCATGTAGATGAAGCCGTGCCGGTTTCATATTGTCCCCGAGGACAATGAACATGGTGCAAGGACATCATTGCTGCAACCGGCGATAGGCGAACTCAACCTTCGCTATGCTCTGGCGGAGATGCCGGTCAGCACGCCGAGCCGCTCGGCGATCGACACGAGCTCGGCGAGGGACTGCACCTTCATCTTCTCCATGACCCGGTGACGATGAGCCTTGATCGTGCGCTCAGTCGCGCCCAATTGCTGTGCGATCTGCTTGTTGATCTTGCCTTGCACCACGCGGTCGAAGACCTGGCGCTCGCGCGGCGTGAGCGTCGCCAAGAGCTCACGAAGCGCGTCGAGCTTGCGCCTCTCATCGCGTGAGGCCTCGTGATGGGCCATCGCCTGTTCGATGGCATGCAGCAACTGCTCCGACGATACCGGCTTGGTCAGGAAATCTTCCGCGCCAGCCTTGATGGTCTGCACCGTGGTACGAACGTCGGCGTAGCCGCTGAGAAAGACGATCGGCAGGGTCGAGCCAAGCTTGCTCAGGCGATCCTGCAATTCAGGGCCGCTCAAATCGGGGATGCGGACATCAAGCAGGATACATCCCGGCTCGGCTTCGTCAGGCAAACGATCGAGCAATTGCTGCGCCGACGGGTAGGTCGCAACCGCATAACCGGCCTTCTTCAGGCGCCTCTCGATCGCGCTCCGGAAAGAAGCGTCGTCATCCACGACGTGAACGGTGCCCCGCAACTTTTTCTCCTATTGCCGCGCCAATGGTATCGAGAGACGGAACACCGTTCCACCTTCCGATTGGTCCTCCGCCCATATCCTTCCCTTGTGTGCCAATACGATGGTGCGCGCGATCGAGAGACCTATTCCCGTACCCTGCTTCTTGCTCGTGAAGAAAGGATCAAAGATTTCAGCCAACTTTTTCGATGGAATGCCCGGACCCGAGTCGGAAATCGAGATAATGGCCGACGATCCCCCATCAAGCTCGCTGCGGCCGATCACCGCGCGGCCATATGGCATCGCCGACATGGTGCTGTTGAAGATCAGGTTCAGGATGACCTGTTGCAATTGAACGGCGTCACCCCTGATCCGCAGAGGCTCGGGGCTCAGATCGTAGTAAAGCGCGACGTTGCGGCTCGACGCCTGGACACCGAGAAATTCGAAGACTTCGCGCATGATGTCGTTGAGATCCAGGTCCTTGATCTCGAACGGAGTTCGCTTCAGGAAGCTGCGCATGCGATTGATCACTTCGCTCGCGCGCTGATTATCCCGACGAATATCGGCCAGAATTTCCCTGAGCTCGGCAAGATCCGGCGATGGCGATTTCAAGATCAATTCCGCTGTCTCGGCATTGGTGAGAATCGCACCCAGCGGCTGGTTGAGTTCATGGGCAATCGACGACGATAATTCGCCAGCCGTCGCCTGCCGCCCGACATGCGCCAGCTCCGTCAAACGGCTGCGCGCCTCCGTTTCGGCGTCGGTCCGTTTCTTGCGTTCATGCAGCAGAAGCGAGATGAAGCCTGCCTGGACAAGGATTATCGCGGCAATCATCAAGCTCTGCCAGCGGTAAGCCTCCCAGAAGGTCGGCTCACGAAAGCGAATGTCGCTTCCCGCCAACAATTCCGTTGGGCTCAGCACCACAGCCAGCCAGATAAGCAGTACGCCGCGTCTGACAATCATGACTAAAAAATGGATTTCGGGAAAACTAGCACACGAGTGTGTCAGTGGGAATATGCACGCGAAGGTGCAGAGCCGTAGCGGTAATACGCGTCAAGCTGTCCTCGAGGACAGGGGCATGCGGACATTGTCCTTTAGGACAATGTCCGTCGAGGCAATAGTTCAATGCCGGAGCGGCATCGTAAGAGCAAGGGTGGAGGAGTGCGGTGCATGATCGGATTAACTTATGTTAAGCGCACTTTCCCTGGGAACAGTTCTTGTTGAAACAGGGAGATGATCCATGGTTGTCAATCTCAACGTCATCCCCTCGAACAGGCCGAGGTTTCTCGGCGAGCTAGGCAGCCTGTCGCAAGCCGAGATCATTTTAAGCGAATTCAAATACCGCCGGGGCGCGGAGATTTTCGGGGAGTCGGAGGCTGCGGAATACGTCTACCAGGTCGTCGACGGCGCGGTTCGTTCCTACAAGCTCCTCTCCGACGGACGGCGGCAGATCGGCGCATTCCACCTGATCGGCGACATCTTCGGCCTGGAGAACGGTGGCATCCATCGCTTCACGGCCGAGGCGATCGTCGACACCACGGTGCGGCTGGTGAAGCGCGTGAGCCTCGCCAATTTCGCCGAAAGCGATGCGACCGTTGCGCGCGATCTCCTCAACATGACAGCCACCAATCTGAGGCACGCCGAAGACCACATGCTGCTCCTTGGACGCAAGACCTCACTCGAGCGAGTGGCCGCGTTCCTGCTGGAAATGGATCACCGTCTGACCGCAGCCGGCGTCATGGCACTGCCGATGTGCCGCCGCGACATCGCCGATTATCTTGGACTCACGCTCGAAACCGTGTCGCGCGCGCTTTCGACCCTTCATGACAAGGGCATTCTCGGCTTCCTGGGCCCGACTCAACGTCAGATCGTTCTGCTGGACCGCCCGAGACTCGCGGAACTGGATCACTAGACGCAGCGTGTCTCGTCCAATCAGACCAGGCCCATGTTGAACGACGAGCTATCTTGATCATCTTTCGAGCGATGAAGTCGCCCGATCAATTGAAGAAGCTCATCGGCCACGAAAGGTTTTATCAGGACGGAAATATCATGCGAGGCGATCGCCTCCCTTGTTTCCGACCTGATATCGCCGGTCATGACGATGGCGGGAATATTCTGTCCCAGTACTGTACGCAACGCCTCGATGCTTTCGACGCCGTTGATCGAACCGCGAAGGTTGTAATCGCATAGGGCGAAGTCAGGTCGCGCGATCTGCTGGTTGACAAGAGCCAGCGCCTCGGCCGCCGTTGCAGCGACCACCACGCGAATGCCATGTGTCTTCAATAGCCGAATGATCGCGGTCCGCACGGATATCTCGTCCT
>Ga0134128_10006232_pt1 | contig 14465 bp, 11 predicted proteins | sample KB31754_FD_96462 | JGI IMG/M metagenome (GOLD analysis project Ga0134128, IMG submission 96462) | Terrestrial soil microbial communities with excess Nitrogen fertilizer from Kellogg Biological Station, Michigan, USA - KB3-175-4 | ecosystem: Environmental > Terrestrial > Soil > Unclassified ... | reverse complement strand
GCCACCCCGCTGGAGCGGCAGTTCGGCCACATCGCCGGAATCACCGAGATGACATCCTCCAGCTCGCTCGGGTCGACCCGGATCACATTGCAATTCGATCTCAACCGGGACATCGACGCGGCGGCGCGCGATGTGCAGGCGGCGATCAATGCCGCGCGCACCTACCTTCCTGCCAACCTTCCCGGCAATCCCACCTGGAGAAAATCCAACCCGGCGGATGCTCCCATCATGATTCTCGGCCTGACTTCGGAGAAATTCGACCGGCCTATGCTGTACGACCAGGCGTCCACAATTCTGGAACAAAAACTCTCGCAGATTCAGGGCGTCGGAGAGGTGGTCGTCGGCGGCGCGTCGTTACCGTCCGTTCGCGTGGACGTGAATCCCACGCAACTGAATAGTTATGGCTTGACACTGGCGAACGTCCGCGCCATGCTGAGTTCCCAAAATTCCGATATGGCGCGCGGCCAAATCTCGAACGGCGCCGTTACTGCGGATATCCTCGACAACGGTCAGATTTCGAAAGCCGATGAATACAAGCCGTTAATTGTCGGCTATCACAATGGCCGCGCGGTGCGCTTGTCCGACATCGCCCAGGTGACGGACGGAGCGCAAAATATCCGCAACGCCGGCTATTTGAATGGAATCCCCTCGGTCACCATGATGATCTTCCGTCAGCCCGGCGCGAACATCATCGCCACCAATAAACTGCTTCGCACTCAACTGCCATTCTTTCAGGCGATGTTGCCGCGGGGAATTAAAACCACCGTCGTTCTGGACCGCACCACCACCATCAAAGCGTCGATCAACAATGTGGAGGAAACGCTGGCGCTGTCCGTCATTCTGGTCATCCTGGTTGTCTTCGTGTTCCTTCGCAATTGGCGGGCCACATTAATTCCCAGCGTCGCGGTTCCAGTTTCCCTGATCGGCACATTCGCCGTGATGTATCTGTTCGGCTACAGCCTGGACAATCTCTCGTTGATGGCTCTCACCATTTCCACCGGTTTCGTTGTCGATGACGCGATTGTGGTGATGGAAAATATTTCTCGCTATCTCGAAATTGGCATGGTGCCGCTGACGGCTGCATTAACGGGCGCGAAGGAAATCAGTCCAACGGTTCTCACCATGAGCACGTCGCTGATCGCTGTCTTTATCCCTCTTCTGCTGATGGGCGGCATCGTGGGACGACTGTTCCGGGAATTTGCGGTGACACTTTCTACTGCCATCCTTGTCTCGATGGTGATTTCGCTGACAACGACCCCCATGATGTGCGCGCACCTGCTAAGACCGGACAAAGGAGAGCGGCATGGCAAGGTCTATCGAGCCAGTGAAAAGGTTTTTGACGGCATGTTGGCGGTATATCGACACTCCCTGCTGTGGGTGCTCGATAACCCGGTTCTTACACTGGTTGTGTTGCTGCTGACCATCGCGCTCAACGTCGCCGTCATCGTCAAAATTCCAAAAGGATTTTTTCCGCAGCAGGACACGGGTACCATCGCGGGTGCGGTTCAGGGTCCACAGGATGCTTCGTTCGCCGTCATGGACAACTCCGTGCGACGACTCGTGAATGTGATCAAGGCCGATCCGGCTGTCGCCAACGTGAATGCCTATACCGGAGGAGGCAACGGCGGATTTATTTACATGACATTGAAGCCCCTCAATGAACGAAAAGCCAGCGCCATGGAAATCATCAACCGGCTGCGGCCCAAGCTGAACCGTCTTCCCGTGGCTTCGGCATACCTCCAGCCTTCACAAGATATCCGCATGGGCGGAAGGTCGAGCGCCGCTCTCTACCAGTACACGATTCAGTCGGACAACGTTGAGGATCTGACAAAATGGGGGCCAATTTTGCTGGCGCACATCAAGCGCCTTCCTGGGTTCCTCGATGTCAATTCCGATCAGCAAAATGGCGGCCTTTCGGAATATCTGACCTATGACCGCACCACTGCGGCGCGGTTGGGCCTGACCTCACAATCTTTGGATTCGACTCTCTATAATGCGTTCGGGCAGTCCCAGGTTTCTCTCATCTATACCCAGTTGAATCAGTATTACGTCGTGATGGAAGTCGCGCCGCAATACTGGCAGTCTCCGGAGGGGTTGAAGTATACCTATCCGACAGTCTCCTCCAATGGACCGACGCCCCTGCGCGTCGTATCGCGAGCGTCCGCGAACACAACCCCTCTGCAGGTAAACCACACCGGCCTGTTTCCTTCCGTCACCGTCTCGTTCAATCTTGCTCCCGGAGTTTCTCTCAGCCAGGCCACGCAGGCAATTGGCGAGATGCAGAACAGCCTCGGCACGCCGTCGACGATCCATGGCTTTTTCGCCGGTACGCTGCAGGCGTATGAGCAGTCTCTCGGCACCGAACCCATCCTGGTGGGAACAGCATTATTTGCGATTTATATTGTGTTGGGCATTCTCTATGAGAGTTTGGTGCATCCGCTGACAATCATCTCTACTGTCTTCTCGGCGAGCGCCGGCGCGATGCTGGCTTTGATGGTGTTCGGCATCGACCTGAATGTCATCTCCATCATCGGAATTGTGCTGCTGATCGGCATCGTGAAAAAGAATGCCATTCTCATGATCGACTTCGCCCTGGTCGCCGAACGCGAGCAGGGAATGACAACGGAAGAGGCCATCTTCACTGCCTGTATGCTGCGTTTCCGGCCTATTATGATGACCACCATGGCCGCCCTCTTCGGAGCGCTGCCGCTGGCATTTGGCACTGGAATCGGCTCCGAACTGCGGCGTCCTCTTGGCATTACCATTGTCGGTGGTCTGATCGTCAGCCAGATGCTGACGCTGTACACCACCCCGGTAATTTATCTGTTCCTGGATCGCTTGCGTCTCAAGGCGCTGGGTCGTCACCACGATGCGTTGCGGCCAAATATGGGAGAGGCAAACTAGAGCGTGGCATTTTGAAATGCCTGGAAAAGCTGTTATGACGAACAGAATGCGAGTTTTCAACCAAGCGGCGAAGTTCCCTTGCCAGATAGCCTTGGTTTGCTGCTTTCTTTCGGGCTGCACGGTCGGGCCGAAATATCATCCCCCTGTCGCCCAGGCACCCGCGGCATACAAGGAATCGCCGGCAAAATTTTCCGACAATGGTCCATGGAGGGTCGCCGAGCCGGAGGATGAGAAGGTGCGAAGGAATTGGTGGGAAATCTTTAATGAGCCGGAAATGAATTCGCTCGAAGATCAATTGAATATCAACAATCAAAACATCAAGCGATTTTTTGAGAATTTCATGGAGGCGCGCGCACTGGTCCGTGAAGCCCGCGCGCAATATTTCCCGACCCTTTCAACCGGGCCATCTTATAGCAGGCAGCGATCGTCCGCGAATCTCCGGAACTCCACCACCGCCAATGTCGGCCAGACGTCTCAGCTGTACTCTCTGCCGCTCGACCTTTCCTGGGAGCCGGATCTGTGGGGAAAAATTCGAAACGAAGTCCATGCGGCGCAGTATTCCGTGCAAGTCGGCGCCGCCGATCTGGAAAATGAACGGCTGACGGAACAAGCAGCGCTGGCGCAGTATTACTTTGAAATTCGAGGTCAGGACGCGCTGATTCAGCTTTACGGCGAAACCGTCGCCGCCGACAAGAAGGCGCTGGCATATACACAATCGCAATACGAAACCGGCATCGGCGACAAAATCGCCGTGATTGAAGCGCAAAATACGCTTCAAAATGCGGAATCGGCAGCGACCAACCTCGGCATTCTGCGCGCACAATACGAACATGCCATCGCCATGCTGGTCGGCAAGGCCGCCTCCGACTTCACCGTTGCGGATCGGCCCATGACAACAGCACCTCCGCCGATCCCTATTGGCGTTCCATCGCAACTATTGCAGCGCCGGCCGGACGTTGCCGCTGCGGAACGGACCATGGCGGCCGCCAACGCGCAGATTGGAGTCGCCGACGCGGCCTATTATCCGACGGTCACTCTCTCGGCGGCCGGCGGATTTGACAGTTCGCTCGTGAAGCATCTTTTTGACTGGCCAAGCCGCTTCTGGTCGATTGGCGGCTCCGCCTCGGAGACGATCTACGATGGCGGTCTGCGCCGCGCGACCGTCAACCAATATATCGCCGCGTACAACGCGGATTTGGCCAATTACAAGCAGACGGTGCTAACCGCATTCCAGCAGGTGGAAGACTCTCTGGCTGACGTACGAATTCTGTCGCAGCAAATTGAGCAGCAAAGTCAGGTCGTGGCTTCCGCACAACAGGCGTTGCAGTTGGAGCTTGTCCGCTATCGAACCGGAATCGATCCGTACATCGATGTTGTGACCATGCAGACATCTCTGCTCGCAGCCCAGCAGACTCTCCGAAGCCTGCAAATTTCCCAGATGACGGGCGCGGTGCAACTCATCGAGGCATTGGGCGGCGGGTGGGATGCGTCGCAACTGCCCACGCCCGCACAAATCGCCGCGAAGCCCTCTTCGGCGGAAACAAAGATAGAGCGGTAAATCTATCCATCCATCTCGAAATAGAATGTGGCGCCCCGGCCCGGCGCGCCTTCCGCCCACACTCGACCGCCGTGTCGGGTAATAATCCGTTTCACTGTGGCGAGGCCAATTCCGGTCCCTGAAAACTCTGTCTGCGCGTGCAGCCGTTGGAACGGTTCAAATAGACGATAGGCAAAATCCGGATTGAATCCTGCGCCGTTGTCGCCGACAAAGCAGACGATCTTCGGACCTTCTCGACGGAATCCAAATTCCATCCGTGCGTCTGTCCGGTTGGACGTATATTTCCAGGCGTTGCGGAGTAAATTTTCCAACGCGATGCGCATCAATCCGGCGTCGGCGGAGACCACCGCTCCGGGGGCCATTGTCGCAGACATACTGCGGCCTGGTTCCGTGGCTTTCAATTCTTCGACGATGACTGCCGCCAGCGCGCTCAGGTCCACGGGCGTTCGTGTCAGGCTGGTGGTGCTGGAGCGCGAAAGATTCAGCAGATCGTCAATCAAGCCGGCCATCTTTGCCGAGGAGGAGCGCAACTTGTCCAGCATCTCCATGCCTTCGGCATCGATCGCATCGGCGCATTTCTGTTGCAATATGTAGCCGATTCCGCCGATCGCATCCAAAGGTCCGCGAAGATCGTGGGCGACCGTGTAGGAAAATGCTTCCAGTTCATGGTTGGCGGTTTTCAGCGCCGCCGTGCGTTCCTGTACGCGCTCTTCCAGCTCGTCGCGGGCCTGCTGCAATGCGGAATCTCTCTGCTCGATCTGCGCCAGCATCTCATTGAACGATTCAATCAGCATGGCCACTTCGTCGTAGTTCCGTGGCGGCCGGGCGCGCAGCGAATAATTCCGGTTGCGCGATACCGAACGCGACAGCTCGGCCAGCGAAGCGATCGGCTCGGCGAGTGTGCGCCGGAAAACCGCCCCCAGCAACATGGCCGCGAACAGGCAAAGGATCAGAATGCCGGCCGCGGTGGCGACGTACCGCCGTGCACGTTGCCCCATCTCCTGCAACGTCGCGGAAATGTAGACGACCCCTTCCGAATTTCCCTGGAATAGAATCCGGTACGCCAGCAGCACATGCGTTCCAGACACCCAATTTCGCTGGTTCGCGTCCCGCCGCAGGCCAGGGAATTGCATTGCGCGCGCCCCGGCGCGACGATACTCAGCGAAAACCTTTCCGTCGTTCGTTGTGATGGCGGCGTTCAAAATATCCGAAGAGCTGCTGAGCGCGGCCAGCGTGCTCTGCGCCGTTTCCCGATCGTTGAACAACAGTGCGGAAACGCTGTTGGACGCGACCACGCGCGCTTCGGCGGTCAGCGTTCGGATCAAGCTTTGCTGGAAGGAGATCAGGTCGTAGCTGAAAAATGCAATGCAAGCCAATAGCAGCGCCACGCCGCTGACCAGTAGATTCATCCGGATCAGCTTTGAGGAAATGGAAGTGAAGGATGGCATCAGCTTCATCGGCGTGCCTCCTTATGGCCATTTCCGATCACCTTCACCGCCACTTTCAACAATTGCGAACTTATCTCCAGATCGCACTTTTGGGCGGCATCCAGGTTCACTTCAAAGCGCACCCGGTCCTCCATCAGCACGAACTGGATCATTCCTCCCCGTTCCAAAAAATTTGGCATATCGCTGACCGTCATTACCGGCAGACCGTTCAGCAGCGACAGGTCTTTCTCAATTTGCGATGCCTCCGACCGGCTGATGAATAGAATGGCGCAGGAGCGCGCTTCATTGACATCCGTGAGGCGAACGACCGCCAGAGGATGTCCATCGATAACCTCGTTTGCAACAATATTGTCCAGAGTTGTTCCGAACGGATCCTGCCCCAGGACACAAATATTCAATGTTTTGCGTCTGGCATTCGATGGCCAGCGAATAAATTGTCCAAAATCGTAAAGGTAGGCTGCTTCGACATCATCCTGGGTAGGATGCGAAGCCTGTAGCCCGTAGAGGTTTCCGACGGGCGCGATGCAGATAAGCAATATCAAAAACAGGATCGCGCGAAGGCGCCCGGGATGTCCGGATTTGCGTTCCTCTCGATGCAGCGGAGATCGCCGGCCCGTGTTCATTGTCATCCTGCCGCCCGTCCTACGGAATCCAGGCGATTCCAGCATAAATGCCTCGCCGTATGCCGACCGGATTGTTGTTGTATCCAATAAATTCCCGATGGGACGGCTGCAGTAGATTTCTTCCGTCCGCTGAAAGCTCGATGTGCGTGGTGCACTTCCAGGCCAGGTGGACGTCCGCCGTTTGATACGAAGGAACATTTTGCGCCGGCAGTGCGCTCATATATCGGTAGTCAGGGTCGATCTGGATTCCGTGCGGCAACGTCGCCAGCGCCTGTGCCGTTGCCATGTGATCGGGACTCGATCCCGTGTACGTCGGATGAATGATGGACGCTTCCGTGAAGCCGGCCTTCGGATGGAGGTCCATGTGGAGATGCGAATATGTGCCCCGAAGATCCAGCCAGTCGAACGGCTTCCAGTCCGGCGCCAGCTCCAGGCCGTCCGTCACCCCCTTTTCGCCGTTATGAAACATTGCCGTGAGCAATGTGTAGGGATATGGCTGTGTCGGGAAGCTGGCGACAATCTCGGGGTTCCCGTAACTCTCCAGATCGTCGTATTGGTTATGGAACAATGCCAGATCCACGTAAAGATTCTGAGTCAGCAGCCGCCTGTATCCCGCTTCCCAGCTGATCAGCACTTCCGGCTTGAAATTGGGATTCCCAACAACCTGGACGAAAACCGGAGGCGCAGAAACTGCGTTCTCGAATTCGCTTACATCGCGATCCAGCCGTCCCGGAGTACGAAGAGCGCGCGATACGCCACCCCATACGGTTTGGTGCGTGGTCGGGGTCCACAGGAGGCGGGAGCTCGGCTCAATTCCCGTTCCGCTGTAATTGTTGTTCTGGATTTTCGATCCCAGAATCACAGCCAGGCGGTCCGGAACGATCTGAAATTTGTCCTGGAAGAACCCGCTGTAGACGTAATCCGTCAGTTGATGCGGAGTGAAGTTCAGCGTGATACCAACCTGGGCGAACTTGCTGGGGCTCTCGCGCAGACCTGCTCCCCAGACAATGTCCTGCCGGGGCAGAAACCCGATGTGATCGACAAAATCCACATCGAATGTGTTACGAGTCTCTTCGCCCAGCACGTCTGCCCGGTTGGTGCGATCGAAATATGCCTGCACGTAGAAGTTGGATCTGGCGTTGAGCGTGCGATTCCAGCGCAGAATGATGTCTCCGCCGGAAACTCTCTGCGCGCTGTTTACCACGAGGTTCCCGGGAGGAAAGAATTGGGCCGTTGGGTCCTGAACTCCGGTTACGCCCTTATATATCTGACCTTCCATCATCATTGTGTCTCGACCGTTCGGCTGCCAATCCGCGCGAAATCCGCCGCGCGCCTGGTGCCAGTGGTCGTATGGGTCGTTTCCGGGGTTCAGCTCCGGTCCGCGATTAAAACCCTTCGCAAACAAACGTACCTGTAGATTCGGTCGTGGACTCCAGCCCCCGCGCAGCTCGCCGATGAAATGCTCCAGCGGCCCGCCGCCTTGGATATTGGCATAGTATCCCTGTGTGTCGAAAGCTTTTTTCGTGATGATGTTGATGACGCCATTGACGGCGTTCGTTCCCCATACGGTGCCAGCCGGTCCGCGAATCACCTCAATTCGTTCAATGTTGGATAGCACCAGGTCCTGCATGTCCCAGTAGACACCCTCGAACAGCGGCGTATAGGCGCTGCGGCCGTCAATCAGAAGGAGCAATCCTTTGGAAAATCCACTGGCAAAGCCGCGAATACCCACGGCCCATTCATCGCTTTGCATACGAGAGACCTGCACGCCCGGAACAAGCCGCAGCAATTCCGGGATGGTGGTCGCGCCGGAACGGCGAATGTCTTCCGCGGTAATGACGAACACGGCGGCCGGCGTCTGCCACAATTTTTCGGGCTGCTTGGAAACGGTCGTGACCCGGATATTTCCAAGTTGCTCAAGCGACATGGACTTCAACTGCTGTTCTTCGATCGGCAGCAATTGTGGGATCGGCGAGGCCCAGCAATCGATCGACAGGATCGCGAGAAAAAAAACCAGCAATGGCAGCAATCCGTTTTTCAGGATGTTCGCGGGATTCCTCATCGGCGCGAGTCCTGCGGCGCGATCTGTTCGTCCAGCAAACTTTTGATGGTGGCGATCAATTTCTCAGGTTCCCCTTTACGCACAAATCTTTTGGCGTAAGGAGCGATGTCGTCCGGCATCCCGAAGACATCGGAAAGAATCACGATCGGCGGCTGCGGATATTTTTGCCGGATCTGCTGCGCCGCTTCCACGGCGGTCATCGTGCCGGTGAGCCGGTAATCCAGCACGATCACATCGAACTTCCCGTTCTCCGGAAAACAAATTTCGTTCGTCAGAACCTGGGCGGTCACCGGATGAAATCCGGCGGCGTTCATAATCCACCCATAAATACGGAGATGAGAGGGGTCGTCATCGACCACAAGAATCGATGGCAAGGATTTCACCTGCAGGGCCTCCAAGGACAAAAAGGAAATTCAGTTATGCGTTCCCGCAGAGCGGGGATGCAAACGCCAAACTTTATCGGAAGAACCTATGTTATGTAGCTTACCGCAATCGCGTCTCGGCCCTGGCGACAAGCATGCAATCCATGACGACCGCCCGCTGAAGACAAAATTTCAATAAACTTCAGGCTTACGCCTGCCCTTTCTTTTTCGGCGGCGGATAGCGTTTCAACATTTTGTAAACCGAATTCGCGACCTGTTTTTCCTGGGCGTTTCCGCTTTTGGAAACATCGTCCTGGACTGCTTCTCCACGCCACACGATTTTTCTTGTATGCGCGTCAATCAGGTCGAGCGTAAGATATCCGATCACGCGCGGACGCGCCTGGGTCTGCGAATAGCTGGGTCCACCCCATCCCCAACCACCCCATCCCCATCCGGGACCACCCCATCCCCAACCACCCCATCCCCATCCGGGACCGAAGCCATAGCCATAGCTCTCATAATCCATGACCTGCTGGGTGGTGAAATGGTAGGTCACCAGAAGGTCGGGATTCTGCGCCGCCGACACCTCCTGCAAATGCTTCTGCTGCGTCAGAGCATAATTGACGTACTCGTTCACATATTGCCGATAAAAGGGATGGTTCGTCGCCTCGCTTGGGATCCATTGATAGGTCTTGTAGCTCGCGAACCGTGCTTCGGTGCTCCAGTTGGCGCGCACCTGCTGGGCTGGGGCGCTGAGGGCCAAAAGCGAAAGGATGAAAGCACCGATTGCGGCCTTCCATGCGGAACGAGCCATGTTCGTTTTCATAAGGTGCCTCCTTTGCGGGCACATTCTCGGAGACGGCGGTACTTGCGGGCCGGAGAATCGTCACGGCGCACACCGGGCTCTTACAGCTTATCAATCCGGCCGCAGGGATTGCATCCTGAAGACCCTTTCACTTTCAAGCGGCCATACCGCGTTTCGCAACTATCTGCCTGCTGCGGTGTTTCCATATATTTTGGACCATACTGGACGAGTTTTCCAGAATGTCGCAATCGGGTGACGAAAGTCCCTTGTATTCGCTTCATCACTATCCTCCGCCGTATGAAGCGGGATATTCTGAATCAGATCGCCATGCGTAATCTTCCCCTTCATTCGCGTTCAGCGTGGCTCGTCGCTGCACTTTTTTGCGCCGCCATTTTTCTTTTGATCCCCATGTCGATCCAGGCTGCCGCCACGCGCCGGCAACACCGGCATCGCCGCGCTCTTTCTTCCGCACAAAGCGCAAGCCACCGCCATGTTTCCGCGACCCGACATCGCCGGCGGACCCGTTCGCGACGCTCTATGGTCGCGTCCAACCGCCGCCATTTCTCTTCCGCCCGACGCCGGCATGTGGAGGCGGAGCTGGATGATGTCCGCACTCATACGACGCCCAATGCAATCATGGCCGAGGCCAATGCGGACCCTTCTGTGCACGATCGATCAACCGAAATGTCCGATGTTTCCTCGGTCCTTGCCTCGAGGCAACCCTCCGCCGGAGCCGGCGAAACACCGGCCTTGGGTCTGCCCGTTCCCAGGGTCGTGCCCGCGGCACTGCGCGGCTCGCACGATGTGCTGGTCCACCAAAATATCATCGCGGACGTCGAGGGCTTGACTCGCATTCAGGATGCCGATCAATTGCGCGCCATGGTTCGTTCCGGCGATTTGGTTACACTGCCCGTTTCCTCGGGAATCGCGGTCGATCCCCGACTGCCCGGCAATCGCCGCTATTGCCGCTCCTGGACTGCGAAATTTTTAAGCGATCTCTCTCGCGCGCACGAAAAACTCTTTGGCGATCCACTGCTGATTACCTCCGCCGTGCGTACGGTCGATTTTCAGCGCCATCTATCCCACTACAACGGCAATGCGGCGCCTTGGTCGGGGGATACCGCGTCTCCCCATCTGACCGGCGAGGCTGTCGATATCGGAAAAAAGGGAATGTCGCTACGGGAAATTGCCTGGATGCGCGCGGTCCTCGGGGAATTGCAATCCAAAGGCAAACTGGATGTGGAAGAGGAATTCGAGCAGGCCTGTTTCCATGTTTCCGTGTACAAAACCTACGCGCCCACCGCCGCTCCTTCGGAACGCATGATCGTGGATGATGCCGTCCCATCCAGCGATAGCGCGCCGGCTGTCGACGCGTCCGCGGCTCCGGCCATTGGGGGCCTTGAAAAACCGGTCAACCGGCCTGCCGTCCGGACGGTCCAATCGCGCCGTGCCCGGCATGCAGTCGTCCGTCGTCGCCGTCATCACCACCACGCCGGAGTTTCTTTGTTGGCGGCCGGTATGCGGTAGTAGAGCTTTTCCCTGAAAGTTTCGTAAAAAGGTCTCCAGGGTGCCTCGCGGGGGTGCTGCTTCTGCTCCACCGAGACGGATTCGAATGGCCCCAGCGTCGGGCGCTGGTGACTTGATTTTTCCCTCCGGCAAGCGCTACCGGCTTCAATCTGCATCCATTCTTGAATGGATAAATGCGCGGGATTGCCTCTCTTGGCAAACCTCTTCAGGAAAGCCATTGTAACCCTCCTTTTGCTATTCGTTACATCTTTCGCTTCTGTGCTTGCGCAGGACAGGAACCTCCAGGCGAGCAATGCTCCAGACCTCCCGAAGCCCGACTTCAACCGGGACATCTATTACAAGAACAAACTCGAAACTTCTTTCGAAACTGGATGGCTCCCCTACAACATCCCATTTGTCTTCGATTTTCTCGTCAACAGTCCATACACGACGTGGCCGCTGCATTACACCTTGGTTCCGAACATTCTTTCTCTGCGCTGGGAGCTGGACAACATCTGGGGATGGGGATTTCTGCGCGGCAACACCGACTTCATTTTCAGTGGCGCGTTCACGGTGATCCCCAGAGGGCCGGAAACCCGGTATGCGGCTTTCAATTTCGGAATTCGGCGCAACTTTGTCCAGCCGAATTGGAGAATCGTTCCCTATTTCGAGGGCCGGGGCGGCGTCGGAAACATCAACGCGAAAGGACCGTATGGCGTCGAATACGCGCAGGGGCAGGACTTGACCTTTACGTTGATGATGGGCAGTGGCGCGCGTTACAACTTCAATCCGCGGTTCGGCGTCTCGGCGGGAATGACCTACATGCACGTCTCCAATTTTTATTTATCGGAGCCGAAGTATGAGGACTTTGGAATCAATGTCTATGGTCCAATTGTCGGTGTCTATATGCGCGTTGGCCGACGGAAGAAGCACATTGAATGACGGCACTACTTCTGCGGTTCCGCCGTCGCCGCTTCCTGGTACATTCCCAGCAACTCGTCCTCGCTGAGCCGGTTCACACGGCGTAACGATGGAAACATCACCGTCCATCCCGCAGTAATGGCGATGGCTCCAATTCCTCCAATGACGACAGCCGGCACCGCTCCCCACCATTGCGCCGTCACGCCGCTCTCAAAGTCTCCAAACTCGTTGCTGGCGCCGACAAACAGCGCGTTCACCGCGCTGACTCGCCCGCGCATCGCCTGCGGCGTTGCCAGTTGCAGCATGGAGGAGCGAGCGATTACGCTCACCATGTCCGTCGCGCCCACAACGAACAGTGCCGCTAAAGAAAGCGCCATGTTTTTTGAAAGGCCAAACACGATCGTCGCCGCTCCAAATAGAGCGACGCAAAACAACATGCGATTGCCGGCATGGCTTTCGATGGGGTGCCAGGTCAGCAGAATGGAAACAGTCAACGCCCCAAGCGCGGGCGCGGCGCGCAGGATGCCCAACCCGCTCGGTCCTGTATGCAGAATATCTTCAGCGAAGATCGGCAGCAGGGCAACCGCGCCGCCCAGAAGCACCGCGAATAAATCCAGCGTGGTCACACCAAGCAGCAGCTTTTTTTGCCACATGTAGCGGAATCCCGCCAGCAGGGTTTCCATGGAGAGCCCGCGCTGTTCCTGTCGCCCGGGCCGCACGGAGAGTGAGCCAATGAGAAACAAGAACGCGATCAGCGTCAACAGGGTAAACGCATATACGATTCCACCGCCGGCCAGACGCGGCCCGTAGGGTGCGGGCAACCAATGCTGCAACGGGATTGTGTATAATGCGCCGCCCAGCGCCGGCCCGACAAAATTCGCCAATTGGAAAATGGAGGCGCCCCAGGAGACCGCATTGACGAAATCGTCCTTCGAGACCAGATGCGGCAGCAACGCGGAACTGGCGGGTCCGCTGAAGGCGCGACCAGTGCCGATGAGGAACAGCACCGCGAACAGAGGAACGACGTTCCGTGTCCCAATCCACGACAGATATAAGAGCGCGCCGGTGCAGACGCATTGCAGGCTATAGCACACCAGAATCACGTTTCGCCGATCGTAACGGTCCGCCGTGTGCCCGCTGATGATTAAAAATAAAATTCCCGGCAAAAACAGGGCCAATCCGGTGTAGCCGAGATCGATGGCGCGGTGGGTAATCGCATAAATCTGCCATGCCACGGCAACCGCCTGCGCTTCCGCGCCCACAATCACCAGCAGGCGCGCCAATTGATATTTGCGGAAATCGCGGGAGGCGAATGCGGCCGCGCCTCGTCCGGGATCGTGCGAAGTTCCCATGCCTTACTATCCTGTCATACTTGCGGAACCACAGATTTTCGCATCAATTCGCGACAGGTTTTCTCGATGGATCTTGTTCGTGCCGACGCCTCGCGCGATTATTCGCCGGCGCGGAAGTTGTTTTCCGTCACGCCCGTTCCCTCTGCGTTTGAACCCAGGGTGTTGTGAAACCCAGGCGTCGGATTGGAGTCTCCCAGATACTGCCGGTAATCGCGGTCGATGATCCCGAGGTTCCGTGCCAGTCCAAGCTTCGCCTGATTGTATCGATACAAGCTGTTCACCAGTTGCGCCTGCGCGCCCGCGAGCGATGCCTGCGCCTGAATAATCGGCAAATTGTCGCTGATGCCGTTTTTGGAGCGGTCGATCGCGTCATTCAGAGTGGCGCGCGCCAGATCGACATTGCTGCGCCCGACATTGACCAGTTGCCGTGACGCGGCGATGTCCAACAGGCTGTCTAGAACCTGCGCCTCAATTTTGCTTTTCAGGTCTGCCAGTTGCGACATGGCGCTTGTGACCCCCGCCTCCGCAATCTCGCGATCGCCGCGAAACTTAGCCAGACGAGAAAGTGAAATGGTCAGCGCGCCTTCCGCCTGAAACGTTCCGTGATACACACCGCCAACCGTCCCTGTCACGCCATAATTGCCATCGAAGCTCAACGTGGGCAGTCTTTCAAATCGCGCCGCATCACGCTGATATTGGGCCGAGCGCAGCTTTGCCTCAAGCCGCCGGTAATCCTGCCGGTTCGCGTACGCTTTCTGTAACGCCTGGTCCAACACCGGCACGTCCAGCGTTGCGAATGGAGCGCCGTCCGTCAATTCAATCGGCTGGTCGGCAGGCAGACCAATCTCCCGATTTAACGTGACCTTCGCTTTCTCAAACGCATTCTGCTCCGCGATGACCGCCTGCTCCTGCTGCTGGTACTGC
>Ga0134128_10006231_pt1 | contig 14466 bp, 18 predicted proteins | sample KB31754_FD_96462 | JGI IMG/M metagenome (GOLD analysis project Ga0134128, IMG submission 96462) | Terrestrial soil microbial communities with excess Nitrogen fertilizer from Kellogg Biological Station, Michigan, USA - KB3-175-4 | ecosystem: Environmental > Terrestrial > Soil > Unclassified ... | reverse complement strand
ATACTCCAGCCTCATTGTTGGGCATCACTACGAGCCGAGGGAGGAAAATCCGATGCTTGGCTTTCGCGGTGCTTCACGCTACGTGGCTGACGAATTCCGGGATTGTTTCGATCTGGAATGCCGGGCGCTGAGGAAAGCGCGCGACGAAATGGGGCTGACCAACCTGGAAATCATGATCCCGTTTGTGCGGACACTGGCCGAGGCCCGACGTGTGGTGGAACTGCTATCGGAAAACGGCTTGAAGCGCGGTGAGAATGGACTGCGCCTGATCATGATGTGCGAGATTCCGTCCAACGCATTGTTGGCAGAACAGTTTCTGGAATATTTTGACGGTTTCTCGATTGGATCCAACGATCTTACCCAGCTCACCCTCGGGCTGGACCGTGATTCCAGCCTCGTTGCGGAAGCCTTCGACGAACGCGATCCGGCGGTAAAAACGCTGCTGAGCATGGCTATTCAGGCGTGCCGTAAAACCGGTAAATATGTCGGAATATGCGGGCAGGGACCTTCCGATCACCCTGATCTCGCACGGTGGCTGATGGAAGAGGGCATTGAAAGCCTGTCGCTTAATCCCGATACCGTCATCGATACCTGGTTATACCTGGCGGAGGAGGCAAAAAAACAGCTATAGTCAAAGAATCCCGTCGAACTCGACAAGTTTGTCAATTATTTGCCGACTGGCGGCTTTCACATTGTCATAGAGTCGACACATCGTTATGAGAATATTGATGTCGGTGTTTGCATTTACCCCTTATGTGAACACCCTCGGGTCTATCCTCTCCCTTACGACCCAGGCCCAGATACGGTCAGCCCTCCGTTCTGGGCTTTTTTCTTTTCAGTGATGAATTGCAGCCAACTCTCAAGATTTCAATGTCGATTGACGAATACTTTATTCGTCGACATGCCGGACAGTACTACGCCAAAGCACAGAACTGAACCGACGGCCTCGGGGGGCGTATGATGATGACTTGTCGAATGTCGATCTTCTTGTCATGCCGACGCTGCCCATCAAGACAAAGTCGATTCCTCCGGCCGGTGCGCCTCTGGCAATTACTCTTCAGCGGACGTTCGAGATGACGCCTGATACGGCTCATCTTGATGTTACAGGTCACCCGGCAATGCCTGTTCCCTGGGAATGCGGGAAGGCGTGTCCGTCGGCATGATGCTGGTCGGCAAGCACTGGGATGAAAGCATATCAAGGCGGCAGTCGCCTTTGAAGCGGTTGGAGACTGGCGAAAGATGTAGCGAGTCCTTGTATCCGGTGGTTCGTTGCAATAAGTATTCTTTGTAAAGGAGATAAGAAATGTCGATAACTTCGGATGCGAAAAGAATGTTTGTGGAAAATCTGAACACGTTTGGCGACAAGGAAACTCAGCCGGAAAAATACAATCTTTATCTCGGCCTTATTTATCTGATGGCGTCAGTGGAGCAGATTCAACAGGAGTTGGAGGAAATCAAGCGGCAAATAGCCAAGAGGAATTAAGGTGACACCTACAAGAGTTGAACGACCCTCGCCCCCCATTCTCCTTGGTTTTTTCCTCCCCGTTCACCCTGAGCTTATCGAAGGGTCAGTCGGGAAACCACGTGAAATAGGGGGAACGATCAGATTGGTATCGAAGTTATTACAAGTCATTCTGGCTTCTGCGAGGGCTGCAGAGCATTTTGATAGGGCCTTGCATCCACCGGAATATCTATCGTGAAGGTTGTGCCGCGATAAGGTGAGCTATCGACCGCGACGCTTCCACCATGGCTCTCCGCAACGCTTCGCACATACGACAAGCCAATACCCCAGCCTTCCTTGTTCCCCTTTTTTGCGGCCTCGGCCCTTCCGAATACCTGAAATATACTCTCGATTTGTTCAGGCGCAATGGACTCTCCTTCGTTGTGCACAGACAGTAGCATGCGCTCGTTTTGTGAAGCAATCTTGATTCGAACAGGCGCATCGGGAGAGCCATATTTCACCGCATTTCCAATAATATTTTCCACTGCCCGTTTGATTGCCTCCCGGTCCCACCATCCTACAATAGAAGCATCAATCAGCCGAAAGTGTGCCCCATGAATGGCAGTGAAATTGTCGAGTACTTCCTTCAGGACTTCCTGTATGTCGAATTCCCCAAGCCGCAGGTGTAATCGTTCTCCCATCTGGAATTTTATCGAGTCGAGCAAATCGCGAATCATTCCATCCATTCGGCTCAGGTTGCTCATGATTCCTTCCGCGAATTCCTTTATCTTGGTCAAATCGGAATTGGATTTGATGAGCTGGGCGGCAAGGTAGGCATTTGATAGTGGATTTCTCAGGTCGTGGGCAAGTGTTGCAACAAATCTTTCCTGTAGCGCTGCCTCAGTCAAGGCGAAGGCATTGACGGACTCACGGATTGATCCATCGATAGAAGCATTGATAATATAAATTTCACGATCATTGAGGTGTACGTCATTCATCTTTAGAACATCAAAGATTGTCCACCGCAGTTGCTGATATTCCGCGATTACTGAGTGAGCGTTATAGCTTGTAAGGCGCGCCCGCTCGCCACCGTGCTCCGCGGCTACCGTAGTACCCTCATTTCCTGTTGCTCTCGGATAACCGGGTGTAACAGCTTCAGCGAGATTGTCGTACAGGGCTGGGAAGGTATTGATGATGATCGGGTTCGGCAGATGCTCGGCTTCCTTGACAGTGTTTCGAACCCTTTTTATCCATTCCGAAAGTACTTCGTCTCGAAGCTGGAGCATTCTTCGAGCAGTTGGGGAAAGTTTCTCAGGATTGATATTTTGGTCGCTTGCCAAAGTCATGATAAACGCCCTTTTTTATTGATGAGGAGGGGAGCAATACGATTTTGAGCCTTGAGAAGGTGGCTGCAAAGAGCGGAGTAAGTGATGAATAGAAGCATTCACCGCCTGGTGAAAGTATTGCACGTGAAGAGCTTGACTGCAAAGCCTCGGGTACGCCGTCGTGTTATTGTTGCGGATGGGGAGCTTTTTGTGATCATCGGAAGCCGAGTTCGAACGGTATAAAGTTAGAATCAGGCGGGGGAAACCCCGCCTTTTTGTGTTATAGAAAAGAAACCATAAGAAGAATAATTGAAGCTTTCATACTGGGAGCTGTCATGAGTAGGGAAGCCATCGCCTACGACCCTTATTCGACTATGGAAGACGAGTGGAACCGTAAGCGCCAGCTATCAGAAATACAGCAGAGGGAGATTGACGACCGCTTAATGCAACTCGAGCGCCAGGAAAGAATAGAACGGCGTGAAAATGAATGGCGTATGCGGCAATTGGAAGATGAGCGGTACAGGTCGGAGTGGCGTTGACTGAGGTTAAAGCAGATTTATCTAATCTTTATCTTAGAAGCAGTAATGCAAAAAAATAGGCACTACATTTTCATTTTCTGTAAATACCTGTTTTGTTTGGTGCCGACACCAAGATTCGAACTCGGGACCTTCTGATTACAAATCAGCTGCTCTACCAACTGAGCTATGCCGGCGTGGATGCAATTATAGAGATTGGGAAGGAGGGGAGCAAACCGGTATACGGGTGACAGGTTGAACTTACTTGACCACCTGAAGCCGACGGTTTTTGGTTGCGCTGGCAGGCGGCCGGGGCGACGAGGGTTGGGGCTCATCGGGTTCCTTTCCGGCAGCTTCATCCTGCGAGGCATCCGATTCCACCTCGGGTGGAAAAATCATGCCGCGTGCAGTTTCTTTGGCAAATACTCCCTGGACTGTCGTCACGGGGATGGAGACTTCACGGGAGACACCGGCAAATCGCGCTGAGAACTGTATCACTTCATTTCCAAGCGTAAGATGGTGCGCAGCGTCGTGGCTGATGTTGAGAATAATCTCGCCATTCTTTATATATTCGTCCGGTACACGGGTGTCGTCATCCACTTTAACCGAGATGTAGGGCGTATAGCCACAGTCCGAGCACCATTCATAAATGGCACGAATCAGATAAGGCTTGGTGGAAAGCTCTCTCATTTGCGCATGGCCTTTTCAGAGGCTGTGAGCGCATCGATGAATGCCGGTCTGCTGAACAGGCGCTCGGCAAATTTCAGCAGGGGCGCAGCTTGCTTGGGTAGCTGAATGCCATAATAATCGAGTCGCCACAGCAGCGGCGCAATGGCGACATCGAGCATGGAAAATTCGTCCCCCAGCATATGTTTCTGTTTGGCAAAGACAGGAGCGATCAGCGTCAGGTTGTCGCGAATCGCTGCGCGAGCTTTTTCCGCTGCTTTCTGGTTGCCGTTCTCCACTGCTTCGAGATGACAGAAAAGTTCCTGTTCAAAGCGGTGAAGAAACAGGCGCGCCCGCGCCCGCATCACGGGGTCTGCGGGCATCAGTTGCGGGTGAGGGAAGCGGTCATCAATATACTCGTTGATGATATTGGACTCGTACAGGACGAGGTCGCGCTCTACCAGGACGGGGACACGCCCATAAGGGCTCATCACTGCCAGATCTTCAGGCCTGTTGTGCAGATCGACATCGATGATCTGAAAATCCATACCTTTTTCGTACAGCACGATCCGGCAGCGATGGCTGTACGGGCAGGTGGTGGCGGAGTACAAGGTCATCATGACCAATTATTTCCCAACGATATCAAATTAATGATCAATCTCAATGAACGTCCTTCCAGTATTCCTTCTTGAGGGCGTAGGTCAGTACCAGCATGAGGAACAGGAAAAGCATCACGATAATTCCGATCTGCACGCGCTTGTTGGCCGCGGGTTCGCCCAGATAAACCAGGAAATTCACCAGATCGGCAACGTATGCGTCGTATTCCGTCCTGGAAAGCGACCCCGGTTTCGCGAGTTTCAATTCCTTTATTTCGTGCGTACCGCCGTGGCCGTCATCCTCTGACTTTACGTTGAGGATTTGCTCTCCCTGCAACTCGTACAGCACATGGGGCATGGCGGCCTTGTCGAATACAAGGTTATTCCAGCCAGTTGCAGTGCTGTCATCCCGATAAAATTTCCGCAGGTAGGTATAAAGCCAGTCAGGACCGCGTGAGCGGGCAATGACGGAGAGATCAGGCGGAGTTACGCCAAACCATTGCTTTGCTTCCTTCTTCGGCATCGCCACCGTCATGAGTTCGCCGACTTTCTGACCTGTGAATATGAGGTTTTCACTGATCTGCGACTCGGTAAGGCCGAGATCGCGCAGGCGGTTATAGCGCATGAAATCCGCACTATGGCAGGACAGGCAGTAATTGACAAAAGTCTTTGCACCCCGCTGCAGGGAAGTCATGTCCCTCGGCTTGATGGGCGCCGTATCAAGCGTTACGGCCGACTCGCTTGCAAATGCGACAAGCGGAGCCAGACAAAAAACAAATACGATGCTTTTAAGGTTTCTCATTATCTCACCCTGGTCGGTTCAGGCTTGGTTTTATCGATCTTGCTGTACCACGGCATGAGAATGAAAAAAGCGAAATAGATTACCGTGAATATCTGCGCGAGCAACGTGTAGAGGGGTGTGGGCGACTTCGTGCCCAGCCAGCCAAGCACAAGGACGCTGATGACAAAAAGTGTAAGGGCAAGCTTGAAAATTGGCCCCTTATACCGGATGGATTTCACCGGACTGCGATCAAGCCACGGCAACAGGGCAAAGATCGCGACGGAGCCGCCCATCAGCACGATGCCCCAGAGCTTGGCATCTATCCAGAGAAAGTTGACTGTAACTGCCCTCAGCATCGAATAGTACGGCGTGAAATACCATACCGGTGCGATGTGATCGGGTGTTTGCAGCGTATTGGCTGGGACGAAGTTATTGTATTCGAGGAAATAACCGCCCATTTCCGGCATGAAGAATATGATGCCGGTGAACACGATCAGGAACACGATGACGCCGAAAATATCCTTTACCGAATAATAAGGATGGAAGGGAATACCATCCACAGGGATGTGCGTCACGGGGTCCTTGTTGGCCTTGATCTCGATTCCGTCAGGATTGTTCGAACCTACTTCATGCAGCGCCAGAATATGGGCGACCACCAGCACCACCAGCAGACCGGGCAGGGTCACCACGTGATAGGCAAAGAAGCGGTTGAGCGCCGCATCCGAGAGCATGAAATCGCCCAGAATCCAGTTCGACAGCGTCTGGCCGACCACAGGAATCGCGCCGATCATGCTGATGATCACCTGCGCGCCCCAGTATGACATCTGCCCCCAGGGCAGAATATAGCCGGTGAATGCCAGCATCATGAGGACGAAAAAGATGCCCATACCGATGAGCCAGAGAAGCTCGCGCGGTTTGCGATAGGAGCCATACATCATCCCGCGGAACATGTGCAGGTAGACGACCACGAAGAACATCGAGGCGCCGGTGGAATGCATGTAGCGGATAATCCACCCATAATTCACGTCACGCATGATATATTCCACCGAGGCGAATGCCATGCTGGCATCCGGCTTGTAGTTCATCGTGAGGAAAATACCGGTGAGAAGCTGGTTCACCAGCACGAGCATGGCAAGTGAACCGAAGTAGTACCAGAAATTGAAGTTCTTCGGCGCGTAGTATTCGCTGAGATGCGCCCTCCAGTTGGATGTCAGTGGAAATCGGGTGTCGATCCAGCCGATCATTGCCTCCAATCGCTTGCTCATTTTATGCAGACTCCTTATCAGATCCGACCAGCAGGCGCGTGTCGCTCAAATACATGTGGGGTGGGACAACCAGGTTAGTGGGGGCCGGAACTGCCTTGTACACACGTCCTGCAAGGTCGAACTTGGAGCCGTGGCATGGGCAGAAAAAACCGCCAAGCCAGTCGGGGCCGAGGTCTGCGGGCGCAACATCCTTGCGGAATACCGGGGAGCAGCCCAGGTGGGTGCAGACTCCCTCAACCACGAGAATGGCGGGCTTGATCGAACGGGTTTCATTCTGAGCGTATTTCGGTTGCTGATCCTTTTCAGATTTGGGGTCGGTAACCTGGTTGTCGAGCTTTGGCAATGTGGCTAACATATCCTGCGTGCGGTTCAGAACCCACACCACCTTGCCGCGCCATTCCACCAGAAGCAGCATGCCCGGCTCGACCTTGCTGATATCTACTTCAACTGGCGCCCCAGCCGCCTTGGCGCGTTCGCTGGGCATCATACTCATTACGAAGGGAGTCGCTACCGCAACAGTCGCGATCCCGCCTGCAACAGAAGTTGCGGCCAGGAGAAAACGCCTCCTGCTGTTCATACCTTCTTTTTTTTCAATATCCGCCATATTTGCAGTCCCGTTTTTCGATTCGGACTTCCAGAAAAATTCATAAAAAAACTTAACCATTTTACCATGATACGTATTGGAAAATAAATATTGATTGCAAGATAACTTAAATGGGCAAAGCGAGGGGATATGAAATATTATATATTTACAATCAACTAGATATGCCATACTTGTTACCGATGCATCTCTCCGCCGGTTGAAATGGTTCCAAGTGAAATAGTCCCAAATTTGAAGCCTTCGAAAGGTCAAACAGGCGGGCCAAACAAGCAGCCTTGCAACTATAATGTTTTGATTATGGAAAACCTGTGGCGCAAAGTGACGCTTCAGCCGATCTGTGCGAGATAATGGATGCGAGGGGGCAGGACCATTACAAGGATGACTGGAGCGGAAAAGAGGTGGTCAGCCATAACAGAACAACTGGATATCATGGGATGACTACGAGGGCTGTATGAAACGACCTGTTGTCAATTGTCCGCAGTGCGGCAAGAGTATCGTCTGGGATAATAGCAATCCTTTTCGCCCGTTTTGTTCGGAACGTTGCAAGTTGATCGACCTGGGGCAGTGGGCGACGGAATCCTATCGTATTCCGGATACGGGAAAGGATCCGGAAAAACAGGAGAGCGATCCGTCAGGAAGTGAGAAATAGCGAGAAATAGGGCAGGGCGACCAGGTTGCCAAGGTGTTCAGCGGTTCCTGAGTGAGCGAGTGGACAGGGCAAATGTTCCTGAAAAAACATCATGCCCGGGAGCTGTTCAGGTTTTTAAGCCTTCTGCCCGGTGTCGCGCACCTGCCCGATGCAACGCATCAGGGCGATGCCGTGGGCGCCATGTTCCCAGGCAATGGCGAGATCCTCGCTCTGCAGTCCACCCAGCGCATATACAGGGATGGAGCTGCCATGGATGAGCCTGGCAAACTTTCGCCAGCCCAGCGTGGGAGAATCAGGATGACTCGATGTCGGCAGTACGGGAGCCAGAACGGCAAAATCCATTTCCAGTTGCTCGGCCCGGAAAAGCTCCTCGGCATTGTGGCAGGAGGCTCCGCACCATTCCACATCGGGTCGCTTCGAAAGATTCATCAGATCAGCCGATGTAAAATGAATTCCATCCATGCCGAATTCATGGCAGAGGCTGGCGTTACCCGTACCGCTGTTCACCAGGATGCGGGCGCCGTAATGATGGGCCAGTGCAGTCACTTCACGGGTAAAGACTTCCAGCGCTTTACCCTGCATTCCTTTTTCGCGTAGCTGCACCAGCCTCAGTCCTTTCTGGAGGGCGGCCTCGATTCGGGCTGCTGCAACCTTTAGGCTCCACTCCGCGGCATTCGTAATCCCATAAACGTGAGGCAGGTCAAGTGCACGCAATACGGGTGCGTTGGCAGGAAGCAACGGCTCTACAGAGACATTACCCGCAAACTGCCACGACAGCTCCTGGTCTTCATACGGATGAGGCTCGCCATGCCACTCCAGCACACGATAAAAATGAAGCCGTACGGTTGCATGAGGGTAGGTAAATGTGCGGACTATCCAAGGGTACGCATGCTTGGCATGTATGCCCAATTCTTCCAGCAATTCACGCTTGAGCGCGTGCAGCAATGGCTCGCCCGGATTTACCTTGCCACCCGGAAACTCCCAGTAGCCAGCATAGGGTTTGCCTTCCGGCCGGCGGGCTAAAAGAAAGGAACCGTCGCTCCGGATGATGATGGCGGCAGCAACTTCAACGATAGAGGGAGCAGAAAGCATGAAGAGGTTTACCGCTCCTCGTGGAACTCTGTTTTGTCCGCGGTTTTCCGCCCGGCCTTCTCTCTACCTGCCCAGTCGCGCGCGAACTGCCACGCCACCCGGCCATTGCGGGAACCTCGTCCCAGGGCCCAGCGTAGCGCCTCTTCCCGTATGCTGTCGTCCATTTTCTCTATGCCGAAGTAGGCAAGCCAGCGCGCTACAATATCCAGGTACTGTTCCTGGTCGAAAGGATAAAAAGATACCCATAAACCAAAACGTTCCGATAGCGACGTCTTTTCCTCGACCGTTTCGCTCGGGTGAATCTCGCCGTCGATATGCCGCGTATCCTGATTGTCCGCCATATATTCGGGCATCAGGTGGCGCCGATTGGAGGTGGCGTAGACAAGCACGTTCTCGGACGCAGTGGCAATCGAGCCATCGAGAACCACTTTCAGCGCCTTATAGCCTGGCTCGCCGGATTCAAACGACAGGTCGTCACAATAGAGAATGAAGCGTTCCGGACGCCGATATATCTTCTCCACGATTTCAGGCAGATCAATGAGATCGTGCTTCTCCACTTCGATGAGACGCAATCCGTCGTCCGCGTATTTATTCAGCATTGCTTTTACCAGCGACGACTTGCCCGTGCCGCGGGCTCCCGTAAGCAGCACATTATTGGCAGGATAATGCCGCACGAATTGCTGTGTATTCTGGTCTACAAGGTTTTTTTGCCGCTCTATGCCCTGCAATGCTTCGAACGTGATGCGATCGGGATAGCGCACCGGTTCGATGGCCCCGGTGCGTCCTGTTTTTCGCCAGCGAAAAGCTGTGGCATTCCAGTCCGGATCAGGCACGTCAGCGCGCAGCAGCCCCTCCAGGCGGGAGAGCAGGGTTTCCGCCCGATCATATAACTTGTCCCAATCGTTCATGAACAGTCCTGAAAATGCTCAATTATACCTGTAGCAAATCCAGAGCCGACCACGGACCTCGCCACGGACCTCGCTTACGGTAGCTGGAGGCACATCGAGAAAGACCAGTGTGTAAGCTTCGGGCAGTATCGGGGCGCTTTCTGCCCTGGTATCTGCGCCGGAAGCTGGGACAAGCGCATGATTTATGTGCGCTAACGAACGGAACCGCTCAGCTAAAAACGCCATGATTTAGCGCGGTACGTCAGGCAGTTGTATAGTGCCGGATTCCCGGTTTCCGGTTCCGATCGAACCGTAAGAACCAAGAAGATAAAAATCTTTGATGGGTTTCAGCAATTGGCAAGCGTACGCTTTCCGGGAAACTTCCTTTAAATTGAGTAACCACTCAGGAGAATTCACTATGAATAATATGCCCAGCAAAAAATCAATCATTTCTCTCGCGCTCGGATCTGCTTTCGCTGCAACGCTCGGTACTGCTTCCGTTGCTTCTGCGGCCGACAACCCTTTCGCTGCACAATCCCTCCAAAAAGGCTTCATAGTAGCGGACAACTATGATGACAAAGGCGGATATGGGGACACGGGCAGCGGATATGGCGACAGGAAGGACACCTACGGTGGTGACAAGAACTACGGTGGTGACAAGAACTACGGTGGTGACAAGAAGTATGGAGAAGGCCGCTGCGGGATGTCCATGGCGGACACCGATAATGATGGCAGGGTAAGCAGGGAAGAGCATGCCCGCCACGCGGAAAAGATGTTTGACAAGGCGGATACCAACAGGGATGGGTATATCGATAAGGATGAGGCCAGCGCGATGAGGAAAAAATACCGTGGCCATGGACACGGTTCCCGATCCGGCGACCAATACGGTGGATCAGGTGATCAATACCGTGGCGACCAGTACCGCGGCGACCGTGATGGCGGTGTCGATGTGCATCGTTACCGGGAATATGGCGCAGGCGAGAAAGTTCCTCGCGATTTGCCCCACATGAGGCCCATGGGCGAGTAAAACACTGTTCGTCACTGATGACTTCGCCTTGCCGAAAACCGGTTAAAACTGGTTCTCGGCAAGGTTGTCCTGTTGCAGAATGATAGGGTATCGGTGTTTATATCTTATATATTTCTACCGATTGCAGTGTTGCGGGCCAGCGACATACGCACTGTATCAGCTCCGATACTCGGCGTTGATCTTTACATAATCGTAAGATAGATCGCAGGTCCAGACGGTGGCTGCGGCCCGTCCTCTATTCAGTGCGACGCGCACGGTAATTTCCGATTGTTTCATCACCCGCTGTCCCTCTTTCTCCTCGTAAGCGAAAGCTCTTCCCCCGTTTTCCGCAACCAGTAGATCGTCGAGATAAAGTTGCAGTTTGTTGATGTCAAGAGCCTCTATGCCTGCATAGCCGATGGCGGCCAGTATTCGTCCGAGATTAGGATCTGAAGCGAAGAACGCAGTTTTGATCAGGGGTGAGTGTGCAATCGCATAGGCAACCTTGCGGCATTCCTCCACGGTTTTGCCACTTTCTACCTGGATTGTGATGAACTTGGTCGCGCCTTCACCGTCGCGCACGATTGCCTGCGCAAGCTCCATTGCGACCCCCGTTACCGCATCTTGCAATTGCACAAACTCCGGACTTTCCTTATCTACGATGGGTGAATGAGCGGCGCGTCGGGTAGCCATCAGAATGAATGCGTCATTGGTGGAAGTATCGCCGTCCACGGTAATGCAGTTGAACGAATGGGCAGCAGCGTGCTGCACCATGTGTTCCAGCAATGGGTTGCTTACGGCGGCATCGGTTGCGATAAAACCCAGCATCGTTGCCATATTCGGACGGATCATCCCCGAGCCCTTGGCAATTCCGGTAATTGTCACGGTTGTACCATTGAGGGAAATCTGCCGGGACGCTGCCTTCGGGACAATATCGGTTGTCATGATCGCCTCAGAGGCGGTAAACCAGTTATCGGCTCCAAGATCGTTTATTGCCCGTGGCAACCCGGTAACGATTTTCGGGAGCGGCAAGGGTTCCATGATCACGCCAGTTGAAAAAGGCAGTACCTGTTTGGTGGCACACCCGAGCAGCCGGGCAGTCTCGGCGCAGGTCGTGCGGGCGTCTTCAACGCCCCTTTCACCGGTGCCGGCGTTGGCACACCCCGTATTGATGACCAGGGCACGAATAGAACTGTGTGAATCGAGAGCCGAGAGATGTTCCCGGGCGACAGTGACCGGCGCTGCGCAAAAATCATTCTGGGTAAACACTCCCGTCACCGTCCCACCGTCATCCAGAACGATGACCAGCAGGTCCTTGCGCCCTGGTTTCCTGATGCTGGCTTCCGCTATGCCCAGAGTGACGCCCTTTATGGGCAGGAGTTGTTCGGGCAGGGCAGGTGTAAAGTTGACAGGCATAATAGATAGACGAGGTAATTGATGAATGAAGCGCAATCGATGCTCGGGTAAAAGAAGACAGTGGTATTATCGTCCACCGTTGTTTTTTGAATCGGAAGAGCAGATTGTGAAAAACGCAATGCTAACCCATCTTCAGGTTCTCCTCCATCTCATCTTTTCAGCCGCTGATAATGCCGAATAGCCCGGCATTAACCTGACGAACAGAAATTAGAATTTTTGTAACTGATAGAAATATTGTTATCGGCGAACGAACTTCGTTCGCCGGGTTCCCGCTTTATCGGGTGTGCCGCTTGATGCGATCAAGGCGGACCGGGAATGAAGGAGAAGCCGCATGAATTGTGATAAAGAACTGGATGTGCGCGGACTGAATTGTCCGCTGCCCATATTGCGCACCAAAAAATCCCTCGTGGATATGATGTCCGGTCAGGTATTGAAAATTATGGCCACGGATCCCGGCGCTGTAATCGATTTCCAGGTTTTTGCCGAGCAGACGGGAAATGAGCTGCTGTCGTTGTCGGAAGCAGCGGGTGAATTCACGTTTTATATGAAGAAGAGGTAGCAAAGAAGAAATAGCAGGAAGCAGCAAGGAATAGCAAGGAGTGGCTTAAGGAAAATCTGAACCATCAGAATTCACGGTATGCCACTGGTCTTTCCGGACACGCGTGCAACCGTTGCGTTACGCGCTGGTAGGCTGCCGGTGAATCGATCGCTCGTTGAGCGGCGACGGCACCGTTCATCAGACGCTGATGCAAAGGTTTCAGTATCCCCTCCACCCAGGGCCTTGAGTCAGCCCAAGCCTGGTTTTGCGAAACATAATAACGCGGTTGGAAAAAGGCCGCGCGCAATGGTTCCTCCAGCATTCTCGCGCCAATACGAAAATGTGACCGCCATGTTGAGACATGCTCCAGCTCATGTTCGCGCACGATATTTCTTCTGCAGCTGTCCTGAAGTTCCCTGGCAAGATATACCCGCATTGCCGCAAATCCCAGTTTGACCGAGACATCCGGCACCATGCACGTCCGCCCGTCCGTACTTGTCCGCCACCTTGCCTGGAATTCGTATCTGAATTCCGGTTCGGCATGCGTCAGTCCGTACACGTTGTGATACGCGTCGCTGGTCTTTCCTGACACCGATTGAAGCGCCTTGGCCGTACGCGAACTGTCCTCGGCCGGCGTGATATCTGTGTACACCACCTTCACCTTGCCGGCACCCATCAGTTTCTCGCAGTCGACTTTGAATGAGTCATTGCCGGCCAAAGCCATCCGTTCCGGTAATAGAAGCAGCAATAGCAGTCCGGCGAAAAAACTGGCTGCACGGTTTTTGCCGTTTTGATCGTTCCCGGTGAATCTCAAATGATTAACCAGGCAGAGTAAGGTGGGAAGTTGGGGTCGCGATAAGGTTCACGTACAGGTAAGCGTAGTTTCCCGCCGATAACGACGACATTACGCATACCACTTTTGTGTTGGCTATCGCACAGAAGTCTGCTGCTCGATGGGAAATACTGACCTTTCACTTGAAGCATCCCTCTCTGGGCCCGCAGCTTTTTGTGTGGACCGCCCTGTTCAGTCTGGTGAATCAATCAAAGGACCAAGCCCAAAGGAGCCTAATCCTTGAATGCTTCCGCGACACAAGCAACAGAAATCTGGCCCCTAGTTGCATACTTCTTCCTCGTCGTCGCGCTGGTTGCGGGGATCATGGCGCTTTCGCACATCATTGGCGAGCGTCATAGATCGAAGGCGGCGGACGAGCCATTTGAAAGCGGTATTGTCACTGTCGGCCTTGCGCGCTTGCGCCTGTCCGCCAAATTCTATCTGATCGGCGTGTTCTTTGTGATCTTCGATGTGGAAGCCGTATTCCTTTTTGCCTGGGCCGTTGCTTTTCGTGAATTGGGTTGGCTTGGTTATATCGAGGCGATCATCTTCATATCTATTCTGGTAGCGGCCCTCGCTTATTTATGGCGGCTGGGTGCGCTGGATTGGGGGCCAGCCAGGCATTCGGCTGGCAGGTTTGCCAAAGATTCTAGGAGTCCAAACCATGCGGTGGTCTCTAAGTAAACCCTCCGACAAACCATCCGGGGCAGCAACGTCCGGATCTTCAATAATTCGCGATAACGGTTTTGAGGAAGACGGGCGCCGCAGCGTATTGCTGACGCGATTGCAAGACCTTGTCGCCTGGGGCCGCAAGAATTCGGTCTGGCCTTACAACTTTGGGCTGTCGTGTTGTTAT
>Ga0134128_10006230_pt1 | contig 14466 bp, 9 predicted proteins | sample KB31754_FD_96462 | JGI IMG/M metagenome (GOLD analysis project Ga0134128, IMG submission 96462) | Terrestrial soil microbial communities with excess Nitrogen fertilizer from Kellogg Biological Station, Michigan, USA - KB3-175-4 | ecosystem: Environmental > Terrestrial > Soil > Unclassified ... | reverse complement strand
GAGATCGTAGCGAGAGTTGGCGTTCGTGGTGCACTTTCTTTGCTTCGTTTCTTTGGGCAAGCAAAGCATTGCGAAGCACGCAGCGAAACCATTTAAAAACTAAAACATTGAGCTAAATGAAGAGAAAAATGCCAAAACATTACAGCTCATTATGTTAAAATCCTTCCCTTCCCATAGAGTAATCCACTCATATAAATGAGTAAATCCCTCTATTTCCATTTAAATGCCCCCATTCTACATTTGGAATGTTAAGAAATCACGCAAAACAGCCCACCCATGAATAAAAAAAATACCTTAAAAACAACCACGCTAAAACCTTCGTTAAAAAGATTTTTCATTTGTTTACTGGTATTACAAAGCCTCTTCACCCCACAGGCAAAAGCACAATGGGCAGCCATGGGCAGCGGCGCCAATGATATTGTGTATGCCGTATCGCCCGATATAAGCAACACCGGCGTATACTTTGCCGAAAGCTTTGCCAATGCAACAGGCGGCAAAAACTTTATCCGCTACTGGAACGGAAGCACCATCGCCAATCTCAACGCAAACGCCTACGTAAACGGATACATATACGCCATAGCCGTTAGCGGCACCAACATATATATAGGAGGAAGCTTCACCACCGCAAAAGGAGTAGCCGGCTTCAACGGCATAGCCTGCTGGAGCACCGTAAGCAACACCTGGTCATCCCTGGGCACAGGCGTAGCAGGCTCTAACGCAAGCATCTACGCACTAACCGTAGACCCCGCAAGTAACAAACTATACGCAGGCGGCGAATTTCTAACCGTAAACGGAACCACAGCCAACAACATTGCCGCATGGGATATAAGCTCATCAGCCTGGGCTGCACTAAACCCCGGCACAGCAGGTGTTAGCGGGCTTCCTGCAGGCTCAGCCCCCGGAACAAAAGCAGGCGTATACGCACTCACCATGTGCGGAACCAGCCTCTATGCCGGCGGAAGATTTACCTCCGTTAACGGGGCAACCACAGCAAACAACATCGCCTCGTGGAACGGAACAGCCTGGTCAACACTTTCAGGCGGCGGGCAAACCGGCGTATCCAACACCACCGTAGTAAACCCCGCAAACGTAGCATCAGCCGTTTGGGATGCACCCGTAATGGCCCTCACCAGCGACGGAAAATCAGTATACGTAGGCGGCGATTTCAACAAAGTAAACAACGCCACAGGATGCAACAACATAGCGGCATGGAACACACTTTCATCAACCTGGTCAACCATGGGAGCCGGCATGACCTGGCCCGGATCAGGCAACACAGCAACAGATAACACCTTTGGCGACCAGGCAAACGTATATGCACTAACCATGTACGGATCCAACGTTATAGCCGGCGGCGATTTCATGAAAGCCGGAACCGTAGGCGGAGCCAACACAAGCCTCTTTGTTGCACAATGGAACGGCACAGCATGGTCGGCCCTATCAACCACCTGCGGAGGCGCCACCGAAAGCGACGTATTTTGCCTCACCACCTCAAACGGCATGCTATACGCAGGCGGGCAATTCCCCCAGGATGTTCCTAACACACCCGCCAACATGTGGTACATAGCCGAATACTCCGGGGCAGGCCCAACCATATCCATCAACATCGTACCAACCAATACCATTTGCGCAGGCAACTCAACCGTTATAAATGCAACAGGCGCCGCAACCAGCTACACCTGGAGCCCATCAACCACATTAAGCTGCACAAACTGCGCTTCACCAACAGCATCGCCAACCACCACAACCACCTACTCCGTAACAGGCATATTCGGCGGATGCCTCGCCACAAAAACAATCACCGTATACGTAAACCCAAAGCCAACCCTAACACTTACTCCAACCACATCAACCCTCTGCGGCACCTCGGGCACAACAACCATAACCGCCGCGGGTGCAACTACCTACACCTGGGCATCGGCAGCAACCCTTAGCGCTTCCACCGGAACCATTGTAACAGCCACACCAACCACCACAACTAGTTACACCGTAAACGCAACCGACAACAATGGCTGCACCAACAACAAAACCGTTACTATAACCGTAGCACCCCTGCCAACACTAACCCTCACCGCATCTTCATCTTCCATTTGCATAGGAAGCAATACAACATTAACTGCAACAGGCGCAAGCACCTACACATGGAGCCCCTCAGCAAGCCTGAGCAGCCCCAACGGATCGCCCGTTACAGCTACGCCAACCACAACTACAAACTATACCGTAAATGCAACAAGCGCGGCAGGCTGTGTAAACAACCAAACAATAACCATTACAGTTAATTCATTACCAACACTAACCCTCACAGCATCTTCGGCAATAATTTGCGCGGGAAGCACATCAACCCTTACCGCTGCCGGAGCTAACACCTATACATGGAGTCCCTCAGGTAGTTTAAGTAGTTCTACCGGGACTCCTGTTACGGCAACCATCAACACCACCACCAGTTATACCGTAAACGGCACCGATGCTAATGGATGTAAGAACAACCAAACCATTACCATAAACACAAACCCCTTGCCTACTCTAACGCTAACAGCATCTTCAACAACAATTTGTTCGGGCAACAGCACAACACTTACAGCCACCGGCGCCAGCACCTATACATGGAGCCCTTCGGCAAGCCTTAGCAGCGCCAACGCATCGCCCGTTACAGCCACGCCCACAACAACTACAAACTATACTGTAAACGCAACCGACAACAACGGCTGTTCAAACAACAGCAGCATAGCTATCAATGTAACACCAACAACAACGCTAAGCATCAACCCGTCTTCAACCTACACCATTTGCAAAGGAGATTCCGTTTCACTAAGTGCAAGCGGTGCCACCAGCTACACCTGGACTCCCGCAGCAAGCCTTAATAATACAACATCAGCCACGGTAACTGCCACGCCAACCACAACCACCATCTACCATGTATTTGGTGTAGCAAGCGGATGCCCAAGTGTGCCTGCCACAGCAACCGTCAACGTTAATATCCCTCCAGATATTGGCATCAACGCAGTGCCCCCAACCATTTGCATAGGAGGCAGTTCAACACTCACAGCAACCGGCACAGCAATATCTTATACATGGTCGCCGGCAGCAACACTAAGCAGTTCAACAGGCACCGTAGTCATTGCATCGCCCACTATAACCACCCAATACACACTAACCGGTATGGGTGCAAATGGCTGTACTAAAAAAGATACAGGCACCATAACCGTAAACCCAACACCCACTGTATCCATTAGTTCGGGCGGAGGAAGCAGCAGCCAGGTTGTTTGTTCAGGCAACACCGTCAATCCAATTACATTCAGCTCATCTGCAAACACTACCATTAATTGGAGTAACACAAACATAAACATCGGTATCTCAGCCAGCGGAACCACCAACATTGGCTCATACCAGGCACCGGTTGTAACTACACAGCAAACAGGCACCCTCACAGCCATTGCTACAAATACAATAACAGGCTGTTCATCAAGCGCAACGTCACCCCCCGCATTCACAGTAACCATTAATCCTTTGCCAATCATATCTGCTACCGATTCGTTAACACCAGGCGGTTGTGGAGGATTAGCCAACGGATGCATCAGCAATGTAGCAGGCCAGGCCCCCGGAACCTATCAATATTCCTGGGATAACGGAACAACCTGGTCGGCCAACTCACAGCATTGCAACATACCCGCAGGCAATTACACTGTAGGTGTAAAAGATGCAAATGGTTGCGTATCACAAAAAATAATTTCATTGCCTACTGCCAACGCACCTGCTATTCCTGCCATTGCAGGATTACCAACAAGCACCTGCGCAGGAGACACCATTCATTTAAGTGTAACAGCCACGCAGCCGCACATGACGTATACATGGACATCTGCATCAGGCACACAAAGCGGAACAACCTATACCATTAACAACACAAACCCCGCAGGAATTTATAATGTGGGCTTAGCCATAGAAGACAGCAACAGCTGTTCAAATGCTGCAACCTATACCTTTACGGTAAATGCACTTCCGCATCCTGTGATCAGCGGGAACGATCATTTCTGTAAAGGAGCTTCAACTGTTTTAAATGTAAGCCCGGCAGGTACAGGCTTTAGCTATCAGTGGAGCTTGGGAGGAAACGCCATTAGCGGTGCAACAGCATCAACTTATACGGCAACAAGCGGCGGCACCTTTGGAGTAGCTGTAACAAATACCTTAACCGGTTGTAAGCACGATACCGTTATAACTATTAATGTGGATAGCGTTCCGCATGCACCTGTAGTTTCAACAGCAACAAACAATAACACCTATTGCCAGGGGCAAACCATTAACCCCGTAACAGTTACAGGCACAGGTACATTTACCTGGTATGCCGATGCAGGCTTAACCACTCCTATAGGAACCGGAAGTCCGTTTACACCAAGTGTTACTGTTACAAGCACGTTGTATGTAACAGCCAGCAGCAGCGTTTGTACCGGAGATTCAACACCTGTGGTAATTACGATCAACCCTATACCACCAACACCAACCATTACAATCGGCGCAGGAAATAATATCTATTGCCAGAACCAAACAGTAGGAAGCATTACCGCAAGCGGGCCTAGCACTATTGTATGGTATGATAATGCAAGCTTAACACATGTAATTGATACAGGAAATACATACATACCAACAAGCTTACCATTAGGCACCACCACTTATTACTTAATAGATTCATCAGCTGCAGGCTGTAAAAGCGCAGGCACAACTACCGTATCTGTCACCATAAATCCAAACCCTGCCACACCGCTTGTAACAAGCCCTGCAACAAATGTATATTGTCAGAATCAAACACCCGGAACCATTACAGCAAGCGGTGCAAGCACCATTGTGTGGTATGATAACGCATCATTAACCCATGTAGTAGATACAGGAACAAGCTATACACCAACAGGCTTACCATTAGGCACCACTACTTATTACCTGGTAGATTCATCGGCAGCAGGTTGTAAGAGTATTAGTTCAGCAACCGTATCCATCACCATAAATGAAACACCAAGCACTCCTGTTGTTGCCTCAGGCAATGCCATTTCATATTGCCAGGGAAGCGCCATAAATATCATCACTGCCAGCGGGACAGATACCTTAGTATGGTATACCAATCCTGCATTAACCCCTCCGGCCATTTATACCGGAAATAGCTATACACTGGGCAATTTACCCATAGGCACAACAACCTATTATATATTAGATACATCTGCCGCAGGCTGTAAAAGCGTAGCCACTGCAACAGTAACCATAACGATAAACCCAAAACCAACTATAACAGGCAATGCCGTTGTAGATAGCTCTTTATGCGGCAAAAACAACGGAAGCGTTTCAGGATTAACGGTAAGCAATGGCACGCCTCAATACATCTATGAGTGGGTAAGCTCGGGAGGTTCTGTTGTTGGAGATTCGCTCAACCTCACCAACGTAGGCGCGGGTACATACAGCTTAATTGTAATAGATGCCAACCAGTGCAGAGACACATCAAACGGATCCGGCTATACGGTTGGAGCTTCTAATGCAGTAACGGCAGATTTTTCACCAAGCTCTTACCAAGGCACAGCGCCCTTAGCAGTTACCTTTAGTAACACATCGGTTGGAGCAACTGCATATGGCTGGAGCTTTGGAGATAATGCAGGTACATCAACCCAGGTAAACCCTTCTTACACCTACACAAACGCTGGCAGCTATGTAGTCACATTAGTAGCGCTCAACGGTCATTGCAGCGATACAGCCAGAAAAACAATTACAATAGATGTGCCTGAAGTGCTTATCATTCCTAATATCTTCTCGCCTAACGGAGATGGCATAAACGACCAGTTCTTCATTACAAGCTCAGGCATCAGCACACTCAATTGCGATATTTATAACCGTTGGGGAGAATTATTATTCACACTTAGATCCGTTCACGAAAGTTGGGACGGAATTATAAACAATGGAAATCATGCTCCGGAAGGAACTTATTTTTACCTGTTGCAGGCTACCGGTTTTGATGGAAAAGAATATAAAAAGCAAGGCACGCTTACTTTAGTAAGGTAGTGTTTTTCAGTTAGTTAAAATAAACCAACGTACCTAAACCGGGTTCGGATATCCTTCTTGTTTTTATTTTTTACTTCTCGTTAAAAAAATGTATACATTTATGTAACCTTTTTGATGTTTGTGCGTAGGAGTATTTAGTAACCATAATCCCCCAGGCCTATGAGACAGTTAAAAATTACAAAACAAGTTACGAATAGAGAAACTGCTTCGCTTGATAAGTATTTGCAGGAGATTGGGAGAGTTGATCTTATCACAGCTGAAGAAGAAGTTGAACTGGCAAGAAAAATTAAAGCCGGAGATCAGCAAGCTTTAGAGCGATTGGTAAAAGCCAACCTGCGCTTTGTGGTTTCTGTTAGTAAGCAATATCAAAACCAGGGCTTAAGCCTTCCTGATTTAATCAATGAGGGCAATTTAGGCTTAATAAAATCAGCGCAGCGTTTTGATGAAACGCGTGGTTTTAAATTTATATCATATGCCGTTTGGTGGATTCGCCAAAGTATTCTACAGGCATTGGCAGAGCAAAGCCGTATCGTGCGTCTTCCATTAAATAAAATCGGTTCCATCAATAAAATCAATAAAGCATACGCAAAACTTGAACAGCAATTAGAGCGCGAGCCTACCGCTGATGAAGTTGCTGTTACCATGGACCTGATGCCGCAGGAAGTTTTTGAAACGCTTAGAAACAGTGGGCGCCATGTATCTATGGATGCACCGTTAAGTGTAAACGATGAAGGCGGCAGCATGTATGATGTAATGGAAGAAAAAGATTCCTTAAGCCCTGACAAAGAATTATTGATTGATTCTCTTCGCCAGGAAATTGAACGGTCTTTAACTACACTTACGGCACGCGAAGCGGATGTAGTTCGTTTGTATTTTGGATTGAATGGCGCAACATCACTAACGCTGGAAGAAATTGGCGCACGTTTTGATTTGACCAGGGAACGCGTACGACAAATAAAGGAAAAAGCAGTTCGCCGTTTAAAGCATACATCCCGCAGTAAATTACTTAAAACCTATTTGTAGTTTCTAAACGATATATGAGAGCTAAACTTTTTCTTTTCTCTGCGCTTATTGTACTCTTTAGTTCCTGCAGCAAATATGGATACGTTACGGTAAAATATCCCATCCGTCCTTTAATATTGATACCAGATAGTGTAAGCCGCATTGCTATGGCAAACCGTTCACTGTTAAAAAAAGAGAACCGTAAGAACTCTGTTATAGAAGCTATTATCACAGGCGAAATTGCAGGATCGGATAAGATGGCATCACAAGAATGTTTACGAGCTGTATTTGATCGCTTCAATGGTTGGAGAGGCATTCAGCTTGTCAACCCTTCAGGGATTAATTTGTATGGCAGCGGCACAGGCAATATTCCGGATGCACTTCCCTGGAACCAGGTAAGATACATTTGCGACTCCTTAAAAGCAGATGCGTTGCTTGTATTGGAAATGTTTGACTCCAATTCAGACATGGCTCAAACAGTTGTATCCAATGTGGTTAATACGATCGCTAATGGCCCTCAGCCCGTACGCATAAAGATGAATGTAAGTGCTTATTGGCGCTTGTACGATCCATACGAACAACAGATCGTTGACCAGTTTCAATCGACAGATTTTATGTATTTTGATCTGGCTAATCCTTTACAACCGCCACCGTTGGATGCCTTGCCAAAAACAGCTTATTATTCAGGACAACAATATATACAACGTTTTTTACCTACTTATTATTCGGTTAGGCGTACATTATACAAACGTGGAAAAGGTTCGGAAAAACAAGCTTTTAAAAGAGCGTACCGAAAAGCAGAGGTAGCCGATTGGCAAGGCGCTGCAGAAGAGTGGACCTCTCTTACCAAATCATACCGCAATAAAAACGCAGGACGTGCCTGTTTAGATTTAGCTGTGGCTTATGAAGTTCTTGGCAATGCACATGAGGCTTTTATATGGGCACAAAAAGCATACGAAGATTATGGCAATAAAACAGCGCGCGAGTATGCCAATCATCTTAAATTTCGTTTGCAATACGAGTAAAATTGTAAGTGCAAGCTTTCACAACAAATCTTTCTTCATTTAGATTAAAAACGAGGTTTCATCTTTGCATTAAAATTTTACTTTTGCATTCATGATGAAAGCAGAGAAAATAAAAAAATTCAATCCTAACGATATAGGCAATAAGAACTCAGGCATGTATGGCTTGCCATTTTCACAAGATGAATGCGAGATACAAATTATACCTGTTCCCTGGGAAGTTACTGTTAGCTATAGCGGCGGCACAGCCGAAGGACCTTATGCAGTTTTAGAAGCCTCTTACCAGGTAGACCTACATGATCCTTTAGTTCCGAATGCCTGGAAAATGGGAATATTTTTTGATGACCTGGAAGAATCCATCAGTTTTAAAAGCCATACGCTTCGTAAAAAAGCAGAGCATTATATCAATCTTTTATCAGAAGGAGAAACTGCTGAAAGTAATCCCAAACTAAGGGAAACACTGGATGAAGTGCATGCAGAATGTTTAAAGATGAATGCCTGGGTTAAGAAACGTTGCCTGCATTTTTTGCACCAAAATAAAATAGTTGGTTTATTGGGCGGCGATCATTCTACTCCACTGGGTATGATGCAGGCTTTGGCAGAAAAATTTGGTGATTTCGGCATCTTACAAATTGATGCACATGCCGATTTGCGTAATGCTTACGAAGGTTTTGAATTTTCGCACGCGTCTATTATGTTTAATGCGCTTAAAATAAAAGAAGTAAAAAAATTAGTGCAGGTTGGTATCCGTGATTATTGCGATGAAGAATTACAGCTTATCAATAATTCTAATCAACGCGTAGTTACTTTTTTTGACAGAGACATAAAACACCAACAGTACATAGGAGACACCTGGAACGAGATCTGCGACAGGATAATTGCCAATCTTCCTGATAAAATTTATTTAAGTTTTGATATTGATGGTTTAGATCCGAAGCTTTGTCCGCACACAGGAACACCTGTTGCAGGAGGTTTTGAGGCTGAGCAGGTTTTATTCCTTTTAGAAAAAGTGGTTAAAGCGGGTAAAAAAATCATTGCTTTCGATTTGAATGAAGTTGCTCCCGGACCCGACGGAGATGATTGGGATGCGAATGTAGCGGCACGTTTACTGTACCGTATTGCAAACTTAGTTGCACACTCTAACGGAAGAAAAGGGTAATAGTCTATAAAACAAAAACGCTAACGGCATTTCCCGTTTAACAAATAACTGGTCGTTTTTTTAGTTCCAATAACTCTTAAAAAATATTTTTAGCGTACAATTTATAAAAATGTATTTTAGAGGCACTTAATGAAAAATGTCTTTTGCATAATTTTAATCATGTGCCTTGCCAGAACAATTGCACAGAACGAAATTAAAACGCCCTTTGATAAATACGGGCCTTATGGTGCCCAGGTTTATACCGATTTCAAAATTGCCATTAAGGACGAACAATCAGTTTACAAATTAAATCTCAGCTATCAGCCTGTCGATCTAAAACTTTGGCCAAAAATATCTAAGCTAAAAAATCTGCAGGCACTACAGTTGCAAAGTGTATCTGTAAGCCAATGGCCGGATGATTTTAGCTCGCTTGTCAATTTAGTTTATTTAGGATCTTATAATAATGAATTTACTGTTTTCCCGAAAGATCTTAAAAACCTGGGCGGGCTTATGTATCTTGAATTTTACAACTCCAAAATAGATTCTATCCCCAAGGAAATTGCCTATTTACAACGCTTAAAAACATTTAAATTTTCAGGAAACAACGATACGTTGAAGCTTCCTAAAAGTTTAAAATATTTAAAATCGATAAATGATCTTATTTTAGAAAGTGTTATCCTGGATAGCATGCCTCAGCCTTTATTTACTATTTCGTCTGTAAAAACACTGGTAGCGGCCAACTGTAATATGTATGCTATTCCCGACAGCCTTGACAGGCTGCCTAATTTAGAGGTTTTGGTTTTGGACTTTAACAAGCTAAGTGCCATTCCTCGAAACATTTATAAATGTAAAAAACTGTTTGTTTTATCTCTTCGAAAAAACAATATAACTAAAATACCCGATACTATTTGTCAACTTAAAAATCTCACCAAGCTTGACCTTCGTGATAATCCAATAAACAAAGACGAAATTGAGGAATTAAAAATATTGCTGCCGGGCTGCCAAATTATTTATTAGCATTTGTTTGCAAGGCAACTATTTATTTACCAATTATTAAAGGCCGCATTAAAAATATCTTCTACTAACTGTCGGTTTATTTGCTCTAAAGCTGCATTTTCTACTTGTGATAAAGTTTGCGTACTTGGATAATCGTAATACTTACTAAATTCTTTATCCGTAAAGTTTTTTGTTTCATCGAGCTTGTTTACAAAATTTATTTTAATGGTTACAGTCAGCCTGTTAATGGAAGCCACATCCGACGTACCTGTAGAAGTAATAGCTTGTGGCACGCTCACATAATTTGTAATCCTGCATTCTTCAAACATAAGATCTCCGCCTTGCTTTAAGAGCGCCAAGTTTGTTTGAGAAGAAACTGCATCACGTAATCGCTGGGTTAATAACTGAGGCTCAAGTGGAGCCGTTAAATTTGACTGATTCTGGAACATAGCAATTGAAATTGTTTTTGCGCCAAGCGGAATAGTTATTCCCTTAAAACCATAATTTACTTTACAAGAATAAAAATTAATAGTTAATAGAGAGTAGGTAATAGCTAGTACAATTTTCTGAATTTTGAATCTTAAATTTTGAATCTTCATTACTCTTTAATATTATACTCGTTTATTTTCCTGTAAAGCGTTCGCTCGCTGATACCAAGCTCTTCCGACGCAAGTTTTCGTTTGCCCTTATATTTTTGAAGTGCTTTGGTAATCATTTCTTTTTCTTTATCGGATAAGGAAAGTGTTTCCTCAACTACGATAGGCTCATTATAATTTTGAGCCGGGTTATTGCTGATAAATCCAGCTTTCGACGGATGTAAGATAACTCCCGTTGCCGTATTCTCTGTATCTGCTTCGTTATGTATACGATTCAATATTTGCACATCATCGTTGGAAAGATTGGTAATACTGCTTTGATTGAACTGAACAATATCATGAACTACTTTTTTAAGGTCGTTCATATCTTTTTTCATATCAAACAAGACTTTATACAATAAATCTCTTTCCGAAAAATCCTGGCCACCACCGGCATTATCAGGTTTTGATATACTCAATAAGCTATTACCACTTATTGGAGGAAGGTATTTAGATAAGATATCCGCGCTTATTTCCCTTGTCTTTTCAATAATGGAAATTTGTTCACCAATGTTTTTTAACTGACGAATGTTTCCCTGCCAATAATAATTCGTAAGTAATTCTTCTGCATCAGGCAACAACCTGATGACCGGCATCCTGTATTTAGCAGCAAAATCTGCGGCAAATTTCCTGAATAATAAATGGATGTCATCTTTCCTTTCACGCAAGGCAGGAAGTAAGATTGGAACTGTATTTAAGCGGTAATAAAGATCTTCCCTGAATTTATTTTTTTCGATAGCCTGTTGCAGATTTACGTTGGTTGCTGCAACAATGCGCACATCGGTTTTTTGCACTTTGCTAGAACCTACCCGTATATATTCTTTAGTTTCCAGGATACGCAGTAGCCGTGCCTGTGTGGCAATGGGCAACTCCCCTACTTCATCTAAGAAGATAGTACCGCCGTCTGCCACTTCAAAATAACCCTTTCGGGCTTCATGCGCGCCCGTAAAAGAGCCTTTCTCATGCCCGAATAATTCGCTGTCAATAGTCCCTTCCGGAATAGCACCACAGTTAACCGCTATATACGGGCCATGCTTACGTGTACTGAATTGATGTATGATCTGCGGAAAAACTTCCTTACCCGTTCCGCTTTCGCCTGTAATTAACACACTTAAATCGGTTGGTGCTACTTGCCGTGCAATATCAATAGCTCTGTCTAAAGCAGGTGAACTGCCTATAATACCAAAGCGTTGTTTTATGTCTTGAAGTGTCATTTAGTTAATTGTGAATAGTTAATAGCCAACAAGCTTATTTAATTTAATCTACTAATCAATTGCTGTACCAATTAACGTTCCACTGGTACATGAAGTCGCAAGCACATTTACATAATCTCCTTTTTTATAATTTAATTTTGGAAAAACAACTACTGTATTTTGTGTGTTGCGTCCCATTAACCTGTCGGCTGATTTTTTTGAAACACCTTCCACCAAAACCCTGTGCACTTTTCCTACACCTTCTTTTGTTTTGATGGCGCTGTTTTCTAACTGCAAGGCTACAATTTCCTGTAAGCGAATTTTCTTTACGTCTTCCGGGATATTATCTTCATACTTGCGTTCTGCCAGGGTTTTCGGCCTTTCAGAATACATAAACATATAGGCAAAATCATATTGTACTTCCCTGAAAAGAGAAACAGTTTCCTGGTGCTCTTCTTCCGTTTCGCTACAAAATCCCGAAATGCTATCCGTTGAGATACCACATTCAGGTATGATTCTTCTGATAGCTGCAATTCTGTCCAAGTACCACTCGCGTGTATAACCACGGTTCATCATTTCTAAAATACGGCTGCTTCCGCTTTGCACAGGCAAGTGGATGTATTTACAAACATTCTCGTATTTTGCAATAACGTGCAATACGTCATCTGTCATATCCTTTGGATGAGAAGTGCTGAAACGCACACGCAGATCAGGGTTTACAAGGGCAACTTTTTCCAATAGCTGTGCAAAATTCATCGAATTTGCCTTTTGTTCTTCGGTAAGAATTTCCTTTTTCAATCCGCCACCACTCCACAAATAACTATCTACATTCTGGCCCAAAAGCGTAACTTCTCTGTATCCTTTTTTAAACAGGTCTTTTGCTTCGGCAATGATGCTTTCAGGATCACGGCTGCGTTCTCTTCCCCTTGTAAAAGGAACTACGCAAAAACTGCACATGTTATCGCAACCGCGCATAATGCTAATGAACGAGCTAACGCCATTGCTACCAAGCCTTACCGGCGTAATATCTGCATAGGTCTCTTCTTTCGAAAGAATTACATTCACCGCTTTGTGCCCACTCTCAGCCTGCTCAATTAAATTTGGAATATCCCTGTAAGCATCAGGGCCTACTACCAGGTCAACTATTTTTTCTTCGTCTAAGAATTGGTGTTTTAAACGTTCGGCCATACAGCCTAAAACGCCTACAACCATGTTAGGATTTTTCTTTTTGGCCTTTTTAAAATCGTGCAGACGCTTGCGCACGCGTACTTCAGCATTATCCCTGATAGCACAGGTATTCACAAAAATCACATCAGCTTCTTCAAATTTATCGGTGGTAGAATATCCGCTTTTGGTAAGAATAGAGGCTACTATTTCACTATCGGCAAAATTCATCTGGCAGCCATAACTTTCCAGAAAAAGTTTCTTGCCTCCCGCGTTTCCGTCTTCCAGCACAATCGCTTCGCCCTGCCTGTTTTCGTCTATTATTTTATTTTCAATCATTGCAGCTGCAAAGGTATGAAATTATGACAAGATGACAGTGTGTGTTTTAAGAATGTTTTGTGTTAAGATAGCTTATTTTGACTGTTGTTCTTTTGCTCTTGCCTCCATTTTTCGGCGGCGACTACGGTTAAAGGAATATAATAAACCGGCCACAAAAGTCAACACAATAAAGTAAAGCGCCTGTTCTCTGTCGCTTTTTATAAGGCAATAAACCGATAGTACAACCGATATGATGGAAAAAGCCAGCCACAAGTATTCTTTACCCTTGTAAGCCAGGTATAAATAATCTTTTTGAGGTTGTTGTTTGGCCATTGTTTATTTTGTAAGGATAATTTTTTTGGTAACATTAAAATCTTTCGCAGAAATTTTCAGGAAATAAATTCCGGCATCAAGAGCCGTAACATCCAGCTGAATGGGTGCTGAGTTATATTTGTTTTCTGCCTGCGAAACCAAAGCACCGCCAATATTATAGATGTACGTGGTAACATCTGCATTGCCTGTAAAATTTGCTTCAATATTAATGAGGTTACTGGCCGGGTTTGGATAAACTGATACCCGGTAATTATTTTCTGCTATTTGGTTTATGCTCAACGGATAATCTATGTACACGTAATAATCTTCTATTTCACCACTTCCAAAGGATTCGCATACAGTTGAAGTATCGTTTGCATTTCCACCGGCACGGGTCCTTACACGCATTAATGTCAAACCAACCTGTGCGTTTATCGGCACTAAAAATGGCGTTCTAAAAACACTGTCTATACCCGAGGTAAGCACACCTCCAACAGTTGCCGTATCATACACAGAAGGAGACTGGGTGCAAATTTGCTGCCATTCAGAGGCTTCTAAAACCCCATTCCTGTTAAAGTCTATCCAAAAAGATGAGCTTACATTTCCATTGTAACGGGTATCTAAAGTATAACTTACACCCCGGTTCAAATGCG
>Ga0134128_10006229_pt1 | contig 14466 bp, 14 predicted proteins | sample KB31754_FD_96462 | JGI IMG/M metagenome (GOLD analysis project Ga0134128, IMG submission 96462) | Terrestrial soil microbial communities with excess Nitrogen fertilizer from Kellogg Biological Station, Michigan, USA - KB3-175-4 | ecosystem: Environmental > Terrestrial > Soil > Unclassified ... | reverse complement strand
TATCAGGAACAGGCTGGCAACGCCAACTATGCGACGCTTTGGGGCGGCGGCGCGGGAGAAGCCGGAGCTTGAACCCAAGGCCGCTCTCGCTTATGTCCCGGGAGCATGACCAAACCTGAATTCCCGCAGTGGCACGGCACCACCATCCTCTCCGTCCGCAAGAACGGCTCGGTGGTGATCGCCGGGGACGGTCAGGTCACCATCGGCCAGACCGTCATGAAATCGAACGCCAAGAAGGTACGGCGCCTCGGCAAAGGCGATGTGATCGCCGGCTTTGCCGGTGCTACCGCAGACGCGTTTACGTTATTCGAGCGGCTGGAAGCCAAGCTCGAGCAGCATCCGGGGCAGCTCACACGGGCTTGCGTCGAACTGGCGAAAGACTGGCGCACCGACCGCTACCTGAGGCGGCTTGAAGCGATGATGGCGGTTGCCGATCGCGGCGTCTCGCTGGTGCTGACCGGCACCGGCGATGTGCTCGAGCCCGAAGACGGCTTGATCGGCATCGGCTCCGGCGGTTCCTTTGCGCTGGCCGCCGCGCGTGCGCTGATGGAAGTCAAGGAGATCGACGCCGAGGCCATCGCGCGCAAGGCCATGAAAATCGCCGCGGATATCTGCATCTACACCAACCAGAATATCGCCATCGAAAAGCTATGACCGCCTTCAGTCCCCGCGAGATCGTTTCCGAGCTCGACCGCTACATCGTCGGCCAGCACGACGCCAAGCGCGCGGTCGCCATCGCGCTGCGCAATCGCTGGCGCCGCCAGCAGCTTCCCGAAGGGCTGCGCGAGGAGGTGCTGCCGAAGAACATCTTGATGATCGGTCCGACCGGCGTCGGCAAAACCGAGATCGCCCGGCGCCTCGCGAGGCTGGCGCAAGCGCCGTTCCTCAAGGTCGAGGCGACCAAGTTCACCGAGATCGGCTATGTCGGTCGCGATGTCGAGCAGATCGTCCGCGACCTGGTCGAGGCCGCGATTGTCATGACGCGCGAACGCCTGCGCCGCGAAGTTTCCGCCAAAGCCGAGCTTGCCGCCGAAGACCGCGTGCTGGACGCGCTGGTCGGGCAGAATTCCTCGACCGAGACGCGGGCGAAATTCCGCAAGATGCTGCGCGAAGGTCAGCTCGCCGATAAGGAGATCGATATCCAAGTGCGCGAATCGGGCGCCGGTTCGCTGCCGACCTTCGAGATACCGGGCATGCCCGGCGCGCATATGGGCATGATCAATCTGAACGAGATTCTGGGCCAGGCTTTTGGGCAACGCATGAAGACCAAGCGCCTGACGGTTGCGCAATCCTACGACCACTTGATGGGCGAGGAATCCGACAAGCTCCTGGATCAGGAACGCGTCGTTCGGGAATCCATCTCTTCCGTCGAGCAGAACGGCATCGTCTTCCTCGACGAGATCGACAAGATTTCCGCTCGCTCCGAGCGCATCGGCGCCGATGTCAGCCGCGAAGGCGTGCAGCGCGACCTGTTGCCGCTGATCGAAGGGACCACCGTCGCTACCAAGCACGGCGCGGTGAAGACCGATCACATCCTGTTCATTGCATCGGGCGCCTTTCACATGGCCAAGCCGTCGGACCTCCTGCCCGAGCTGCAAGGCCGCCTGCCGATCCGCGTCGAGCTGGACGCGCTCACGCGCGACGACTTCCGCCGTATCCTGGTCGAGCCGGAAGCAAGCCTCGTCAAGCAATACCAGGCCTTGATGAAGACCGAGGAGGTGACGCTCACTTTCAGCGAGGACGCCATCGATGCACTCGCCACGCTTGCCGCCGATATCAACAGCTCGGTCGAGAATATCGGCGCCCGGCGCCTGCATACGGTAATGGAGCGGCTGCTGGAGGAGATCAGCTTCACGGCGAGCGACCGCGCCGGCGCGACGATCAACATCGACGCCTCTTATGTGCAGGAGCGCGTCGGCCCGCTCGCCAAGGACGCCGATCTCAGCAAGTACATCCTTTAGAAATACTTCGCTTGCGACGGAGATTCGTTTCTCTTGAAGGCTGACCTGATCAGCGCGAAAGGTGGGCTTCAGCCTGCTTGGATCAGGGTCCAGACGCGGCGCTGACTCGCCATACGCGATTGCCGACATCGTCCGCCACCAGCAGCCCGCCTTTCCCATCGACCGCAACGCCGACTGGGCGGCCGCGCGCGTTGCCATTCTCATCGAGAAATCCGGTGAGGACATCGACCGGTTCACCGACAGGCTTGCCGTGCTGGAAGCGAATGAAGATCACCTTGTATCCGCTCGCGGGGTTGCGATTCCACGAACCGTGCTGCCCGATGAAGACGCCATTCGAGAATTGCGGCGGCAGGCCAGACCCGTTCGCGAAGGCGAGCCCGAGCGAGGCCGTATGCGGACCCAGCGCGTAATCGGGGACAATTGCTTTCGACACCAGATCGGGACGCTGCGGTTTGACGCGCTCGTCGACATGCTGGCCGTAATAGCTGTAAGGCCAGCCATAGAACCCGCCGTCGCGAACCGAGGTCATGAAATCGGGCACAAGGTCGCTGCCGATCTCGTCCCGCTCATTGACGGCCGTCCAAAGCACGCCCGTTTCCGGCTCGAAACCAAGGCCGTTCGGATTGCGCAGACCTGAAGCGAAGATCCGGTGCTCTCCGGTTTGCGGATTGACTTCCCAGATCGCGGCGCGGCCCTCTTCAGCCTCGATGCCGTTCTCGGCGACATTGCTGTTCGAGCCTACCGTCACAAAGAGCCGCTTGCCATCGCGGTCGGCCAAGACGTTTTTGGTCCAGTGGTGATTGATGGGTCCTGCCGGTAAATCCACGACCTTCACGCCGGGTGCGGTGATCTTGGTATCGCCCTGATGATAGGGAAAGCGCATCACCGCGTCGGAATCGGCCACGTAAAGATCGGAACCCACCAACGTCATGCCGAAGGGCGAATAAAGGTTTTCTAGTAAGACCGACCGGTCGTCGGCTACACCGTCGCGGTCTTTGTCACGGAGCAGCGTAATGCGATTGGCGCTAGGTGTGCCGGTGCCTGCCTCCTTCATAAGCAGTTTCATCACCCAGCCTTTGATGCCCTTGCTGTCCTCGGGCTTCGGCGGCGCATCGGTTTCCGCAACCAGTACATCGCCGTTGGGCAGCACCAAGAGCCAGCGCGGATGGTCCAGTCCGTCGGCGAACTGGGTCACCTTCAGCCCGGCAGCCGGGGTCGGAGTAACGCCAGCCGGCCAGCCGACCACCTTAGCGATATTGACGGTGGGGATCAGCGTCGACTTCGGCGGCGGCAGCTTCGGATTAGGACCCATCCCCGCCGAGACCGGCAGCGTCGCGTGTTCGCCGCAACCCGCTATCCCCAGAATAATAGGCAGCAGGAGCAGCATTATCCGCGTGATCACGCTCATTTCAGCCTCAAGTGCAGGAATCTCTAGAATTCAACGAAAGGAGCTGGCTCCCGTTGCTTTGGCTGGAGGCCCGGGCCGGATGGGAATAGATGTTGGGTTTTCCGGAGCCTCAAAATGCACAAATATAGGGGCCCACAGAAAGGCCTGGCATGATGAGCGAGCTGCACTCTGACGCGCACGCAAAGCACGCGCACGGTCACGGCAAGCCGGCAATGCACAGCCATGGTGCGGTCGCGTCCGCGCACGCCGAAACGGATCCGGTTTGCGGCATGTCCGTCGACCCCGCGACGACGCCGCACAGGGCAGTTCATGGCGACCGCAGCTTCTATTTCTGCTCGGCCGGATGCCGCGCCAAATTTGCAGCCGACCCCGCACGCTGGCTGACCCCCGCCGCCCAGAAGAACGATGCAGCGCCGGCGGCAGAGGGTGCGATCTATACCTGCCCGATGCATCCGGAGATCCGGCAGATCGGGCCGGGATTTTGCGCGATCTGCGGCATGGCGCTGGAGCCGGTGCTCGCGAGTGCCGAGGCCACCCCCAATCACGAACTAATGGACATGACGCGCCGGTTCTGGATCGGCCTGGTGTTGTCGGTGCCGGTGGTTGTGTTGGAGATGGGGGTCCATTGGTTGGGCCTGGGCCAGAGGCTTGGCCAACAGACCTTGAACTGGGTGCAGCTCCTGTTCGCTACGCCCGTGGTGCTTTGGGCTGGGTGGCCGTTCTTCGTCCGCGGCTGGAATTCGCTTCTTACGCGCAATCTCAACATGTTCACTCTGATCGCCATGGGAACCGGTGTGGCTTGGCTTTACAGCGTGATCGCGACGCTTATCCCGGGCGCATTTCCGTCGGCGTTCCGCGATCATGACGGCTCAGTTGCGGTCTATTTCGAAGCGGCGGCGGTGATCACCGTACTCGTGCTCTTGGGTCAGGTGCTGGAGTTGCGCGCGCGCGATAGCACCAGCGGCGCCATCCGCGCGCTGCTCGACCTCGCGCCCAAGATGGCCCGCCGCGTCACGGAAACCGGCGGCGAAGAGGAGGTGCCGCTCGAGGCCGTCGCAGTCGGCGACCGTTTGCGCATTCGTCCGGGCGAGAAGGTGCCGGTGGACGGCACAGTGCTCGAGGGGCGCAGCGCCATCGATGAATCGATGGTGACCGGCGAGTCGATGCCGGTCACCAAGACCGTCGAAGACAAGCTCATCGGCGGCACCATCAACCAGAGCGGCGCCCTCATCATGCGGGCGGAGAAGGTCGGCCGCGACACGTTATTGGCGCAGATCGTGCAGTTGGTGGCGGACGCCCAGCGCAGCCGCGCTCCGATCCAGCGCTTGGCCGACCAGGTCTCCGGGTGGTTCGTACCGACCGTCATCGCCATCGCCGCCCTGGCGTTCGGTGCATGGGCGATCTGGGGACCCGAGCCGCGCTTCTCGTTCGGGCTGGTGGCCGCAGTCACGGTGCTGATCATCGCCTGCCCTTGTGCGCTGGGATTGGCGACGCCGATGTCGATCATGGTTGGAGTGGGTCGCGGCGCGCAGGCCGGTGTGCTGATCAAGAATGCCGAAGCGCTCGAGCGCATGGAGAAGGTCGACACGCTGGTCATCGACAAGACCGGCACATTGACCGAGGGCAAGCCCGAGGTCACAGCCGTAGCGCCCGCAGAAGGGTTCTCCGAAACCGAGCTTTTGCGATTGGCCGCGAGCGTCGAGCAGGCGAGCGAGCATCCGCTTGCCGCCGCCATATTGCGGGCTGCGGAAAGGAAAGGGATTAAGACCAGCCCGGTTTCCAACTTCGATGCGCCCGCCGGCAAAGGTGCGCTTGGGCTCATCGACGGCCGCCGTGCCGCCGTCGGCAATCTCGCTTTCCTCGGCGAGCAGGGGATCGACGCCGCCGCGCTTGCGGAGATGGCGGATCGGCTTCGCCAAGACGGCGCGACGGCGATCTTCGTCGGCATCGACGACAAGCCAGCAGGGGTGATCGCCATTGCCGATCCGGTCAAGCAATCGACGCCGGCCGCGCTGGCCGCGCTCAAGGCCGATCGCATGCGCGTCGTGATGCTGACCGGCGACAACTGGACGACGGCACGGGCGGTCGCGCGGCGGCTTGGGATCGAGGAGATCGAGGCCGAGGTCCTGCCGGACCAGAAAAGCGCCGTGGTGCAACGATACAAATCCGCCGGCCGGGTCGTGGCGATGGCCGGCGATGGCGTCAACGACGCGCCGGCACTGGCCGCGGCCGATGTCGGGATCGCGATGGCGACCGGCACCGATGTGGCGATCGAGAGCGCCGGGGTCACGCTGCTCAAAGGCGATCTGACCGGCATCGTGCGGGCGCGGCAGCTATCGAAGGCCGTGATGGGCAACATCCGGCAGAACCTGTTCTTCGCCTTCATCTACAACGCGGCGGGCGTGCCGATCGCCGCTGGCGTGCTTTATCCGATTGCGGGCATTCTGCTCTCGCCGATCATCGCCGCCGCGGCAATGGCGCTGTCGTCGGTCAGCGTCATCTCCAACGCGCTGCGGCTGCGGAGAGTGCGGTTGGTTGATCCTAAACATTGACCCCACCCCCCTCGGGGAGGTCGGCGCGAAGCGCCGGGCGGGGGTGACTCCTGAACTCTCGACAGACCGTGCGAAGATCCGTCCGTAGACTCAGCAGCGGTAATTCGTGCTAACTCATCCCATCCAGCAGTTCCAGCATCCGCCGCACCGTTTCGGCATCGAGCTTCTCGATGCGCTCGGCGAGTCTGTTGGCCAGCTCGGTTGCTTCCGGAGAGAGCCCCGCAGTATCCACCGTGATCCGCGGATGGGAGAGCCGCGCCAGCGACTGCAGTTCCTCTGCTTCGTCCCAGATGATGTTGAAGTAGGCGCAGATGCGATGCACGAAGGCGCGATTGGGCCGACCGCGATGCCCGTGCTCCAGCGCCGAGAGATAGGCCGCCGATACGCCCAGACCCTTCGCCATGTCCTTCAGCGCAATGCCGCGCTCCTGCCGCAGCGACCTAAGCCGCGCACCGAACGGCGTCATGACGGACGTTTCCGCCGGCGTAGCAGGACATAGAACGCGCCGGAGCCGCCATGCTCGGGCCGTGCCTCCGCCAGCGCCAGGATGTCGTCGCGCACCGGCGCCTCGTTGAGCCACCGCGGCAGCGCCGATTTGAGCACGCCGGCGCCGTCGCGCCGACCCTTGCCGGTGACGATGAGGAGCGTGCGCCGCCCGCGTTCGGCCGAGCGGGCGATAAAGCCCTGCACCGCCGCATGTGCTTCGCTTTGCGTCAGGCCATGCAGATCCAGCGTGGCATCGATCGGCAGCCGGCCGCGCTTCAGACGATCGGCCAAGCGCCGGTCGACGCCGATTACCGCACCGGGCGTCAGAACCGGCTTTGCGGTCTCCGGAACGGCAACCGGTGCAGGCCTCGCCGTGCGCGGGCGCCGCGCAGGTTCTATTTTCTGTTGAGCAGGCGGAACCTGTGTTTCCTCGGGTTCAGGTTCTGTTTTGCGCCACGCCTTCACATCGCGCATGGCGCCGCGCCACAGCTCCCGCTCTTCCCGGCTAGGACGTTTGCCCGGCATCGATCAGCAGGATATGCAGGCGGCGCGGCCCATGCGCCCCAAGTTGCAAGATCTGCTCGATATCGGCGCTGCGCGAGGGCCCGGTTATGAAATTCACCGTTCGCGGCATGGTCCCGTCGCCGGTGCTGCTCCTCAGCAGCGTCCAGGCATTCTCCAAGGCGCCGACGATCGTTTCAGCGCGAAGCACGATGATGTGCGCGGCGGGAAGGAAGTGGAGCGTGGTCGGCGAGGAGCGGCCGGAGGTCAGCATCAACGTGCCGGTCTCGGCGATGCCGGCGAAAGCGGGGGTGAGCGAGACAGGATCGTGGCCCTCCGAAGCTCCGCTGCTCACTTCGAGCATCGGCCACTCGCGCCAGGGCAGGTTTTGCAGCTCCGGCGTCGGCGCGATGCGGATCTGTGGCGGTAGATTCTCGTGGCGCAGATAATCGGCGACGGCTGCCGGCACCGCCGTCGTCGAAGGCAGCCGCACCAGAGTGGCCGCGGCCTCGCGCGCCATCTCGACGAACAGCGCCACGCGCGCTTCCGGCGCAAGCTGACCGCGTGCCGGGATGAGGTTCCGCTTCGGATCTGACAGACGCCGCTCCAGAGCATTTCGCGTCGCCTCGTCCGGACCTTCGCGCCGCAATGCCCGCGCAATTGAATCCAGCACCGTCTGCCGCCCGTCTGTCATGGCGACCGTGCGCGCCACAGCGCGTGGAAGGTCTTGCCCTCGGGTGCCGGCATGTCGCGTGTCGCGGTCCAGCCGGCAGCGAGCGGTAAGGAACCAAACGCGCCGCTGCCTCGGCCTGCTCTCCCCAGCAGAGTGGCGCCCATCCACGCCGCAAGCCGGTAGAGCCCCGGCCGTCTTGCCAGAAATGCCCAGGCCTTGAGAGCAAGCCGCATGCGCGCGGGCTGCAGATGGCGTTCGAACTCACGCTCGCGCCAGTGACGCATCATCTTCGGCAGCGGGATGCGCATCGGACAGACCGACTCGCAGCGACCGCAGAAGGTCGACGCATTCGGCAGGTGGCCCGCTTCCTCGATGCCGATGATGGCTGGCGTCAGCACCGCGCCCATCGGCCCGGTATAGACCCAGCCATAAGCGTGTCCGCCGACCGCCTGATAGATCGGACAGTGATTGAGGCAGGCGCCGCAGCGGATGCAGCGCAGCATGTCCTGGAACTCGGTCCCCAGCATGCGGCTGCGCCCGTTGTCGAGCAGCACCACATGAAACTCGTCCGGCCCGTCGAGATCGCCCTTGCGCCGCGGACCGGTGGAGAAGGTCGTGTAGACCGAGAATTCCTGGCCCGTGGCCGAGCGCGCCAGCAAGCGCAAGATCGTCGATGCGTCTTCGAGGGTCGGCACGACCTTCTCCAGGCTCGCCAGAACGACATGCACGCGCGGCAGTGTCTGGGTGAGATCGCCGTTGCCTTCATTGGTGACGATCACGGTCGAGCCAGTCTCGGCGATAAGGAAATTGGCCCCGGTGATGCCGACATCGGCGGCAAGGAATCTCTCGCGCAACTGTCCGCGCGCTTCCGCCAGCAAGGCGGCAGGGTCGCCAAGCGGACGCGCCGGGTCCAGGTCCTGATGCGCCGTGCGGAAACTGGTGGCGATCTGCTCCTTGGTGAGGTGAATGGCCGGTGCGATCAGATGGCTCGGCGGCTCATTGCGTAGCTGGATGATGTACTCGCCAAGATCGGTCTCGACCGGAGTAATGCCGTGCAGCGCAAGGTGTTCGTTGATGGCGATCTCCTCGCCGATCATCGATTTGCCCTTCGTCACCGTCCGCGCGCCCGCCTTTCTGCATATGTCGAGCACGATCGTACGTGCTGCCTCGGCATCGGCCGCCCAGTGCACGAAGCCGCCGGCAGTGGTGACCCGCTCCTCAAAGCAGGTCAGATAGAAATCGAGATTGGCGAGAACATGGTCCTTGATGGCACGGCCCTGATCGCGCAACGCCTCGAATTCCGGCAACCGCAGGATCGCGCTCGCGCGCCGCACCACGGAGCCGTGGCGCATCTTCGCCAGCGCCGCCTGAAGATCGGGGTCCCGCAGCGCGCGATGCGCATTCTCCTTGAAGGCGTGGGAGGTGGCCTGCATCTCCAGGTCAGTCCCGTGCTTCGCCGATGGCGGGCGCATCCGAAGCCCCGGTCAGGACTTCCGCGATATGCCGCGCTTTGATGCGTCTGCCTTCGCGCCGCAACCGCCCGGCGATGTTCAACAGGCAACCGAGATCGGCCGAGCAGACCGTATCGGCGCCGCTCGCAGCGATCGCTGCCGTCTTCGCCTCGACCATCCGCGTCGAGATCTCCGGATATTTGACGCAGAAAGTTCCGCCGAAGCCGCAGCAAGACTGGCGGTCGGGCAGCTCGGTCAGCTCAACGCCGTCGACGTTGGCGAGATACCGGCGCGGTTCAGCCTCTATACCGAGCTCACGCAGCGCGGAGCAGGAATCGTGATAAGTGATGCGGGCGCGATAGCGGGCGGGAACCGGCAGGCGGTCGAGCTTCAGGACATGCGTGAGAAAGGCCACCAGCTCGTAGGTGCGCGCGGCCAGGGCCGCAGCGCGCGGTGCGTAAACTGCATCGTCCTTCAGCAAGTCCGGGTAGTGCCGCGAGATCATCCCGGCGCAGGAGCCGGAGGGCACCACGATATGGGGGTAGCTCTCGAAAGCATCGATGGTCTGGCGCGCCAGCGCCTGCGCGTCGCGGCGATCACCGGAGTTATAGGCCGGCTGCCCGCAACAGGTCTGGGCCGGCGGGACCTCGACGGTGCAGCCGCCCGCCTCCAGCAGCTTCACCGCCGCGAACCCGACGGATGGTCGAAAGAAATCAACCAAGCAGGTCACGAAGAGACCGACCTTTTCGCCCATGCCTTTAGCCGACCCTCCTGGCATCAGCGGTAAAGCATGCGGGCTTAGGCCAGGCGACGCAAGCAAAGCCAAGCGGAGGCGTCAACTCGTTGGCTTCATCCGCGCGACAACGGACTTCGGTAGCAACAGCCAGTATCGTCCGGCGCTCTTCATCCGGCCGGCTTCGGCAAGGGCGGCTTCGCCGGTGCCCCAGAAAAAATCGCCCCGGACCGGCCCCTGAATGGCCGCGCCGGTATCTTGAGCGACCATCAGGCGTCGCAACGGTCGCCCCGGGTCGGACGGCCAGGACGTGTCCAGCCAAACCGGCACGCCGAGTGGCAGCAAGCTTGTGTCCACGGCAAGGCTGCGGCCGGCTGTCAGCGGCACGCCCTCCGCGCCGATCGGACCATCGCCCGCGACCTCGCGGAAAAAGATGTAGCGCCGGTTCATCTGCATGATCGACCGCGCTTCTTCAGGATGCGCCTTCAACCAGGCGCGGATGTCCTGCATCGAGGCCTTGTCCTTCGGCACCGCGCCGCGGTCGACGAGGGCGCGGCCAATGGCAAAGAAAGGCTGGCCATTGGCGGCGGCAAAGCCAACCCGCATCACCCCGCCATCGGCAAGCCGGATGCGGCCGGAACCCTGGATCTGCAAGATGAAGGCATCGACCGGGTCCTCGACCCACAACAGCTCGAGTCCGCGCCCGGCGAGAACGCCGCGGTCGATCTCGGCGCGGCTGGCATAGGGAACGAAACGGTCGCCATCGACTCGCCCGAAGATGGTGCGGCCGGAAAGATCGTTGGCGAAATTGCCAAGATTGGCGGAAAGAAGATCCGCCGGTCGGCGATAGAGCGGAACCTGGAAACGGGAAGAGGGCGCGCGCGCTCCATCCAGCTCCACTTCGTAATAGCCGGTGAAAATGCCCTCACCGTTGCCGCCGGCCGAAACTTGCACTGGTGTGAACTCAGATTCGAGGAGCGTCCGCAAGCTGGTGTCGTCAGAGGCGGCATTGGCCATAACCGTGCATGGCTGGCGCCAATCGGCGGCCGTTCCACCAACCGCCCGCGGACCGATGGGGGCCGCCGGTTCGAGGCGAAGGACCCGGTTGCAGGAGCGCGTCAGCGCGGGTAGCGCTTCTGAGACGCGATCGTCTGTCCAGCCCGGCAGGTCGCCGTAAGTCGTTGGGGTAAGTTGCAACAGGAGCGGAGGAGGCGGCGTCGGGGGGATCAAAGGCTTGCGCTCGCAGCCGGTGAGCGAGCCGAGGATGCAGGCGAACACCAGCAACGCCCCGCCAAGCGGGACAGAAAATGAACGGAATCTCGAGGGAGCCTGGGCCTGGCTCAGGATGGGCTGTGCGTTGCTACCAGTTGCCAATTCGGATCGCGCGAGCTGGTATTGCGGGCGAAAGTCCAGATGTCGGTCACCGTCGCCGAGCTGGTGGGATCACCGTCGACAACGCGGCCTTCGCTGTCGCGAGTGACGTTGATTTGCTCGCTGACGAATTTCACCGTGACCCGCGCGATGCGACCATCGAGCGCGGCGTCGGCTACCTCAGCTTCGCGGATGCCGACCAGCGTGGTGCTCAGAGTGTGCTTGGCGTCTTCGCGAGCCTTGATGGCGCCGTCGAACTGGGCGAAGACCTCGTCAGAGAGGAGCGGCCGCAGGCTGGTCGACTCCCCTTTGGCAAAGGCGTCCAGGATCATCTCGAACGCTCGTTTGGCACCGAGAAGGAATTGATCGGGATCGAAGTCGCGATCGACCGCTTTAATCTGCTCGAGGCCGGCTGAGGCGGCCGGGCTTGCCACCGTGGCGGGCACCATTTCGGGCGCAGGCTGCCGCGCCCGATCCGGCAGCGTGCCGACCTCGCGCTCTCGCGCCTCCTCGGCTGCGGTTCGGGCCGTGATCGGATCCGGCCGCCGGCGTTCGTTGCCGGTGCGCCGGCCCAGCACGCTCCGCAACCGCAGGATTAGAAATCCCGCGACCATGGCGAAGAGAACGATCTCCAAAAACGGAAAATTACCTTCCATCGGCCCCCGCTCAAGGGTTGGCTTCGCTCCCGTCCGCAACGCATGCAAGAACATGGGAGAGCGTTGTTTCCCGGCCCGAAATCGCCGGCTCCGCGCTCCCGGCCTTGATCATACCCGGGCGGAATGGGCGTGGACTTCCAGTGCCTCAAATGTAAATAAGGGCTCGGACCGAAAAGGGCAAGCAACCCTCCGGCCAAGTGTTGGTCCCCAAAGTTGATTTTCCAGCGCCGGCGCCTGGCTGGCGCGCTATTCGAGGTACGATGATCCTGCTCCGCCATGGGCAAACCATTTTCAACGCCGTCTTTGGGTTGACGCGAATCGATCCGGGCGTCGTCGATCCGCCGCTCACGCCCGAAGGCAGGCGTCAGATCGCCGCAGCGGCCGAAAAGCTGGCGCAATTGCCGCTCAAGCGGGTGGTCTCCAGCCCCTATACACGAGCTTTGGAGACCGCCGAGATCGTGGCGGCCAGGGTCGGTCTCTCGGTCGGGATCGAACCTCTGGTGGGCGAACGCGGGCATTTCGCCTGCGATATCGGCACGGCACGTTCGAAGCTTCTCTCGCGCTGGCCTCAGCACAGCTTTGCCGATCTCGAAGAGGAATGGTGGCGCACACAGGAGAGCGAGGAAGATTTTTCGACACGCTGTCAGCGGTTTCGGCAAGCGGTCGCGGCCCTGGAAGACTGGCCGGAGGTCCTCGTCGTCACCCATTGGGGAGTGATCAGAAGCTTGACCGGCCACTCGATCGGAAATGGCGAGTGGGTGCGGTTCGATCCGCATGCATCGCCCTCCGCACGAGCCGAGGATTGAGCCGACGCCGGTTCCGTGCTAGCCACCCGCTTGATTTTCCGAGGTCAGCAAGGGCCCCCCGCGCCATGAGCGACGACAGCCAAGCAAAGAACGAGGATAAAGTCGAAGGATCGGGTTCAGGCGCAGCACCCCGTCCGCAAGGGCCGGGCCCGATTACCGTGCTCTCGCAGTACCTGAAGGATCTCTCGTTCGAAAATCCCGGAGCGCCGATGGTGGCGACCGCGGGCCATCCTTCACCGCACGGCCGGGTCGATGTCGATGTCAAGGCGCGTTCCCTCGGCGAAAGCGGCTACGAGGTCAGCCTGCTGATGCGGGCCGAAGCCAACCGCGAGGGCAATGCGGCCTTCCTGGTCGAGGTTGAATATGCCGGGATCTTTCAGCTCAACGGCGTGCCTGCCGAGGCAATCGAGCCAATCCTGTTGATCGAATGTCCGCGCATCCTCTTTCCTTTTGCGCGCGCCATCATCTCCGCCGCGACCCAGGACGGCGGCTATGCTCCGCTCCTCGTGAACCCGATCGATTTCGCCCAGCTTTATCGCGCCCAGCGACTCCGCCAGAGCCCGTCTGCGGTGGTGTGAATCACTTCTAAAGCCAGAAGGTTACGGAACCGTCTGGCGGTCATGTCGCGGAGGTCTTTGTGAGGCGTTCTGCCTAAGGGTTAACTTGTCCTGGATCTCGTTGCGCGGTATATTAAGTAAGCGCAATACACGGCAGAAAAGATGGCCAAAACTGCTCGGCAGCTCGAAACTGAAGAGGCACTAACACCGGAACAACGTGAGCTCATCGAAGAGTTCCGCGCGCGCGTTCGCGCGCTCGGGCTCGCGCCGATGACAGACGAGCAGCTTGCGGCCTGCAAGCACCGTCGGGCGAACGCCGAAGTGTCATCCGCTATCGAGGGGCTTACGCTCTCCGCGGCTGACCGCGCGTTCTTTGACATGCTCGACGAGGAGCGCGCCCAGGATGTCGGCGATGACCTAATCATCGCTTTTTCAGACGCGCTGTGGAATCTGGAGCATCCCAAGCAGCGCTAGCGTGTCAGTCGATGATCCGTATGTCTATCCGGGGACGCGAGTCCTCGTAAACAAGCTCGGCATAACGGATCAACAACGCCTACAGGAATACGAGCGAAAGCTTACTGTGCAGAGGCACCGGCTCGAATTACCGAGGCTGGTGCTGAGTGAGGCAGGCTTTCGCCGCATGCACGCGCATCTGTTCGGCCCGCTCTACGACTGGGCTGGACAGTACCGCAAAATGGACCTCGCCGTTGCCAGCCTGGACTCCGAGGGGCGGCAAAGGACAGTCGTCTTCGCCACTCGGGCCGGCATCAAGCCGCGCATGCGTGAGCTGTTCTCCGACTTGGAAAGGCAAGCCTTCCTGCAGGTTACATCAGCCGACCGGTTCGCCGGTGAGGCTGCCGTCGTGGCCGGCCGACTGATCCAGATTCACCCATTCCGAGACGGCAACGGTCGCACGACACGTTACTTCCTCGACGAGCTCGCCCGACGGGCGGGTCACAAGCTCAACTTGGGAGTTGCGCCGAATCAGCATGTGCGTGACCGGTGGATGAGCGCCAGCGAAGAGTTCTTACGGCCATATCCGAACTATACGCCGATGGCGCAGTTCCTTTCCGATACGATCAAGGGCCGTGTGCAAAGCGCCGAACACCGTATCCTCCTAAGCGAGGCGATTACGAAAGTCCGGCAGTTGCGCCCGGCGGCAATACTCGAAATATCGCGTCAGCTCCAGGAGGCAATCACGGAAGCGCGGCAAAGCCCCGATCGCCGGGATCGCCGGGAGAGGGCGGCAGCACTCGGGGCGCTCGATAAGGCGATAAAAGGCGGCTGGCCTGTGAACGAACTCGAAGCCTT
>Ga0134128_10006227_pt1 | contig 14467 bp, 11 predicted proteins | sample KB31754_FD_96462 | JGI IMG/M metagenome (GOLD analysis project Ga0134128, IMG submission 96462) | Terrestrial soil microbial communities with excess Nitrogen fertilizer from Kellogg Biological Station, Michigan, USA - KB3-175-4 | ecosystem: Environmental > Terrestrial > Soil > Unclassified ... | reverse complement strand
GCGCTCTGCATCGTCGCCGGCGGTACTCATTTGCGCCGCTCCTTCTCATCGCTACGCTCTGCATCGTCGCCGGCGCGGCTCATGCGTACTCCACCCGATCGATACCTTCCAACGCCGCACAGTAGATCGTGTCGGCATCCAGTCGCCGGAGATCTTCGGCGAGGCATTCGGGGACGTCGCGCCGCTGCAGCGGAACCAGTGCGTCCGGCTTGCCCGTGCGGCTCAGCGTCGCAGTGATTCCCCGCTGCGGCCGCCGCAATACCACCGTCTCCGTGAGGCGCTCGAGTTCGACCTTGAGCTCGCCCACCACGCGGCGCACCGGGCCGTCGATCCGGTTGGCCAGCCAGCCGGCCAGGATGTCCAGCGCCGGTTCGTCTTTGAGGCCCGACACCAGCGCTGAGGTGATCGGCTCGTGCGGTGGCTGATCGATCGCCGACGCGAGTAGCGCGCGCCAGTAAGTGATCCGGCTCCAGGCCAGGTCGGTGTCACCCGGGGTGTAGCCCGGCAGCCTGCTCTTGATTGCCGACAACGGATCCGCTCCGTTGGTCGCATCCGTTATTCGACGAATTGCCAACTGGCCCAATGGATCTTGTGCGGGCACTGCGGGGGCGATGTCGGGCCACCAGGCCACGACCGGGATGTCAGGTAACAGGAACGGGACGACAACGCTGCTGTTGTGGCCGGCCAGTGGCCCGGAGAGTCGCAGGACCACGAGCTCGCCGACTGCGTCTTCGCCGCCGACGCGTAGTTGGGCGTCGAGGCGCGCATCGCGGGCCTCGGGATCGCCGGTCATCACCACAATCACCCGGCTTGGGTGCTCGTGGCTGGCGACGTTCGCGGCTTCGATGGATTCCTCCAGCAGTGCGTCGCTATCGGGGGCGATCACCAGGGTCAACACCCGGCCGAGAGTGACCGCGCCGGTCTTCTCGCGAAGTTCGTTGAGCTTTTTGTTGATCTCGGTGGTGCTGGTATCCGGCAATTCGACAATCATCTAGGGTCGCCGCCATTCCCGCCCGGTGCGCCGCAGCATCTCGAATGCCGATGCCGGGCCCCAGGTGCCTGCTTCGTAGGGATCGGGCGTGCCGTGCTGAGCCCAGTAGTCCAGCACAGGATCCAGTATCTCCCAGGCTAATTCGACTTCAGCGTTCACCGGAAACAATGAGGGTTCGCCCAGCAGCACGTCCAGGATCAGCCGCTCATAGGCCTCGGGGGAGTCCTCGGCGAAGGCCGAGCCGTAGGAGAAGTCCATGTTGACGTCGCGCACTTCCATGGTGCCGGGCACCTTCGACCCGAACCGCAACGTGACCCCTTCGTCGGGCTGCACCCGGATTACCAAGGCGTTGGCCCCCAATTCTTCGGTCATCGTCGCGTCGAACGGCAGATGGGGTGCCTTCTTGAACACCAACGCAATCTCGGTCACCCTGCGGCCCAACCGTTTTCCGGTGCGCAAATAAAACGGCACGCCGGCCCAGCGACGCGTGTTGACTTCGAGAGTGATGGCGGCGAACGTCTCGGTGATGGACTCCGGAGAGAAGCCCTCCTCCTCCAGCAGCCCCACCACGTGCTCGCCGCCCTGCCACCCGGCGGTGTACTGACCGCGAGAAGTGGTCTCCTCCAACGGCTCCACCAACTCGATCGCGGAGAGCACCTTGATCTTCTCGCTCTGCAACTCGACGGGAAGGAAGCTCACCGGCTCTTCCATCGCGGTCAAAGCCAGCAGCTGCGTCAGGTGGTTCTGGATGACATCGCGGGCGGCGCCGATCCCGTCGTAGTAGCCCCCGCGACCGCCCAGGCCGATGTCTTCGGCCATGGTGATCTGGACGTGATCCACGTAGTGCGCATTCCAGATCGGGTCGAACAGCTGGTTGGCGAAACGCAGCGCCAGGATGTTCTGGACCGTCTCCTTGCCCAGGTAGTGGTCGATGCGAAACACCGAGTCCTCGGGGAAGACGCTGTTGACCACCTTGTTGAGTTCGCGGGCGCTGTCGAGGTCGTGGCCGAACGGTTTCTCGATGACGACCCGACTCCAGCTGCCCTCCTTCGCTTCGGCCAACCCGGCCTTGGCCAGCTGCTCGCACACGGTCGGGAAACTCTTCGGCGGGATGGCGTAGTAGAACGCGTGGTTGCCGCCGATACCGCGCTCGGCGTCCAGCTTGTCCAGCGTCTCAGCCAGTCGCGCGAATCCCGCCTCATCGTCGAAAGTGCCTTGGACGAAACGGCATCCGTCGGCCAGCCGATCCCAGATAGCCTGGCGGAACGGCGTACGCGAGTGCTCCTTGACGAGCTGGAGGACCTCGTCTGCGAAGGCCGCGTCGTCCCAGTCCCGGCGGGCGAAGCCCACCAGGGCGAAGTTGGGCGCCAGCAAGCCCCGGTTGGCCAAGTCGTAGATGGCCGGCACCACTTTTTTGCGGGCCAAATCGCCGGTCACGCCGAAGATCACCATCGCGCAGGGCGGAGCGATCTGCGGCAAGCGCTTATCGCACTTGTCCCGCAACGGGTTTCGCCATTGCCCGGAACTGGCCCGGGTTCCGGCTGGGCTCACTGGCCGGCGGACTGGAGCTGAGCCTGCGTCGCGTCGAGCAACTCTTTCCAGGAGGCCTCGAACTTCTCGACGCCTTCGTTCTCCAGCACCAGGAACACGTCGGTCAGGTCGATGCCGATCGCGTCGAGGTTGTCGAAGACCTCCTGGGCGGCCGACGCGGTGCCGGTGACGGTGTCGCCGGTGATGATCCCGTGGTCGGCCACCGCATCGATCGTCGCCTCCGGCATGGTGTTCACGGTGTTCGGCGCCACCAGTTCGGTGACATACAGCGTGTCGGAGTAGTCGGGGTTCTTCACGCCGGTCGACGCCCACAGCGGACGCTGCACCCGCGCGCCATCGACCTCGAGCGGGGCGAAGCGGTCGCCACCGACGAACACTTCCTGGTAGGCCGCGTAGGCCAGCCGCGCGTTGGCCACGCCAGCCTGCCCGCGCAGTGCCAGCGCTTCATCCGAGCCGATTTTCTCCAGGCGCTTGTCGACCTCGGTGTCGACGCGCGACACGAAAAACGATGCGACCGAGTGGATTTTGGACACGTCGTGGCCGGCTGCCTTGGCGGCTTCCAGTCCGGCGAGGTAGGCGTCCATCACCTCGCGGTGCCGCTCGACCGAGAAGATCAGCGTGACGTTGACCGAAATCCCTTCCGCCAGAACGGCGCTGATGGCGGGCAGACCGGCCTTGGTGGCCGGGATCTTGATCAGCAGGTTCGGACGGTCGACGATCTTCCACAGCTCGATGGCCTGGGCGACGGTCTTGTCGGTGTCGTGCGCCAACCGCGGATCGACCTCGATCGACACCCGGCCGTCGACGCCGTCGGACGCCTCCCATTGCGGCCGGAGCACGTCGCAACCGTTGCGGACGTCGTCGGTAGTCACCGTCCGGATGGTGGCGTCCACGTCGGCGCCGCGCTCGGCGAGTTCGGCGACCTGGGCGTCGTAGGAATCGCCCTGGGACAAGGCCTTCTGGAAGATCGACGGGTTGGTGGTGACCCCGACGATGCTCTTGGTGTCGATCAGCTCCTGCAGATTGCCGGACTGCAAGCGCTCGCGGGACAGGTCGTCCAGCCAGACCGATACACCCGCGGAGCTCAGGGCAGCGAGGTTGGGATTCTGAGTCATCGGCTTTCCCTTCGGTTAGTTGTCGATTGTTCGTTCGGCGGCGTCGACGACGGCTTCCGGGGTGAACCCGAACTCGCGAAACAAAGTCTTCTCATCGGCGGACTCCCCGTAGTGCTCGATCGAAACGATCTCACCGGTGTCACCGACCAATTTGTGCCAGCACTGCGCGACCCCGGCCTCGACGGCCACCCGTGCCGACACGGACGGCGGCAGTACGCTGTTGCGGTATTCGTCGGACTGCGACTCGAACCATTCGACGCAGGGCATCGACACCACGCGAGCCACAATGTCCTTGTCCGCCAACAGTTTCTGCGCGGCGACGGCGAGCTGAACCTCGGATCCGGTGGCGATCAGAACCACGTCGGGCTCCTGATCTTCGCTACCGCCGGCCCCAGTACTGAGGATGTAGCCACCCTTGGCAACGCCGTCGTAGCTGGTGCCCTCGAGGATCGGGACACCCTGCCGGGTCAGGATCAACCCGACCGGGCCACTGCCGTTACCGCGGGCCAGGACCGTCCGCCACGCGTAGGCGGTTTCGTTGGCATCCGCCGGGCGCACCACGGACAACCTCGGGATGGCCCGCAGCGCCGCGAGGTGCTCGATCGGCTGGTGGGTCGGGCCGTCCTCGCCGAGCCCGATCGAATCGTGCGTCCACACGTAAATGGTGTCGATGTCCATCAGCGCGGCCAGTCGCACCGCCGGACGCATGTAGTCCGAGAACTGTAGGAAGGTGCCGCCGTAGGCGCGGGTTGGGCCGTGCAGCACGATGCCGGACAGGATCGAGCCCATCGCGTGCTCACGGACACCGAAATGCAAAGTGCGGCCGTACCAGTCTGCCGTGTAATCCTTCGTCGAAATAGACGGTGGGCCAAACGATTTCACGTTGTCCATGGTGGTGTTGTTGCTGCCGGCCAAGTCGGCCGAGCCGCCCCAAAGCTCTGGTAGGTGTGGGCCGACGGCGCTGAGCACCTTGCCGGAGGCGGCGCGGGTGGCCAGCGCCTTGCCGCCCGGCTCCCAATGCGGAATGTCGGCGTCCCAGCCGTCGGGCAGTTCCTCGGCGGTCAGCCGGTCCAGCAGCTTCTTGCGTTCGGGTTCGCGCTTGGCCCACGCCTCGAAGTCGGCGTTCCACTTTTCGTGGGCTGCCTTGCCGCGCTGCACCAGTTCGCGGGTGTGGTTGATCACCTCGTCGCTGACGGCGAATTTCTTGTCGGGGTCGAATCCCAGGATCTCCTTGACCGCTGCGACCTCTTCGTCGCCGAGTGCCGCACCGTGCGCCTTGCCGGTGTTCATCAGCTTCGGCGCGGGATACCCGATGATCGTCCGCACCGAGATGAACGAGGGCTTGTCGGTGACCGCCTTGGCGTTGGCGATGGCGTCCTCGATGGCGACGACGTTCTCGCCGCCCTCGACGCGCTGCACGTGCCAGCCGTAGGCCTGGTAGCGGGCCGCGGTGTCCTCGCACAAGGCGATGTCGGTGTCGTCCTCGATCGAGATCTCGTTGTGGTCGTAGAACACGATGAGGTTGCCGAGTTGCTGCACGGCGGCCAGCGACGACGCCTCCGAGGTCACGCCCTCTTCGATATCGCCGTCCGAGGCGATCACGTAGATGTGGTGGTCGAAGGGGCTGGTCCCGGGCGCGGTGTCCGGGTCGAACAGGCCGCGCTCGTAGCGTGACGCCATCGCGAAGCCGACCGCGGACGCCAGGCCCTGGCCCAAGGGGCCGGTGGTGATCTCCACGCCCTTGGTGTGCCGGAACTCCGGGTGCCCGGGTGTCTTGGATCCCCAGGTTCGCAGCGACTCGATGTCAGACAACTCGAGACCGAACCCGCCCAGGTACAGCTGAAGATAAAGGGTCAGGCTGCTGTGTCCACAGGACAGGATGAACCGGTCGCGGCCCAGCCAGTGCGGGTCGCTCGGGTCATGCCGCATGGCCCGCTGGAACAGCGTGTAGGCGAGCGGAGCCAAGCTCATCGCCGTCCCGGGATGGCCGTTGCCCACCTTCTGGACCGCGTCGGCGGCCAGCACTCGCACGGTGTCGACTGCGGCCGAATCGAGCTCGGTCCAATCATCGGGGTGGTGCGGTTGGGTCAGGGTCGAGATGTCTTCGATCGTGGTCACTTAGTTTGAAGTCCTCGGGTCGGCAGAATGATCCTGATTCCACCCTAATGCCGGAACGTTGCGGACGTGTTAGTGCATATTTCGGCTCCCCGATTGTTCAGTCGCCGTCAACGGCGCGTTGCGCCTCGAACCTTGCCGATTGGCTGCGAATAGGTACTGCGGTGCATGCTGGGCAAGTCGTCCCGTCTACCATCGTGCGTAGTAGAAGCTGCGCGCTGTCGTGATCCGAGGAGCCATTGCGTGAGCATTCGCGAGCGCGTTGCGCCGAGCCGAGTCAGCGGCACATTGCTGGCGTATCTGGCTCTGACCAAGCCGCGGGTCGTCGAACTGTTGCTGGTCACCGCGATTCCGGCGATGTTGCTCGCCCACCGCGGCAGCGTGAACCCGTTGCTGATTCTCAATACGCTGGTCGGCGGAATGCTCGCCGCCGGCGGCGCCAACACGTTGAACTGTGTGGCCGACGCCGACATCGACAAGATAATGAAGCGCACCGCGCGCCGTCCGCTGGCGCGTGCCACCGTGCCGACCAGGAACGCCCTGATTTTCGGGTTGACGCTCAGCGTCGCCTCGTTTGCGTGGCTGTGGTGGACGACGAACCTGTTGTCCGGCCTGCTGGCGGTCGTCACGATCGCGTTCTACGTCTTCGTCTACACGCTCCTGCTCAAGCGCCGTACCTCGCAGAACGTGGTCTGGGGCGGCGCGGCCGGCTGCATGCCGGTGATGATCGCCTGGTCGGCGGTGACCGGAACCATCGCCTGGCCGGCGCTGGTCATGTTCGCGATCATCTTCTTCTGGACGCCGCCGCACACCTGGGCACTGGCGATGCGCTACAAGGAGGACTACCAGGCGGCCGGCATCCCGATGCTGCCGGCCGTGGCGACCGAACGTCAGGTCACTAAGCAGATCCTGATCTACACCTGGCTGACCGTCGCCGCGACGCTGGCGCTCGCGCTGGCCACCGGGTGGCTCTACACCACGGTGGCCGTGGTGGCCGGCGTCTGGTTCCTGGCGATGGCACACCAGCTCTACGCCGGCGTCCGCCGCGGCGAGCCGGTGAAACCGTTGCGATTGTTCCTGCAGTCGAACAACTATCTCGCCGTCGTCTTCTGCGCTCTGGCGCTCGATTCGGCGCTGGCACTGCCGACGCTGTTGCGGGTCTGATCCTCAGTCACAGGTCCCGGACCTGCGAATACCCCATACCCCGACGGGGTCTTGCGACTACGACGCGCCGTAGTTTTTAGTGGCCCATTGTGATCAAGTCATGACCGCGCCGATCTGGATGGCCCTGCCGCCCGAAGTCCACTCGACACTGCTCAGCAGTGGCCCCGGACCCGGCTCGCTGCTGTCCGCGGCGACCGCCTGGTCGGCGCTGAGCACCGAGTACGCCGAGGTGGCCGACGAGCTGACCACGGTGCTGGCGGGCGTGCAGACCGGTGCCTGGCAGGGCCCCAGCGCCGCGCAGTACGTCGCCGCACACGCTCCGTACCTGGCCTGGCTGATGCGGGCTGGCGCCGACAGCGCGGCCGCCGCCGCCCAGCACGAGACCGCGGCCGCGGCCTACACCGGGGCCCTGGCCGCGATGCCGACCTTGCCCGAGTTGGCCACCAACCACGTGGTGCACGGTCTGCTGACCGCGACCAACTTCTTCGGCATCAACACCATCCCGATCGCGCTGAACGAGGCCGACTACGTGCGCATGTGGGTTCAGGCCGCAACCACGATGAGCACCTACCAGGCCGTCGCCGGATCGGCCCTCGCCGCGGTTCCGCCGGCCGAGCCCGCGCCGCAGATTTTGACCGGCGGCGGCGAAACACCCGCTGCGACAACACAAGCCGCGGCTGCGGCGGACACCTCGTGGCAGGATCAATTGGCCGCGCTGCTCAGCGATTACACGCAGGGGTTCGCCTGGCCGCTGGGCAAACTGCTGTACCCGGACGGGTGGCCATTTCCCGCCGTCCCCTTCGCCAACGGCATCGCCAACGCGCTTCAGTCGGCGATCCCCGGCCTGTCGCCGACACTGGCCTCGGCGATCGGCTGGACCGTCTTTCACACGACCGTCCTGTTCTGGCCGTTGGTGCAGGCGGCGCCCTTCTTGCTGCCCTTCGCCATCCCCGCGGCCTTCGGCGCCGGATTTGCCGGGCTGGCCGGACTCGCGGGTGTCGTGGCCGTCCCCGGGGCGCCCGTTTCGCCGGCCGCGGCCGTCCCGACGGCGCCGGTCACCGCCGCGCCGGTGAGCGCGACGCCGACGGTGTCGACTGTCGGCAGCATCGCAACCAGCGGCGGGCAGGCTCCCGCAGTGTCGAGCGCACCGGCGCCGAGCACTGTCGGCGCGTCCGGTGGGGTACCGCCGGGCGCCGGCCCGGGCTTCTCGCCGCCGTATGCGGTGGGTGGGGCTTCGCTGGCGTCGGCGTTCGGCGCGCAGGCCCAGACACACGAGCCGACGTCGCGTGGCGCAGCCAAGGCGCCCACGGCGGCCGCGGCGGTGGCCGCCGGTGCGAACGATCGGGCCCGGACGAGACGGCGTCCGCGCGTGCGCCTGCAGGCGCACGCCCACGAGTACATGGACATGAACGTCGACGTGGAGCCGGACTGGGGGGTGGACGCCGCTGTGTCGGATCGGGGAGCGGGGCCGCTCGGATTCACCGGAACGGTTTCCAAAGGCAGTGGGCAGGCGAGCGGGCTCGCGACGCTGTCCGCGGACGGCTTCGGCGGCGGTCCCAGTGTGCCGATGCTGCCGAACACCTGGGGTGGCGCGGACTCCCGTTAGCTCTCTGACCGGCGGATACCCCTTACCGGTACCGAGTCTTGTCCTACGACATGGCGTCGTATTCACTTTCTCCGTGACCGCACATATTTGTGCCGCTTCGGTAGCGGATGTGAGGTCATGACTGCGCCGGTATGGATGGCGGCGCCGCCCGAGGTGCACTCGACATTGCTCAGTAGCGGACCGGGTCCGGGCTCACTGCTAGCGGCCGCGAGCGCGTGGAGCTCGTTGAGCGTCGAATACTCCTCGGTCGCCGACGAACTCAGCGATGTGCTGGCCGCGGTGCAGGCCGGAGCGTGGCAGGGCCCGACCGCCGAGCGCTATGTGGCCGCGCATCTGCCCTACCTGGCCTGGCTGATGCAGGCCAGCGCCAAGAGCGCCGCCGAAGCCGCCCAGCATGAGACGGCGGCTGCCGCCTACACCGCGGCGCTGGCCGCCATGCCGACGTTGCCGGAGCTGGCCACCAACCACGTCGTGCACGGCGTGTTGATGGCCACGAATTTCTTTGGTATCAACACGATTCCGATTGCGCTCAACGAAGCCGACTATGTACGGATGTGGGTCCAGGCTGCCGCCACCATGACCACCTACCAGGCCGTGTCGACAACGGCGCTGGCCGGTGCGCCACCGACCGATGCGGCGCCACAGATCGTCAACTCCACCAGCGCGCAGCCCGCCGACAGCAACGGCGACGGCTCGACACAGCCGATCATCGACGACGACTCGGGCGACCCCTACCAGTGGAGTTGGTATATCAACCGAATCACCGAGGTGACGGACACCGTGCAGCGAGACATCACCTTGATCGCCCAGAACCCGGCCCAAGGCCTGACGCAGCTGTCCGCGGACGTCAGTGGATTGGTGGCCGACGAGGTGGGCCACGTGGGGGAGTTCCTCAGTGCCTTTCCCGAGGTGTACGCCCTACCGCTGATCGCGCCGATCGTGTTGACCGGGGGCGTCGCTGGCGTGGCCGGGCTGGCCGGAATACAGCCCGGCCCACCGCAATTCCCCGCCGAGGTCCTGTCGCCGACACCGCAGACCTCGACTCTGCCGGCCTCCGCGACCGGCAGTCCCGTCGCGATAGGCGCGCCGGGCACGCCGACCACGGCCCCCGCGTCAGCACCCGCGTCCACGGCCGGCACCGTCGCGACGTCGGTGCCGACATCACCCCCTCCCGCGGGCGGGCCGGGCTTCGGGCCGCCGTACGCCGTCGGCCCGCCCAGGCTCGGATCGGGTTCCGATATGGCCAGCACCGCCGGCGCGGGCGACAAGAGGAAAGCGGCCGAGCCCTTTGCGGCGGCTGCTACCGCCGCCGCGGCTGAGCGCGGGCAACTCCGGTCGAGGCGACGCCGGCGGGCCGGCCTGCGCGGGTACGCTCACGAGTTCATGGACATGAATATCGCCGTCGACCCAGACTGGGCTGGACCGACGGCGACCTCCGACCGCGGCGGCGGACAGCTGGGTTTTGCCGGAACAGTGCGCAAAAGGGGCTCGGCTGCAGCGGGTTTGGCTACCCTCGACGATGACGAATTCGGCAGCGGAGCGGTCCTGCCGATGGTGCCGGGCACCTGGACCACCGGCGGCGAGGCGGAAGAACAGCACTGATGGGGCAGCGCTCCCCGGGCGTTCACACCGAATTGTCGCTGGCCTGGTTGCTCGAGCCGCTATCCGTCGATGCCTTTCTCGACGAGTTCTGGGGTAAGTCGCACTACCACCTGAGCCGAAACAGCCCCGACTATTTCGACGCTCTGCTGGACGGAGCTGACTCGGTCGACGCCCTACTGGCCGTGTTTCGGCCGCATCTGTCGCTGGTCAGCCTGGTCCGGCAAGAGGAGCGCAAAGACCAATATGTCTACCGGCGCGCCGATGGAAGTTTCGACGTCGCTGCCATCGGCCAGGACTTCGCCGACGGGTTCACCATCGTGTTGGACAGCGTCCAGCGATATGTGCGCTCGATCGCCTCGTTGGCGCATTCGATCGACGTCGAGCTGAATTACGCGGCGCAGGTGAACGCGTACTTCACCCCGCCCCAATCGCAAGGCTTCGTCGCGCATTTCGACGACCACGACGCGCTGATCGTGCAGCTTCAGGGATCCAAGATCTGGCATCTCTACGAGGGCATCGATGTGGCACCGCACGAGATGTGGCGCCACGATTCAATTCCCGCCGCCGAACTCCCCACACCCATCGACGTTCGCCTGGAAGCCGGGGACGTCCTGTACCTGCCACGCGGTCGCATGCATGCCGCTGAGTCGACGTCGGACCTGTCAGTGCATCTGACGGTGGGTTTGCACGCACCCACGCTCTCCCTGCTCGCCGCCCGAATGCTGAACGCGCTCAACAACTCCGATGCGCGTGCGCACATTCAACTACCGCCACGTTTCCTGTCCGATCCAGACGTGCGGGCCGGATTGGGCTCACTCGTGCACGAGATCACCGAATCCCTCGAGCAGCCGGAAGCCATCGCTGCAGCACTCGACTCGCTGGAAGCCGACCTGGTCAGGCGGGGCCAGTGCCACCCGCTGGGGGCGGGCATCTCCGACGCCGTTGACATCGACGACCAGACCCGGGTGGTGAAGTACCAACCGCTGTATTCGCGGGTGACCGAGGATTCCGGCGGAGTGGCACTGCACTTCGCCCAATCCGTGGTGAACGCCGGCATCGACCATCGCGAGGCCCTGCAGTATCTGGCGAGAAGCACCGAGCCGCTGCGGGTTTCGGATCTGCCGGGGCTCTCCGATATGCAGCGGATCGAACTCGCGCGAACCCTGATCCTGCAGGGATTCCTCCTTCGGCTGCCGAGCGGCTGATGGAGATCGCCGACCTCGCCCGATGGACGCCGATTCGCTTCAACTTCGCCACGGCCAACCCGACCGTCGACTGGGCAGACCTGTCGGCCGAGCGTTTCGTGGAGCCGTTCTTCGACCAGACCGTCGGTCGCTGGTCCACTGGCCCGCACGCGCAGCCGCTGGTCCGAACCGATCTCGGCGCGCTGCTGGCTCTTGACAACGAACCGTCCCTGAACCCCGCGGGCATGATCTATCACTTCTCCCGCTGCGGATCGACGTTGGTGTCGCGGCTGTTGTCCACGCTGCCGGGCGTTGTGGTGATCGCCGAGCCGTCACCGCTGAACGCGCTCCTCGGGCTCGATCCGAGCCGGGTGGACGGGGCGGCGCTGGTCCAGATGGTGCGCTATCTGGTCCGCGCGCTCGGTCGGCGCCGCCACGGCGACGAACAGCGGCTGGTACTCAAATGCACCAGCTGGAACATTCGCCGCCAGGAGATTCTCACCGCGGCTTTTCCGGACACCCCGTGGGTCTGGGTTCAGCGAGATCCGGCCGAAGTGCTAGCCTCGCTGCTGGCCGCGCCACCGGGGTGGCTCGGTCACCAGGTGCCGTCGGTGCAGACGGCGCAGCGCTTTGGCATCGACCCGGCCGCCGTTGCGACCATGCCGCGGGCCGAGTTCGTTGCCCGCGCCCTCGGCGCGATGCTGTTTTCGGCCAGTGCCGGGCCTTCGCGGCGGATCTGCGTCGACCACTCTGAGTTGCCCGTCGCGGTGTGGCAGCGGGTTGCTCCGCATTTCGGCATCGAGATCGACCCGGTCGCGATGGAACGCATGACTGAACAGTCTCGGTTCTACTCGAAAGATTCGGACCCCCAAGCATTTTCGGACGATCACCAAGAGCGCCGTCCGGTGACCGATGAGATGCGAGAGGTCGCCCGCCGCTTCGCCGAATCCGGCTATCGACGGCTGGCGTCGCGTCGGTAGCGGTTTCCAGTTCCCAATCCCAGCTCCGTGTGCTAAAAATGTTAATGAAAATCATGTTCAACACGGACCGGAGGGGCTGTCATGACACTGCGTGTCGTTCCAGAAGGCCTTGCGGCTGCTAGCGCGCGGATCGAAGCCCTCACGGCGCGGCTGTCGTCGGCGCAGGCCGGTGCGGCGCCGATGATCACGGCCGTGATCCCACCTGCCGCCGACCCGGTGTCGCTGCAGACCGCGGGCGGATTCAGCCTCCGCGGCGGCCAGCACGCGGCTGCCGCCGCCCAGGGCGCCGAGGAGCTCGGTCGCTCCGGTCTCGGGGTCGCCGAGTCGGGTGTTGGTTATGCAGCGCTCGACGCCGCCGCGGCGTCGTCGTATCACGGCGTCTGGGGCTGAGGGTGACGGCGCCCATCTATATGGCTGCGCCGCCCGAGGTGCACTCGACGTTGTTAAGCAGTGGTCCAGGGCCCAGTTCGCTACTCGAGGCTGCGGGGGCGTGGAGTTCACTGAGCGCCGAATACACCTCGGTGGCTGAGGAACTCAGCTCGGTGCTGGCCGAAGTGCAGACCGCCGCCTGGCAGGGGCCGACCGCGGAGTCGTTCGTATCGGCGTATGTGCCCTATGTGGCCTGGCTGACGAAAGCCGGCGCCGACAGCGCCGCGGCGGCCACCCAACACGAAACTGCCGCCGCCGCTTACACGGCCGCCTTGGCGGCCATGCCGACGTTGCCGGAGTTGGTGACCAACCACGTCGTGCACGGGGTGCTACAGGCCACGAATTTCTTTGGCATCAACACGATTCCGATCGCGGTCAACGAGGCTGACTACGTGCGGATGTGGGTCCAGGCCGCCACCACGATGAGCACCTATCAAGCCGTCGCCGACACCGCGGTCGCGGCGACGCCGGCCACCGACACCGCGCCCCCGATCTTGAAATCCAACGACGCGTCGCAGCCCGCCGATAGCGGCGACAATCCGCTAGGGCTGCCGCAGTGGCTCGTGGACGATCTCGAAAAACTCGGCATTGGCAACAGCCAGCTCGCGCACGACCCGACGGTGGATACGCCCTTCGACGACGCCATCGCGCAGTGGCTGCAGAACTTCGGTTACAACTGGAATCCTGCCGAGGGCACGCTGAACGGACTCGAGTACGACACCTATACCAACCCGGGCGAGGTCTCCTTTTGGGTCGCTCGCGCGCTCGAACTCACCGAGGACTTCCAGTATTTCGGACAACTGTTGCAGCAGAATCCAATCGAAGCCATTCAATGGTTTATCAGCTGGCAGCTATTCGACTTTCCCACTCACATTCTGGAAGTTGCGAATTTCCTGTCGGCGAACCCGGCGCTGTTCGTTGCCTTTGCCCCCGCGTTGAGTCCCCTCGCGGCCGGTGGCGCGGGACTGGCCGGACTCGCCGCGTTGGCCCAGCCGGTGATTCCGATGATTCCCGTCGAATCCGTTGTGGTGCCGCCGCTGTTCCCGGCGACCGCGCCGGCCCCGGCCGTCCTCGCGTCGTCGGTGGCCCCCAGCGCTCCGGCCCCGTCACCCACGTCGGCCGGTGCCGCGAGCGCGCCGGCGGCACCGGCGGCACCCGCTGCGTCGGCACCACCCGGTGCGGGACCGGGGTTTACGCCGCCGTACATCGTCGGCGGTCCGACCATCGGGTCGGGGATGAACACCCAAGCCAAGACGCAGGAGCCGACCTCGCGCGGCGCGTCGAAGGCGCCGGAGATCGCTGCTGCAGCAGCGGCCGCCGCGGCAAAGCGTCCCACGCGGCGGCGGCGGCGCGCGATGCAACACGACCACTACGACGAATACGCCGACATGAACGTCGATGTCGACCCCGATTGGGCTACCCCGACGGAGTCGTCGGATCGGGGCGCGGGCCCGCTCGGATTCTCCGGCACCGTGTCGAAGAACGGTGAACAGGCGTCCGGACTGGCTACTCTTACCGATGACGGTTTCGGAGACGGGCCGAGAATGCCGATGCTGCCCAACACCTGGTCGCAGGGAGACAGCGAGGACAACTGAATGTCTTTGTACGGCAACGGTAATCAAGTGAGGAAAGGATTTCAGGGATGAGTTTGTTGGATGCTCACATTCCGCAGTTGGTGGCGTCGCAGTCGGCGTTTGGGGCCAAGGCGGGGTTGATGCGGTCGACGATTG
>Ga0134128_10006226_pt1 | contig 14469 bp, 14 predicted proteins | sample KB31754_FD_96462 | JGI IMG/M metagenome (GOLD analysis project Ga0134128, IMG submission 96462) | Terrestrial soil microbial communities with excess Nitrogen fertilizer from Kellogg Biological Station, Michigan, USA - KB3-175-4 | ecosystem: Environmental > Terrestrial > Soil > Unclassified ... | reverse complement strand
GAAGGAGATGTTTCTGCCGGATCGCTTCATCAAGGGCGAGTGCCCGAATTGCCATTCGAAGGATCAGTACGGCGACGCGTGCGAGGTCTGCGGCAAGACCTACACGCCGATGGACTTGATCGAACCGTACTCGGTGGTGTCGGGCGCCAAGCCGGTCGAAAAGGAATCGCGGCACCTGTTCGTCAAGCTCGCCGATTTCGAGGAACTGCTGCAAGGCTGGCTGCAAGAACGCCGCGAAGCCGGCGGCCTGCAGGTGGAAGTGGTCAACAAGCTGCAGGAGTGGTTCGCCGACGGCCTGCGCAGCTGGGACGTGTCGCGCGATGCGCCTTATTTCGGTTTCGAAATCCCCGACCAGCCCGGCAAGTATTTCTACGTGTGGGTGGATGCGCCGGTTGGTTATCTCGCTGCGTTCAAGGAATTGTGCGAGCGTCGGCACGGCGCGCTGACGCCGCTGGATTTCGACCGCTTCACACGCATGGATACCGACGACACGGAGCTTGTGCACTTCATCGGCAAGGACATCATCTATTTCCACACGCTGTTCTGGCCAGCGATGCTGCATGGGGCGAAGCTGCGCATGCCCACCGCGGTGAACGTGCACGGCTTCCTGACCGTGGACGGCGCCAAAATGTCGAAGTCGCGCGGCACCTTCATCAATGCGCGCACCTGGCTCGATCATCTGGATGCGGATTACCTGCGCTACTACCTGGCCTCGATGCTCGGCCCGACATTGGCCGACATTGATCTGGATCTGAAGGCGTTCGAGGAGCGCGTCAACTCGCACCTGGTCGGCAAGTGGGTAAACATCGCCAGCCGCACTGCGGGGTTCATCGAGAAGCACTTCGATGGGAAACTCGCAGAGAAGCTCGATGACGAATACGCGAATCACTACCGCGTCGCGCGTGATCGCCTGCGTCAACTGGATTCCCGGCAACGGCACTACGAACGCAGAAATTACGCGCAAGCGATCCGCGACCTCATCATCGAGGCCGACTACATCAACGGGCTGATCGCGGAATGGAAGCCCTGGTCCATGGCGAAAGATGTGCAACGCCACGCGGAGTTGCAGCAGGTGTGCACGCTCGCCCTCAATTTCTTCCGGCTGCTGGCGATTTATCTCAAGCCGGTCATTCCGACAACCGTTTCGCGGGTGGAAGCATTCCTGGGCGAGCAATTCCAGCGTTTCGACCAAGCGGACACTCTCTTGCTCGATCACAAGATCCAGAAATTCGAAACGTTGATGACACGCGTGGATCCGAAGAAAATCGAGGCCATGATCGAGGCATCGAAGGAATCGCTGCAACCGAGTCCCACGCAGGTCTCTCCCTCACCCCAGCCCTCTTCCGCAAGCGGGCAAGCGAGCAACAGCACGGCCACCGGAACCGACCCGATGAATCAGACTGCCGATCAGACGAAAGTTGTCGCCTCAAGCCCCGCTTCCAGCGCTCCGCATCCCGCGACCATCTCGATCGAGGACTTCTCCAAACTCGACCTGCGCATCGGCAAGGTGCTGACATGCGAGCCAGTCGAAGGCTCCGACAAGCTGCTGCGTTTCGAACTGGATGCCGGCGAACTCGGCACGCGGCAGATTTTTTCCGGTATCAAGGCTGCCTACGCCGAGCCGCAGAAATTGGTTGGCCGACACGTGGTGTTCATCGCCAATCTCAGCCCCCGCAAGATGCGCTTCGGCGTATCGGAAGGAATGATCCTTTCGGCCGGCAGCGGCGGCGATCAATTGTTCCTGCTCGATGTCGACGCCGGCGCACGGCCGGGCATGCCTGTGAAGTGAGCGGCTTCACGCCGCCGTAAGGCGCGCTGGTTAGGATGGAGTGCAGATGCTCCTTCCACAGCCACGGGAGATCGCGCCATGAGCAAGCACTGGGCATTCTTCAAGGAAGGCGACACCTCGTTTGGCACCTTCTACCCACGCCATTACATCGTTGCGGGCTATCGCAATCTCGCCGATGCGGAAGCCGCTGAACACGCCTTGAGGGATGCCGGCGCACCGCCCGAAGACGTGCGCGCCGCAACCGGCGAGTTCGTGACCGGGCAACTGGAATCGCGCCACGGCGCGAACTGGCTCGAACGCATGGAGCAGCGGCTGGTGGAGTTCGCCGGCACCGAAACCGGCTACATCCGCGAGGACGCCGATCTCGCCCGCGACGGCGGCGCGTTCCTGTTCGTATACGCGCCCGATGATCAACGTGTCGCGCAGGCGCGGCGGGTGTTCGCGCAGATCGGCCCGGCATACGCCCGCCGCTATCTTGACGTGGCGATTGAACGGATCGTCGAAAACGCTCACGCGCCCTGAGCCGGGCGCTCTCGCCCGCAATGACGATCGCTACGAGCCCTCACCGCTCCTGATCGGTCGGTCGCATCAGTATCTCGTTGACATTGACGCGATCGGGTTGGCTCACGCAATACAGCACGGCATTGGCGACATCGATGCCTTGCAGTTGCCGCATCGAATCAGCCCAGGCGTTGATCGCCGTTCGGGTATCCGCGTGCGCGATGTGCTCGCGCAGCTCGGTCTCGACCACGCCGGGCTCGATTACCGTCACCCGGATGTTGTCCTTGAACGTCTCCTTGCGCAGCGATTCGGTAAACGCCACCACCGCGAACTTGCTCGCGGAGTAACCGCCGGCAGTGGCGGTCGCCATGCGACCCGCGGTCGAGGCGATATTGATGATGTGACCATCGCGGCGTGAGCGCATGCCCGGCAACGCGGCCTGGGTGGCGGCGATCAGGCCGAGCACGTTCAATTCGAACATGTGCCGCCAGCGCGAAAGGTCGGCGCCATCGATCGGTTCCAGATACATCACACCGGCATTGTTGACCAAAATGTCGAGCCGCCCGAATGTCGCCTCGGCTTCGCGCACCATGCGTTGCGCCTCATCTTCGCGCGCGAGATCGACGGTCAGCACCAGCGCCTCGCCTCCTTCGTCACAAATACGCTTTGCCAGCGATTGCAGACGCTGCTCGCGCCGCGCGGCGATCGCCACGCGGGCGCCGCGTTTGGCCAGCAGCAAGGCGCAGGCTTCCCCAATGCCCGACGAAGCGCCGGTGACCAGCGCCACTTTGCCTTTCAATAATGCATCCATGAGCTGTCTCCGGGTCCGCTCGATGTTGTACAGTCGCGCCGGTACGGGAAACGCGACCGAGGGAAACGACGATGAAAACGATTTCAGTATGCGCGAATTTCGCGGCACTTGTCGCGCTCGCGGCGCTGGCGTCCGCTGCCGTGGCGAGAGATCGCGCTGCCGAATTGGCCAAGCCGTCGGCCGTGAAATCCGCCCCGACCATGCAACAGATCCTGGAGGCGTCGAAACCTTCGGATTGGCGCCCACTCGACCCGGCCAACACGTTGTACATGGATCTGCCGGGCGGGCGCGTGGTGATCGAACTGGCGCCGAATTATGCGCCGCTGCACGCGCAAAACATCCGCACACTGGCGCACGAGCATTACTGGGATGGTTTGGCCATCCTGCGCGTACAGGACAACTTCGTCACACAGTGGGGCGATCCGGAAGCGGAAACCGATCACCCGACGCACAAGAGATCGATCGGTTCGGCGAAAGCCACGGTGCCCGCGGAGTTCGAACGCAACATCTCGGCGTCGCTGCCATTCACGCGGTTGCCCGATGGCGATGTATATGCACCGCAGGTCGGCTTCAGCGGCGGCTTTCCAGTCGCGCGCGATCCGGAAGCCGGCAAAACCTGGCTTGCGCATTGCTACGGCATGGTCGGCGCCGGTCGCGACAACGCGCCGGATTCCGGGCCAGGCACGGAACTGTATGCAGTGATCGGACAGGCGCCGCGCCAGCTCGATCGCAATATCGCGGTGGTCGGCCGCGTGGTGCAAGGCATGGAGTTGCTGGCGGCCCTGCCGCGCGGCACCGGGGCGATGGGTTTCTACGACAAGCCCCCGCAGCGCACGCCGATCCTGCGGGTGCGTTTGGCTACCGACGTTCCCGCCGCGCAGCGCATGAATCTGCAAGTGCTGCGCACCGACACGCCAACCTTCAATGCGCTGATCGAATCGCGCCGCAACCGTTCGGATGCGTGGTATCTGCACAAGGCGGGCAAAATCGACCTGTGCAATGTACCGCTGCCGGTGCGCGAACAAAAATAGTTCCGCTCGCAAGCGAGTGGATTACTTTCCTTTCGGGGAAAGTAACCGAAACCATTGCCCGCAAATGTTCGTTATGCGCGAGTGAATAATTACAACCTTTGCGCCTTGAACGTATCGCAATCGGCGATGTTGCCGGACCGGAAGCCGGCCTGGAACCAGTGCACGCGTTGCGCGGAAGTGCCGTGGGTAAAGGAGTCCGGCACCACCGTTCCCTGGGATTCCTTTTGCAGGGTGTCGTCGCCAATTTGCGAAGCGGCGTTCAACGCGCTTTCGACGTCGCCCGGTTGCAGCCATTGCAGTTGCTGTTGCGACCGATTGGCCCACACGCCGGCGAAACAGTCGGCCTGCAATTCCAGCCGCACCGATAAACCGTTCGCGCCCTGCATCGGCGCACCGCGATCGTGCGCCTGCTGCTCCGCATCCATGATCCCGAGTTGGTCCTGCACATGGTGGCCAACCTCATGCGCGATCACGTACGCGCGCGCGAAGTCGCTGTCGGAATGGAAACGCGTGGCCAGTTCCTGGAAGAAATCCAGGTCGAGATACACGCGCTGGTCACCGGGACAATAGAACGGGCCGACCGCGGCCGAAGCGCCGCCGCAAGCGGTACCGATCTGGCCGTGGAACAACACCAGCCTGGGGTCCACGTACTGCTTGCCCATGCGCTGGAAATACGCCGCCCACACGTCCTCGGTGCTGCCCAGGATGTGCTTGACGAAATTCACCTGTGGGTCGTTCGCATCGGCCGGCGCGGTCTGCTGCTGCGACGTCGTACCGCCGCCGCTCAGCAGCCCGAAAATGAAGCCACGCGAGGAGGGAAAGATGATCGCAATCAGGATCGCGATGACGGTGCCGCCGAAGCCCAGGTGGATGGGGCCGAATCCGCCGCCACCACCGCCGCCCTGCTCCACGTTGCCGCTCGAGCGGCTCTTGTTCCAGAGCATGACCAAGCTCCCTCTGCCGAAAATGTCGCCGACCTGCAGGCAGGCTCCTGCTGCAGCGGCTTGCGGTGCCCAGTTCGCCCGCGATGAATTGCCCACGCAGTTGGCTACTGTGCGATCGTCGCCCGCGTCGCGCAAGCGAAAAGTGAACGGCCGCCTGGCGGTCGATCACATCGTGCGTCGCCTCGTGTAATCTGCAAGAGACTTCGACGCACCGCAGGGAGCGAAGCATGTCCGCAGTCAAACGCAGCATCCTCTGGATCATCGGCGTGTTGATCGCACTGGTCATCATCGCGATCGTGTTCATCGCGCTGTTCGACTGGAACCGCGCCAAGCCCTGGTTGAACAACAAGGTCAGCACGGCGATCGGCCGCCCGTTCTCCATCAACGGCGATCTCTCCGTGCACTGGGCGCGCAATACCGACGAGGGCGGCGTGTCCGCGTGGATTCCGTGGCCGCGCTTCACCGCGCGCGATGTCAGCATCGCCAATCCGGCGTGGGCAAGGCGCAAACAATTCGCGAGCCTGCAAGCGGTGCGCTTCAGCCTGTCGCCGCTGGGGCTGATCGGGCACGACCTCCACATTCCCTCGCTGAAGTTGATCGGCCCGAATATCGATATCGAGCGCGATCAGCAGGGCCACAACACCTGGACATTCCAGTTCGGCAAGCCGTCGGGCTGGAATCTGGTCGTCGACGACGTGATCCTGGATCGTGGCACGCTCACGATCGACGACGCCAAGCTCAACCTGCATCTCGATGCGGTGATCACGCCGCTCGGCAAGCCGCTGCCGTTCGCGCAAGTCATCGCTTCGGCGCCGGTGGGCGGCAATGCGCCGGCGCCGCATACCGATCAATCGTATTACTTCGGCTGGACCGCGCGCGGCACCTGGCGCGGCGCGACCGCGCAGGGCAGCGGCAAACTGGGCAGCGTGCTGGCACTGCGCGATGCGTCGTTGCCGTATCCGCTGGAAGTGGATCTGAAACTGCACGACCTGCGCATTGCGTTCGCCGGAACCTTGACCGATCCCGCGCACCTCGCCGCATTGAACCTGCGTCTGAAAATGTCCGGGCAAAGCATGGCGCATCTGTATGCACTCACCGGTGTCGCGTTGCCGGCCACGCCGCCGTTCTCGACCGATGGACACCTCACCGGACAAATCCATCAATCCGGCAGCGTGTTCCATTACCAGGATTTCAATGGCAAGGTCGGGGTAAGCGATCTGCACGGCTCGATGACTTACGACACGGCGCCGGCACGGCCCAGACTCAGCGGCACGCTGACTTCGAACACGCTGAAGTTTTCGGATCTGGCCCCGCTGATTGGCGCCGACAGCAACAAGGAAAAGGCGCAGCGCGGCATTCCAGTGCGCCAGCCGGCGGACAAGGTATTGCCGATCGAGCCGTTCGACACCTCGCGCTGGCGCACCATGGATGCCGACGTGCATTTCGCCGGCAAGCACATCGTCCGCAAGGCACAATTGCCGATCGAGAACCTTTCCACGCATCTGCTGCTGAGCGACGGCGTGCTGACGCTCGATCCCTTGCGTTTCGGTGTTGCCGGCGGCGATCTCGATGGCCGCGTACGCCTGGACGGCCGCCGCGATCCGCTGCTGGGGGAATTCCGGATGTCCGCGCGCGGCATGGCGCTGAAGCAGATGTTTCCCACCGTGGCGTTGATGCAGAACAGTTCCGGCCTGGCCAACGCCGACCTCGCGCTGTCCGGGACCGGCGATTCGGTGGCCGCGCTGCTCGGCACCAGCAATGGCGAGATCAAGTTGCTGGTGGACGGCGGCACGATCAGTGACTTGCTGCTGGAGGAAGCGGGACTCAATCTCGCCAACATCGCGGCCGACAAATTGTTCGGCGACAAGCCGGTCAAGATCAATTGCGTCGCGGCCGATTTCGTCGCCAAGGATGGTCTGCTCGACACACGATTGTTCGTATTCGACACCGAGGATGCCACCATCAATATCAGTGGAACCATCAATCTCAAGACCGAGCAGCTCGATCTCGCGATGCACCCGCATTCCAAGGGCCTGCGCATCCTGTCGCTGCGTTCACCGCTGTACCTGCGAGGGACGCTGAAGAACCCCAACGCCGGCGTGCAGAAGGGTCCGCTGCTGGCGCGCGCCGCCGGCGCGGCGACGCTGGGAGTTATCGCGGCGCCATTGGCCGGCCTGGCTGCCATGATCGCGCCGAGCCGCGATCAGGGTCATCAATGCGCCGCGCTGATCGCGCAGATGCGCAAGGCACCGAAGGCGCCTGCACCGAAATAGCGGATTCCGGGGGTTAGCCGTAACGCGACCGCCAGCCGTCGTTGCGAACGCGGCGGGGCCGCGATTCGGCATTGGCTGTCCGCCAGCCCAAAGGCGGATTGCAAAGCCCCTCGATGACTTTGCTCTGCCAATCGTCGGTTGTTCGAATTCGCTCCAGAGGAATTGCCCGGTTCGCAGGCTTGTGCGCGGCCCCGGATCGATGAAAGGTTGCTACGCTGTTCGCCCTTTCCTCGTCCACCATTCATCGTCCATCTTGCCGCAACTCGCACCTTCACCCTCACGCCCCGCCTTCGACTCTTTCGCCATATGACCCCTCACGCGCGCGCGCAATGGCAGATCCACTTCTGCGTGGTGTTGTGGGGCTTTACTGCGATCCTCGGTCGCGCGATCACGTTGTCGGCAATCTCGCTGGTGTGGTGGCGCATGCTGATCGTCACCACCGCGTTGCTGTGCGCGCCGCGCGTATGGCGCGGCTTGCGCGCGTTGTCGTTGCGTCTGTTCGCGATCTATGCCGGGATCGGCGTGGTCGTGGCGCTGCATTGGTTGACGTTCTACGGCGCGATCAAACTGGCCAACGCCTCGGTCGCGGCGACCTGCATCGCGTTGGCGCCGGTGTTCCTGGCCCTGATCGAGCCGTGGATCGCGCGTCGCCGCTTTGATCTGCGAGAACTCCTGCTGGGTGCGGCGGTAGTGCCGGGCGTCGCGCTGGTGGTCGGCGGGGTGCCGGGTTCGATGCGGATCGGCATCGCGGTGGGCGCGCTGTCGGCGCTTTTCGTCGCCTGTTTCGGCGCGCTCAACAAGCGCATGGTGGAACACGCCGACCCGCTCACCGTCACCTTCGTCGAACTCGGCGCGGGTGCGATATTCCTGACCGTCATCACGCCATGGCTGCCGCACGTCGGCACCGCTTTCGTGCTGCCTGATGCGCACGATGCAATCCTGTTGCTGACGCTGGCGCTGGTCTGCACCCTGTTGCCATTCGCACTATCGCTGGTCGCGCTGCGGCACTTGAGCGCATTCAACGCGCAGCTCGCGGTGAACCTGGAGCCGGTGTACGCGATCGTGCTGGCGATCGTGCTGCTGGGCGAACAGCATCAGCTGGATGCCTGGTTCTATCTCGGCGTGGTGGTGATCCTGGGTGCCGTTTTCGCGTATCCGCTGATCAGCCGCCGGCCGGCCGCGATGCCGCAACCGGAAATGCTCGGCACCGCCGAATCCAAGGCGATCGATTGAAGCCGCATGAACCCACAGCGACCAGCCGAAGGTTTGCATATCGTCTCCGCCCTGCGCATCGAATCCGGGCAGCGCCAGGAAGCGCCTGATCGCGTGATCGAGGAGACCCCGGTGGCGATGCTCTACAACGGCATCGCCCATGCGGTGATGATGGCCACCCCTTGCGACCTCGAAGATTTTGCGCTGGGTTTTGCCCTGACCGAAGGCATCATCGAGAACGCGGCCGAATTCGAACTGGTGGATTGCCTGCGCACCGAACACGGCATTTCACTGCAGGCGCTGATCCCGCAGATACGGTTAGACGAGCTGTCACATCGCAAGCGCAACCTGGCCGGCCGCAGCGGCTGCGGATTGTGCGGCGTGGAGTCGCTGGAGCAAGCAGTGCGGCCTTTACGCAGCATTGAATCAGATACTTGCGTAGCAATTGCAATGGTGAATCGAGGCCTGCAGCAACTCGCCGAACAGCAGCCCCTGAATCGCTGCAGCGGCGGCGTGCATGCAGCGGGCTATGTGTACGCGGGTGGCATCCTGGCGCGGGAGGACGTCGGTCGCCACAACGCATTGGACAAATTGATCGGCGCGCTGGCACGGCCAGATTCCACCGAAGGGGTGAGTCGCGACGCTTCGTCTGCCTGGCGCGCGGGCAGCGGCTTGCTCGCGATCACCTCGCGCGCGTCCTATGAAATCGTGCACAAGGCGGCCAGCGCGGGCATTGCCGTGATTGCAGCAATATCCGCGCCGACCTCGCTGGCGATCAAATTGGCCGATCAGGCGGGTGTCACGCTGATCGGTTTCGCGCGCGCGCAGACGATGAATGTCTACACGCACCCGCGAAGATTGTTGTTGCAGGAACAATAAATCAGCTCTTCGATGCCTTCTTGGCGTGCTTCTCCGCGCGCTTCTCCTTCAGCGTTTTCTCCGGCTTTTTCTTGGCTTCCTTTTTCTGCTTCTCCATACCTTTGGTCATGGTGGTCTCCTGGCTTGATCGGCGCGACGCGGCCGCGCACGCAAGGTGCGACGGCAGCGACAGAAAAGCAAGTACTTGAAGATCAGGAGTCGAGCCTGGCATCCATGCTGATGCGCGCCTTCAATACCTTCGACACGGGGCAACCCTGTTCGGCCTGCTTGGCGATGCGCTGGAAAGTGGCGTCGTCCGCGCCCGGGATGCGCGCGACCACCTGCAGGTGTGAGCTCGAAATCTCGAAGCCTTCGCCGGCCTTGTCCAGCGACACGGTCGCGCGGGTCTCGATGGACTCCGGCGTGATCCCCGCATTGCCCAGCAGCAGCGACAGCGCCATCGAGAAGCACGCCGCATGCGCGGCGGCGACCAGTTCCTCGGGATTGGTACCCTTGTCGCCCTCGAAGCGCGAGCCCACCGAGTAACCTTCGTCCTTCAATGCGCCGCTGGCGGTGGAGATCGAACCGCGGCCGTCCTTGAAACCGCCTTTCCATATCGCGGAACCCTTGCTCTGCATGTCCCTCTCCTCGTCACGCGAAAAAGTTAGTATGCGCTGATGCGCGAACCCGCTGCCACCGCAGAACCCATTCTTGTGGTGATGGGGGTGTCCGGCTGCGGCAAGAGCACCATCGGCAACGCGCTGGCCGCGCGGCTGGGTTGGGTCTACGCCGAAGGCGACGATTTCCATCCGCAGGCCAACGTGGACAAGATGCGTGCGGGCAAACCGCTGGACGACGCCGATCGCCAGCCCTGGCTTGCCGCGATCGCGCAGTGGATGGATGCGCAAGCAGACTCGCAACGGCCCGGCGTGATCGGCTGCTCCGCCTTGAAGCGCAGCTATCGAGATTTCCTGCGCAAAGATCGCCCGCAGGTATGGTTCCTGTATTTGCGCGTGCCGCGCGCGATCCTGCAAAGGCGACTGGAAATGCGGCATCACGAATACATGCCGCCCTCGCTGCTGGACAGCCAACTCGCCACGCTGGAAGAACCCGCAGACGATGAGCCGCGCACTCTCACGGTGGATGCGGGCGACCGCGTGGATGCAACCATCGGCGCGCTGATGCACCATTTGCGGGCCGCACACCTGGTCACGAGGAGAACCGCATGATTTCGCTCGCCGGCAGCACGGCCGTCACTGTCATTCCAACCCTGCGCTATCGCAATGCCCTCGCCGCGATCGAATGGCTGTGCCGCGCGTTCGGCTTCGAGAGGCACGCGGTGTATGCGGAAGGCGAAACCGTGCACCACGCGCAACTTACCTTCGGCAACGGCATGGTGATGCTGGGCTCGGCGGACAATGGGAGCGCCTGGGGCAAGCGCATCGCGCAGCCGGACGAAATCGGAGGGCGCGAAACCCAGGCGTGCTATGTCGTGGTCACTGATTGCGCCGGGCACTATGCGCGGGCGCAAGCGGCCGGCGCCGAAATCGTGGATGTACTGGAGACCAAGGATTACGGCGGCAGCGGCTATTCCTGCCGTGACTTGGAGGGCCATCTGTGGTCGTTCGGCGACTACGATCCCTGGGCGGAACACGCAGCGTGAAGCCTTCCGACCCACCGATCGCGGACGAACTCGCCGTCGCGCGCGCTCGGCGCATCCGCGTCGGCATCGGCGGCTGGAACTTCGCCCCATGGCGCGACAACTTCTATCCGAAAGGCCTGCCGCAACGGCGCGAACTGGAATTCGCCAGCCGGCACGTCACCGCGATCGAGATCAACAGCACCTTCTATCGCGCGCAAAAGCCGGCGATCTATGCGAAGTGGCGCGACGAAACGCCGGAGGGGTTCGTGTTTTCCCTCAAAGCACCGCGCCTGATCGCGGAACACAAGCATCTGGCCGGCGCGGGAGCCGCGATTCGCGGATTCGCGTTCGGCGGACTTTCGGAGTTCGGCGATCGGCTCGGCCCGATCGTGTGGCAGTTTCCGCCTTCGCGCGCGTTCGAGCGCGATGACTTCGCCGCCTTTCTCGACCTGCTGCCGCGCCAGTTGGATGGCGTTCGGCTTCGGCACGCGATTGAAGTGCGACACGCAAGTTTCCTGTGCGATGAATATCTTGAACTTGCGCGCGCGCACCACGTGGCAAGCGTGTACACCGACTCCGCCGAATACCCGAGTTTCGCCGATCTCACCGGCGATTTCGTCTACGCGCGCCTGATGCGCAGCCGCGCGGCTGCGCACGACGGTTATACGCCCGCGGAACTGGACGCCTGGGCCGAACGCGCGCGCCAGTGGGCGGCGGGTGAAGAACCGCGCGATCTGGCCCACGTGAAATCGGCACGCACGGCGGCAGCACCCGAACCCCGCGACGTGTTCGTTTATTTCATCAGCGCAGCCAAGCAGCGCAACCCCGCAGCCGCGATGGCGCTGTTGCGAAGGCTATCGGCATGAAGCGGATGGTGGCCGTGATCTTCGCCGCTTCGCTGCTGGCCGGATGCGCCACGGCGCCAAGGCATGTCGCGCGCGTTCCGCAATCATGGGCCACGCGTATCGACGCTCTGCTCGCGCAACCGCGCTTCGCGCATGCGGAGTGGGGAGTCAGCGTGATGTCGCTCGACAGCGGCAGAACACTTTACGCGCACAATCCCGACAAGCTCTTCGTACCGGCCTCCAATGCCAAGCTCTACACTGCCGCGCTGGCGCTGGACACGTTCGGGCCAGGCAGGCGCTTCGACACTACGTTGTACCGAACCGATGTACCGATTGCCGACGGCACACTCAACGGCAATTTGATCCTGGCCGGTGGCGGCGATCCTTCGCTGGGGAGAGCGGATACCTCGCCGGACTGGGCGGATCGCCTGGCACAAGCACTGGCGAGCCGAGGGGTGCACCGCGTACGCGGTGATCTGGTTGCGGACGCGACATTTCTCCAAGCTCCGCCCTTCGGCAACGGGTGGGAAGCGAACGATCTGCAGGCCTGGTACGCGGCGCCCGCATCCGCGCTGAACGTGCAGGGCAATCTCGCCTATGTGCAGGTAAGCCGCGTGGCCGGACACCGCTGCGCAGTGAGCATTACGCCGGATGAGGCCGGCCTGCGCGTGGTCAACCTGATGCACGATGACAACGGCGAGCGCGACACGCTCAATCTCTATCGCCCGCCGGGTTCGGAGAGCGTGTATGCGAGCGGCGGTTTGCCCGCCTCTGCCTCGACTCGAACGTTACCGGTTTCGGTTCCAGACCCCGCGCGGTTTGCCGGCAACCTGTTGCGCGATGCACTGCTGCGACAAGGCATCGCGCTGGAAGGCCAGGTGCGGGCGCTGTACTGGCCGCAGCCGGACAATGTCGCCGCTGGCCTTGTCACCATCGACTCGGTGAATTCGCCACCGCTGAGCGACCTGGTCACCCATATGCTGAAGACTTCCGACAATCTTTATGCGCAAACGTTACTGCAAGAAGTCGGCGTGCGCGCCGCGCAAACCGGCACATGCCTCGATCGCGCCGAGCCGCCGACGACCAGTGACGAGTGGGGCCTGTGCGCGCTGCGGGCGATGCTGGCGCGCGCGGGCATTGCCGACGATTCGACCACAATGGAAGAAGGCGCCGGCTTGTCACGCAAGGATCTGGTGACGCCGGCCGCGACCACGCGATTGCTGGCCTGGATCGCGCGACAGTCGTTCGCGAGCGGCTTTCACGATGCATTGCCGATTGCCGGAGTGGACGGCACGCTCGAGCATCGCTTCGTCGGTACGCCGGCGGCCGACAATCTGCGTGCCAAGACCGGCACGCTGACCCATGCCTACGCGCTCTCGGGTTATGTCACCGATGCCGCGGGCGAGCATCTCGCGTTCGCGCTGATGCTCGATCATTACCAACGCCCGAGCGATTCGTTGGGTCGCAACATCGCGCCATCCCCCAACGCAGATCTGGACACGGTCGCTGCGATGCTGACGGAAATCAGATAGGCCGGTCTGGCGCAACCGGCATGCGGGAGGCGTAAGCTGGCCACCGGCCAACCGGTCTTATGCGATGAATCCTGCATCGGACGTCCCGTGATGAAATCCCGAATTTTCGCCCGTCCTTTTCTGCTTCTCGGCTTGCTCGCGTTGACCGCATGCAGCCTGCCCGCGTTGGGCGAACAGGCGCGCGCGGTGCCCGCGCCGAAACTGGATGCGCCGCTTGCCGCAAAATCCGGCACCCAAACCGCGGTGTTCGCCGGCGGCTGCTTCTGGGGCGTGCAATGGGTGTTCGAGCATGTGAAAGGTGTGACCAATGTGACCGCGGGCTACTCCGGTGGCGCGGCCAGCACCGCGCAGTACGAGCGCGTCAGCGAAGGCGATACCGGACACGCGGAGTCGGTGCGGGTGAGTTTCGATCCCGCCAAGGTCAGCTATGGCCAGCTTTTGCGCGTCTATTTCTCGGCAGCGACCGATCCCACGCAGTTGAACCGCCAGGGGCCGGACACCGGCACGCAGTACCGCGGCGTGATCTTTTACGCCAGCCCGCAGCAGCAAAGGATCGCGCAGGCCTATGTCGCGCAACTGGACGCGGAGAAAGTCTACCCCGCACCGATCGTCACCGAGATCGTGCCCTTCAAGGCGTTCTACCCGGCAGAGAACTATCACCAGGATTACGCACGACTGAATCCGGACGCTCCCTACATCGCGATCAACGACGCGCCAAAGGTGACGCAATTGGCAAAACTGCTGCCGGATTTGTACCGCGCGCAGCCGGTCGTTTACCGGCCTTCCTCGCCGGTGATCGGGGTTTCGGTTTTGTAGTTGCCGGCTGTGGTGATCGGCACGCCTTCAACCGGCAACGCGCGCGAACCCGCCGAACGATTTCTTGACACTTCGCCCGATTGTGGAACTCACGTCATTCAGCGCCTCGCCAGCCACGAAGTGCTGAACTAGAGCCTGTTGTCTTCCGCTGCGGATGTCCGATCGTGTCTATCCTGCGTCTTTATTTTCGCGCGCTCGGCCTGCTCGCGCCCGAG
>Ga0134128_10006225_pt1 | contig 14471 bp, 14 predicted proteins | sample KB31754_FD_96462 | JGI IMG/M metagenome (GOLD analysis project Ga0134128, IMG submission 96462) | Terrestrial soil microbial communities with excess Nitrogen fertilizer from Kellogg Biological Station, Michigan, USA - KB3-175-4 | ecosystem: Environmental > Terrestrial > Soil > Unclassified ... | reverse complement strand
TGCGAGCCGACGAAGACCGTTGGGATGGGCAAGACGGCCCTCATTGGGCACGCTGGGAAGTTCGCCCTTGGAAGACCCCCGAAGGTACTGACGGGGGAATTCTTATCCTTGGAGAGGACATTACCCGTCGCAAGCAGATGGAAGAGGCGCTGCGCGAGGGCGAGGACAAACTCCGACTTCTTCTCGATTCGACCGCCGAAGCCATTTACGGAATTGATCTCGAACACCGATGCACGTTCTGCAACTCTGCCTGCCTGCGCACTTTGGGATATGAGCGCATTGACGAAGTGCTCGGCAAGAATACGCATGATCTGATCCATCACACTCGTGCGGACGGGACATTGCTCCCGATAGAGGAGTGTCGAGTTCACCGAGTAATACGAACCGGGGAAGGAGACCACGCGGAGGACGAGGTGCTATGGAGGGCGAACGGAACAAGTTTCCCCGCTGAATATTGGTCGTATCCCCAGCGGAGAGGGCAAGAGCTTGTTGGGGCAGTGGTCGCGTTTATCGACATCACCGAGCGCAAACTGGCGGAGGCTGGGCTCGCAAACGTGAGCCGAAAGCTGATAGAGGCACAAGAGCAGGAACGTAGCCGGATCGGCAGAGAGCTTCACGACGACATCGGTCAACGTCTCGCAATGTTGGCTATCGAGTTACAACAACTCCACGATAACTCTCTCATTTTGCCCGAAGTGCGCAGCCGTATGGGCAAACTCCAGAAGCAGACCTCCGAGATAGCCACCGATATTCAATCCTTGTCACACGAGTTGCACTCGGCGAAGCTGCAATATCTTGGCTTCGCGGCGGCCATGCGAGGCTTCTGCCAAGAGTTCGGCGAGCAACAGAAAGTGGAGATTGACTTCCAAATCCACGATCTGCCAAGCCCTGTGCCGCCGGACACTTCTCTTTGCTTCTTCCGAGTATTGCAAGAAGCCCTCCATAATTCGGCAAAACACAGCGGGGTGCGGCACTACGAAGTGCGATTGTGGGGAGCGACAGATGAGATTCATCTCACGGTTAAGGATTCCGGCACGGGCTTCGACCGCGAAGCAACAAAGGAGAACCGTGGTCTTGGTCTCATCAGCATGGAGGGGCGACTGAAGCTGGTGAAGGGAGCGCTATCAATCGACTCGCAGCCCAAGCGTGGTACCACCGTCCACGCTCGCGTTCCTATCGTTTCGGGAAGCGATTCGATGCGTGCCACCGGGTAAAGACGCCTGAGAAGGGACTTTAGTCTCCCCCTCTGGTTGCGGTGCGAGCACCGGACTTGAACCCGGCGCCTCATGAGCCTGAGGTCTTCGCTACCGTAGGGCCGACTTCGCGGTACCAATCCTCGGGCTTCGTTGACAATTTCTGCCCTTAAGCTCTCTCTAGTACGAAATGGGTCGCGTGTTCCGTAGCTGTGTGCTCGGTCACTGAAAATCCAAGTGCAGGCAGGTCGAGATCGGCGAACAGCGCTTCTCCTCGACCGAGTACAACGGGGGAAAGCGCGAATTGCAGAGAATCTATCAGCCCAGCTCGTAGATACTGCCGTACAGTGGAAACACCGCCTCCGATTTTGACATCTTTGTCGCCCGCCGCTTGTTTCGCGAGTTTCAACGCTTCTTCGATTCCGCCGGTGACAAAGTAGAAGGTCGTTCCGCCTTCCATCACCAGAGGCTCATGCTCATAGTGGGTAAGAACAAAGGTCGGCGTATGATACGGCGGGTTGTCGCCCCACCAGCCCTTCCATGAGCGATCCAGCCATGGGCCGCGCACGGGACCGAACATGTTGCGACCGAGGATGAAAGCGCCAAAGTTATCCATTGCTTTGCGTGCGAATTCATCGTCGGTATCGACAACGCCACCTTCCTGTCCGAGCATCGCGCGGAATGTCTTTGTCCGAAAAAACCACTGAAAGATCTCGCTCCCCCGCTTGCCGAGTGGATCACTCAGGCTCTGCTCAATCCCGGCGCTGAAACCGTCCAACGAAACACCAAATCCTGCGACACGAACCTTTTGCATCCGTGTTCTTTCCTCCTGGATTTCTGTGCAAAATCTTTTTGCTATGGCCGGAAGCAGCACCAAAATCAGCTTTCCCCAGCTAACTGAAAAGCATGATTGCGATCATCCAGCCTCGGCCACGATCGTGATCATTCTTCTGACTTCGGCTCGCTCTCAACGCGCCGTGTTCTTTCGTCGTCGCTGCTCACTTGCCTTCATGATTTCGTTCATGTCCCCCGCTGGCCGAATCTCGAAAATGTTGCCATACGTCAGCGCCGGATGCTGCGCCATGAGCTGTACAGCATGATTCATGTCCCGCGCCTCAAGGACGAGAATGCCGCCGAGTTGTTCCTTGGTTTCCGCATAGGGACCGTCAGTAGTTGCCACTTTGCCGTTCTTCCAATACAGGGTCAAGGCGGTTTCCGGAGACTGAAGCGCTTCTCCACCAGCCCAGTGCCCGTTGGCGCGAAGATGGTCGTCGTATTCAAAGCATATGTCGAACATGGCGTTTTGCTCGCCCTGAGTCATGCCATCAAATTTGCCTTTATCGTAGTATCCCAAGCAAACGTATTTCATTCTTCTTCTCCTCCTGGTGGAAACAGCAGCGCAACTTGCGCGCTGGCTCGTTCACCTATAGTCGTCGGGCGTGGGGAAAATCGACAGACAGAGCCAAAGTTTATTTCAATTCCTGCAGCCGAGCCGCCAGGAACCGGCGGTCGGACTCCTGCCAAACCAGGGCCAGCGCCTTCTCATAAGAAGCAGAGGCCTCCGCAAGCCGACCCAGCCGGCGACACAATTCCGCCCGGGCGGAGTGTGCGAGATGATAGTTGGCGAGTTCTCCGCGCGCCAGCAAGGCATCGATGAGAGCAAGACCCTTCTCTGGATGCCCGCACATGGCGACGGCAACGGCGCGGTTGAGTTCCACGACCGGTGATGGCTGGATACGAATCAGCCGGTCGTAGAGTGCTGCGATCTGCTGCCAGTCTGTAGATGCTGCGGATGGAGCTTCGGCGTGAACCGCAGCAATGGCGGCCTGCAACGTATAGGCGCCAAAACGGTGCGATGCAAGAGCGCTCTCGGTTAGCGCAATGCCTTCGGCGATCTGGTCTTGGTTCCACAAAGAGCGATCCTGTTGGTCCAGAAGGATGAGATCTCCCTGCGGAGAGCTTCGGGCGGCACGGCGCGACTCCTGCAGCAACATGAGCCCTAGCAGGCCCGTTACTTCGGGTTCCGGAAGAAGCTCGCGGAGCAGTCTGCCCAGACGAATCGCCTCGCGGCTTAGTTCGGATCCTGTTGCTTCCGCCGAGTAACCCTCGTTGAAGACCAGATACACGACTTGAAGTACGGCTCCCAATCTTTCCGGCAATTCCTGTGGTGAGGGCACCTGGTAAGGAATAGTCTTATCGCGGATGATGGCCTTTGCGCGCACGATGCGCTGCGCGAGTGTCGCTGGCGTAACGAGAAACGCGCGAGCAATGTCTTCTGTTGTCAGGCCGCACACTTCGCGCAGCGTAAGAGCAACCTGTCCTTCCGGCGCAAGAACAGGATGGCAGCACGTGAAGATGAGACGGAGGCGGTCGTCCTCGATCTCCTCTTCCTCTGGTTTCTCGTTAATGCGCGTCTCAAGGTAGAGCGCGAGGTCCGTTTGTGCGGCGTCGAAGCGCGCCCGACGGCGTATCCCGTCTATGGCCTTGAAGCGTGCGGTTGAAATGAGCCAAGGGCGCGGGCTATCTGGTATGCCTGCCTGATGCCACGTGTCCAAAGCAGCTGCAAAGGCCTCGTGCATGGCCTCCTCAGCGAGATCGAGATCGCCGAGCAGCCGCACCAGCGTAGCCAGAATCCTGCCCGATTCAGACCGGTAAAGCGTCTCTATGGTTTTGCTCAGCTGTTCGGGTACATTTGGCGGCATCACGCCACGCTAGCAAACGGACTGACTCTGCACAACTGCGCCTGACGTCACAGTTGTGATCACGACTTGAGAGATTAGTGGTGCTAACAGTTCAAAGGGCTCATCGAGGCGGATTGCGCTAGAACAATCAGGATAGATCCTCATAAACGGGCATCGGACATGTTTTCCGTGAGACCCCCACTCCCCGATTCGCGAACGCTTCGTATCTGAAAAGCACCATTTCCCATTCAGTCTCCGGATGCTACGAACGATGCCTTTTGTCGTGCCCAGTCTATATCTTGCCACTTCAAGCCCAGGTATTCACTCGGGCGCATTCCAGTCGTGAGCGCGACCGCGAACACTGGCCCATACTTGGCGCCCTGTGCGGCTTTTAGTAACGTCCTCGCCTGATCAACGCAACAGAGCCCGCATTTTGTTTCGTGGTTGCTGCGCTACTTTGAGTCCATCGGCAGGATTCTCAAGCAACAAGCGCCACCGCACGGCCTGCTGCATCGCAGATTTCACCACGACATGCGTGTACCGGACTGTCCGAGCGGACAGGCCTCGTTCGGTCACCTGCTGATTCATGGTTTGAACGTCTAGAGGTCGCAGTGCGGCTAGAACTCGGTCACCGAGAATGGGTCGGACGTACCGCTGCAGCATCCCATGGTAATCTTGGAAGGTTTTCGGGCGCACGCTCGCTCGTACGGCTATTTCAAACCCTCGGTCAAGGTATTCGTTCAGCGTAATCTTGGCGCCTTCCAGATCCCGTCCTAGGTCACGCTCTCTCAGTTTTCTTGTTAAATACGCTTGGGCCTCCCTCATACTGCCGTGGATTGTTCGGTTGTAGTAGTTGCGTTTCTTAGTTTCGTGATCGCGGCCGAGATAAACTCGGATAAGCCATCTGGGATCGCCTCGCGCGATGATTTGGCCAACTTTGCGAGCCATAGAGATTTCCTCCTTGGCTCGCAACAGAGGCACACCGCTGGCGCACTCGTACAGCATCGAACTGCGGATATTCAGGTTGATTGAACAGAAGATGGATGAACGGCCGTCAGTCCACCGCGTCGACGGGCGGCCCGTCCGAAGCAACTAGCGTGTGCACCCTCCAAACACTGCTCTTTTCGACGGTTTCCGATTGAACTCGATAGTCCCTTTATCACTCAGGAAGATTACCTAGCCATACCGAATGGATAATCTGGAAGCGCTGCAATGACGATGGGCGAGAGGAGGTGAATCGTGGCTGCCGGCGACAGAACAGTTAAAACGGCTGGGATTGCGTTTGAGCAACTAATTACATTGAGAGAAGCGGCGGATCTCCTCGGGATCCACTGGAAAACACTGGAAATTCAGGCACGCCGCGGAGAGGTACCCGCAACCAAAATCGGCAAAAGATGGCGGTTTCGAACCAGTTTACTCGACCAGTGGCTCACGTCCCGGTTTGCGCCGGGGGACACTTCGGTGATGCACACCCATGAACCCCCTTACCTGTTAGTTGCGGCCACGTCCATGCATTTGAAGATGACGGCGCCCGACGGAAAGTCATTCGCCGACGAAGTGAGGCCGGGCGATTTTCACTTGATCGACTCGAAAGTGACGCACACTTTGACCAACGAGGGGACGGCGGAAGGGCAGATCGTCGAGATGAACTGAAGTAGAGCGACCGCCACAGTCAAAGCTAATCCGCTCTATGAGAGTGATCTTCCAAGGCAAGCAGGGTTAGGCAGCCAAGATCCATATTTTTGAATTGCAAATTCTTGGACTTTGTTTTCAAAGTTGTAAGGTCACTGTTAGTCGTCAGCTTAACCTGCCACGCGACGTGCGTGTTCGGCCAGACGAGTTTTGACAATCTAATTACAAACTTTCTCACACCAGGAGTATTCTGTGGGCAAGCCGACTTTCACCGCTAATCTCCGATGCCGATATTCAACCGATCAATTGTTCAAAGCGCGAGAGCCCTTTTGTTTTTCATTTTAATGTTGTTGGCAAACTCAGTCGCTGCCGTTAGCCCAGAGGCCGACAATAGCAACAATTCAGATGTTCTCATTGCTCATGGAGTACTCTCTCGTTATGGCAAGGCAGGCAACCTGTGGACGCTCAAGCCCGAGCCGTTTTCTCTGAAATTTCGTGGCGAGACGATAGTGGAAGTGACCTTCATGACGAAAGCGGGTCCGGCGACGCGCATTTACGGTCCTTTCGAGGAGAAATTCGTTGAGCTCGTAGGTGAGGTGAAATCCGTATTCCACGGCAACGCCGCCCTCAACCAGGTCCGGTCCATCGGAGTAGTGGAGTCAGCATCTCTATCGGCGCGTCTTAATGCAGCTGCGGCCATATCGGCAACGGGGGTGTCTGCTTCGAATCCGATAAATCGCACTCCGTACAAGCATGCCTATTATCTATTCCTCGCGGACCCGCCAACCGGCTGTCAAGCATGCTATGTTCCACTCCTTATCACGCAGAGCTCTCTAGAAGAGATAGCCAGCGGCGGAGACACTCAACTTTGCGTTTTCATGTTTACCTATGAACGGGATTCCATCTGGGAGATCAAGGGTGCGGTGCCGGTTGATGTTACCTCAATCGAGTTACACCCGCGAATCATCCATGTCAACGGAAGGTCTTACCGATACCAGGAGATATCTCCCAGCGATGTTCTCAAACTCCTGCAGGAGCCTATGGGGACGATCCCGATATCCAGACCTGGCATCATGAACAAGGCGGTAGCTGGTGCGAGCATGGATGAGCTGATCGGGGATTTCCGCAGTCTTCTCGACGGGGGTGTAATAGATCATCGGAATTAAAGATGCTGCCAGCGCCAGGTGGAGTCCAATGATTTGTTGACAAACTGTCTGGGTTGTCCCGCTATTATTTATGCGTGGAGCTGGGGTCCAGATAGATACTCGCTTTAAGCTCCCTCAAAAGTACATTCGTTTCGTCCGTCAATGGAGAAATATGCGTTTGCTGAGCCTTAGAGATGTGGAAGCACGGCCGAGCGACCGCGTGTTCTGTTATTCGCGTACACGGGCGTTGCTGCTTGGAGTTGCGTGGGTTGCCGCAATTCTTGCGCTCGCCGTTCGCGCATTCGAAACTCATTGGAACGTGGGGTACTACCTGACCGCAGTGTTGTTCCTTTTTTTGCTGCTGACGCGCAGGTACATCACGGCGCGATTCCGCACTTCAAATTGGCTGGTGCGGATCAAGGACGAGGGTGTGTTTGTCCAGTTCCGTTCCTACCTGAATTATCATCTCCCGCCCGAGGACCTCACAGTTGTCTTCCTCTCATTCGGCGAGATCCGCTCGGCGCGCGTCGTGCATGAGCGCACGAAAGCATATTCGCCGCAGGGAGGGAGATCGACCCAGACATTTCGGTACGTGGAACTTGAACTGGCTGGCGATATCGTTCCACTCGCGAAAGCTCTTGAGACCGAGGCAGCAGAAAAAGCTCCCACCGAGAAGCGCTGGTATGGGAGTACTTCGACCTTGTATGAAGATCATCCAGTGTGCATGAAGTCGGCGCCGTTTTTGCGGATTCGCTGGCAGGCAGTTCCCTCTGCGCAAAACTTTCTTGACCTGCTGCGGCCTTATACCACGATTGATAACCCAATTTCGCTCACCCAGGATTTTGTGCATCTGCAATCCCTAACCCGCGATGAACAACGGCAGCTCCTGCGTGAACTCGCAGCACGAGGCGCAACCGTTACGGCGATTTACACGGCGCGCAGACTTTACGGCTGCAGTTTGGCGGAGGCAAAAGCGATGGTGGAGGGAAATTCCCAGCCATAGGCCCATGTGGCGAATGGAATATTACGCCATTGAAGCCTCATAATCAGCCTGTATTGCAGTCTGAGGAATGGCCGACGTCCTTCGCTCCAGCCCGCCGCACTATCGAGAGCTTGCTCGAGTTCTCAAGACATTTCTTCCTTGATTGAGCATCTTGAGAATCGGGAGATTCAAGAGCAAATCGCTGCTATTCATCGGCTGCACGCCGCGGAGCTTGAAAATGTTCCCATTACTGAGCCACAGAAACTGCAACTCATTGCCAAGCTGGCGCCAATCATGAGGAGCTATCTCAACCAGCCAGGGCTCCTGGAATGATCAGAGCCTCAGAAGTTATAGTTACGACAGCACTGAAGACCCCAGCCTGTTTATTTTCAGCGACGAGCAGGGCAAAGTCGACGCATTCAAACTGAAACAAGCAATTGCGCTCCTCGGCCTGTATTTCGCAATTACACCACGCGCAGATTGTACGGCTGCAGCGTGGGGGAAGCAAAAGCGATGGTGAGGGGACATTCCTAGCCATTAGCGCAACAACACGTCGGCGATAATGAGTCCGCCCAGGACCATTACACCCGTGCCCGTGATGATCGCAATCGGCTTCGACCAGCTGGGGGCTCTTGGATCGTCAGAAAGATGATCCCGACACATCCCGCACCCAGGGCAAACCATTTCATGGAGAAGCCGCCACAGCAGCCCAAGCAGATCCATAAATGACCCGTCGTCATTTTGACGGCTGGAGATTCGGACTTCGCACGGGCGTGCCTGACCTGCGAAATGTACATCAGGTTATTTGTGCTCGGGCTGTCGCAATCGTTTCTCTCTGGAGCTGGGCTTGTGCACACCTTTCCGCTTATTCTTGCATTCTTTGGCGGTTCCTGGCCGGCAGCTTGGATTGCTTGCAAGCTCTTACCCAGCCAGCGGCGCCGGATGTCCCGCGATTGGCATCCGGCATCTATGCCGGGTATCTCGTGCGCTGGATGTTGTTGGGGCTAGGTTCCGTTCTGCGACCAAATTGGCCCGACAGCGATCCTAGGACTCGCTTCATAGCGCGCCATGGATGCTGCTCTAGTCATTATTCCATTCTCCATCTTCTTTATTGTGGGGCCGTTTTATTGTGGGGCCGTTCGTGTTTTCACGCTGGAGAAGCAGGCCGTCATCTTGGGTTGCGTTTATGACCCTAGTTTTGGAGGAAGCCTCGAAAGGGAGTATTCCCGTCTACACGCCAGCTCCAAGCATTAACTTAGTTGTTACAGAACTGAGACGTGATGTGATTCGCTGACATGCCGTTGAAGCTCCGACGCATGTGGTTTGCTCTACTTTTTGCAACTTTACGGGATTACCTCCCGCAAGGACTTCCAACGCTGCCCGATCATAAGTTGTCTTGCCGAGTTTATTGTTCTGTGTCAGGGTGCCAGGAATTCTGATACGGACAACGCCGTCCTTCTCACCAAGCACTTTGGCCTTTGCTGAGGCCGCAAAGGTTGAAGTGAATGTGGGCGCGCCTTTTTCGTCAAGGAAACCCTGCATGAGATTCATGAAGTCTTTCCATCCGCTCTCGGTGAAATCATTTCGACTTTGGGCAAAACCTGCGGCATCACCTTGACGAAAATTGACAGCCCGAATAGCGGCGCTTTCAGCGAACGCAACAATACTCGCCTGTTCGCGATTGGGGCGCTGTCCGGAAGACGCCTCAACTGCTATCACTACCAGCTTGTCTTCCTCATACTGGCAGGCCAGTTGTCCGCCGACCACCCTATAGCCCCTCTGCAGCAGTTCGTGGTTCGCCATCTGCATCTTTCCGCTGCCGGATGGGGCACCGAGGACGGTTGTAACCTTTGCCGCGGAATCGCCCAAGCTGATGCCGGCCAGGGCGATTAAATGCTGACTAGCAATTCTCGCGCCTTGGCAGCCGGGGGCGACATCCGTGAACGTCGTAAGCACTATGCTGCGAATACGACTCTCATGCTCGAAGGAAGATACCGAGAGATAGGCCCGATCCTTCTCTACGTAATAACACAAACTGCGAAAGTCCTGGACATTGGTCTCTGCGCCGTTGCCATAAAGCGAACGGGCTTTATCGAGCGTGTCGACACCCGCCGTGAGTGCTGCGACTGTTGGTTCTAATCGCGCACGTTGTTGCGCGGCTGAAATCAGAGGACTCAGGACCAGTAGAAGTGCACCAACGCATCTGATCATGGGGAGCGACAGCATTAGCCCGATTTTGTTTTTACACGCCCACATTGGCGTTGAATTCTACCGGCAAAAAATGTGCGATTGTCACAGGATTGTCACCGCGAAATAGAGCGAACCAAAGTCGCCATCACCTGTGACTGTGCCGACGATCTTTTTGTGGTAAAGGCGCTTGCGGTCAGGGCTGGTTAGTGACCAGTGAAACTGGCAGGCTTCGGGACTTCGATTGCGGTCGAGTCTCTCCATACAACCATGTTGCATACGTCTTCTCCTGTACCGTAGTTGCGGTGCGGAAAGAATCTTCAGGCATAGTGACGGAGGACGAAGTCAGCCAAGTGAATCACTTTCGGGGCAGTGTTCTCTCCTCCTCGCCGCTGTCCTACATTTTTGGAATAGACTTGCGACTTTTCTGACCGCTTTTCCCAGACCACGGTTTCAAACGGCACTAGGACCAAGATCAAATGCGTCATGTCGGCTCTGTTCTCACATGCCGTGCGATGGGAGTTTACTTCTTCGAATCCGATCTCCTCGGGAATACCGGTGGGCACGGGCGGGAAGCGCCGTCCCAGTACGGGCGTTCGCGTGAGCGCAAAGCGGCAGAAAGCGCCGATTGTTTTGCCCCCGGAGCAAGTGAAACTCGGGCTTACGCAGCTTGAGTTCCGGGATCAAATATTGGTTCTTCTGGAGGGCGCATTAGGGACACGCCGTGGTGAGCTTGCAGCTTTGCGGTGGCACGATTGCGATTTCGAAAATGACACTTTTCAGATTCAGCATTCCTACTACTGGCGGCGCGGCGGCATTCTGAAGACGACAAAAACGGAAGCCTCCGCAAAACCGCTACCGATGCATCCGTTACTCAAGCAAGCTCTGCTGGAGTGGAAGACGCAGAGTCATCGCACGCAGCCCTCGGATTTCGTGTTCCCGTCTCGTTTGTACGGTGATCGGAAAGCTCTCGATCTTGCGGCGGTCTTAAAAGGAAAGATTCGTCCTGCATTCGAGAAGATAGGAATCACGGTGTTGGCTGGCATACGTTCCGGCATACAGTTGGAACATTGCTGGCGGAGTTGGGCGAGCATCAGTTGACGATCCGCATTGACTGAGGACCTCCCGCGCAACTCTGTCACCTCCGATTGTCTGTCGATCCGGTGCCGAGGCTAGGGAATTGCCATGACGGGGAGCTGTTGAAGGAGCTCTTCTTGCTTTGCCGATCATTGTTCATGATTTTCAGATTCACATGTCTGCAATGCGGCGGAGATCGTCTAAGCGCTCGAAAGCTGGTTGCGCCTCTCCCCGTTCGATACCGTGCACGAGATCGGTGATTGCCGCATTCATCCGCACCGGCACGTTGAATTCGCCGCCGAGCCGTGCGACGTAACCGTTTATGAAGTCGATCTCCGTCTTCCTTCCACGCTCAAAATCTTGAAGCATGGAGGGTTTAACGTCCCCGTAGAAGGCGATGATCCCGTCGACCCACGACTCATAACGTCCATCGGCTGCGCCGTTGCCGTCCCAGCCGGGCGGAATCGGCTCCACCGCTAGCCGCTCCGGCCGGGCGCCAATGGCAAGCGCCACGGACAGTGTTTCCGTATACGTGTTGCGGAACATCCGCCTGCCTGCTTCTGTCTCCATATACTGGCGCATGGTCTGCGCGGAGAGCGCACCCAGGGTTGTGACGGAGCAGTTGATCAGCAGCTTCGACCAAATCGCGCCGGTCAGATTCGGAGATACTCGCACTTCGATAGCTCGGCCCAGTTCCTTGGCAACGCGGTCGGCGCGCTCGCTTACTCCGCCGGCCAGTTCGCCGATCAGCAGATGCCCTCCATTTTTTTGCTCGTAAATACCCAGTTCCACCATCGTTGCCCCGAGATTGGAGAATCCGCCTAGAACCTTATCCTCGCCCAGGCGATCCGCTACCATACGCGCGACGCCGCCGTTCTGTATCGGCAACAGAACCCCACCGGGCGCGAGCAAAGGTCCCAAGCGCGGCGCAATGTCCAGCGCGTCCTGCGCTTTGGTCGCGAGCAGGATCAGGTCGAATTCGTCCCCCTTTCCATAGTCGGCAATAGGGGCAACATCGACCGAAACCGTGCGCGCGTCTCCTCCAATCCCGGAGACGCGCAGTCCCGATTTTCGCAGCACTCCCGCGGATTCGGAACTGCGAGTTGCCAGCCGAACGGGCACTCCTGCATTGATTGCACGGGCCGCTATGGTTCCGCCCAGCGCACCGATACCCACAATCAACACCTTCATTCCGAGTCTCCCTGCGCACTCTTAATGGTGAATCCGAGCAATGAATCTCACACGCGCGCAGCGCGCGATGTTGTCATGGCGTCCTATGCGAGCATCGCGCAGTCCACGATTGCCTTGAGGGTTTTCCGCGAGGTGCCGTCTCTTGAGCTCTTTTTGCTTCGCCGATCACCGTTTCCCCCGTTCGTCCTTTGTGTCATTGATCGAATTCGCCGTCGGCACCTCACACCTCGCAAACACTTTCTGAACCGAAGGTCTCAACAACCATTTCGATCTCAACGCAGCAACCAAACGGAATTTGCGCCACCCAAACGAGCTCCGCGCATGCGTTCCGCGCTCGCCAAAGACTTCGCGCAAAATTCGGAAGCGCCATTCGCGACCACGTGGGGCTCCGTAAAATGCGGTGTACTGTTTACCAGCACCACGAGCTTCACAATGCGTGTAATTTTGTTCAGATCTCCGACAGCGGCTTGCAACGTGGCAATCAGCTCTATGGCGATGTCACGTGCAGCTTGTTTGCCCTCCTCTATGGTAATGTTCGCCCCCAGCTTGCCGGTCCATGGCTTGCCTTCCTTTTTCTCGATCCACCCAGATACATAAATGACGTTGCCGGTGCGCACAAACGGAACGAAAGCAGCAACGTAGCCATCCACCAAGGGGGGTGGAACACCGGCAAAGTAATCTGCAGATTCTTCAATCGTTCATACACCGACGTCATTTAATTCGCTCCCGGGGATCGTTCCCTAAGTTGCGCGACATCTTGAGTCTTGTTGGTGCGATTCGAGATCACCTCAGGGGGTCATCCTTCACCCGTGAACAAAATTCACGCGTCAACGTCATGCGGCCACCACGTTGATCAGGCGGTCGATGTCCCGCTCTGAATTGAACAAATGGGGTGAGACACGGATCTTACCCCCTCGCATCGCCACGACAACATGTTCCTTCTGCAACTTCTGATAAACCTCCGAGGTCTTTTCAGAAGTCCGCGCAGTGAAGCAGCCGTAAGGCCCGCGCGCTTCGGAGTTCAGCGGACTCGCTGGAACGCAGCCTTTCGGGAGGCGTTGGAACAACAGATCAATTAATTTTCGGTTGTGCTCGAGTACCAATTCGGGCCCGGCTCGCAGCACAAAATCTACCGAGGCATCCATAGCCGTCAGGTTGAAATTGAAATAAGTGGCCGCTTCCGCCGCATCCCAGCGCTTGGCACTGCGGGATGGTGCGGGATCGACAAAATTCAACTTAAAAAAATCATCTTCAACGCCTTGGGCCGTCCAATAAAACGGACCTGGACACACGGTGTCCAAGTGTTCGCTCTTCGCCCAAAAGAATCCCGTGCCATAAGGACTAAGGAGCCATTTGTATCCAGCGCACACTAAAAAATCGGCGCCAAGCTCGTTGACATCCATCGGCACCGCACCACAAGACTGGCTTACATCGAGCACAAGTAGCGCGCCCTGAGCGTGGCATGCCGCAGCCACGCGGGCCGCATTCAACAGCGAGCCGTCGTCAAAGCGCACATGACTCACGGAAACGACGCGCGTTCTAGACGTCAGCGCGTGGATTAGATCATCTGCCGTGATGAAACGGTCTCGCGGCGCTACGATTTTTAATTTCACGCCCTGGCGCTCTTCCATGGGTCTCCAGGTGGCATATTGCAGTGGAAATTCTCGCGTGGCAGTAATAACCTCATCGCCCGGCTTCCACCTCAGGAAATGGGCCACGGCCGCAACGCCGGTGCTTGCCCCGGTCGTGAGCGCGATTTCTTCCGGTTTCGCCCCAATCATTTTCGAGAGGGATGCTCTAATTCGGCTTGGAGCTTCGAAGAAAACGGCGTCGTCCATGTGATGCGGAGACTTGTTGGCTTCGATTGAGGTTTGCACCGCATGCAGGGCCACACGGGGGATGACCGCATGGGCTGCAGTGTTCAAGTAGGTTGCGTCTGCAATCTCGAACCACTCCTTCTGCCAGTCGGCTGCAGTTTGAATTGTGGCCACAAGGTCTCCTTCTCGGTATCAGCTTTGCGAGCCGGCAAATCTAGCTATCGAGCGGTTGACGAATCACAGCGTTTCCTCCTCCGAAGCGCCGGCACACTCGAGGCCCGATCTGCGCAATGCCTCCGCAGAATCGGTATTGCGAGCCGCAAGCCGCACGGGCAGTCCTGTGCGGATGGCACGCCGCAATTGTTCCGCCCAACGCGCCAATGCCCACTATCAGTATTAGCATTTTGGAGCCTCCAATATCCCCGCGATGAGGCCTCCATGCGCCGCCTCAGGCCTTGACAATGAGATCGATCTCGACGCAGGCCCCAAGTGGTAGCGCGGCAGCCGCGATCGTCGTGCGGGCGGGAAAGGGCTGACTGAAATATTTTGCGTAGATGCCATTCATC
>Ga0134128_10006224_pt1 | contig 14473 bp, 12 predicted proteins | sample KB31754_FD_96462 | JGI IMG/M metagenome (GOLD analysis project Ga0134128, IMG submission 96462) | Terrestrial soil microbial communities with excess Nitrogen fertilizer from Kellogg Biological Station, Michigan, USA - KB3-175-4 | ecosystem: Environmental > Terrestrial > Soil > Unclassified ... | reverse complement strand
GACCCGGGCTTCCGGGCCCGCTTCCGTGCCGAGGCCAAGCACACGGCACTGCTAAACCATGTGGGCATCGCCAACGTCTTTGACTACGGCGAGGAGGACGGTTCCGCCTACCTCGTCATGGAACTTGTTCCCGGCGAGCCCTTGTCCGCGCTGATTGAACGAGAACACGTGCTCTCCGCCGACTGGACACTGTCAATGATCGCCCAGACGGCCCGGGCACTGGCCGTGGCGCACGCCCAGGGCCTGGTGCACCGTGACGTCAAGCCCGGCAACCTGCTGATCACCCCGGAAAACCGCGTAAAGATCACGGACTTCGGCATTGCGCGCCTTGCCGACCAGGTGCCGCTGACGCAGACGGGCCAGGTCATGGGCACCGCCCAGTACCTGGCGCCGGAACAGGCCACGGGGCAGGTGGCTACGGGGTCCAGTGATATATATTCCCTGGGCGTTATAGGTTATGAATGCATCACCGGCCACCGCCCCTTCTCGGGCGAATCCCAAATTGCCATTGCCCTGGCCCAGGTCAATGACGCCCCGCCGCCACTGCCGGACACGCTTCCAACGCCGGTGCGCGCCCTGCTGATGTCCATGCTGGCCAAGGACCCGGGCAACCGCCCCGCCAATGCCCTGAAGCTGGCGGAAGCTGCAGAGGCCATCCGCGCAGGGGACATCAAGGCAGCCCACGCCGCGGTCCCCGGCATGCTGCTCTTCGAGTCCACCACCGGACCCATCACGGCCCCCGTGGACATCGATGGCACAGCAGCGACCACTGTCGTTGCGAATGTTGCCGAGCCAACCACGACGGCGCTGCCCACCGTGGTTGCCGACGTCGCGCCTGCTGCGGCACAGCCTACCCGGGCCGAGATGCTCGGTGCCGAACGCCCCTGGAACGAGCAGGACCCCCTGCTGACGGGCTTTGACTCGGAGGAAGCTCCGCCGGAGCCGGCCAAACGCGGCCGCAGCCCGTGGACCTGGCCCGCCGTGGCCTTGATTGCACTGCTCCTTTTTGCCGTCATTGCGCTGCTGCTGCAAAGTTGGGGGGTGTTTGGTTCCAACCCGGCCCCCGGACCCACGGCATCCACGTCGGCGCCGGCATCGGCCACAGCCACGGAAACCACCCCGTCAGCCACACCGAGCGAATCCGCCACGCCCAGCGAGACCCCGTCAGCCACACCCACGGAGGTGACGGTGTTCGCGGACCAGTACCTTGGACAGCCGTACGATGCGGTGCGCAGCGCCCTGGAAAAAATGGGCCTGAAGGTGACGCGCGCCCCGGACGCGTTCAGCCAGAAGGTTGCCGCCGGGGACGTCACCGACCTGACCCCCACCGGTCCGCTGGCGCCTGGCAGCGTGGTGACGGTGACCGTCTCGAAGGGCCAGGACCTGATCACGGTGCCGTCCTCGGCAGGCGTCAGCGCCAATGCCTATGACAAGGCCCTGACCGACGCCGGACTCCAGCCCGCGCGGGTTGACGAGGCCTCCGGCTCGGTCACCCCGGGCGACGTGATCCGGACGAACCCGGTGGCGGGCACACAAGTGGCCAGGGGCTCGATCGTGACCTACTACGTATCCACCGGACCCGCCCCGGCCGCTACCGCAACGCCCACCCCGTAAACCGTCCGGCCACACCCCGCTGCATCACCCACCATCCACCGAACAGAAAGGACCAAGGCACCATGAGTGTTCCCCGCGTCCTGAATGGACGGTATGAAATGGGCGTGCTGCTGGGCCGCGGCGGCATGGCGGACGTCTACATGGCCAAAGACACCCTGCTGGGCCGGACCGTGGCCATCAAGCTGCTCCGCGGCGACGTGGCCCGGGACGCCCAGCTCCAGGCCCGGTTCCGCAGGGAAGCCCAGGCGGTGGCGGGCCTGAACCACCCGTCAATCGTTGCCGTGTATGACACCGGCGAGCATGTCAGCGACGACCCTTTACGCGACGGCGCGACGCTTCCCTACATCGTCATGGAATTTGTGGACGGCAAGACGCTGCGTGAGTTGGTCCGCGAGGACGCCATCAGCATCAACCAGGCCATTGATTTCACCCAGGGGGTGCTGGCCGCCCTCGAGTACAGCCACCGCGCCGGCATAGTCCACCGGGACATCAAGCCGGCCAACGTGATGGTCACGGCGGATGAACAGGGCACACTGCACGACGTCAAGGTCATGGACTTTGGCATCGCCCGGACCATTTCCGATTCGGCCGCGACCATGACCCAGACGCAAACTGTCATGGGCACGGCGCAGTATCTGTCCCCGGAGCAGGCGCGCGGGGAAACGGTGGATGCCCGCAGCGACCTTTATTCAGCCGCCTGCCTGTTCTACGAAATGCTGGCCGGCCGGCCGCCGTTCACGGGCGATTCGCCCGTTTCCGTGGCGTACCAGCACGTTCGCGAGGTGCCTCCGGCACCGAGTTCCTTCAATCCCGAGATTTCCCCGGCCCTGGACAGCGTGCTGCTGCGGGCCCTGCAAAAGGACCGGCAGCACCGCTTTCAGGATGCGGCATCCTTTCGCCGCGCGCTGAGGGCCGCCCGCACCGGAGTCCTGTTGGCTCCCGCCGCTGCAACGTCCGCCAACACCGACCCCTTGGCCACGGTGGCGGCGGTGCCCGCGCCGGCCGCCGTCGAGCCCGTGTTGGCGCCGGACCCGGCCCCGGAAATGGACGACGGCGGCCCGGCCACCCGTGCCATGGCAAAGGTCCTGGCCGGAGGTCCGTTGACCACCTACGACGGCGGAGTCCCCGAGGAACCCCTGGGCCCGGACCGTGCCACCAAGCGCCGGCGCCGGGCCTGGACCACCATCTTGTTTGTCTTTCTGGCGATCATTCTGGCTGGGGGCGCCTTGGTGGGGTGGAACCTGCTCAACGCCAAGCCCCCTGCGCCCGTCCAGGTAAGCGTGCCCCAGGTGGCTGGTTTCAGCGAGGAGGATGCCATGGCCAAGCTCAGCGCCCTGGGCCTGGAACCGCGCCACGCGGAGGAATATTCCAGCACGGTCCAGGCCCAGCTGGTGATCCGCACGGACCCTCCCGCAAATGCCCTGGTCAATGAACACTCCACGGTTGACGTGGTGGTGTCGAAAGGGCCGTCGGAGGTCACGATGCCCAAGGATGTTGCAGGCAAGACCGAGGCGGAGGTCAGGAGTGAACTGCTGGCGCTTGGCCTTGGATTCAAGCCAAACCAGTTTGTCGACAGCGGCCAGATCCAGTCCACGTTGGTGGTGGGAACGGATCCGGATCCGGGCAAGACCGTGCCCGTGGGGACCGAGGTCACCCTGAAAATTTCCAGCGGCAATGTTGCCATGCCGTCCCTCTTTGACCTGACCAAGGATCCTGCCAAGGTCCGGGAGGTTGTCACCGCCGCGCTGGCGAAGGTGTCGCCGTTCCTTCAGGTGCGGTTCGAGGAGGCCGAGAACGCCGCCGTGACACCGGGCATGGTGACCAGGCAGTCCGAGGCTGCCGGCACCGAAGTCCCGCAACGGACCACGGTGGTTGTCACGTTGGCCAAGGCCCCGCCAAGCCCGCCGGCCACACCGTCGCCCACCCCCACACCGAAGCCCACGGCCACGGACCAGCCGACGGCACCGGAGCCACCGCCCAACGGTTAGTTGTTGATGAGCGGGCTCAGTGTGGCGGCCTTCGCGGCAGCGCCCTTCAGGCCCACGGATTCCAACCAGTTGCCCACCATTTGGTAGCCGCCCTCGGTCAGCACCGATTCAGGGTGGAATTGCACCCCGCACAGGGGCGCGCTCTTGTGGGCCAGTCCCATGACCACGCCGTCGGCCGTTTCAGCCGTCACTTCCAGTACCTCCGGAATACTGGCCGGCACGGCAGCGAGTGAATGGTAGCGGGTTGCCGTGACAGGGCTGGGCAGCCCGGCAAACACCCCGTCGCCGTGGTGGTGGACCAGGCTTGTCTTGCCGTGCATGAGCTGTTCGGCGTGCGTGACCACGCCACCGTAGGCCTCGGCAAGGGCCTGGTGGCCCAGGCACACGCCCAGCATGGGCTTGAGGCTGTCGCCGCACCACTTGATCAACTCAATGCACACTCCGGCCTCCGCGGGCGTGCCGGGGCCGGGGGAGACCAAAACCCCGTCACGCGCGGCCGCGAGCTCAATCGCCTCGGCCAGCGTGACGTCGTCGTTCCTGATGACAGTTGTTTCGGCACCCAGCTGCTGCAGGTAGCCAACCAGCGTGTAAACAAAGCTGTCGTAGTTGTCGATCACCAATATGCGTGTGGTCATGGGGTTTAGTTCCCACCAATCGTTGAATCATTTATGGGGTTGAACTGGCTGAACCAGGGGAAGACAAACTGCATCAGCACCAGTACGGAGGCGGCAATAAACAGTGCGGCAGTGAGGATGCGGAACCAAAGGGGGCCCGGAAGGTGGCGGAAGATCCATCCGTACATGGCTTAGCCTTTCGACTTGTTGGCGGCGACCTGGGCGGCGATGGCTGCTGGCGGGCCGGCGCTGGCGGGCTGCCACGATTCCATGACGGCGTAGGCAATGATGCGTTCCTGCGTGCCAAACCGGGGGTTGCAACTGGTCAGGGTCATAAAACGCTGCGTGGGCTTGGCGTTCTTTTGCGTGGGAACGGGCAACAAAACATCGCCCTGCGTCGGCAGCACAATCTGGTCATTGCGGAAAACGTACGTGTAGTAGCCGTCCCTGGTTTGGACGTAGATCTTGTCGCCGGGCACCAGCGTGTCAATCGCGTCCAGGACGGCGCCGTGGGTTTGGCGATGGCCCGCCACAGCAAAGTTCCCGACACCCCCGGGCATGGTGGAGGATTCGTAGCGGCCCAGCCCCAGGGTGTCCAGCTGTGCGCGGGCCACGCCGTCCACCAGCGGCCGGCTGTAGTCCTTTCCGAACCGGGGGATGTACGCGACTCCGAAGACCTCACCCGGCGAGTTGATGGCCGGCATCACCACGGGCGGCCCATAATTCTTGGCCGGAGTGCCCGCGGGCTGTGGCGCGGCTGGTGTCACCGGTCCCTGAAAGTTCCTGGCGAACTGCGACACTGCGTTTTGCTGCGTGTTGCCGGCGTCTATGTTGGTCCACCACAATTCCCACACCACAAAGAGCAGCACCACCACGCCCGCGGTGATGAGCAGTTCACCTGCAAACTGAATGAGTGTCCGGACAAAACCTTGTCTGGCCCGGGCGGCCCGCATCCGCTTGCGGTTGCGGGCCTGCCGGGACCGGGCTGCCTTGTTCCCAGCGAGCAGTTCATCCACGCCCAGGGGGGCATCAACGTGCCCTGGCGATCGAACCACGCTGGGATCCTCCTGAATGCATCGGCTAGGGCGTGCAGACTGCGGGTGCACTATTTACAGCTAGAATTACGTCAACAATACCGGCAGTTCAGTACCAGCTACATTTTACCGTTTGACAGCGCGTAATGGACCGCCTGCCCTGCACCGGCTGCGCCGCTGCCCCCGTTCGAGAAGCCAAGGAGCTCCAAGTGCCCGAGTCAAAACCGCGTCGCCGTCCCGCCAAGGGCCCGTCAGAGACGCCGTCTTCCAAGGCACAAAAGCCCAATGCAGTCTGGTTCCTGCCCCTGATGGTCACCTTGATGCTGGTGGGGCTGTTCTGGATCATCGTGTACTACATCTCGAACGGCGCCTACCCCCTTCCGGGGGTCAACAACTGGAACATCGGCATCGGCTTCGCCATTGCCCTGGCGGGGTTCATGATGACCACCCGGTGGCGCAGCTAGGAATCAGTCGCCGGCCTCCCCGGCTTCCCCGTAGTCCCCGGTGATGTATTCACCCTTGGGATCCTTGTCCGCATGCCCCGGCACATCCCCAGCCGTCCCATAGTCCGCCTCCACGAAACGGCCCTCGGCAGCCTCCGGGTCTGCTCCTTCAGTGCCTCCGCGGCCGTAATCGCCCTCCGTGTACTGGCCTTGCGATTCGGTGGCGTGGTGGCCGGGTTCCGTACCTGCCTTCCCGTATGCCCCCTGGACGTACCGTCCGCGGTCGGTTCCACGGTCCCGGGCTTGATCTTCGGCCATTGTTCGCTCCGCCTTTCGCAGCTCGTTTTCAGCGGCCCCAGCGGCTGCTTCCCTGCCCTGCGTATCTTTCAGTCTAGGCTCGCGCCCACACTTTAGACAGGGGGCGACGGGCCCCTCCCCGGAGGTCCTGCCGTCCAAGTTGTCATGGAAACACAAAAGCCCTCACCGGGGGAGGGTGAGGGCTTTTGCTCCTAACTCAGTGGCAGTCAGCTGGGGGACTATGCTGCCACTCGTTCCCTAGGGCAAATTCGGCTCTAGAGAATACTTTCCCTGCGGAGGGAACACACGGAGCATGCGACTGGGACTGGGGCTGAAGGACCGGCTGGTCCAAGGGGGCCGTCACCCTCTCCAAGGTGTCTGCAAAGACAACATTCCGAACGGGGCTTTTGGAGAGGATGGCCATGTCGGGGATCGCAGCCCCGACCATGGCCATGGGCATGCTTCCGCAATCAGGATTGCCGCCCAAATGGCTCGACGCCGGTCGCGGCGACCACATTGAAACCTTCATGAAGCACCCCCAGTAATAGTTCCGGTGCACACTTTCGTGTTCCCTAAGGCTAGGAAGCGCCGGGACACAATTCCCGAGTGGCGACCACTCTAATTTCCCGGGCCCTCCACTCAGTCAGGGACCCAGCTACGTGTTTCAGGTCAGCGCTGCAGGTGAATGGCCGCAGTGTTGGCGGCGTCATTGTTCATCAGCTCGGCCAACTGTTCCCTGGACTGGAGGTCAAGCTTGATGAAGGTGCGGTACAGGTGGCCCTCAATGGTGCGCAACGAAACGTTGAGCCTGGCGGCGATGGCATTGTTGGATTCACCGCGCGCCACCAGCACGGCAACCTCGTGCTCGCGGCGGGTCATCTGCGGCCGGTCCACGCTGTTGAACACCAGGGCGGCCAGTCCTGGCATCTGCTCGCGCATCAGCACCAGCTTGCTGGCAGTCTTGCGGCTCTTGTGCACCTTGCCCCGGTCATGGAACTTCTTCTGGGCCTGGGCTGCCAGCTCGACTGCAGTAAGTTCATAGCCGTATTCCATGGCCATGGCACTGGCCTTGTCCAGCATGACCGGGTCCTGCGTGCGCAAGGCCTCGGCCCAGCTCTCGAAGAAGGGGGCACCCCTGGACTCCAGCTTTTTCGCCACCTCACCGAGCCGCGGTACCACGCCGGACTCGCCGACACGGACCAGCAGAGACAATACGGTCAATTCCGTCCCGGCATAGCCTGATTCCTGACACTCGTGCAGGATGCCGTACAGGTCCTTGACGCCGCGTTCGCGCTCACCCGCCAGGCTCCGGGCTGCCGCGGCGTAGGCCAGTCCCTCGAGGGCGTAGAACTTGCTGCCTCGATAATCGAGGGCATCAAGCCGGTCCAGGGGCAGCTGTGCCCCTTCAATATCCCCATGCATGACCCGGCAGTAGGCCATGAGCCCCAGAGCGGTGTGGAGCACCAGCCAGGGATCGTAGTCGGACAGTGTTCCAACAGCGGGGATCAGCAGGGACAGGGCCTCGTCAATGTGCCCGCGGCGGCAGTGCATCATGGCCTCGCCCAAGTCGCGCAGGCCGCCGGAGGACAGCATCAGGTCGGGGTTGGTAAATATCTGCGGTTCGAGCATTTTCGCCGCGGTGCCCCAGTCGCCGTCGTAGATGAAGGCTGAAACGCTCCGGGCATACGCCAAAATGGAGATATCGGGCCGGGGAAAGCCTTCAGGGCTTTCCAGTTCCCCAATGACCGCGAATGCCATTTCTGCTGCCGAACCGATGCGCCCGATGGTGGAGTAGACCTCGCACAGCAGGGACTTCAGCTGCGTCTGGTCCACCCTGTTGGCCGTCATGGGGTGGTTCAGCAGGGCCAGGGTCCGTTCCAGTGCCGCTGTGCTGTTGCCAAGGGTCAAGTCGCGCATGGCCTGAAGAGTCAAAACATCAATGTCGGCCCGGGTGGACGGGTTAGCCAGGCTAACCGCGCCAAATTTATCCTCATAGCTGCGCAGCGCCGAAGCGAAGTGCACCTCATAGTTGTGGTCCGGGAGAAACGCGAAGTGGGCAGCCCGCAACGCGGCAGCGCCGTCGTCGGGCGTCACAGCCATTTCCAGGCTCTTGAGGGCAAGTGTGCAAGCCTGCGCGGCCCAGCTATGGTTCAGGTGGGCAATGGAACGCTGCGCCAGCAACGCACCGGCGTGGGCCGGCCCCACGTGGAGGCTGCTGATCTGAAGGGCTTCCGGCAGGCGCATCATTTCATTGGCCCGCGTGGCCGCCGCCAAAATCTGTTCATCGCTGACCGCGGCTCCGCAGTCAACTGCCCACCGGGTGAAGTTGATGAGCATGTCCGAACTGGTGCCGCCGTCGGGCACGAAAACCTTGGACACTTCGGCAAGAAGACGGCGGCTGCGGCCCACGGGAATCATCCGCCGGATGGGCCCCGCCGTGGCAGGCCGGGACAGGCACATGGTCATGGTGGAACCTGGGACTATGGCCACCAGGTCCCGCTGTTGGATGTCATCCACTGACTCGGAGTCGGTCACGTCGAGCAAAATGTCCAGGGGCAGCGGGCCGGCCAGGGCCAGGATCTCAATGATGCGCCGCGACTCGGGTCCAAGATACTCCAGGTCCATCTGCAGGTAGTCCCGGGATTCGGATCCCAGTTTGTCCCCGGGGTGGTCCAGCGTCCACACGCCTTCGACCTTTCGCAGGGACCCTTCCTCCAGGGCCCCCGACACCAGACCCTTCAGGACCAGCGGATTTCCGGCGGACCTGCTCGAGAGGTAGTGGGCGGCCGACGCGGCCACCTGGCCGTCCAGAACATCTTCAAGAAACTGCCTGACATCGCTGCTCTTGAGCGGCGCCATTTCAAATCGGGCCAGATACCCGTCGCGCCACAGCTCCCGCAGGTAGGTGCGGTGGCTTCCCGGCTGGTCCACCACGATCAGCTTGGCGTCGGTTGACATGATCACCTGCATGATGACGGCGGCACTTTGCTCATCGAGGTATTCGCCGTTGTCCACCATGAGAAACACGTTTTCAGACTTTTCAAATCCGCTGCGGACTTGATCCAACAGCCCGTTGAGGACTTCGTAGTAGTCGGTGCTGCGCGCCAGGTTCATGCCAACCCTCGCGTTGACCGCCCCGAAGGGAACTGACGAAAGGGCCTTGCTTGGGGAAAGCCTTATGGTGGTTGCGCCGGAGCCGAGGGCTGCTACGACCTGGCCCAGCATCCACGTCTTGCCGGCACCGTGCTGTCCCACAACAAGGACGCCGCGCGACGAGGCATCCATCAATTGCGCAACAATGTCTCCAACGTTAGCCCGGCGAGCCACAGTACCCCATTCCCCATATGCCGCCGCAGCAGAACGAACCGCCAACAGCGAGACCAAGTGCTGCCTGGACGCGAAATGGCGCCATGGCAGGATGACCACTTGGCCTTAGTCTATGGAATGACCCGGCGTTCGTCGACGATTCGCAGCCATTTGTCCACCAAACGTGAAAAGGCTGTCAACGATGCCGCACTCGGCCCGGGATGGTAGGGGCTATCCCCAGGCGGCAGTTGCCGGGTCGATCCGGTGGGACAGTGCATTGGCGTGGATGACCTGCCTCATCCAGTGGCCCAGCCCTGGCTCAATCCCGTCATAAAAATTGGCGAACCTCTGCTCGGTGTCAAAGCCGCGCGCGAGCGGCTGCCTGCCACGACGGATCCCACCCCGCACCGAATGCGCGTGCTTGATCCCCGGCCGACAGCAGCACGCCCGTCTCGTCTGCTTTCACTAGCCGGTCAACAGAATTGGCGTTGGGCAGGGAAGGAATCTCCAGCAGGGGAACTTCGAGGTCGCGCAGCAATTGCACCCGCCGTTTCCGCACCACTGGGATCCACCGTGGGCATGACACCATCCTCCCAACCGGGGCTTGTGGCAAGTGCGCGCGAAGCCACTAGTCGGGTGTGCAACAAGTCATCAACGTTCTTTCCCTGACTGTGCGGCCAAGCATTCCTCCGTGGCAAATATCCCGAAGGAAAGCGGACTGCGATTCCGATGGGCGGCCCTCGGGTCGTTGTGGAACATGCCTAGGATGGAGCCAAATGGCCCGGCGAGCTACCCCATCGACGGAATGGAAAGCTGAGCAGACAACACCATCCGGCGCGTCCGCGACGCCTCATTCACTTTGGAAGGAACGGCCCCATGAACAGCTTGTTTGGGGATGACCTCATGGAGCGGCCCCGCCGCGAGCTGGCCCCCGGGGCAGTCCACGTTCCGAACTGGCTGAATATGGACCAGCAGAAATGGCTGGTGGCCCGATTCAAGGAATGGGCCAGCGGGCCGGTGCCGATCCGTTCGGCAAAAGTTGGCGGTCATGAAATGTCCGTCAAGACTGTCTGCCTGGGCTGGCACTGGCGCCCGTACCAATACACGCGCAATGCCGTCGACGTGAATGGCAACCGCGTTCTTGACTTCCCTGACTGGATGGTCCGGCTGGGCAGGAAGGCCCTCGTCGAGGCCAGCGGAGATCCACATGCCGGCGACGACTACACCCCTGACACGGCACTGGTGAACTACTACGACGTGACGGCACTCATGGGAATGCACCAGGACAAGGACGAACTCTCCAAGGCCCCGGTGGTGTCCTTGTCAATTGGGGACACTTGCCAGTTTCGCTTCGGAAACACCGAGAACAGGACCAAACCCTACGACGACATCGACCTTGCCTCCGGAGACCTGTTCGTCTTCGGGGGAGCCTCACGCTTCGCCTACCATGGTGTCCCCCGCATCTACCCAGGGACTGTCCCTGATGGCTGCGGTCTGGCAACCGGGCGCATCAACATCACCATGCGCGTAACGGGAATGAGCGAGCAATGAGCGACGCCGGAACCACGCACCTTCGATGGAATCCCCACAACGTGGCCCGGATCGATCGCACTATCCAAGTCACATAAGAAAAACAGGGATTCGCCTTCGTAAGTCCGGCAACGCGAAATTGAAAACACCGACAGCCAGCGTGAGAACCTACAAGGACGCCGGCAATTATTGTTGTTCACACCTTGTCCCCATGGTTATCCACAGGATGTGGATCGTGATGGCATCGATCCGAAACTTATCCACGGACGTTGACAACTTATTCGAACTATCCACAGGCCGTATTCGAAAACCACTCAGCACCCGGTTGTTCACAAAGTTATCCACAGAAGTGGATAACTTATGCCAGATTTCCCCTTAATTGCTGGACAGTGCCGCCAGAAAGTAATCCACAGCTGTGGAATTACATGTGTGTAACTTATACCCAGTGTGAACAACCATGTGGACAAGTAGCTGTTCGACGGGTTTTCAGCTTCTAGAACTACAAGTCTGTAAGTTATGCCCATGTGTGGACAAGCCTGTGGACAATTAGGCAGCCATGGGACCATGGAGGCATGGAACTCACAGAACCGCTCGACTCCCAACGCGTATCCCCACAGGCACCCACGCAAGCGGACATCGATGAGTTTCGCCGGCTGGGCGCCGAGCAGGCCGCAGGAGTCGCCATTGTCAGTACCGTGCTGCGCGGCCGTGACTACGCCGCCACGGTGACCGCCTACCTCTCAGTGTCCTATGACCCTCCGACACTTTTGGTGAGCCTCTACGAAGGGTCCAGGATTGCCCAGGCAGTAGTCGAGTCGGGACAGTGGGCCCTGACGCTGCTCCCTACGGAGCAAAAGCGGGCTGCGAACTGGCTGGCGAGCCCGGGCACGCCAATAGAGGGCCTGCTCAACCAGATCGAGTTCAAGCGGGGGCCGGCCACCGGCTGCGCCGTCATTGCCGGCTCACTGGCGTACTTTGAGGTCGCCACCACGGCTGTCCATGAGGCGGCCACGCACCTGCTGGTGGTGGGGGAAGTGGTGGGCATGGGCAGCGAGGCCGGGCCGTCTCCGGAGGCCTCACCGCTGCTCCACTACGCCGGCGACTACCGCCGGCTCAAGCCCTAACCCACCACGTAAGGGGGAAAGGTGGAGACCTTGTAAAGGGCAAGCCCCACCATGACAAGCACGACGGCGGCCATGCCGCCCCACTGGACCACATTGCGCCGGGCGTTGGCCGGGGCATAGGCAATGGCCACAGTGCACAGCGCGCCGGCGATCAGCCCGCCCAGGTGCGCCTGCCAGGCAATGTTGGGGATGAAGAACCCCAGTGCGGCATTTATGAGCAGCAGCACCACAATTTGGCGCAGGTCCCCGCCGCGCTTCTTCTGGACCACGAAGAGCGCGCCAAAGAGGCCAAATATGGCGCCAGAGGCCCCAACCACGGGAGTCAGCGGGTCCGCGAACATCAACAAAACAGCAACCGATCCGGCCAGCGCGCTGATGAGATAGACAGCCAGGAAGCGCAGCCGGCCGAAGGCAGGTTCCAGGGCGCTGCCCAAAATCCACAGGGCATACATATTAAACGCGATGTGCATGATGTTCGTTGAATGCAGGAACGCAGACGTCAACATGCGCCATGGCTGGGTTTCCGTGGTGAACGGCGCGTAGGCAAAGTTCTGGAAGATGAAGTCCTTGGGGATGGCCCAGTCCAGGACAAACATGGCCACGCAGATGGCCATCATGGTGATGGTGACCACGGGACGGCCGGTGGTCACCCCGCCGCCAAAAATGGTCCGACGCGCCCGCACGGCCTTGGCGGACTCCCGGACGCAGTCCACGCATTGGATGCCGACGGCCGCACTTCGCTGGCAGTCCGGGCACGTTGGCCGGCCACACCGCTGGCAGCTCACATAGGAGACGCGGTCTGGGTGCCGTGGGCAGACAGGTGCCCCCACAGGGGTTCCCGGTGCCGGATATGCAGAGCTCATGGTGGTGGTTCCTAGGGAAGAGGCTTAAAAGTGTGTGGCCGCCGGGGCCCGGGCAGGGCCAGCCGAAAATGGCTTGGCCTGCGCGGACCCCGGCAGCCGGGTGGGTCCAAAGGGAGGTGAAGCCCTGGCTAGAGTTGCTCGACGGTGACCGAGTTGATGACAACGTCCTCGCGCGGCTTGTCGCCGGGACCGGTGGAAACGCCCTCAATGGCGTCAACGACTGCCTTGGAGGAATCGTCGGCAACTTCACCAAAAATGGTGTGCTTGCCCTGGAGCCAGCTGGTGTTGACCGTGGTGATGAAGAACTGTGAACCGTTGGTGCCGCGGCCGCCCTGGATGCCGGCGTTGGCCATGGCGAACTTGTACGGGTCGTTGAAGTTCAGGTCGGGGTTGATCTCGTCGTCGAACTGGAAGCCCGGTCCGCCAATGCCTCGGCCCAGCGGATCGCCGCCCTGGATCATGAAGTCCTTGATGATGCGGTGGAAAATGGTCCCGTTGTACAGCGGCGCGTTCGTCTTCTCGCCGGTGCCCGGGTGGGTCCATTCGATTTCACCGGTGGCCAGGCCAACAAAGTTGGCGACCGTCTTGGGCGCGTGGTTGCCAAACAGGTTCACCACGATGTCGCCCAGGCTGGTGTTGATAGTTGCTTTTGCGGTTGGGATAGCAGTCATGGCGATATTCTGCCATGTCAAACTGGCAAAATTCCTGCCCGCGGGGGACTTTCCGCGCCGGGCGAACTCGAGGAGCATGGCAGGTGCGCCATGCGCGACGTAGGCTAAATGGTGAAGACCCTGACATCTGGAGGAAAAACGTGAAGACAGTAGAACGCTTGACCCACGACTTGGAAGAGTCCCTCACCACCGGCGTGGAATGGGCCACGCCCCGTGTCGAGGCTGCCCGCGACTGGGCTGCGCCGAAGATTCAAAAGGGCATCGACAATGCCTCCCCCAAAGTCCAGGAAGGCATTCGCAAGGCTGCACAGTTCACCGCCGACGGCGTAGCTTCCGTTACGCCGAAAATCCAGGACGGCCTGGGCCGGCTTGGGCCGAGGATTTCCGATGCCTTTGACGATGCCGCTCCACGGGTCCAGGAGGCCCTGAACAGGGCAACTCCCGCGCTCACCTCCGCCAAGGACAAGATGGTTGGGGACTACATCCCGCTGTTCTCGGAAAAGTTGGGCGATGCCGCCCAGGCCGTTGGATCCGCTTTGGAAAAGACAAGTGCCTCGGAGCCGGCAAACGTGGTGGTCGCCAAGGTGGCGGGCGGCAAGCGGGCCCTGGCCAAGGCCGAAAAGGCTGCCGCTGCGGCAGCTAGGCAGGCCGCGGCTGAGCTCAAGCGGAGCCAGAAGAAGGGCGGCAAGGGTTGGATCGTGCTGGGTGTCATCGCGGCGGCCACGGCCGCGGGCGTTGCCGCATGGAAGGCATCCAAGCCAGTGCCGGACCCGTGGAAGACTCCCGTCCCCGTCACCACCCCGGCCCCCGCGGCAACCGTTCCGGCGGCAGTTCCCCAGGAACCGCAGGCAACACCGGCCCCCGTGCCCGCGACTGCCGTCAGCACCGAAGGACTGGACACTGTGGACGCTGCCGAATCCGCCGCTGATGCCGACGAGCAAGACGCAGCCACGATCCCGGAGCCGGCAGCCAAGGACACCACGCCTAAG
>Ga0134128_10006222_pt1 | contig 14473 bp, 14 predicted proteins | sample KB31754_FD_96462 | JGI IMG/M metagenome (GOLD analysis project Ga0134128, IMG submission 96462) | Terrestrial soil microbial communities with excess Nitrogen fertilizer from Kellogg Biological Station, Michigan, USA - KB3-175-4 | ecosystem: Environmental > Terrestrial > Soil > Unclassified ... | reverse complement strand
GGCCGCGATCGCGCCGCTTGCAGGCGAGCTTGCCGTCGTGCACGGATTGCCCGACACCCGGCTCGTCGCCGCCAACTGATCCTGTCGTGACGCGTGGTCGCCTGCCGGCGACGGGCGCTCATTTGCAGCCGCCCAAGCGATGGCCCGCGAACTTTTCGTCGGCGTGATGTCCGGAACGAGCCTCGACGGCGTCGACGCCGTCGTCGCCGATTTTGCGGTTTCCGGCAAGGCGTGCGAAACGCTCGGTGCGGCGCATGTCGCGTTCCCGTCGCTGCTGCGCGACGAGTTGCTCGCGCTGCAACAGCCGGGCAACAACGAGCTCGCGCGTGCAGGCGCCGCCGCGAACATGCTCGCCGAGCTGTACGCCGATGCGATCGCGCGCGCGCTCGCCGCGGCGAAACTGTCCGCTGACGACATCGCCGCCGCCGGCGTGCACGGACAGACGCTGCGACACCGGCCCGACCGCGGCTTCACCGTGCAGCTCAACAATCCCGCGCGCGTCGCCGAGAAGAGCGGCATGCGCGTCGTCGCCGATTTCCGCAGCCGCGACGTCGCGGCGGGCGGCCAGGGCGCTCCGCTCGTGCCGGCATTTCACGCGGCGCTCTTCGCACGCCGCGATCGTCACCGCGTGATCGTCAACATCGGCGGCATCGCCAACATCACCGATTTGCCGCGCGACGGCAGCGTGCACGGCTTCGACACCGGCCCGGGCAACGTGCTGTCCGACCTGTGGTGCGCGCGCAATCGCGGCACGACGTTCGACGCGCAGGGCGCGTGGGCCGCGGAGGGCAAGCCGAACCCGCGCCTTCTCGACGTCCTGCTCGCCGATCCGTTCTTCAGCGCGCCGCCACCCAAGAGCACGCATCGCGACAAGTTCAACCTGCAGTGGCTCGAGGAGCGCCTTGCCGCCGCGCACATCGACGACGAAGCCGAGAACATCCAGGCGACGCTCGTCGCCCTGACCGCGCGCACGATCGCCGACGCGATTCGTGCGTATGCGGCGAGCGCCGAGCAGGTCCTCGCCTGCGGCGGCGGCGCGAACAACCTGACGCTGATGAAATACCTCGCAAGCGAGCTCGCGCCGCGCGACCTCGGCACGACGGCCGACGAGGGCGTGCCGGTGGAGCAGGTGGAGGCGCTCGCGTTCGCGTGGCTTGCGCGCGAGGCGCTCGCCGGGCGCCCGGCGAACCTTCCCGCAGTGACGGGCGCCAAAGGCAGGCGCGTGCTCGGCGCGATCTATCCGAAGTGATCGCGCCGCGTCGGGCGCGCGAGCAGGCAGACAAAACGAAAGCGGGCCGTTGCCGGCCCGCTTCGTGGGAGAGTCGAACGATCGATCAGGCGGAGAAACTCGAGCCGCAGCCGCAGGTCGACGTCGCGTTCGGATTCTTGATCACGAACTGCGCGCCCTCGAGCCCTTCCTGGTAGTCGATCTCGGCGCCGACCAGGTATTGGTAGCTCATCGGGTCGATCAGAAGCGTCACCCCGCCCTTGTTCATCGCCGTGTCGTCCTCGTTGACGACTTCGTCGAACGTGAATCCGTACTGGAACCCCGAGCAGCCGCCGCCGGAGACGAACACGCGGAGCTTCAGGTCGGGATTGCCTTCCTCGTCGATCAGCGCCTTCACCTTGGCGGCCGCCGCGTCGGTGAACACCAGCGGGCTCGGCATCTCGTTCATCGCATTCATCGTCGTACTCCGTCAGATCCTCTATCGGACATTATCCGGGGCGCCGCGTGCGCCGTCAAAAAGCGTGCAGACGCGATGTCTCTTATATGGTGGCCCGCAGCGGAGGTGTCAATGCCCGCTCAGGGGACGACCGGCGGTGCCGTGAGACCGGTCGTCTCGGGCAGGCCGAACATGACGTTCATGTTCTGGATCGCCTGCCCTGCGGCGCCCTTGACCAGGTTGTCGAGCACGGCGATGACGAGCGCCAGGTCAGAATCGGGCGGCCGGTGCACGGCGATCCGCACCATGTTCGAGGCGCGGACGCTGCGCGTATCGGGGAGCGATCCGGGCGGCATCACGTCGACGAACGGCTCGTGCGCGTAACGCTTCTCGTAGACCGCCTGCAGGTCGGTGTCGGGGCTGCGCAGCGGCGCGTAGAGCGTGGCCAGGATGCCACGGATCATCGGCGTCAGATGCGGCGTGAACGTGACGCGGACCGGCTCGCGCGTCGCGCGATTCAATCCCTGCAGGATCTCGGCATAGTGACGGTGACCGGCGACGCCGTACGCGGCGAAATTGTCCGACGCCTCGGCGAACGACAGCGAGAGCTCCGCCTTGCGGCCGGCGCCGGACACGCCCGATTTGCAGTCGGCGATCAGGTAGCGCGTGTCGACGAGGCCGGCTTCGACCAGCGGCAGGAAGCCCAGTTGCACGCTCGTCGGATAACAACCGGGATTCGCGACGATGCGCGCGGTGCGGATCGCCTCGCGATTGATCTCCGGAATGCCGTAGACGGCCTCGGCGAGGAGCTCGGGGCAGGCGTGCGGCATCTTGTACCAGCGCTCGAACGTCGCCGGATCGCTCAGGCGGAAGTCGGCCGCGAGATCGACGATGCGGACGCCGGCGGCGAGCAGTTCTCGCGCCTGCGACATCGCGACGCCGTGCGGCGTCGCGAAGAACACGACGTCGCGGTCGGCGAGCTTCGCGTCCTGCGGCTCGCAGAACTGGAGGTCGTAATGGCCGCGCAGGCTCGGAAACATTTGCGCGACGCGCATGCCGGCTTCCTTGCGCGACGTGATCGCGCGCACGTCCGCGTCCGGGTGCGCGGCGAGCAGACGCAACAGCTCGACGCCGGTGTACCCGGTTCCTCCGACGATGGCGATCCTGATCATGGCCGGATCAGTCTAGCAGTGCCCGAGAATGCGACGGGCCGCGAATGCAGCCCGTGCGTGTTCATCGTTTCGAGAACTGCTTGCGGCGCCGCGCCTTGTGGAGACCCACCTTCTTGCGCTCGACCTCGCGCGCGTCGCGCGTCACGAGGCCCGCCTTCGACAGCGCCGGCTTGAGCTCGGCGTCGTAGTCGATCAGCGCACGCGTGATGCCGTGACGCACCGCGCCCGCCTGCCCCGATTCGCCGCCACCGATGACGTTGACCATGATGTCGAACGTGCTCTGATGATTCGTCAGCACCAGCGGCTGGCGCACGACCATGCGTCCCGTCTCGCGCGTGAAGAATTCGTCGACGGGCTTGTCGTTGACGACGATCTTGCCGTCGCCGCGCTTCATGAAGACGCGCGCGACGGACGTTTTCCGCCGCCCGGTGCCGTAGTGATAGTTTCCGATCATAGAGGTTGGAAGTCCGCCGTGCGGCGGCGGACACTTTGCCTGTTAAAGGTCCAGTGTCTTGGGTTGCTGCGCCGAATGCGGATGCGCGGGGCCGGCGTAGCACTTGAGCTTCTTGATCATCGCGTAGCCAAGCGGGCCCTTCGGCAGCATGCCCTTCACCGCCTTCTCGAGCGCGCGGCCGGGGAAGCGTGCCTGCATCTTCCCGAACGTCGTCGTGGTGATGCCGCCCGGATAGCCGCTATGGCGGTGGTAGAGCTTCGTATCGACCTTGGTGCCCGTGACGCGGATCTTCTCGACGTTGGTGACGACGACGAAGTCGCCGGTGTCGATGTGCGGCGTATAGATCGCCTTGTGCTTGCCGCGAAGCCGCACCGCGATCTCGGTGGCAAGGCGCCCGAGTACCTTGTCCGTCGCATCGACGACGAACCAGGCGCGCGTGACGTCGCGCGGACGGGCCGAATAGGTCTTCATGTTGGAATTTCCCGACGGTTCGCGCCCTCGACTCGGGCACGACTGCAGTTGAGCAGAGTCGACGATTGTACTATGCGCGGGCGACGACGGTCAATGTCGCATTTCCACCCGTTGTCAGCCGCGCCCGCCGCCGTCGCATCGCGCTGTTCGCAGCCGATTGGTGCGCCGCGCAAAGGGCCTAAAAAAAGGCGCGGTCTGTTCGACCGCGCCGAGGATTCCACCATAGGAGGAGAATGGAGGAATTCGTCGCGGATGCCGAAGGAGGAGACGGCGACCCGCGACAGGCGTAAGCATTCCATATTGCGCTGCACAATGCAAGCGGCATATCGGTCGAGGGGACGAAGGGCAGCGTTTGAGCGATCGGCGGCAGGCGCCGGCGCAACAACCAGCGCGGAGGAGCAGGTCATGAAGGCGCGTGTCAAGTGGGTCGAACAGGTCTCGTTCGTCGCCGAGAGCGGCAGCGGCCACGCGGTCGTCGTCGACGGCGCTCCGGAGGCCGGCGGGCGCAACGTCGGGATGCGGCCGATGGAACTCGTCCTGGCGGGCGCGGCGGCCTGCACGGCGTTCGACGTCGTCTGGATCCTGAAGCGCGCACGCCAGCCGGTTGCCGATTGCGTCGTCGAGGCCGAGGCGGAGCGCGCCGCCGAGGAGCCGAAGGTCTTCACGCGCATCCACCTGCGCTACGAGGTCGCGGGCCGCGGTCTCGACCGGAAGCAGGTCGAGCGCGCCGTGAAGCTCTCGAAGGAGAAGTACTGCTCGGCGACGATCATGCTCGGCGCGACGGCCGAGATCGATTACGAGGTGCGGGTGGTGGAGGGGGAGAGGGTGGATGGAGGAGGCGCCATGCTGCTCCCCAGCCCCTAGTCCCCAGCCTCTAGTCCCTGTCCCTCAGCAACCGTATCAGGCTCGACGTATCCCACCGTCCGCCGCCGCGCGCCTGCACGCGCGCGTAGAGCTGATCGACGAGCGCGGTGACGGGCAGCGCGGCGCCGTTGCCGCGCGCCGCGGCGAGGCAGATCCCGAGGTCCTTGCGCATCCAGTCGACGGCGAAGCCGAAGTCGAACTTGTCCTCGACCATCGTCTTGCCGCGGTTGTCCATCTGCCACGACTGCGCGGCGCCCTTGCCGATCACGTCGAGCACGAGATTCGGATCGAGGCCCGCGCGCTGCGCGAAGTTGATCCCCTCCGACAGCGCCTGCACGAGTCCGGCGATGCAGATCTGGTTCACCATTTTCGTGAGCTGACCGGCGCCCGTTTCCCCCATCAGCGTCACCGCCCGACCATAGAGCGCGAGCACCGGCTCCACCTTCGCGAACACGTCGCGCGTGCCGCCGACCATGATCGTGAGCTTGCCGTTCTCGGCACCCGCCTGGCCGCCGGACACCGGCGCGTCGAGAAAGTGGACCTTCCGCGCCTTTGCCGCGGACGCGATCTCGCGCGCCACTTCCGCGGAAGCCGTCGTGTGATCGACGAGGATCGCATCGGGCTTCATGCCGGACAGCGCATCCTTGGCGACGGCGCGCACGTCGTTGTCGTTGCCGACGCACATCAGCACGATGTCGCAGTCGCGCGCCGCATCGGCAGGCGACGGCGCCGAGCGGCCGCCGTGCTGCTGCGCCCATTGCGCGGCCTTCGTCGACGTGCGGTTGTAGACGGTGACGTCGTGGCCCGCCTTGGCGAGATGGCCCGCCATCGGATAGCCCATGACGCCGAGGCCGAGGAATGCGAGTTTTGGTTTCATTGCGAGCTCCGGATGTCGTCGCGCGCGGCCGCAATCGCCGCGCGCACGCGTGAAGGTGCCGTGCCGCCGACGTGATCGCGACTCGCGACCGAGCCTTCGAGCGTCAGCACGTCGAATACGTCCGCTTCGATCAACGGTGAAAAGCGATGCAGCGCGTCGAGCGGCAACGCCGCGAGATCGCAGCCGCGCGACTCCGCCTCGCGCACCGCGCGCGCGACCATCTCGTGCGCGTCGCGAAACGCCACGCCCTTGCGCACCAGGTAATCCGCCAGGTCCGTCGCCGTCGCATGACCTTCGCGCGCGGCTTCGCGCATGCGCTCGGCGTTCGGCGTCAATCCGGTCGCCACGAGCTCCGTCATGATCGCGAGCACGTCGGCGAGCGTGTCGACGGTGTCGAACAGCGGCTCCTTGTCCTCCTGGTTGTCCTTGTTGTACGCGAGTGGCTGCGCCTTCATCAGCACGAGCAGCGCGGTCAGATGACCGATCACACGTGCCGATTTGCCGCGCACGAGCTCGGGGACATCGGGATTCTTCTTCTGCGGCATGATCGAGCTGCCCGTGCAGAAACGATCGGCGAGCGTCACGAAGCCGAAGCGTTGCGACGACCACAGCACGAGTTCCTCGGCGAAGCGCGACAGATGCACGATGACGAGCGACGCGGCGGCGGCGAACTCGACCGCGAAATCGCGATCGGCGACGGCATCGAGCGAATTGCCGGCGACCGAGTCGAAGCCGAGCGCACGCGCGACGCGTTCGCGGTCGATCGGATAGCTCGTTCCGGCAAGCGCCGCGCTTCCGAGCGGCAACCGGTTCACGCGCTTCCTGCAATCGGCGAAGCGCTCGATGTCGCGCGCGAGCATCGCGTCGTACGCCATCAAATGATGGGCGAACGTGATCGGCTGCGCGACCTGCAGGTGGGTGAATCCCGGCATGATCGTGTCGACGTGTCGCGATGCGAGGTCGACGAGTGCGCCGCGCAGCGCCCGCAGTTGTGCCGCGAGCGCGTCGATCGCATCGCGAAGCCACAGCCGGATGTCGGTTGCGATCTGGTCGTTGCGTGAACGTGCCGTGTGCAGACGCTTGCCCGCGTCGCCGACGAGCGACGTGAGCCGCCGCTCGATGTTGAGATGCACGTCCTCGAACTCGCGCCGCCATTCGAACGCGCCCGATTCGATTTCGCGCTCGATCTCGGCGAGGCCGCGCTCGATCGCGCGCAGGTCGTCGTCGCCGATGATCCGTTGCGCGGCGAGCATTTCGGCGTGCGCCAGCGAGCCGGCGATGTCGGCCCGCGCAAGCCGGCGATCGAAGTCGACCGACGCATTGAACCGCTGCATCCGCGCGGACATCGGCTCGCTGAAGCGGCCCGACCAGGTGCCGCTTGGCGGCATCCCGGTGGCGGCGTTGGGCAGCGGCCGGTTGTCGGGATCGGACGACGTATCGGATGCGGTCATCGGACTCGTGCGGCGGTTGCGTGGCCGCGGGGGCTTGTCGACAATGGAAAGCGGACCTACCCGCGGCACGCATGACAGCGCGGGAACGGCGCATCAGGCAAGGGTTATGCTACGTCCGCAGTGCCCGAATGCCGGCATCCGGCATGATGCTTGCATATCGGGTTCGTTATGCAAGGGATTATAAGACAAGCTCCGGCAGTTCCCGCGTTGCCCGACCTTCGCAACCTCGGCACGATCCTGCGCATCCTGGTGGGCGTGAACGGCGCGACGCTTCTGGTCGCGCTCGCGCGGGAGCCGCGCCTGCCCGCGCTTGCCACGGAATGGGCGACGCTGACCGGTTTCGTCGAGCCGCATCTCTTTGCCGAACTCGCGGTGCTGTGGCTCGTGCAACCGTGGCTTGCAAAAGCGTCGCCGCGCCTCGCCATCGTGATCGTCACTGCGATCACGTGCGCGATTGCGTTCGGCGTCGATGCGCTGCTGCCGCGGATCGGAAGCGAGCCGCGCGCCTGGTTCGCGCGTCATCTCGCGTTCGCGCTGGTCGCGCAGTTCGTGCTGATCGCCTATTTCCGCTTGCGTGCGCGTGCGTTGTCGCCGGCGATCACCGAAGCGCGATTGCAGGCGCTGCAGGCGCGGATCCGCCCGCATTTCCTTTTCAACAGCATCACCGCGGTGCTGTCGCTGATGCGCAGCGAGCCGCGTCGCGCCGAAGCCGCGCTCGAGGATCTCGCCGACCTCTTTCGCGTGCTGATGCGCGACAACCGCGAACTCGCACCGCTCGCCGACGAGGTCGAGCTGTGCCGCCAGTATCTCGAGCTCGAGCAGCTGCGATTGGGCGAGCGCCTCGTCGTCGACTGGAACGTCAAGAGCATGCCGGGCGATGCGCTGGTGCCGCCGCTCGTGCTGCAGCCGCTGCTCGAGAACGCCGTGTACCACGGCATCGAGCCGCTGACCACGCCGGGCGTGCTGTCGATCAACATCTTCCTGTCGCGCGACGAGGTGCACGCGATCCTGCGCAACCCTTACGTCGCGAACGACAAGCAGCACCATGCCGGCAACAAGATGGCGCTCGACAACATCCGCGAGCGGCTCGCACTGCATTTCGACGCCGAGGCGAGCCTCGATTCGCGCATTCATCACGACGCGTACGAAGTGCACATCCGGATGCCGTACCGAACGACGAAGGCCGCGACAGCTGCCGATCGCGCATCGCAAGGGCCGCGGCGCGACCGCGGCGCCGACCGCGGTCTTGCGAAGCGCCGCGAGCCGCATCTTTCCGAGCGCCTGCCCGCGATGGCGCCAATGAGGGTCGACCATGGCTGAAGCACCGCTTCGCATCCTGCTCGTCGACGACGAGGCTCCGGCGCGGCATCGCCTGCGCGAACTGCTCGACGATTGCGCGGCCGTGCTGCCGATCTCGATCGTCGGCGAGGCGCAAAACGGTCGCGAGGCGCTCGACATCCTGCATTCGGCGCCCGCGGATCTCGTGTTGACCGACATCCACATGCCGGCGATGGACGGCATCGAACTGGCGCGGCACTTGCTAAAGCTTGCGCACCCGCCGGTCGTGATTTTCACGACGGCCTTTCACCAGCATGCGCTGGCCGCATTCGAAGTGCACGCGATCGACTACCTCGTGAAGCCGGTGCGCGTCCAGCGCCTGCTGGCGGCATTGCAGAAGGTACCGCGATTGAAGCCCATGACGATCGAGAAGCTCACTCAATTGCCCGCCGCCGCACGGCGCTTCCTCTCCGTGACCGAACGCTCGCGCGTCGTGCTCGTGCCGGTCGACGAGGTGATCTACCTCAAGGCCGAGCTCAAGTACATCACGATCCGGACCACGCAGCGCGAGTATCTGCTCGAGGAGTCGCTCACGAGGCTCGAGCAGGAATTCGGCGCGCGGTTCGTCCGCGTGCATCGCAACTGCCTCGTCGCCCGCGATTTCATCCGCGGCTTCGAGCGGCGCGCGAACGACGACGGCGACGCGCACTGGGAAGTGCTCCTCCACGGCATCGGCGAGTCGCTGCCGGTGTCGCGGCGCCAGCAGTACATCGTCCGCGAGATCGGCCGCGAGGCGATGAACAACGCCGCCTGACCCGCACTTTTTTCCTCACTCGCCCTTCGGGCATCGCTCCCGCTTGCCGGAGCGCGAACGGGTGAGGGCGCCTGCGCTACACTTCGCCGCGGCATAACTCGCGGCGTTTCCCATGCGTACACTGATCTGCGGCTCGCTCGCGTTCGACACGATCATGGTGTTTCCCGATCGTTTCGGGCGTCACATCCTGACCGACCAGACGCATGTATTGTCGGTGTCGTTCCAGATCAGCGACATGCGCCGCGAATGGGGCGGCTGCGCCGGCAACATCGCCTACAACCTGCACGGCATCGGCGGCGATCCCGTGGTCATGGGCACGCTCGGTACCGACGGCGAGGCCTATCGCACGCGCCTCGCAGGCCTCGGCATCGCATCCGACGGCGTGCGCGTGATTGACGACACCTACACGGCGCAGGCGTTCATCATCACCGACCTCGACGACAACCAGATCACCGCATTCCATCCCGGCGCGATGAACCATTCGCACCGCAATGCGGTGACCGACGTCGCGAACGTCGGCCTCGGCATCGTCGCGCCCGACGGCAAGGAAGGGATGCAATCGCACGCGGCGCAGTTCGCCGCGCAGAACATTCCGTTCCTGATCGACCCCGGCCAGGGCTTGCCGCTGTTCTCGCGCGACGAGCTCGTGACGCTGATCGACGCTGCGACGTATCTCGCCGTCAACGACTACGAGGCGAAACTGCTGTCCGAGCGCACCGGCCTGTCGATCGGCGATCTCGCCGAACGCGTCGACGCGCTCGTCGTCACGCTCGGCGGTGAAGGCTCGGTCATTCACGCGAACGGCACGACGCATGCCATTGCAGCGGCTCGGGCGTCCGCCGTCGTCGACCCTACCGGTTGCGGCGACGCCTACCGCGCGGGTCTTCTGTACGGCATCGCCGCCGGATGGGACTGGCAGCGCACCGGGCAACTCGCGTCGGTGCTCGGTTCGATCAAGATCGCGTCGCGCGGCGGCCAGAATCACGCCGTCGATCGCGAGACCGTCGCCGCGCGCTACCGCGAAGCGTTCGGCGAACGTCTCTGGTAATCGCGCTGCTGCGTTGACGTCGCGGTGCGACGGCTCTGGCGGATCGCGCGCGTCACGCTGCACTTCGCGCGCGGCCTCTGCACCGTCCTCTTCACGTTTCCGCGCCTCGACGCGCAAGCGAGGCGCGTGCGCATCCGCCGCTGGTCGCGGCGGCTCCTGCACCTTCTGCACGTCGACATCCGCATGACGGGCGCGCTCGCGCATCCGAACGTCACCGTCGTCGCGAACCACGTGTCGTGGCTCGACATCTTCGCGCTGCACGCAGTCGGGCCCGTCCGCTTCATCGCGAAGTCGGAGATCGCGCGCTGGCCGCTGATCGGCCGCCTCGTGCGCGGCGTCGGCACGCTTTTCGTCGAGCGCGCACGCCGTCACGACACGCATCGCGTCAATCGGGAAATCGCGGCGGCGCTCGCCGACGGGGACATCGTCGCCGTGTTTCCCGAAGGGACGGTGACGAACGGCACGATGGTGCTGCCGTTCAAGGGATCACTGCTGCAGCCGATCGTCGATGCGCGCGGCGCCGTGCAGCCGGTGGCGCTCCGCTATTGCACGCCGGCCGGCGATGCGTCGTTCGCACCGGCGTACGACGAGGTCACGTTCCTGCATTCGTTCTGGCGGATCTGCGGCGCGCCGGCCCTCGTCGTCGAGATCGTCGCGATGGCGCCGCTGCCCGCAGCGGATCGGCATCGGCGCGGCCTTGCCGGCGACGCCGAGCGCATCATCCGCGCGGCATTGGCGCGACCGGCTCCCGGCTCGGAACCTGGAAGACGCGACGATCGGGAAGCCGTATCGCCGTAAGCGCACCGCCCCACAGGCAGCCGGAGTCCAGCATCAGCACGTTCGGCGCGAGCAGCAGGCCGAGCGTCGACCAATGTCCGCAGATCAGCAGCGACGCCGCGCTGCGCCTGTTCGGAAGTGCGAACCACGGCGCAAAGCCGGGAGGCGCGTAAGCGGCGCCGCGCTTTTCGCGAAAGTCCATCCGCCCGTCCGGCGTGCAGAAGCGGAGCCGCGTCAGCGCGTTGACGATCGCGCGCAGCCGATCGAAGCCCTCGAGATCGTCGCGCCATGCGCGCGGCTCGTCGCCGTAGAGGACGCTCAGCAGGACTTCGCGCGCGTCGCCCGCGAGCGCCGCTTCGACTTCGCGCGCGAGCTCGATGACGCGCGCGGTGCTCCATTGCGGCAGCACGCCGGCATGCACCATCAGCATGGCGTCTTCGACGAGCGCGAGCGGCTTCGACGCGAGCCAGTCGAGCAATTCGTCGCGATCCGGTGCGGCGAGGATCGGCGCCAGCGTATCGTCGCGGTGCGTGCCGGCATGGCCCGCGGCGACGGTCAGAAGGTGCAGGTCGTGATTGCCGAGCACCATCTGCGCGGCATCGCCAAGCGCGCGCACTTCGCGCAGCACGCCGAGCGAATCGGGGCCGCGGTTGACGAGATCGCCGGTCAGCCAAAGGCGGTCGGCCGTCTTCGAGAATCCGATCAGCGTCAGGAGCTCGCAGAACTCCGCATGACACCCCTGGATGTCGCCGATTGCGTAGAGCGCCATGGAAAGCCGGAATGGTTGGCGGCGCGCTTGTCAAGACTGCGTGAAAGTGGAGCGCGCCGGTACAATCGAATCCATTGTAGCAACGCCATCACGGGTTCTTCTTGCAGGTCCCCCTGAACGCCGCGCAGCGCGAAGCGGTGCAGTGCGACAACGCGCCGCTGCTCGTGCTTGCCGGCGCCGGCAGCGGCAAGACGCGCGTCATCACCGCGAAGATCGCGCATCTTTGCGGGCGCGGCGTCGAGCCGTCGCATATCGTCGCCATCACGTTCACGAACAAGGCCGCGCGCGAGATGCGCGAGCGGGCCGGGCAGGCGCTGCGTGCCGATGGCAGCGCGTCGAAGCTCACGATCTCGACGTTCCACAGCTTCGGCCTTCGCATCGTGCGCGAGGAAGCGGCCGCGCTCGGCTTGAAGCGCGGGTTTTCGATCTTCGATCCATCCGACATCGAGCCGATCGTCGCCGAGCTCGGGGCGACCGCCGACCGCGCGCGAGCGCGCAAGATGCAGTGGAAGATCAGCCAATGGAAGAACGCGCTGATTGAGCCCGCCGCGGCGCTCGCGAGCGCGAGCGATGACGACGATCTCGCAGCGGCGCGCGCCTACGCCGGCTATCGCGACGCGCTCGCCGCGTACCAGGCGGTCGACTTCGACGATCTGATCGCGCTGCCGGTCGCGCTGTTCGACAACGACGCAGCCGCGCGCGCACGCTGGCAGGCACGCGTTGCGCATCTGCTGATCGACGAATACCAGGATACGAACGGCGCGCAGTACCGGCTCTTTCGCCATCTGGTCGGCCGCGACACCCCGTTCACCGCCGTCGGCGACGACGACCAGGCGATCTACGGCTGGCGCGGCGCGACGCTCGACAACCTCGCGGCGCTGCCGCGCGACTATCCGGATCTGCGTGTCATCAAGCTCGAGCAGAACTACCGCTCGACCGTGCGCATCCTCCGCTGCGCGAATGCGCTCATCGGCAACAATCCGAAACTCTTCGACAAGCGGCTGTGGACCGAGCTTGCGAACGGCGAACCGTTGCGCGTTGCGCCGGCCCGCGACGAGGAGGCGGAAGCCGAAGCGGTCGTGCGGCGCCTGCTTGCGCACAAGTTCGAGCGGCGCACGAAGCTCTCCGACTATGCAGTCCTCTACCGCGGCAACCACCAGGCGCGGCCGTTCGAGACGGCCCTTCGGGCGCATTCGATTCCGTACGAAATCTCGGGCGGCCAGTCGATGTTCGAGCGCACCGAGATCAAGGACGTCGTCGCCTACCTGCGGCTGATCGCGAACGACGACGACGATCCGGCGTTCGTGCGCGCGTTGCAGGTGCCGAAGCGCGGCATTGGCCAGGCGACGCTTGCGCATCTCGGTCGCGTCGCGCAGGCGCGGCACGCGAGCCTCTTCGCGGCGGTGTTCGAGGCCGATCTCGCGTCGGCGGTGCCGCCGCGGCAGCGCGCGGCGCTCGAAGCCTTCTGCGCAACGGTCAATGGAATCCGTCATCGGGCACCGCGCGAGCCGGCGGGCCGGCTCCTCGCCGAGTTGCTGCGGACGATCGGCTATGCCGACTGGCTCGCGTCCACGCTCGACAAGCGCGACGCCCAGGCCCGCTCGCAGAGCGTCGACGATTTCGTCGCGTGGCTCGCACGGAAGGGCGAAGCCGACGGGAAGAACCTGCTCGAGCTCACGCAAATGGTGGCGCTGATCACGATGCTCGAAGGCCGCGAGCAGGAGCGGCCCGATGCGGTGCGGCTATCGACGCTGCATGCGGCGAAGGGCCTCGAATTTGCGCACGTCTACCTGGTCGGCCTCGAGGAGGGCATCCTGCCCCATCGCGAGGCGATCGACGCAGGCAACATCGACGAAGAGCGACGGCTGATGTACGTCGGCCTCACGCGGGCGCAACAGACGCTTTCGCTCTCGTATTGCGCAACGCGCAGGCGCGCCGGCGAGAAGGTCGACTGCGCGCCGTCGCGCTTCCTGGCAGAACTCGCGCAGGAGGACGTGCGCTATGCGGACCGCGCGCTCTCGCCTGACGAGGCGTCGCAGGCGAGAGAGACCGGCAATGCGCGGCTCGCGGCGCTGAAAGCGCTCGTCGCCCGATGACGGCTTACTTCGCGGCCGCGACCATGTAATCGACGGCGGCCTTGACCTGCGCGTCGGTCAACGAAGCATTGCCGCCCTTCGGCGGCATCGCGTTGAGACCATGCAGCGCGGCGTTGTAGAGCGCCGGCATTCCGGTGGCGATCCGCGGTGCCCATGCCGACTTGTCGCCGAACTTGGGCGAGCCCGCCAGCCCGGTCGCATGGCAGACGTGGCACGTCTCGTCGTAGACGCCCTTGCCTTCGGCGCTGTCACCGGCGCTTGCCGTGGCCGTCGCGCCAGGCGCCGGTTGACTCGGCACACCCGACGCGCTCGCCACCGATGTCGGTGCGGGTGCGGCCGGCGCGGGCGTTGCGACCGCCGCGGGCGCCGCGGGTGGGGGCGCCGGCGATGGCGCGGCCGCCGTTTGCGTGGGCGCCGGCTCCTTCCAGTTCGCGCCCGACTGATCGGCCATGTAGACGACCGCGCGATGCACCTCGTCGTCGGTGAGACTCGGGTTGCCGCCCTTCGGCGGCATTACGCCGGTCTTGCCCTGGAAGCCGTGGATCGCGTGCTGGACGAGCGTGTTCTCGCCTTCGGCGATGCGCGGTCCCCACGCCGACTTGTCCCCGACCTTCGGCGCGCCCGCGATGCCCGGTTCGTGGCAGGTCTTGCAGACTTGCCCGAAGACCTGCTCGCCGCTCATGTTGCCGCTCGCCGGCGTCGCCTCGGCGATCACGACGGTGCCGATCGGCTTGATGC
>Ga0134128_10006219_pt1 | contig 14480 bp, 13 predicted proteins | sample KB31754_FD_96462 | JGI IMG/M metagenome (GOLD analysis project Ga0134128, IMG submission 96462) | Terrestrial soil microbial communities with excess Nitrogen fertilizer from Kellogg Biological Station, Michigan, USA - KB3-175-4 | ecosystem: Environmental > Terrestrial > Soil > Unclassified ... | reverse complement strand
CGCGTTTCAGTAAGTGATATTCGTCGGCAATATTCAGGGCCGCGAGCACGGCCACGCGAGAGGTGTCTACGGTTTTTGTCTGCTCGGCGACAGCGCGCATTTTGCCGTCCACGTATTCGGCAAGGTTCAGGATGTATTCCGCGTCAGAACCACGCAGATTGTAAGCCTGGTCGAAAATTTCGACCCGTACACTGCTGTTGTTAGCGTCTTTCAGGGGTGGTTGTTTTGTGGCTGTTGCCATTGAGGTACCTCATCCGCTGCCTGCTCGATCCTTGCTCCGGCCGGGCAGCCGCCATCAGCTTGCGATTTGTTCTTCCGAAAGAGATTCGATCTGTTTCAGCATCTTTTCCACGCGCTCCCGCACTTCTTCGCGTTCCTTGCGCAAGCGCACCATTTCACGGCGCATGCTTTCGATCTCTTCCTCACGCTGCTCCAACTGCTCGCGCAGTCGCTGCACATCGCGTTCTGCCGCCGCACGGGCCTCCCGCGACGACTTATATAGTTCAATAGTGCGATAAACCTTCTCTTCCAGCGCCTGAAAATCGTCAGCAGGAACCTGCGCTGTTACCTCTTCGGCAAGCTTTAACGGCATGGATCACTTCTCCGGGAGAATTAAAAACTGAGCGAAGTATACTCCAGAACGCTGTGGATGTAGCTGCTGTTGCATCGCAGGTCTCCAATATTTGGGGCAGCGCGGAGGGACACGGCAGCAGGCCTTCTTCGCGTTCCGGGCGTTAACTTCTGAGTAAAGGGTAACGATGCATTCCCATGTCCTTCTGAAACTGGGCACGCTCTTCCGTAATCTGCCGCATTCACCAGTAGGCTGGCATAGTGGTTGGGCCATGACCCACTTTCCCCGTCCTCACCCACAGCAGCGCGCGCCTAGAGTTCACCTTGGTGGTACCGTTCCTGTAACCGTATTGCTCGAAGATGGCCACCATGCCAAAGCCAAGCTGCAAACGGTCTCCACTACCGGCGGCCTGTTGCGGCTGGGGAAGGAACTGGCGCAGGGCGACTTCGTCGAGGTAGCTTTTAACGCGAACTCCGGGCCGGTGCGGGGCATGGCTGAGATGCTCCATCCCATGAGCTCCACGCAGGGAGCTTTGCAGCCCTTCCGCTTTATTGCCATGGATGACGACGACCACAGGACGCTGCGCATGATGGTGGATGCCGTGGCGGACCGCAGTTTTCTGGGCCTGCGCTCGAATCAATGGACGACGCCTAAGTACTAGCTCGCATTCCACCGCAGTAAAAGTCGTATTGCTGGGAGATGTAGTTGTCGGTCATACCGGCAAGGTAGTCGCAGATTACGCGCGCTAGGGGCTCTTCTGACGATTTTTCCCGATAACTGCCGGGCAATTGTTCCGGCTTTGCCATCCAAAATTCAAAAAGCTCGTGAATGACCTGCTCGGCTTTTTCTTTTTCAGGATCAAGGGCCTGACTCAAATACAAATGGGAGCGCAGAAAGGCCTTGATCTGCTGCCGCAATGCCGCAACTTCCTGATTGAAGCCAACCAGGCGCACCGGATAGGTCCTGACATCATCGAGGCTGGCCACACCGGCCTTTTGGATTTCAGCAGCGGTATTGCGGATGATGCCGCCGACAAAATCATCCAGAATTCTTTTCAGCGCTTCATTGAACAAAAGCTTCTCGGCAGCATCCGGCCATTCCTGCTTCACATCGAGGTAATGCCGGCCGAATGCGGGGATGGCTGCGCGAATCTCAGCCAGATTTAATAAGCGGGCTTCATAGCCGTCATCGAGATCGGCGGCATTGTAGGCGATTTCATCGGTGAAATCAATTAGCTGGGCTTCGAGCGGCGGCCGCTGATTGAGCAGGTATTCGGCGAGTTCAGGATGTTCATCCGCCGAGTAATCGCGGGAATGCTTGATGATGCCTTCTCTTACCTCGAACGTGAGATTCAATCCGCGGAAAGCGGCATAGCGGAGCTCAAAATCCTCGACAATGCGGAGCGCATGAAGATTGTGATCAAAAGAAAATCCATGCCGCCGCATGGCAGCGTCGAGGGCTTTTTCTCCAGCATGGCCGAAGGGAGGGTGGCCGATATCGTGCACCAGCGCGAGCGCTTCCGTGAGGTCTACATTCAAGCCAAGCTGGGCGGCAATGGTTCGTGATATCTGGGCGACCTCAATGGTGTGGGTCAGGCGGTTGCGGAAGTGATCGGAAAAACGCGGCGTAAAAACTTGCGTTTTGGCTTCCAGGCGGCGGAACGCCCGCGCATGGACGACGCGGTCCCGGTCCCGCTGAAAATCGTTCCTGTACGGATGTTGCGCTTCAGGAAAGCGGCGGCCGCGCGATTGTTCCACATGGACCGCATAGCCTGCGAGCATAGGGAAAGTCTAGCATCCCCTGGTTTGAATGCTTAGGCGGCGGAACTGTACTGAAAATATCCGGCTCACGGTTACTTATTGATAACGTTAAGCAGCGTCCAAAGCGTCGTCCATCTATAATCACCAATTGCTCCCGGAGAATTGTGCGCATACTTCTTTTAAGCGATATTCATGCGAATTACGAGGCGCTGGACGCCTGCCTGAATACGGCGCCTCCGCATGACATCGTCGTGAATCTCGGGGATATCGTGGGCTACGGCGCAAGTCCAAACGAAGTGATGGAAGTGTGCCGGTCCATCGGGGAGCGGTTCGTGCGCGGCAATCACGATAAAGCTGTGGCGACTCTGGCCGGAATTGAAGATTTTAATCCCGTGGCCGCGCAAGCCGTTCAATGGACAAGATCGCATCTGACTCCCGAAAATTTGGCGTGGTTGAATGCCTTGCCCCAAGGGCCCTTGCAGCTGGAAAATCTACCAGGCACGCAATTCGCGCACGGCTCGCCTCTCGACGAAGACGAATATATTGTGAATACGCAAGAGGCGGAGATACCGCTTAAAGCAGCTTCCTGCCCGCTGACGTTTATCGGTCATACCCACATCCAGGGGGCGTTCGCCTATGTCGAAGAGGCTGTGAAATTTGAATGGCCCCGCTACAGGATCCCAGGCTCCAGCGAAAACGTGGAACTCCAACTTCAGGGAGGCGCGCGCTATTTGATCAATCCCGGATCAGTCGGCCAGCCGCGGGATGGCGACTGGCGCGCAGCTTTTGCCGTGTACGATTCCGGCGCGCAAGTCGTTACCTTCTGCCGCACTCCTTACAACGTGAAGGCCGCGCAGGAAAGGATCCTTGCCGCCGGACTGCCGCCGCGCCTGGCTTCCCGGCTTTCCGTGGGAAGATAGGGCTGCCGCGAAATCTCGCCACAGCCAGAGTATGGAGCGCCCGCTACCTTCGTCGGCAATCGAAGGACGCCAGTGTAAACTTCACAAATGCCATCGAATTTTCCTGCTAAGAATTCATCTTTGTTCCCAACGCAGCCGCGACAAGCGCCCGCGCATTATTTGATTGCGCATAGCGATGGCGGCGCACGCGGGAATCCGGGGCCCGCCGGTTATGGGGTGGTCATTGAGGACAATGCGGGGAAAAAGATTGCCGGCCTCAGCGAATACCTGGGACACCAGACCAACAACTTCGCGGAATATCAGGGACTGATCGCCGCTCTCGAATATGCCCTGGAACACGGGCCCAAGGCGCTGAAAGTTATTAGCGATTCAGAGCTGCTGGTGCGCCAAATAAAGGGCATTTACAAGGTGAAGAATCCCGCGTTGCAGGACCTGCACGGCCGCGCTAAAGAGTTGATTGCGCAAATGGACTGGTTTTCCATTGACCATGCCCTGCGTGAACACAACCGGGAAGCCGACCGTTTGGCGAATGAAGCGATGGATCAAGGCATGGGCCGCCGATCAGAGGTAAAGGCTCCCGCCGCTGCGAGCGCCCAGGAATTCGAAGGCGTTGTTGAGGAAGGCAGAGTAAAAATTATTAACGGGAAGCTGCCTGAAGGAACTCGCGTACAGCTGCGCGTGAAAAAATAGCTATGCGCGGCTCTTCTTTGCTTTTGATGGCGCTACACTGCCGACCCCCGCTTTTTCCCATGGGCGCTTGGGACGTTGGGCATCCGGCTTATCGCGGTCTTTAATGCGGTCATAGTGGTAGGACTCGCTGACAGTACCCAAAGATTCGTTATAAAGGCTGGGCAGGGCCAGCGCTTCTTTGAGTTCCTCGCTGAATTGGTGCAGCGCTTTCAGATGATCGGCGGTGGCAGCAACTTCGGTTTTCGAGGTTTTCAGAACCTGCTGGTATCCCTTGTTCACCAGCTTTGAAATTTCACCGCTAATTAAATAGCCGGGAAAAGCAAAAATCTTGACGTCGTCTCCATCCTTGCCGTCTTTCTGAATGGCAGCCGAGCAGTTATATTTCCGCAAGAACACGCGGCCCTGCGTGCCGGGCGCTTCGGTCAAATCGAAACCGTGGTCGCGCAACCAGCTCAATGCATCTTCGTAAGTCCGTTGTTCTACTTTGGTCGCCATGTGTTCTTTGTTCCCTTCGTTCTCGGCCCGCTAAAATTCAACTCTGCCCGCCAAAATCTAAACAATTAGATGCTTGTTCCTGCGAAAGATGCCTGTGCAATCTCCCGCATCGAGTGCTGCTCTTTTATAATCTAACAATTCAAGACTGGGTTGTGCAGTTAAGCCCCTTCGATAGATTACGATAGTACTTGGTTATTGCCCAATCACATGCAGCCAGTTTTGCCTAAAAATCAAGCGGAGTCCAAAAGCGCGGCTTCCGCAACCGGGAGTTCTGCCGCCGAAGCAAAATCTTCTTCGCTCGGCGAATCGAGCCTTGCTCGCGTCGGCAACACGCCTATGTTGCGCCTGGGCCGCATCGCCAATGGCTTCCCCGGAGTGCAAATCCTGGGCAAAGCCGAATGGTACAACCCCGGCGGCTCGGTTAAAGACCGCGCAGCCAGCCACATCGTGAGCCAGGCCCGTCGCAGCGGTAAATTTGCTCCCGGAAAAACTTTACTCGACGCCACGAGCGGGAATACTGGCATTGCCTATGCCATGATCGGCGCCGCCGAAGGCTTTCCGGTAGTGCTCTGCATTCCGGAAAATGTTTCCATGGAGCGCAAGCACATTCTCCACGCCTACGGCGCCAAGATCATTTACACCGATCCGGCGGATGGTTCCGATGGGGCCATTCGCAAAGCGCGCGAACTCGCCAGCCAACATCCCGACCAGTACTTTTATGCCGACCAGTACTCCAACGACTCCAACTGGCAAGCACATTACCATGGCACAGCCAACGAAATATGGCAACAGACGGAAGGACGCGTCACTCATTTCATTGCCATGCTAGGCACGAGTGGAACTTTCATTGGCACCAGCCGCCGGCTTAAAGAATTAAATCCGAGAATCCGTTGCATCTCTCTGCAACCCGATTCGCCATTTCACGGAATTGAAGGCGCGAAGCACATGGCCAGCGCCATCATTCCCAAAATTTATGATGCCTCCGTGGCTGACGAAGACATGGGCATCGCTACAGAAGACGCCTATGCAGTGGCGAAACGTCTGGCGCGGGAAGAAGGGCTGCTGGTGGGAATTTCCGCAGGAGCGGCCGTTGCCGGCGCGTTGCAGGTGGCGAAAAATCTTCCGCAAGGCGCCGAAGCCGTGATCGTGGTGATCCTTCCAGATTCCGGCGACAAATATTTGAGCGAAAGGTTCTGGGAAGAAGAGTAGCCGTCTGGATTTGAAGGATTAGCCCAACTTTAAAGATGCTGAAATTCACGAAAACACACTTTGAAGAAGTCCGCCGCCACGGGGAGGAAACTTATCCGCATGAGTGCTGCGGCGTGCTTCTCGGCCAAATGAATGATGACGCCAGGGTGGTCACCTCCACTGCCCGGGCTGGCAACACGCGCACAGACTCCGCGCACAACCGCTACAACATTGACCCGAAAGACCTCATCCGCATTCAGCGCGAAGGACGCACTCGCGGCGAAGATATCATCGGCTTTTACCACTCTCACCCCGACCATCCGGCGCGGTGGTCGCAAACCGATCTGGCTGAGGCCCACTGGTTCGGCTGCTCTTACGTCATTACCAGCGTGGAAAAAGGCAAAGCTGTGCTCACCAATTCCTTTGAACTCACCGGGCTGGATGAAGCCGACAAGCAACTAGTGGACGAAAAGATTGAAGTGGCATAATCGCCACATTGGGTTGCATGGGGCATTGCCAAGGGGGATGCCATGCCAGGTTTCAATAGGCGGTTCAGGGACAAAGCGCCGCTTCCATTTAAGCTGCTGATCGCGATTGTCATTTTCAATTTTGCTGTCGATGTCGCTCTGATTTTTTCATTGCCGCACTGGGGGAAATTCCTGCCGGATGTACGGCACAGCTACCCGATTGCCGTCCGCGGCAGAGGCCTATATTTTGTAGGGCCCTGGGTGGGAAAATTCCTCTCGCTGGGCCTGTGGGCCAACTTCGTTCTTATTCTGGCCGTGGTGTTCATGGTCTGGTGGTACCGCGAGCAACTGGTGCGCGAGTAGAGATTTCTGTTAGTGAGAATGCGGCAAATCGGCTGGCAAAACTTCTCCTGTTTGGTTCCCATTCATATTCGCGGCGGCTGGATTCACCACCGGGCAGCGCGCCCAGTGTCCTCGCGAAACCTCGACTAGCGGCGGATAATTTTGTGCGCAGGCCGGAATGCGGTAATTACAACGGGGTTCAAAAGGACATCCCGGCGGGACTGCATGCAAAGGAGGCACAGTGCCTTCGATGGTCTGCAAAGGTTGTGCCCGGTCCGTATTCAGGGTAGGAACTGCGTTCAGCAGCCCGCGAGTATAGGGATGCGCCGGTGAATGGAATATTTTTTCTTTAGGCCCCAGTTCCACCAGGTTCCCCGCGTACATGACGGCCACGCCGTCGGCCACTTGCGATACCACCGCGAGATCATGCGAAATAAACAGCATGGTCAAGCCGAATTTCCTGCGAAGATCGCCCAGCAACTCCAGAATTTGCGCCTGAATGGTCACATCCAGAGCGGTTGTGGGTTCGTCGGCAATCAGCAATTGCGGACGGTTCACCAGCGCCATGGCGATCATCACGCGCTGGCGCATTCCTCCCGAAAGCTGGTGGGGATAATCGCGGGCACGTAACTCCGGCTGCGAGATGGCTACATCGTTCATAGCGGCAATGGCGCGCGACCAGGCCTCCTGCTTTGGCACCCGGGTGTGAGCGCGCACGGCTTCCGCGATTTGCTCGCCCACGCGCATTACGGGATTCAGCGCGGTCATCGGCTCCTGGAAAATCATGGCCAGCCGGGTTCCGCGCAGCGCACGCATGGACGCTTCAGGAATTTGCGTTAAATCCTGGAATGGCTCGCGGGGAGAATTTCCTTGCGGGCCGGATGCGCCATTTTCCCCCAGCAGAATATTCCCGCTGATGCGGGCCTGGGGCGGCAACAGCCGCATTAAGGCGAGAGAGGTAACTGATTTTCCCGATCCGGATTCGCCGACCAGGCCCAGAACCTCGCCTGCTGCGATGCTGAAGCTGAGATCACGGACGGCTATAAGGCGCTGCCGCTTTGATTGTGGGCCTGCGTCCGCAGCGCCCGTGGAGAATTCCACGGTCAAATTCCGGACATCAAGCAGCGGAGGCATTGCTGAATAGTGTAGTGCATTGGAAGCCGCAGCTTAGACGGCGGCAGTTGCAGTGGCGGGCTTTGCCTCAGGAGTCGCCGTCAGGACCACGCGGTTGCGTCCGGCTTGCTTGGCCGCATAAAGTCCCGCATCCGCCGCTTTTACAACTTCATCGCGCGTGCCGCCGTGGCCGGGGAAAGTAGCCACTCCCGCGCTGATGGTAACGGGACGCGAAACACCGGGAAATTGCCAGCTTTCCACTGTCCGGCGGAGTTTTTCCGCGATTTCGACGGCAAAGTTTGGATCGGTCTGCGAGAACAGGATGGCAAATTCTTCTCCGCCATAGCGGCACACCACGTCAATCTTGCGCACATTCTGGTGAAAGATCGAGGAGACCTGCCGCAGCACTTCATCGCCCAGAAGATGGCCGAATTCATCATTCAAGCGTTTGAAGTGGTCAATATCAATAATCACGATGGTCATGCTGCTCGAAAAGCGGCGCGCCCGTTCCATCTCTTCCGCCAAACGCAGTTCAAAATAGCGGCGGTTGAAAATGCCGGTGAGTCCGTCGAGATAGGCGAGTTGTTTGACCCGCTCCACATAATTCGCGTTTTGAATGGCCGTCGCGCAAATGTCGGCCACCGATTCCAGCGGTTGTGCGTCTTCATCGTTGAAAGCGCCGGGCTGGTCGCTGTCCACTACGAGCACTCCCAAATTTTGGCCGAAAGAAACCAGCGGGATGCACATGCGCGAGGCTGTTTCCCGGTACAAATCGGGGCCACCTGGCGCATTTTGGAAATCATTCGCGATCAAACTTTTGCCTTCCAGCAGCGCTTTGCCATAAAGGCCGCTCTCCACGGGCACGCGGTGGTTTTCAGAAATTACGGGCGTCAGGGTGCCGTGGTGAGCGCGCACCACCAGATTGTCATCTTCTTTTAAAAGGACGGATACGTGGGAGATATGAAAGGCCTGCTGCACCAGCGGACAGAGTTTTGTGAGCAGTTCTTTGCGTTCCAGCACTCCCGTCATCTGCCGCGCCACATCGTTGATGGCGCGCAATTGCTGGGCGCGACGCCGCTCCAGCGAATGCAGCTGCGCATTCTGCAAGGCCATTGAAGCCTGCGTGGAGAATAAAGTGAGCAGGTCAGTAGTTTCGGAATCAAAGTGGCCTAAGTTATCGCTGTGGCAGTCGAGCACGCCCACAACTTCATCCCGCACCATGAGAGGAATGGCCAGCTCAGAACGGGTCCCGGATGCTGCAGTAGTGAATCGCGGATCTTTGCTGACATCGGCCGAATAAACCGGGCGCTTCTGTTGCGCGGCCGCGCCAATGATCCCATTGCCGATTTTTATCCGCGTGTCGAATGTCTGGTCTTCCCAGCCGATTTGCGAATGCGGATACAATTCGTTTTTTTCCTTGTCGAGCAGGAGGATGGAAGCTTTTTGCAGATGGAAGTAGTCGCGCGCGATGTTCAGAATTTGACGCAGTACTTCGTCCAGGTCGAATGTAGACAAGACCGCCTGGCTGGCGTCATAGAGGATGGCGACTTTCTGCATAAACTCCCGGCGATTCTATCCCGTATTTTCAGTATTACTAAAGTTCCGAAAGTAACTTGCGGCTGCGTTTTGATCGAAAGATTCCTGATTTGAACCTGCAAAGCGAGGCACACGGAAGTGACTCCAAGGCTCGAAACAACAGAAAAGACATGCCCGGCGGCTCGGCCCCTGCTGCGCCGGACGATTTTTCCCTGTTACCATCCTTCAAATGCTGGAACCTGGCACTCCCATTCAATACGTCAAGGGCATCGGACCCCGGCTGGCGGAAATTCTGGCCAACAAGGGAATCGAGACGGTAGATGACCTGCTGCATTATTTGCCCTTCCGTTATGAGGACCGGCTGAACCCGCGAGGGATCGCCGAACTTCGCGAAGGCGAGATGGCAACAGTCATTGCCGAGGTACGGAATTTTGGCCTGTTCCGCACGCGGCGCATGCCCATTTTTCAAATGGTTGCCGGAGACGGCCGCGCGCGCCTGAAGTGCATCTGGTTCAACGCCGCCTATCTGCAGGAGAAATTCAAAGCCGGGCAGATGGTTGCGCTCTACGGCCGCGTGGAAGCCGACCAGCGTAAGGGAGAGTTGCAACTAGTCCAGCCGCAAGTTGAGATATTGAGCGAAGGCGATGAGGAAGATTCAGCTGGAAATGCGGAACGGAAGGCCGCCGAGTCGCTGGAAATCGGGCGCATTGTGCCTATTTATGAATCGGCGGGGCAGGGGCGGCTTACGCCACGCTGGTTTCGCCGCATCATCCGTGGAGCGCTGGAAAATCTCAAGCCTGATTTGCCTGAGCCAATTCCTGCCGCTGTGCGCAAACGTCTTGCGCTGATTTCCGCGCGTGAAGCTCTTTGGCAAGCACACTGGCCTGAGGCCGGGGAAAGCATGCACGATCTGCAATCCGCCCGCACGCCCGCGCACGCGCGCCTGATCTTTGAAGAATTGTTTTTGCTGGAGCTTGGGCTGGAGTTGAAACGCCGCCAGCGCGGATCGCAAACAGGAATCGCCTTCCAGTTGAATGACAGCGCACGGCAGGCGATCAAAAAGATTCTGCCGTTTCATCCGACTGGGGCGCAGAAACGCGCGCTCAAGGAAATTGCCGCCGACATGGAAAAGCCCTCGCCCATGCGGCGTCTGCTGCAAGGCGACGTGGGTTCCGGCAAGACGATTGTCGCTTTCGAGGCCGCCATCATCGCCATGGAAAACGGCTATCAGGTGGCGCTGATGGCCCCCACGGAAATTCTGGCGCAGCAGCATTATTTTTCGGCGCGGCGCATTTTGGAAAATGCCGGCTACCGCGTGGTTCTTCTTACCGGATCCATGGAGCAGGAGCGCAAGCGCGATGTGCGGCGTCATATTGCACAGGGCAACGCGCAACTCGTTGTAGGCACGCATGCCCTCATCGAGCAGAAAGTCGAATTCTCCAAAATCGGCCTGGTGATCGTGGATGAGCAACACCGCTTTGGCGTGCTGCAACGCTTCAAGCTGATGAAAAAATCCAGCGAGCCAGATAAAGGTCTGCCTTCGCAAACTCCTCAGCTTGCCGAACCCGATGTCCTGGTCATGACCGCCACGCCGATTCCGCGGACCCTTGCTCTTACACTTTACGGCGATCTCGAAGTCAGCGTTCTCGATGAGCTTCCTCCGGGCCGCATTCCCATCATTACCCGCCGTGTTTCCGATGAGCGCGCGCCGCAAGTCTGGGACTTTGTGCGCAAGCAGGTAAAAGCTGGACACCAGGTGTATGTGGTGTATCCGGTGATTGAAGAGAATGAAGAGACTGAACTGAAGGCTGCCCTCAAAATGTACAAAGAGCTCAGCAACAAGATTTTTCCGGAACTTCGCGTGGGGCTGCTGCACGGGCGGCTTGACCCGGAACTCAAAGATCAAGTAATGCGCATGTTCCAGAAAAATGAGGTGAATATTCTGGTCGCTACCACAGTGATTGAAGTAGGTGTGGACGTGCCGAATGCAACCGTGATGGTGATTGAACATGCCGAGCGGTTCGGGTTGGCGCAACTGCACCAGCTTCGCGGAAGAATTGGCCGAGGGGCGGCAAAATCCTATTGCGTGCTGATGACCGGCGGCAAGGTTTCAGAGGATGGTGAGCGGCGCCTTGACGCCATGGTGCGCACCAACGACGGATTCCAAATCGCGGAACTCGACCTGGAATTGCGCGGGCCCGGAGAATTCTTTGGCACGCGCCAGGCTGGAATGCCCGATTTTAGGGTTGCCAATTTAATCCGCGATCGTCAGCTTTTGGAAGCGGCAAAACGGGAAGCGGCCGCTGTGCTAGCCGGACCCAACCAGGAAATTTCCCAGGAAGAGATCAATCGCGCGCTCCTGCACATGCGCGCGCGCTGGAGCAAGACTTACGGCCTCGCCGAAGTGGGCTAGTCTCTAGTTCACCGTGAATGACACAGTCGTTTGTTGGGCGGTAGTGCCATCATTTCCGGTGACGGTCACCGTGTAATTCCCAGCCGGTGTGCCTCCCGAAGGAGCATTCGAGTTTCCGGAAGAGGCGCTGCTGCCGCCGCCGCAGCCCGGAGCCACTAAAATTAATGCCAACAGCATTAGGCACATGAGTGTGCCTCCGCTGCGCTTCGCGGGAATGCCCAAAAGAAATACTCCGGCGAAGAGAGCGCCCGCCGTTATTCCGAACCACTTTCCGGGGCCTTGGGCTGAAGAAGCCATAGACCTGCCCAACATGTGGGCCGCGGTCGTGGAAATGGTGAGGGTCGTTGTTCCAGTTGTGGTAGACGCATTGATCGTTGACGAAGCAGGGCTTAATGAACAGCCAATTTGCGCCGTGCTCGAAGAGACCACACAGGTAAATTTGATGGTACCGCTATAACCATTATTGCCGGTCACTATGATGGTGGAAGTGGCGCTGCCGCCCGCCGTGAGTGGCGAGCTGACGCCACTGGCCGCGAGCGAGAAACCTACTGTGTTGACAGTTTCGGTGACCGAGGATGATGTGCTCGCCTGATAATTGCTGTCGCCGGAATAACTCGCCGTGATGGCCCGCGTTCCTGAGGCGAGGCTCGATGTAGTAAACGAGGCTTGCCCATTGGCTAGCGTAACTGGATTTCCCGTGTTCGTTCCATCCACAATGAATTGCACAGTTCCAGTCGGGGCCGGAGCGGCGGGCATTACTGTAGCCGTAAACGTAACGCTGTCGCCGGCATTGATGGTCGCATTCGATGCGCTCAGTGAAATGGAAGACGGAGTCCGGTTCAAACTGCTCGAGGGCCAGGCCTGTATCAGTTGAAATGCATCCACTGTGCCGAGTCCTGTGACCTGATCATAGCCAGTGCCAGCAGTAAAACCGATTGTGCCGCCACCTGCCGGGCAGCCCGTGCTTCCCGCCGTGCAGGGGACTTTATTGTTGCCGCTGGTGACGTCGTGAAATGCCGCCGGAGCGCTCGCTGCCAGACTGTAAAGCGTTGGATTTATATTTCCCTGCCCAGTCGAAGCTGTAGCCTGATTGAGCAGGGCCACAATGGCGGCAAAAGAGGGAGCGCCAGTTGATGTCCCGCCAACCACGGCGAGGCTTTGATTGCTGGCGCGAAAACCGCTACTGCAACTTGTCGCCGCCGGACTCTGTGAACTGAAGAAGGCCTGTGAGCAAATCAGGTATCCGTCGTGGTCGGGCGATGCGTTCAGGGCAATATCCGGTACGTCGCGTTTACTATCGTTGGGAACTCCCGCCCCTGTCTGCCAGCTTGGCTTGGCGAAGAATGTGCTTGCCCCGCCGCCGGTGGCGGAAAGCTGATTGTCGCTGGCAGTGTCATTCCACGTTGTTTCCGGTATGTAACTGAGCGCGGAGCCGCCGCCCGTCCCCCCTCCATTGCCGTCGCTCGCGCCGCCCCAAAATTGCGTGGGAGCGGCAACGCCGCTGGTTACAACCGCAGAGGCGTCGCCTGAAAATTCCGTGCCGCCTATACCAGTAACTTCAGGAATGCTGGCGGGAACGTCAACTGCTAGCCCCGTTGTTGCTGAGGTTGAACCGGAGGATTCGCAATCCGCCGCGCCCTGATCGCCCGAGGCCGCTACAATTGTTTGCCCTTGCGCATTGGCTTGCTGGGCCCATCCCTGCACCATCTGCTCGAATGCGGTGCCATTGCCGGCTTCACACAATCCATAGCTGGTCGAAACTACCGGCGCTACATCGTTATCTATGATGTAATGCAGCGCGTCCCAGGCGCCGTTGTTGGTGCCATTGCCGGTATAGACATAAATGATCGCGGCATTTTTCGCGATGCCCCCGGCAAGCTCCACGTCGAGGTCGGCTTCTACTTCATCGCCACTGGTGCGCACCCCAGCCGTGCCATTGGCCAGGATTTGCTGAAAGTTTTTTGCCGGAAGCGCGGCGGCGGAGCGGAACGCGTCAATGTCGGCGGGATGAATTACAGTTTGTCCGACGACGGCGATTTTTTGTCCCGTACCGTCGAACCCAGCATTGTAAAGCGCTCCCACGTCATAAATTGTGGCGAAGTCAGAGGGCGTCACAAAGTGGTTTCCCGATGAATTGGAAGTAAAGTTCGAGGTTGCCGTGAACTGCCGCATCTTCACATTGCGCGGACGCGGATGAAAATCATTCAAGCCCTTTACGCCCACGACCGCATCGGCGAAAGCCGCGGGTAATGACGGATTGATTGCATTGGCGAAATGCGTTTCGCCATTCACCAGGTAATTGTGCAGTTCGGTATGGAGTGCGTATTCAACCTGCCCTGCATTTCCCGTGAAATAAATTTCGTTTCCGCTGCGCGAAGTGCCGAGCACCGTCATTCCCTGCGCCTGCAACCACGCGGAAACTTTGGCCAGGTCGTCCTTGCTCATGCCGAAGCGCGCGCGGAATTGTTCCGGGGTCAGCCACTTGTGGTAGTTGGCGGATGTAGGGTCCTGTTGTTGCTGCAAGAGTGTCTGCAAGGCCTGCTGCTGCGCGGCAGAAGGCTTGAACACGATCGCCAGCCGCCCCAACTGCATCGCGCTGCTAGCCCTGCCGCGGTCAAATTGTGCCCGGGCAAACGGATGGATATTTCCGGTCAGCTCTCGGACATTTGTTTGTTCTATGGGGCGGTTGAAGCGGGACTGCGGCGCAGCCTGCGAATAGACGGCAACCGACAAGATCCAAAGTGCCAACACGATGTGTTTACGCGAGCATTTCACAAAAATCTCCCTTAACCGCTGCTTCCCATGAGCTGCCTGTAACCGGACCGCTTCCCCACGAGCATTCGACTTGAACCATGGCGCGATTGCAGCTTTCACCAATGGATTCAAGCTAATCGAAGAAAGATGTACCCGTGAATCAGGCAATTACCTGAACCAGAGTCCGCTTTTGCCGTACTCTACGGAGAACTGACATTTTACGGGAAGATT
>Ga0134128_10006215_pt1 | contig 14483 bp, 18 predicted proteins | sample KB31754_FD_96462 | JGI IMG/M metagenome (GOLD analysis project Ga0134128, IMG submission 96462) | Terrestrial soil microbial communities with excess Nitrogen fertilizer from Kellogg Biological Station, Michigan, USA - KB3-175-4 | ecosystem: Environmental > Terrestrial > Soil > Unclassified ... | reverse complement strand
TTGGCCTGGTTGCCCTCTTTGAGCGTGACGAACGCTGCGATGGCCTGTCCCTTGAGGTCATGGTGCTTGCCCACTACGGCAGCCTCCGCCACCGCCGGATGGTCCACCAATGCACTCTCGACTTCCATAGTGCCGATACGGTGGCCACCGACATTCAGCACATCGTCCACCCGTCCAAGCAGCCACCAGTATCCGTACTCGTCCACCTTGGCGCCGTCACCTGCGAAGTAGCGGCCGGGAAAGCGCTGCCAATAGGTCTGCTGGTAGCGTTCGTCGTCGCCCCAGATGGTCCGGAGCATACCCGGCCAGGGCTCGGTGAGGGTGAGGAAGCCTCCGCCGCGTTCCAGCGCGGCGCCACTGGTATCCACCAGCTCTGCGGAAACGCCAGGGAGCGGCAGGGTCGCGGATCCGGGTTTCGTCGTCGTGATCCCGGGAAGCGGCGAGATCATGATCCCTCCGGTCTCAGTCTGCCACCAAGTGTCCACAATGGGGCAGCGGGACCGCCCGATGTGCTCGTGATACCAGATCCAGGCTTCCGGATTGATCGGCTCGCCCACGGTGCCGAGCAGTCGCAGGGTCGAAAGGTTGTGGCCGGCCGGAAAGGCGGGACCCCATTTCATGAACGCGCGGATCGCTGTCGGGGCCGTGTAGAACACGGTCACGCCGTATCGCGCAATGAGCTGCCAGAATCGATCTCGCTGGGGCCAGTCGGGTGCCCCCTCGTACATCACTACGGTGGCCCCGAGGGACAGGGGTCCGTACACCACGTAGGAATGGCCCGTCACCCAACCGATATCGGCCGTGCACCAGAAGACGTCCTCATCTTTGAGGTCGAAGACGTACTTCGTCGTGCTGGACACCTGGGTGAGATAGCCGCCCGTGGTGTGAACGATGCCCTTGGGCTTGCCTGTGGTGCCGGACGTATAGAGGATGAACAGCACATCTTCGGCATCCATCGCCTCCGGAGGACAGTCCGGCGACTCGCGGTCGAGCAGCTCGTGCCACCAGTGGTCACGCCCCTCGGCCATGTGGACGTGTGATGCCGATGTCTCCTCAGGCGCGGCAGAGCCCGGCTGGATCGCCGGATACTCAAAGGTGCTGTACCGCCGGGTTTCGCCAGGGCCGTCGGGCTTGATGAACGCCTGATCACTCTGGGTTCCGAGCTGCCGCTGCACCACGACGGCGTGGCGCACCGACGGACATTCCTTGACCGCTTCATCGGCAAACCGTTTGAGCGGCACCACCTGACCCCGACGGTAGCCGCAGTCGGCTGTGATAACACAGACGGCCTGGGCATCATTGATCCGGTCACGCAGGGATTCGGCCGAGAAGCCGCCGAATACAACCGAATGGGTCGCGCCAATCCGGGCGCAGGCGAGCATGGCGATCGCCGCTTCCGGGATCATCGGCAGGTAGATCGCGACCCGGTCACTCCGCCGCACTCCAAGGCGGCGTAGTGCATTGGCGCAGCGATTCACGTCCTGGGCAAGATCCCAGTAGGTGAGCACGCGCCGGTCGCCCGGCTCACCTTCCCAGATGATCGCGGCCTTGTTGCGGCGGGGCCCCTCGAGGTGGCGATCCAGGCAGTTTGCCGCCACATTCAGCTTCCCGCCGACAAACCACTTTGCGTGTGGCGGCGACCACTCAAGGACTTCGCTCCACGGCGTCATCCAATCGAGGTTCGACGCCTCCTCGGCCCAAAAGCCCAAGCGGTCTCGCCTGGCTCGCTCATATAGATCGGCTCTGGCATTTGCTTGCGCCGCAAACTCGGGCGGCGGGGGGAAACGCCGTTGTTCGCTGAGCAGCGTGTCGAGCTGGTCGGTCATGGCCTGGTTGGTCATGGCAAAGGGTCTAAGATGGAGCCTCAAGGTAGAACCGACCGGCCCCGCGAGCCAGAGTCGGGTTGCAGTTCTCCCGGGTCCGTCGCGGAGTGCGGTGGGCCGAGTCTGACACCTCTTGCAGTGCGGCTTCCCATGCCATTCCAAACCAATGGCTTATGGAGGTTGGCACCGCTCTCGCCCTTCGGGTGGGCGGGCCGCATGGTGCGGTCCGCGTACAAAAAAATCCGCCCGATAAGAGCACACCCGGAGCGATCCGGGGCCGCAAAACTAGAGGTCTCATCCGCAGGGGAAGGTTGGGTGAGATAGCTCGGTGCCGAAGGTGGACACAGGCCAGCCGCCGGTTTGCGCGCCAGCCTTGTCGGGTGTGGGAGGCTCTATGATGGCCACACACGACAAAGCTCGCGACCTCGTTGCCCCCCAACGTCTGGGGCTCGACACTCGAGTCGAATTCCGACAAACCGCCGTGCAGGCCCTCGAGGCGCTGCCCGAAGGCACCGGCTGCCTGGTCATCGATCTGTCGAATACCCGTCAGGTCGACTCGGCAGGCTTGGGCGTGCTCATGCTGATTCAGCGGCGAGCGGCGGAGCGGCGTCAGGCGGTGGTGTTACGTCATCCCAACGACGAGATCCGCTTTCTCCTCGCCATCACCAAACTGGCTGGTCTGTTTACCATCGAGCCGGTGTCGGGGTGACCAGCCCGGCGTGGGCGGCTATGGACGGTGCCCGGAACCCTCGTTACTGTTGAGGGCCCCAACCCCTGTAATTGCCTGCCCCCCGCGTGGATGCGGGGGGCGTTCGAAGGCCTGCCAATGAGCTCTGAAAGAAGGCGCCGGCGCGTCTTGATCGTCGAGGACGAGCCTGCGCTGCGGTTGAGTTATGAGCGCCACTTCAACCCGCGTTACGACCTGGTGTTCGCGAGTACCGGGGCCGAGGCCCTGGCGAAGGTCGAAGCAGAACCTCCGGATGTCGCCGTCCTGGATATGCGGCTCCCCGACACCGATGGGGTCGATCTCCTGCGACGAATCCGAATCCGGCACCCGACGCTTCCTGTCATCATTACCACGGCGTACATGAGCATCGAACCGCAGCTCAAGGTGCTCGACCTTCCCCACTCAGGTTACATCCTCAAGCCCTTCCGTCTCGACGAGCTCGGCGCCCGTATCGATGCCGTCCTCTGACGGCGGCATTCTCGCCGCCGTCAGTCTCGAGCGCTCGTTTGGCCATGTTCGGGTGCTCCGAGGCATCGATCTGGAAGTGCGGCGCGGCGACGTGCTGGTCGTCGTCGGTCCGAATGGCGCTGGTAAGACCACGTTACTGCGCGTGCTGGCGGGCCTGGCTCGCCCCAGCGCGGGCGAGGTCCGAGTCCTCGGGCGAAAGCTGGAGCGGACCGCACCGGAGACCCGCCGCCCGATCGGATTCGTCTCCCACCAGTCGCTGCTCTATGACGATCTCACCCTCGCGGAGAACGTCGCTCTTGCCGCTCGCCTCTACGGCATGGCGAGGCCTCGCGCAGCGGCCATGCACGCGCTGCAATCGGTCGAGCTGGCGGAGCGGGCACATCAGCGTCCTCGCGAGCTGAGCCGGGGTCTCCTGCAGCGCGCGGCCGTCGCGCGCGCGTTGGTTCACGACCCGCTCCTGTTGTTGCTCGACGAGCCGTTCACCGGGCTCGATGTGCCGGCGGCGGAGCGGCTGCGAGAGCTCTTGCTCGAGCGACAGCGGCGGGGCCTGGGGCTCCTGCTTGTGACCCACCATCTCGAGGAGGCGTGGGATCTCGCAACCCGAGTGGCGGTACTGAGCGGTGGTCGCTGGCTGCTCGAGGAGGGGAGGGTGGGACCGCTGGTGGAGTTTCTACCGCGCTATCGCGCCCTGGTCAATGCCTGAGTGGATACGGCTCGCGCTGGTCATTGCCGCCAAGGATGTGCGGGCGGAGCTCCGAAGCAAGACCGCGCTGCTGTCGGCGACCGTATTTGCGAGCCTGGTGCTGGTCATCTTCAACTTTGCCCGCGATCCGACGGCTCTGAGCGCGACCGACCTCGCACCCAGCGCGCTCTGGGTCACCTTCGCTTTCGCCGCGATGGTAGCGATGAACCGGTCGTTCACGGTCGAGCGCGAGCACGGCGCGCTCGACGGCCTGCTCCTGGCGCCCGTGCCGAGCAGCGCACTGTTCGCCGGCAAGCTCCTCGCCAACCTCGCGTTCGTCGCAGCGGTCGAGGCCGTGGCACTGCCGCTGTTCGTCCTGTTCTTCAACGTGGACCTCTCGCGCGCGCTGCCGGGCATCATTGGAACGGCAGCGCTGGCCACGATCGGCTTCGTCGCCGTCGGCACCATCTTCGGAGCGATGGCGGTCCGCACCCGCTTCGCGGAGCTGATGCTGCCCGTGCTTCTGCTTCCCTTCATGGTACCGCCGCTGATCGGCGCGGTTCAGGTCACGTCGCGCCTGCTTGCGGCTCGTCCGTTGAGCGAGATGATGGGGTGGCTTAGGTTACTCGCCGTCTACGACGTCGTGTTCGTGACTCTCGCCGCTCTTGCCTTCGCGTTCGTGGTGGAAGAATGACCATCCTTGCGGGCACCGCTCCCATCGTCACGCTCGATCGGGCCCGTGTGGTCGTCCGTCGAGGGGTCATCATCAGCGGTGTCGCCCTGCTGGGAATCGCGGTCGTCGTCGTCCTCGCGCTCGGATTTACTCCGGTGGAGGCACGACAGGGGCTGGCTCAGAAAATCTTCTACCTGCACGTTCCCTCCGCCTGGTGCACGCTTCTGGCTTTTTCCCTGGTTGGAATCGCAGGTGGGCTGTACCTCTGGCTCGAGGACCCTCGGCTCGACCGCTTCGCCGCCGCTTCTGCGGAAGTCGGAGTTGCCTTCGCGACGGTGATGCTGACCACTGGCCCGATCTGGGCCAAGCCGATCTGGGGCACCTGGTGGACCTGGGATGCTCGGCTCACGCTCACGCTGTTCCTCTTCTTTCTGTTTGTCGGCTACCTAGCCCTCCGCGCCGCCGTGCACGACCGGCACGAACGCGCCCGCTTCAGCGCGGTGGTGGGAATCATGGGCCTGCTGCTGGTTCCGTTCGTTCACCTGAGCGTCTACCTGTTCCGCACCCTCCATCCGCAGCCGATCGTGCTCAAGCCGAGCGAGCCGTCGCTCCCCTGGGAGATGCTTCGCACGCTGCTGATCTCGACTGCCATGTTCACCCTGCTGTACATCGGCTACGTAACGATCCGCTACGGCATTGCGCTCGCAGCGGACGCGCGGGAGGAGCGCGATGTCGGCTGAGCCGCCGGCCAATGGCGGGTACATGGTGGCGGCATACGTCGTGGCCGGGGCGATATTGTTGGGGTATTTCCTGTCTTTGGCCCGAAGGGCGAAGCAGGTCCTGCGTAAACAGTGAACAGTGAACAGGGGCCTCCGCCCGTTACCAGGCCCCCGTTCGCCGTTCACCGTTCATGTAGTTCGACGAAAAACTAGGCTTGCGTTGATCCCGCCAAACCCAAACGAATTGCTGAGCACGAACTCAGGGCGCGCGTCGCGGCCCTCGCCCGGGATGTAATCCAGGTCGCAGGCGGGATCGGGAGTCTCGAGATTGACGGTGGGCGGCAGCCAGCCGTTCCGTAGCGACAGGGCGCAGATGGCGGCCTCGATGGCGCCGCTCGCGCCCAGCGCATGGCCGTAGTATCCCTTGGTTCCGCTCAGCGCCAGCCGATACGCATGGTCGCCGAACACCTGCTTGATGGACGCGGTTTCGGTGGGATCGTTGAGCGGCGTGGACGAGCCGTGCGCGTTGATGTAGCCGATGTCGCTGGGCGCCAGATGGGCATCGCGCAACGCGAGCCGCATGGCCCTGGCGGCCTGACGTCCGTCGGGACGCGGCGCTGTCATGTGATACGCATCGTTGGTAAGCCCGTACCCACACACCTCGGCGTAGATCTGCGCTCCCCGCGCAACGGCACGCTCACGCTCCTCCAGCACGAGGACCGCCGCCCCTTCGCCCATGACGAAGCCGTCGCGCCCGCTGTCGAAGGGGCGACTGGCTCGTTCGGGATCGTCGTTTCGGGTGGACATTGCCCGTATGATGGCGAAGGCGCCGAAGCAGAGCGGCGCCAGCGGTGCCTCGATCCCCCCGGCCACCATGGTGTCGGCATCGCCCCGAACGATCGAGCGGAACGCTTCGCCGACCGCAATCGTGCCCGAGGCGCAGCTCATCCCGTTGGTCGAGTTCGGCCCGCTGAGGCCGAACTCGATCGCGACATTGCAGCTGGCGGCGCCCGCAAAGACCATGAGCGCCAGGCTAGGGTCCACCGCTCTGGGGCCGCCGCGCAGGAACTCGGGGTACTGTTGCTCGGCGAACGCGACACCGCCCAACGCCGTCCCCATCATTGCGCCGATCGTGTCGCGGTCTTCGCGTGCCAGATCGATCCCCGCGTCGACCAACGCGAGCCGGGTTGCGGCAACGCTGAAACGCCCGAACCGATCCAGCCGGCGAGCCCGCCGCTCCTCCATGTGGTCCGTCGCCACGAAATCGTTCACCTGGGCGGCGATCCGGCTCTTGAAGGGCGTCGGGTCGAACCGCGTCACGCACTGGACCGCCGACCGGGCCTCTCGCAGTCCATCCCAGACCTGGTCGGTGCCGGTCCCGATCGGTGTGATCGCCCCAATCCCCGTGATAACAACCCTGCGCAAGTCAGGCATAGCCGTTCTCCACTGCGTGACGGATGCCTGCCAACGTGCGGGAGGCAATTCCGTGAATGAACACCGGTCCGATCACCCATTCCGCCGCGGTCCGGCCGATCAAGGGCCAGCGCGGTCCCGACCACTCGTGCACGATCGATACGTCGGTGCCCCCGCTCGCCTGCGCGAGGCGCCACTCGACATCCATACCCGTTGTGATCCCGCGCACATGCCGGTAGCGGATGGTCGAGTGCCCGGGATCGACCGACATTTCGGATACCCACCAAGTAGGGTAGTTCACCGGGCCGAAGGGCCGCCAAGCAGCCATCTCGACCAATGCGTTGTCATCCCTGCGCTCCAGCACCCGCACCCAGCGATAGTGCCGCAGAAGCTCGGGCCACCGCTCTACCGAGGCGGCTGCGTTGAAGACGTGCTCCACCGGCGCACGCATGAATAGACGATCAACCGTACGCATCACGGCACGCCGGGCGTCCAGGTTGCTACCAGGCGCCAGCCTGGTCGCCGTGACACTCGCGCGCAGACCCCTGCGCGCTCCAACAGGGACATCAGCTCCGCTGGCGTGAATCCCCGGCGAATCGAGGTCATGCCGTCCGCTTTGGTGACGGGGTCGAACCGAAGCAGACGAGCACCCCAGCGGAACGCGATGATCGCGAGCGGTGCGCGACGGAGGTCGGTGACCACCACCGCGCGCCTTGCGATGCGGTCGCACGCGCGGAAGAGCTGCACCACGGATTCTGGCTCGAAATGGTGCGCCAGCATGCTGACCGCCACGAGATCCACACTCTTTTCGGCGATTGGGGGAGCACCGGCGCACGCCACGATCATGGGCAGACCCTCGGCCTGGGCCAGGCGCGCCGCTGCCGGATGGCGATCGAGCCCCATCGGCACGAGCTTCACCCCCCGGCGTCTGGCCCATCGGGCCGCCGCTCGTGGCAAGTCCCCCAGGCCACTTCCCAGATCGAGCAGCGTGACTCTCGTGTCGGGGCCGAGTCCTCGAAGCGCGCGAGCGAGGCCGAAGCGGAGGGCGGCGGCGCCACCGAACCACCGATTGGACCGCGCGATGTTGCGCAGCGAAGCTGCCACCAATCCGGAGTCGGTCAGTGGGTCGTCGAGAAGCTCGGCACCAAGCCGTCGAACGAGCAGGGAAGGCATTGCTATCCGAGCGCGCCGTAGCCGCCGCGATAGTACAGCAGCGGACGTCCGTTCCCGGCCGAGCCAGCGACCACGCGTCCCACGACGATAGTGTGGTCGCCGGCCTCGACCGTATCGTGCCTCGCGCACTCGATGTGCGCGAGGGCACCGTCGAGCAGCACACCCCCATACTGCCCTGCGTGATAGCCGACGCTGTCGAACCGATCGTCGTAAGGATCAGCGAATCGCCGGGACATCTCCTCCTGATGGCTCGACAGGATATTGATGACAAAGCGCTCTGAGCTGACCAGGAGACCATGAATAGCGGCGGTATGGTCAATCGCCACTGAGAGCAGCGGCGGCCGGAGGGAAACGGAAGCCAGGCTGTTTGCGGTCATGCCGTGCGGCCGCCCGTCGGGCGCCGTCAGTGTGATCACGACGACACCGGTCGCGAACCTGCCCATGAGCTGCCTGAATTGGGCGTCGTCCACGTCGGGCACGGTCAGAGCACCATTCGCGCGAGAAACAGGGGATTGAGGACTCGGCGCGCGGGCACGAAGTCACCGGTGACGCCGATGAACGTGTGAGCCATGCCGGCGCGACGGCCCAGCCGACCAACAGCCCGGTCGAAGAGGGCCGGCCAGACCATCGCGTAGCCGATCAGCCGCTCCACCACCCATTTGCCTGCAAACGCCTGCCACCGAGCGCGGGAATAGCCGCGAAGCCGCTCGGCAGACACGGCCCCCGGTTTCCTGAGGGCTGCAGGGACGTGCTCGGCTAGCAATTCAGCCCCACGCATTGCAGTACAAATTCCCTCGCCGGTGAAGGGATCGAAGAACTCGGCGGCGTCGCCGACCAGAGCTGCCCCGTCCACTACCGGCCGACGCGATCTGGCGGCGAACGGTCCGGTGGCCAGTACCGGACTCGCGAGCCGGGCCCGGTCGAGCCGGCCCTGCACTGCCGGGAAGCGGTCGAGCCGCTCGAAGAAAAAGTCCGTGAGCCGGCCGCTGGCCGCTCGCGCGGCGTCAGCCGGTATCACCAGAGCGACGTTGACCAGATTGTCGCCCACCAGATTCAGCCCGACGTATCCATCGGAGCCCACGTGCATTTCCGCCGACTCGCCCAAGCCGGGGACGCCGCTGATGTGCGCGACCAACGCGACCCGGCGCAGACGCCCGTGCGCCCGGAGCCGCAGCCGGCGGGCAACCATGGACCGAAGCCCGTCCGCCCCGATGGTAAGGCGCGCGCGAACGACCTGGCGTCCGGCCGGCCCTTGCACTGCGGCGCCCGCAACGGTTTGGCCTTCCACAAGCAGGGATACCAGGGCGGTTTGCTCGAACACCGTGGCACCGGCCTCCCGCGCGCTCCGGACGAGATGCTCGTCGAGCACCCATCGGGTCACGGACAACCCGGTCGGTCGTGCGGGCGCGGGCCGGGCTCGAGCGAAGAGCCCATGTAGCTGTGAGCCGTTCGGGCCCCTCACGACCGTTCCTGCCAAGGGGCGTGCCCCCTCCCGCTCCAGCTGTTCTACAACACCGAGGCGATCCAGCAACCGCACCGCTTCGGGGCTCAGGTATTCGGCGCAAGGCTTGTCGCGGGGGAACGCCGCGCGATCGATTACCACCACCTTGAGCCCCTGGCGTGCCAGGAACGCCGCGGTCGCACTGCCCGCGGGTCCGGCACCGATGACGAGCACGTCGGTCACGAGTTCCTGCATGTCAGCCCACCCGCGCAAACTCGTCCGCGTCGAGCCGGAGAACGTCCGGGCTCGGGAAGCTGTACTGCAGGCTGAATGTGACTCCGGTTCCGACGCCCGCGTATGTCACGGTGACCGTGGTCGAGCTCGCGGTCCAGGTGCAAGGGCGATCGCTGCTGTTCTCGATACTGTCAGTAATGGACAGGAATGTCTGCAGACAGGCACCATCAGGGTCGAACCGCCACGTGACGGTCTGGACGGTACTCGGAAGGAAGCCGCTCACCACGCCCTGCCAGGTGCCGATCAAGGCGGAGGGCTGAGGCGCCTCCGGAGGCGGTGACTGGCTTCCTCCTGCGGGGGGCAACGACACGCCGGCCGTTGGCCCGGGCTCGACCGGCGTCGGTCCGCACCCAGTTATCAGAGCGAGGGCCGAGCCAGCCAGAGCCACGCGCACCAGCCGGCCAGCGCCGCTGCCGCTGTGGCCAGTGCGTTCACGCCGTCGTTGTCGAGCCAAGCAAGTCCTCCCGCCGAGGTCGTGGGCGTTCCGCACCGATGTACGCGCCGCTCGGATGGCTGCGCGCACGCGGGGCAACGGAACCGTCCCTGCAGGGATGCGCCGAGGGCGGAGTCCAGCACCATCCCGGCGAAACCTACTGCGGCAGCGGCTCCTAGAAGGGCCGGCTGCCGCGCCACCCAGGCGCCGCTCGCTGCCACCAGGCTTGCACCAGCCAGGGCCGCCAGGCACCCGAGCAACGTCACGCCACCGTTGGTCCCGGTGGGTACCGACCGCCACGTGAGCAGGTGACGCGGTGGGGTTCGGCTCCATGCACCGACTGCAGTGGCCCACGTATCCGCGGCGGCGGCCGCCAGGCTCGAGGTTGTGATCCAGGCAGCCAGGCTCGGTTGATCGCGAGCCAGAAGCGCACCGAGAGCCGCCGGTCCTCCATTGGCTATGACCTGCCAATGATCGCGGCAATTCCCCTTGGGATCGCTGACAGCGGAGAGATGGTCTGGTTCGATTCGGGAGACGGCGCTGCTCGAGACGAAAAACGCCGCGAGGGCGGCCGCGCCGGCCCAGCCGGCGGTGAACAGGATCGCGCAGCCGACCACCGTGGCGGCCAGCGCGCCGCCGCCGGTCAGCACACGCGCCTGCCATCCGGCCGTGGCGACGGCGGCAGCAAGGGCGGCGGCGAGGAAGGGAGACACGAGACCGCCGTTGCCGAGTGCGGCCTAGGTTTCGGCGGAGCTGTCGAGCTCGGAGCGAAGTTCGGTGAGGATGCGCGCGCGCAGTCGGTCGGGGCAGCATTGCCCCCTCGCCTTGTGCTCGAGCATTTCGAGGAAGCGCTTTTCGAACTGGAGGTGCTCGAAACACGGACGGCACTTCTCTAGATGCTCTGTGATCTTGGCGGCGTTCTCCGGTGTGATCTCCTCCTTGAGATAGTCCTGCAGCAAGGAGAGAGCTTCACGACATTTCGGGCCCCCGGCCATCAGCTGATTCCCATCCGATTACTGCTTGAGGGGGGCGCGGTCACGCGCCCGGATGTACCCCATCTCCACCGCGTGGTCGTAGAGCACCTCCTGCAGCTGACGACGGGCCCGGAAGAGCCGGGACTTGACGGTGCCGACGGGAATGCTCAGCACGTCTGCGATTTCGGCGTAAGGGAGATTCTCGATGTCGCTCAGCACCAGCACTTCGCGAAACTCCTCCGGGAGCCGGTCGATCGCCTCGAGTACCTTCGCATCGACGATTCGGGAGAAAAACGTGCCTTCCGGATCCTCGTCGTCTACCGCCCGAAACGATGCGTGCGGCTCCGCAGTCTCGAGGTCCATCGGGATCGGTTCCCGCTGGCGCCGCCGGTAATCGTTGATGAACGTGTTCCGCAAAATCGTGAACAGCCAGCTGCGGATGTTGGTTCCGGGTTGGAAGCGTTGCCAGGACCGGAAGGCCTTGAGGACCGTATCCTGAACCAGGTCCTCCGCGCGGCTGGGATCGGTGGTCAGCCGGAGGGCCAGCCGGTAGAGGCTGTCGAGCTGCGGAATGACTTCCGCCTCAAAGGCCTCCCGGCCGGGTGCTGGGTCGGTCATCCCGCAATGTTCGGGCGGGAAGGTCCCGGCGCAAGGACCCCTGGATGGGGCGGCCCTGAACGGCTATGTTCCGCCCCGTCTGGTGGCCCTGAACGCTTCCGAGACACCACCCTCCCGTGCCCGACTCGCCGCCGATTCCAGCCTTTCTCCCGCTGAGCCTGCTCGAGGCGCTTCGTAATCTCGACACCCCTGTCGAGGACGGCCTTGAGGTCATGGCCAAGGACATCGTATCCCGCCGGCTTGGGCTCAGCGATACTGTCGCCGCCCAGATCGAGCGCTATCGCCAGGCCACGCAGCGCGAAGGCAGCGTGACCGAGGACGAGCTAGTCTCCGTGCTTCGGCTGGTGGGGCGTCGGCCGGATGCCCCGCTCGTCTTTGCCGACGCCGGTCGCCGCGCGGCGCGCTATGCCGTGCGGGCCAACGGCGGGTCGAGGGCGCTGGCGAAGGTGTCGCCGTGGGCGCTGGGCCGGTATCTGGCGCGGCGCGCGGCCCGGCGGATCTCCGCCAAGTGCTTCCGGGGCCAGCTCGGAACGAAAGGGCCCGAAACCGAGGTCCGCATGACCCGGCCGCTTTCGGTGAGCGCAATTTCCGATGGCAGTGCGTGTGCATTTTACGGCGCGGCGTACGGTGAGCTGCTGCGCACGCTCATCAACTTCGAAGGGACGATGGTGCACGAGCGGTGTGAGGGCCGGGGAGATCAGGCCTGCTTGTGGCGTGGCCAACGCGCGGGTGACTACGAGTGACGCCGCTGGCCGGGCTCGACCGAAGCGACTTGCGCGCGGCCCTCGAAGAAGCCGGTGCCGACGCATGGCTGCTCTACAACTTCCGGGGCGTCAACCCGGTGGCCGGGCGGGTCCTCGGCGTGAGCGGGATGGGAACGCGCCGCCTGTTCGTGCTGCTGCCGCGCGACGGGGAGCCGGTCGCCGTCGCGCATCGCATCGAGCTCCAGGGAGTGGACGGTTTTCCGGGGACGGTCGTGCCCTATTCCCGCTGGGAAGAGCTGCACCAGGCGCTCGGTCGATTGGTCAACGGGCGCACCGTCGCGATGGAGGTCTCACCTGAGGACGCAGTGCCCTATCTCGACCGCGTTCCATTCGGTGTCGTGGAGCTGGTTCGCCGTCTTGGCGCGCGTGTGGTTCCCTCCGGTCCGCTCGTCTCCCGGTTTGCCGCGCGCTGGAGCGCGGCGGAGATGGCGGGCCACTCGGCCGCAGCGGAAACCATCGCTGCGATTGCACGATCCGAGTTGAGCCGCGTAGTGCGCGAGCTGGGTGTCAGCGAATCGGCGGTGCAGGCCCGAGTCGTTCGCGCGCTTGAGGAACATCACCTCGTCTTCGATCACCCACCAATTGTTGCGTTCGGTTCGAACGCAGCGAACCCACATTACGAGCCGATCGCGGGGCACGACGCACGGCTTGAGGCGGATCAGGTCGTGCTGCTGGATCTCTGGGGCGCGCCGGGGGCGGAGGCCGTCGCCGCCGACCAGACCTGGATCGGTTTTGCCGGTGCCGAGCCGGCCGCTCGCGTCGAGCAGGTCTGGACCGTCGTTCGTGATGCCAGGGATGCCGCGATCGGCGCGATTCTCGACGCGGCGCAGGCAAGACGGCCCATCGCCGGTTACGAAGCGGATCGGGCGGCCCGCGCGGTGGTCGAGCGAGCCGGCTTCGGCCAATGGTTCGTGCATCGTACCGGTCACTCGATCGACCGCGACTTGCACGGCTCGGGTCCACATCTGGACGACTACGAAACGCACGACGATCGCCGACTCGGCCCGGGCGTCGGCTTTTCGGTGGAGCCGGGGGTGTATCTCCCGGGCGAATTCGGCGTTCGCAGCGAGGTCAACATGTTCTGGGGACCGGAGGGACCGCAGGTGACACCGAAAGCGCCGCAGCGAGAGCTGATCACGGCCCGCGGCTGAGGCGATGCGATTCCTCCTCGCTGCGGTGCTCGCCGCCGCGAGCCTGGCCCGATCAGAGCCTTCCCTTCAGCTGGACGACCGGCTCGCGCTCCGCGCGGTCCGGTTTTATCGAGCCGATCATCGAACCACCAGGGTCACGGCGTTTCTGGAGATTCCCTACGCCGCACTCGTCGACCCGGCCGGCGGCGGAGCTGGAACCGGCTACCAGGTGACCGTTCGAGTGGCGGACTCCACCGGCGCAGTCCTGCACACCGAGTCTTGGACCGGGACGGTCCCCTCCTCGGCGCAGGCCGGCGCGGCAGCGGTCGAGACGGTGGAGTTCCTGGTCGCCTCGGGTCGCTACCGCCTCGATGCGGTCGCGCGAAACCCGCTGACGGGTCGCGAAGCCCGCGCGACGCTCGAACTGGAGGGATTCGATCGACCGCCGGCTGTTTCCGACCTGCTGCTCTCCCCGGGCATCCGCCTGGTCTCAGCCGGCGACACGGTACCACAGCCGGGGGAGCTCCGCCGCGGCGGCGCCCTCGTGACGGCGGCCGCCGTTCCCCGACTCGGTCCTGCGCATACCACCGCACACTATCTCCTCGAGATGTATGCCACGGGCAACCACGAGGAAGTCGGCAACATTACCGTATCGGTTCGCGACTCGACCGGGACGACGACGCTCCGCTGGCGGCCGGTGCCGGTCCGGGTGCCATCGGGTGGCAGCACGTTGCATGGGCACGTGAGCCTCGCCGGTCTGAAGCCGGGCCGCTATACCCTGCTGGTTTCGGTGGCGGTGGCGGGTCAAACGAACGAGCGCGGGGCGGAACTGGTGGTCGACGGCGGGAGCGTGGCTCAGGTGAAGAGCGTGAACAGTGAACGGTGAACCGTGAACCGGCAACTCCGCTGAGCATCGGAGCTCCCTGTTCACTGTTTACTGTTCACGCAGTTCTCAGCTTCCGGTTGATTCCACCAAAACATCTCCCTCGCGAAACTGATGCTGGTAGAGGCGGGCATAGAGACCACCCCGCGCCAGCAGCTCTGCGTGACTGCCTTCCTCGACGATGCGTCCGTGGTCGAGCACCACCAACCGGTCGGCTCGCCGAACCGTGCTGAGGCGGTGCGCGATAATGAGAGTCGTGCGGCCGGCC
>Ga0134128_10006213_pt1 | contig 14484 bp, 15 predicted proteins | sample KB31754_FD_96462 | JGI IMG/M metagenome (GOLD analysis project Ga0134128, IMG submission 96462) | Terrestrial soil microbial communities with excess Nitrogen fertilizer from Kellogg Biological Station, Michigan, USA - KB3-175-4 | ecosystem: Environmental > Terrestrial > Soil > Unclassified ... | reverse complement strand
CGGCGCAATTGCCGATTTCGTGCCCCTTGTCGTCTTCGCCTTCCTGTTCGGGCTGTCCATGGACTATGAGGTGTTCATCCTGTCCCGGATCCGGGAGGCCTACGACGAGACCGGATCAACCGAGCAGGCGATCGTCCGCGGCCTGGCCCGGACGGGACGGCTGGTCACCAGCGCGGCCCTCATCCTCGTCCTCGCGTTCGTGGCCCTCGCGTCCGCGCCCGACACCGACGTAAAAGTCTTCGCCACCGGCCTGGCCGTCGGCATCGCACTAGACGCGACCATCGTCCGCGCCCTGCTGCTGCCCGCGCTGATGGCCCTGCTCGGCCAGCGGAACTGGTGGCTCCCCGTCTGGGCCCGGCGGTGCCTGTTCCCCTTCGCCCAGCCGGAGTCATCGCCCGCCCGCAGTGCGAGTTCAACCCGGAGTGTGCCTGATACAGCGCCACCATTGCCCCAGCGCCTTCAGCCCGGCGACGAGCCAACCCACCACGCTGAGTCCTGACGTGTACTGCGCGTAGGCTCCGCCGGCGAAGTGGCCCGTGACCTCGAAGGCGAGGTTGACCACCGCCTGGCCCCGGCGACCGGCCGCCGACCGGCCGCCGACCGACCGCCGACCGACAGGCGACCGACAGCGGGTCGTCGCACGATGACCTGAGTGCCGCGCACGTCGCGGGGTGCAGAACGGGGATCGTCGATGACTGGTGATTGTTGATGCACGACCCTGCCCTGGCAGCCCCGAGGCCGCGGGCGGGAACGCGGGAGTGGGTGGGGCTGAGTGTGCTCACACTGCCCGCGTTCGTCATTGCGCTGGATTTCAGCGTGCTGAACCTGGCTGTGCCGGAGATCAGCCGTCAGCTGATGCCCTCGGCGACCGAGTTGCTGTGGATCGTAGATATTTACGGCCTCGTGCTGGCCGGCTTCCTGGCCACCATGGGAACCCTGGGAGACCGAATCGGGCGCCGGCGGCTGCTGATGATGGGCGCGGCCGGCTTCGGCCTCGCGTCGGTTGCGGCGGCCTACTCGGGGAGCGCCGGCATGCTGATCGGGGCCCGCGCGGTACTCGGGCTCGCGGGGGCGACGCTGATGCCATCAACGCTGTCGCTGATCAGCAGCATGTTCCCGGAAGAGCGGCAGCGCACCGTGGCTATCGCCGTCTGGTCGACGAGCCTGCCGCTGGGCGGTGCCGTCGGGCCACTGGTAGGCGGGGCGATGTTGCAGGCCTTCTGGTGGGGATCAGTGTTCCTGCTCGCGGTCCCGGTGATGGCCATCTTGCTGGCGACCGGCCCGGTCCTGCTGCCGGAATACCGCAACGCCGCGGCCGGACGCCCGGATTTTCTCAGCGTGGCCCTGTCGCTAGCCGCCATATTGCCGACCGTCTACGGCCTGACTGAGATCGCCGCGGGGGGCTCACTCCTGGTCCCGGTCGCGGCGGTCGCGGTCGGCCTGCTGGTCGGCTGGCGGTTCGTGCGACGGCAGCGGACGCTGGCCGATCCGCTCATCGACCTGCGGCTGTTTCGTCAGCCGGGGTTTAGCGCGGCGCTGGGAATCAACACGCTGACCTATTTCGTGATCCTGGGAATGCTGCTGCTGATCTCGCAGTACCTGCAACTGGTACTCGGCATGTCGGCGCTGCGGGCGGGCCTGTGGATGCTTCCGACGATGGGCGGGCTGATCGGGGGATCGCTGGTGACCCCGTTGTCGACGCGGCGGCTGCATCCGGCTTTCGTGATGGCCGCTGGCCTGGCGGTCGCCGCCGCCGGGTTCGGCCTGGTCACCCAGGCCTCCGCACTCGGGCTGGCGGCCGTGGTGACCGGCTCGGCGATGTTCGGGCTGGGGCTTGCCCCCGTGACCAACCTGGTGGTCGGTCTGGTGCTCGGGTCGGCTCCGCCGCAACTGGCCGGAGCGGCATCCGGGCTGTCAGAGACCAGCACCGAATTCGGCGGTGCCCTCGGCATCGCCGTCCTGGGCAGCGTCGGCGCTGCCGTGTACCACTACCGCGTGGTGGGACACATCCCGCCCGGGATCTCGGGCCCCGCTGCGCGGGCCATCGGCGCCACCCTGGGCGATGCCACCGCGACCGCGGGGCAGTTGCCCAGCCAGGCCGCAGGCGTGGTCCTGGCGTCCGCTCGGTCGGCCTTCACGAGCGGAGTGGACGTCGTGGCCGGCGTCAGCGCGGTCATCGTGGCGGCCCTGGCCGTGGTCGCCGTGGCGCGCTTGCGGCGGGTGACCCCCGCCGCCGATGAAGGCATCGAGGCAGGTGCCGCAAGAGAAGGGATTGAATGCTGATGCTGCTACAGGACAAGACCGCGATCGTTTACGGCGCGGCGGGGCCCGTCGGGGCGGCGGTGGCGGGCGCGTTCGCGCGCGAGGGCGCACAAGTCGTCCTCGCCGGACGGACCCAGCAGACCCTGGCCAAGGTCGCGGATCAGATCCGGGACGCTGGCGGCGCCGCCCAGACCGCTGTCGTGGACGTCACCGACACGGCTGCGATGCGGGCCCACGCGGCCGAGGCCGCCGCCGCGAGCGGGGGCATTGACATCGCCTTCAACGCCACTTCCAACGACGACCTGCAAGGCGTCCCGTTGCTCGACATGGACCTCAGCGACTTTGCCCGCCCGGTCAGCAAGGCCGTCGCCGCCCACTTCATCATCGCCACCGTGACCGCGCGGCACATGCTCGGTCGCGGTGGCGTGATACTCGCCATGGGCGGCGGGAGGGAAGCCATCCCCCAGCTCGGCGGCTCCCACGTCGCCTGGTCGGCGCTGGCCGGGCTGTGCAGGCAACTGGCGGCCGAATTGGGGCCTCACGGAATCCGGGTCGCCTGGCTGCTGTCCCCCGGCTCACCCGACCCGGGGGGCGCGCCTGGTGATGGCGACGCGCTCGCCGGCGGTGCGCTTATCGGCCGTCGTCCCAGCTATCTCCAGGTCGCCAACGCCGCGGTGTTCGCCGCCTCGGATTGGGCCGCCACCATGACCGCGGCCGAGATTAACCTCACGGGCGGCGTCGTCATTGACTGAGGGTTCCTGGCGGCGTGCTAGCTTACGGCCTCGGCCTCGGCCTCCTCTGGCCTCAGCCGACGACCTTTTTCATACTCGTGGTCGAAGGCGGCCTGGCCCAGTACCTGACGTGCCGCGCTGGTGATGCGCTGGGTGTCGGGGCTGTCACCGGATGGAAGGATCGCTCCGGCCGAGCGCCTGGCCGTCGCCGCCGCTCCGAGCAACTGGGCGGCTCGGCCAGTCTGGCCGCCCAGCGCCTGCACGCCGGCCAGGCCGGTGAGTGCCTGGGCTACCGCCTGGGGGTCACCGAGTTTCGTTGCCCCGGCGAGGGACTGCTGATGATATGAGTGGGCAGTCTCCGGCTCGCCGCGCTGCTCGTCGATGAAGCCGAGTTCGGACAACGCGGCGACGCGAGCCACGTCTGGCTCAGACCCGGTCCGCTGGCATGCTCGCAGCACGTTATGCAGATGAGCCTCGGCGCAGTCGAGCTTGCCGGCCTGGCGCGCGGTCTCGCCGAGGCTAAGCTCGGCGAAAACCTGCCCCGGCCGGTAGCACTGCTCGCCCGCGAGCCGCATGCCGCGCTGGAGAAGTTCCCGCGCCTGGCCGAGGTCACCGGCGCCTAGCGCGCTCCTGCCCAGCCAGGACAGGGCATCGGCCGCCTGCGGCCATAGGCCGAGCTCCTCCGCCATCCGCAAGCCGTCGCGGTGCAGCCGTTCTGCCCGCTCGCGGTCGACGGCGGCTACGGCGGCGCCGAGCCATTCGATGGCCTGCAGCTGTCCCCAGCGGTCACCGAGCTCGCGGAACATCGCCAGGCTCTGCTGGGCGAGCCGCTGGGCGGCGGCCCGGTTGCCGCGGATCATCGCGAGCTTGGCGCCGGTGCTCAGGGCCGCGGCTAGCCCCCACTGGTCGTCGGCGGCCCGGAAGCTGGCGACCGCGTCGCCAAGCATGGCCTCGGCCACGGATGGGTTACCGAAATCCGACGTGACGAAGGCATGGAACCATCGAAGGAGGGCTCGTGTGCCGGGGTCATCGATCTCATCGAGCGCCGGGGCGGCGTGGGCGGAGGGCTCCCCCGCGAGGGTCGCGAAACCGCTGCGCCACGCGACGGCCGTGGCCCGCTCGGAGGCTGATCCGCCGGGACGGGCAAGTGCCTCCTCCAGAGTGCGCCGTGCCTGCGCCAGCCGGCCCCTGAGCAGCCAGTACCAGGCCAGCGCGTTGGCCATCCGGAGCGCGGCGGTGTCAGCGTCGTGGGTCGCGGAACCGAGCGCGGCGTGCAGGTTGGCTGCCTCCGTGTCCAGGCACCTGATCCAGGACCGCTGGTCGTACCCGCGTAGGCGGGCCGCGGCGCGCTCGGCCAGATCGCTGTAGAACTGGCGGTGCCGCCGCAGCGCCTGACCGTGCTCGCCTGCCTCCCGCAGGCGGCGCAGGCTGTAGGCGGCCACGCTCTCCAGCAACCGGTAACGCGGGCCGTCTGGCTGGTCGGCGACTACGACGAGGGAGCGGTCCACCAGCCGAGATAGCAGGCCGGGGACGTCTAGTTCATCCTCACCGCAGATCGCCTCAGCGGCCCGCAGCCCGCAGCCGTCCGCCATCACCGCCAGCCGCCGCAGGACGATCCGCTCCGGCTCGGTGAGCAGTTCCCAGCTCCAGTCGATGACGCCCCACAGGGTCTGCTGGCGCGGCGGGGCGTCCCGGTGCCCGGTGGCGAGCAGCCGGAACCGGTCGTCGAGCCGGACGAGGAGTTCATGGACGCCTAGCGTCCTGACGCGGGTCGCCGCCAGCTCCAGCGCCAGCGGGATCCCGTCGAGCCGCCGGCACAGACCCGCGACAGCCGGGGCATTGCCCTCATCGAGACGGAAGCCAGGGGCGGACTCCTCGGCCCGCCTGGTGAACAGCCGAACGGAGCTGAAGCGCGCCAGGGCGGCGAGCTCGTGCTCGGCGTCCGGGTCGGGCAGGTCCAGCGGAGGTACCGCCCAGATGACTTCACCGGCGATCGCCAGCGGTTCCCGGCTGGTCACCATGATGCGCAGCTCGGGAGCGGACCGGAGCAGCCGTGTGGCCAGCGTGGCGACCTGGGCGATCAGGTGCTCGCAGTTGTCCAGGACCAGCAGCAAGCAACTGTCGCGCAAAGCGTCGCCCAGCAGGTCGGCGGAGGATCTGGAGCTGTCGTTCCTGATGCCCAGGACCGACGCGACCTCGTCCGCGGGGCTAGGGGCCGTGGCGGGCGACGGGCCGGCCAACTCGACCAGCCAGGTGCCATCGGGGAAGGCCGCCGCCGACTGAGCCGCGGTCTCGATGGCCAGCCGCGTCTTGCCCACGCCGCCCGGCCCGGTGAGGGTTACCAGCCGGCGTTCGCTCAGCAGGCCGCGCAACTCGGCGATCGCCGGGGCCCGGCCGACCACGTCGGTGAGCATGGCCGGAAGGTTGGTCCGTGGGCGGGTCGCCAGGGTAGGCGGGGCCGGTACGGCCTGCAGGGCAGGGGACTGCTCAAGCATGGCCTGATATAGCGCGGCCAGGCTTGGCTCGGGATCAAGGCCGAGGTCGTCGGCTAGCTTGGCGCGCAGCTCGTTATAGCTCCCCACCGCGTCGGCCTGCCGGCCGGACCGGTAGAGGGCAGTCATGTGCGCGGCGCGTAGCCGCTCTCGCAGCGGATGACGGGCCACCAGTTCGCCGAGCTCGCCGGCCAGCAAGGTGTGCTCGCCCAGCGCCAGCCGGACCTCGGCCTGCTCTTCCAGCGCGGTCAGTCGCTGGTCCTCGAGCCGCGCGATCGTAGGCTGGGCGAATGGCTCATCGGCGAAGTCCGCCAGCGCCGGGCCCCGCCACAATCCCAGTGCCTCCGCCAGCAGCCCGGCCCGGTCCCGGAGATCCTCGGCCGCGCCGGCCCGCTCCACGAGAGCCGCGAACCGGCCCTCGTCCAGCGCGTCGTCACCGACCTGAAGCAGGTAGCCCGATGTCCGGAACGCTATCAGCGCGCCGCTGCCCGGCTCGCCGGCTTCCAGCGCCTGCCGCAGCCTGCTGACCTTCCCCTGCAGGGCACCGACGGGATGGACGGGAAGGTCCGCCCCCCACAAGTCATCGATGAGCTGATCGGCCGGCACCGGCCGCCCCGGGCTCAGAAGGAGAACGGCCAGCAAGGCACGGACCTTGGACTCGCGAACCTCGACTTTCCTCCCGTCCCCGGTCCAGGCCGCCACCGCGCCGAGCACGCCAAAATGCACGAGGTCAGGATAGCCGGGCAGGCCTCCCGCGGCCGGGCTCCCGGTTCCGCCCCGAGTAGTCGGACCAGAGGTTGGCGCGCAGGAGTGAGCCGAAGGTCTGGACGCCGGCGGCACGCGCCTGGTTCTGACTCAGAGTGTGCCCGGTGACTTCCGGGTGCGCGGCGGCCCAGGCGGCGGCGCTATCGCGGCTGGTGAAGAAGTTGATAAGGCCGCAGCACACGTCCGCGGCGACCGACGGCACGGTGGCATCAGGAGGAGCGCAGGTGCCGCGGGAACGCTGCTCGCCGTCGAACACGACGGCGTCCCGTGGTTCCCAGACAGCGCGAGCCCGGCCCGGCGGCACGGCCACCGTGATCGGGATCGCGGTGTCGGGCTCGGCCGAGCAGATCGTCACGGGCTGGCCGGTCATCGCCGCGATGCCCAGCGCGTCGATGGCGCACATGGAGAACACCTCCGGGCCGCCGTCAATCCGCACGACGTGCCGGGTCGGCACGGCGGAGAACGGGTAAGCCGCGCTGATCGCCCCGGCCCGGTCCAGGCGCAGGAAGTCCGCGGCGTGCAACTGCGCCAGCACCGCGCGGCCGCCGGCACCGTACGGCGCGGCCGCCTGGTCCAGCTCAGTCATCGTCGGCGGCCCGCCATCACGGGCGAAGGACAGCAGGACCCTTTGCTGCACTGCGCGCAGCCCGCCCTCGACCGGGGCGAGGCGGCCTAGACCCGCCCGGCCGACCGCGCCCGGCAACTTCAGGGGAGTCGCAGCGTCGGCGGCCTGCTGCACCGCCCGGCGCAGCGCCGCCACCGATGGCGCGCCTTGGCTCTGCCCGGACTCGTAGCGATAGACCCGGCAGGACAAGCTCGCCGGGCTGTCTGGCGCGGCGAACGGGTCGATTCCGTTGACCAGCAATGTTGGCGAGCCGCGCATCCCGAGCCGCACCGCTTCCGCCTCGTCCCGGATCACGAAGCGGGTCACGCGCGCGTCCGGATAGTCGGCCAGAACCAGGCCGAGCCGCTCCAGCAGGACCGGGTCGTTCGGGCAGTCCGGCACGACCAGCACAGACAGCTCCAGCATGACAACCTCCCCGCAGGGCCTGACTCCCGCCTGACCATAAACCTTCCAGCGCACTGGAAAGTCAACCGTAGGCTGGCAGCATGCGTATCGGCGTCCTGGCCGCCCGCGCGGGCCTGACCACCAAGACCGTCCGCTTCTACGAGGGCGCGGGCCTGGTGCCCCCACCTCCCCGGACCCCGGCTGGCTACCGGGACTTCCCAGCCCAGACCCTCGCCCGGCTCGCATTCATCCGTGACGCCCAGGCCGCCGGCCTCACCCTCGCGGACATCCGCAGCGTCCTGGCCATCCGCGACCGCGGCCAGGCGCCATGCCAGCACGTCACCCGGCTCATAGACCAGCATCTCGCCCAGGTCGAGCAGCGCCTGGCCGAACTCACCCAGGCAAAGAACGTCCTGCGCGATCTTAAGCGGCGCGCCGCCGACACCGACCCGGCGGCCTGCCCGAGCGAGGCAGTCTGCACCATCCTGGCCACAGCGCCACGCCCGTGCCACTAGCCCGGCGAATGCGGCTTTGCCCCGCTCGACGACACAGGCGGAACAGGTTCGGAGCCATCGACAGGAAGGCCGGATAATGCCGAACTGGGCCGAGCAGGTCACTGCCATTGCGACCGCGGTAAGCGCGCTAGGACTGCTAAGCGCGATAGGTGCGGTGATCTTCGCAGGCCAGCAAGCCCGTGAAGCCCGAATCAGCCGTCAGGCTGAGATGGCGGCCGAGTTCTTCAGGCGCTGGAGCGAAGGACCGATGGTGGAGACGCGTCGTCTCGTAGCTCAGTTCGAGACGCCAGATGCGCTGCGGGACGCGATGATTCGCTTCACTGCCGGAAACTCAGCCGAGGCGTACATCCTGTACCGGGAGCTCGACTACTTCGAGCAGCTCGGTGCGCTCGAGAAACACGGTGGCTTCGATTTCGAGCTGATCAGAACCCTGCTCGGCCAGCGCCTGATCGACCGATGGGAGATGTGGCGGCCGTCAATCGAGGCAATCGGCGGAAGTGCCGCTTACCCGATGTTCGAAAGGCTCGCGACAAAGATGCGTGCCCAGGAGTGATCTCCCAGCGCTCGGCCCACGGGTGGATGTAGCGGCACCTTGCCCGCATGTAGTAGGTCTGCTATCTTCCGCTGTACAGGGAGTACCTAAAGCGGTGGAGGTTGTGTGACGCTGAAAGAGGCAGGACTCATGCCGGGGCCGGCCCTGTCCCGGCCGGCGGACCCCGATGATGAACCCGTGATTGACGTGCGCGACCTGCGCATGCGGTACGGGAAGACCGATGTGCTCAACGGAGTCTCGTTCACCGCGCGGCGCGGGGAGGTGCTCGCCCTGCTCGGTCCCAACGGGGCCGGCAAGACCACCACGATCGAAATCCTGGAGGGCTTCAGGATGCGGTCGGCGGGTCAGGTCAGCGTGCTCGGCGTCGACCCGGCGCATGGCGGGGAAGCCTGGCGGGCGCGGATCGGCATTGTGCTGCAGTCGTGGCGCGACCACAGAAAATGGCGGGTCCGCGAGCTGCTCGCGAACCTCGGCAGATATTACGCGCCATACTCGAGCCCCGAGGCCAGCCGCCCGTGGGACCCCGACGAGCTGATCGGGACGGTCGGCCTGACCGAGCACGCGCACAAGCGGATCCGGCAGCTTTCCGGCGGGCAGCGACGCAGGCTCGACGTGGCGGTGGGCATCGTGGGGCGGCCCGAGTTGCTGTTCCTCGACGAGCCGACGGCAGGCTTCGACCCGGAGGCCAGGCGTGAGTTCCATGACCTGGTGCACCGGCTGGCAGACCGCGAAGAAGCCACGATCCTGCTCACCACGCACGACCTCGATGAGGCGGAGAAACTGGCGGACCGGATCATGATCCTGGCCAACGGCACGATCATCGCCGACGGGTCCGCGGACGAGCTGTCCCGGCGGATGTCGACCGAGGCGGAGGTCCGGTGGAGCCGGGACGGGCAGCGGTTCGTGCATTCGGCCGGGGATCCGGCCGGGTTCGTCCGGGAGCTTTTCCGGCAGTACGGCGGGTCGGTCGAGGACCTGGAGGTGAGCCGGGCCAGCCTGGAGGACACCTATATGGCGCTGGTGCGGCAGTTCGAGTCCGGGCATGGCCAGGGAGCCGAGAGCAAGTTCGGGATGGTGACCTCATGACTGATGGCGCTGGCGTGATCGGCGCCGGCCCGGCGCGCGGCCGCGCGATCCGGGCGGCGGTGCGGGCCGGTCTTAACCATGGGTGGATCGAGCTGTCGCACTGCTTCACCATGTTTGAAGATGCGTTCGAGATATTGCCCTTGCCCTTGATAAGCATCGTAGTCCTGCTGGCGGCGGGCGCCCGGCACGTACACGTACCCGGCACGCATTTCGCGTTCGGCGGCACCATCCTGGCCGGCATGCTGGTCATGAATGTCGGCCTGAACGGGATAGCTTCGCTGGGCGTGCAACTGACTGGGGAGCGCGAGGACGGCACGCTGCTGCGCGCGAAGGCGACGCCGAACGGGATGCTCGGCTACCTGATCGGGAAGATCATAGTCGTATCCGGCACCATCATGATCACCGTGGTAGGCCTGCTGGTTGTCGGTCTGGCCCCGTTCAGCGGGCTTGCGCTCGGCCGTACCGTGAACTGGCTCACGCTGGCCTGGGTACTGGCGCTCGGACTGCTGGCTACGCTGCCGATCGGCGCCGTGCTGGGTTCGCTGTTCCCTTCCATCCGCAGCGCCAACGTGATGATGATCGGCAATCTCGGGCTGATCGGCATCTCTGGGATCTTCTACCCGATTACCCACCTGCCGACGTGGCTGCAGTGGGTCGGGCAGGCATTTCCGGTGTACTGGCTCGGGCTCGGCGTGCGTTCGGCGCTGCTGCCGGGCAACCTGGCAGCGGTGGAAATCGGGCATTCGTGGCGGCATCTTGCCACGGCCGGCGTGCTGGTTGCCTGGGCGATCGCCGGGCTGGTCCTGGCCCCGATCCTGATGCGCCGGGTGGCGCGCCGCGAGGCCGGATCGAGCGTGGCCGCCCGGCGGGAGCGGATCATCCAGGGCGTGACGGTATGACCGGGCGGTCCGCGGCTTGCACAGACCGTGAACGAGCGAAGGGCAAGGCGTGAGCGAGGTTGTCTACCAGCGGATCGCGATGCTCCGGGCCGAGCGGGGGGTCTCCCAGCGGCAGCTCGCCGATGCACTCGGCGTGCACTACCAGACGATCGGGTACCTGGAGCGGAGCGAGTACAGCCCCAGCCTGTACCTGGCGTTGCGGATCGCCGAGTACTTCGAGATCCCGGTAGAGATGATCTTCTCAACCGTCCCGTTCCCGAGGCTCGGCAGCAGCAAGGACTCCGCCTCGGCCTGAGGGCGGGAAAGCCGGCCAGGGCGGCCGCTTTCCCAGGCCTGTGCTCGACGTGGGGTCCAGGGCCCGATGATCGGCGGTCCCGCGGGCCTCGGAGCCGAAGACCTCCAGCTTTGCGATCCCGTACCGGTCGCAGGCGCGTCGAGCGGCCTGCCGGTTATCCGGCGGGGCGGATGTCTTGAACTAGCCGGGGTACTTCGGTGACGGCGATTGCCCACACCTGGCTCGGGTCGACGCGATGGTAATGATGCGCGAGCGCGATGCGCAGGCCAATGATGTCCCGCCAGGGAACGTTGGAGTGCTGCGCGCGGAAGTCCTCGCTGAGGGGGTTCGCCGCCTCGCCGATGATCTCCAGAAGGCGCTCCACCGCGAGCTGCCTAATCCGGTCCTTCTCCCAAGCCTCCCGGCCAATACCGATGACGTCGCCGATCTGACCGGCGGCATCCAGGATGTCAGCAAGGCGCTCGTCGTCCCGTCGGCTCACAGGTCGACTGACTCCGCGAGGATAGCGCGATCCCGGCTTTTCAGCCCGCCGGCCGAGACGATGTCAACGGCCCGGCCCAGCAGTTCCTCAAGTTCGCGTGACATGCGCATCAGGTCGAAGAGGGAACTCTCCTGGTCGAAGTCGACCAGGAAGTCGATGTCGCTGTCGGGCCTGTCCTCCCCGCGCGCTGCGGAGCCGAAAGGCGGACCCTGCTGGCGTGGTGACGAGCCGCGATCGCCATCACCGGCTCGCGCCTGGACTCCACCAGGACACGCAACGGCCCGGACATTCGATCAGCCAACTTCCCACCTCGCGGTGTTGATTCCTCGCCGCATTCGGGATAACAACGGACTCCGAGCGTATGCGGTCTCGCATGCTCACGGACGCCGGATGTCGTCGATGACACTGATCACGCCGCTTGGCAGGGCGAGCGACGCGTGGTTGATACGACGCGAGGCCACTACGAGCCGCTATGGCTCAAGATCTGCGGCTGATAAGGCGGCGCCGCGCCACGGCCCCAGCGCGAGACGGGCGCCAGCCTGTACCCGTCGATGCCGGTCGCGCGTCCAGTAGTTACGGGGACAGGTGAGCCGCCGCCCAGCAGGACACGCCGGTGTGGCAATTCCGCAACGCGGCAAGTGCCCTGGTGAGTGCGGCCGGGACGCCTTGTGCCTCGATGTTGTTTAGCTCCAGCGGGTCGCGGGCGGTGTCGTAGTACTCCTGCTCCCCGCTGGAGTACCGCACATAGAGCGCGGTCGCCGTGCGGACCGCCTCATACGAGGGAGGGTCGCCGCTCAGACGGTTCTGCCGATCCGGGTCTCCGGCGCTCTCATCCGGGCCGTGATGCTCGATGAGAACCGCCTGCTGCCACCTCGGCGGGTGTTGCCCGTGCCAGAGCCGGGCCAGGCTGTGACCGTCGACCCAGGCGGGTACGCGCAGCCCAGCCAGCGACTCGAACGTGGGGCTGAGATCGATGCTGGACGTTAGCTGGCGGATCACCTTCCCGGCGGGCACGCCAGGACCGCTGACGATCAGCGGGACGTGAATATCGGTGTCGAAGGCCGTCTGCTTGCCGGGCATCAGCCGGTACTCGCCCATGTGATAGCCGTTATCGGAGCTGAAGATGAAGTACGTTTTCCGGGCTACGCCAGCGGATATCAGCTCGGCTTCGAGGTTGCCGATCATGTCATCGACGGACAGGTCCGCCTCGACGCGCTTGCGGTAGGCGACGGTGATCTCGTGCTGCTCCGCGGCGGTCAGCGACGGCCGGCCCTTGAGCCAAGAAGGCGGGTTTGCCGGCCGCCGGTTCCAGGCGCCAGTCCTTGGATAGGCGACCTGGCTGGCCGCATGGGCGTAGCGCGGTGCCGGGGTATAGGGAGCGTGTGGGGCGAACGTGGCGACCTCGAGCATGAACGGCTTGGCCGCCAGGGCCGAGGCGCCGATGAATGCCTCGGCTTTCGCAGAGAGCACGTCGGTCAGGTAGTCGTTCGCCTGATGGCCGTAATACCGCTGCGTGTCGTCCTCGTTCAGGCTGTAGCCGAACTCGGGGTATCCATTTCCCGCGACATCCCACTCGTCCCAGCCCGGCGGGGCCTTGTCAGCCGGGGAGTACCCGTTCAGGTACTTGCCCATCAGCGCGGTCCGGTAGCCAGCTCTGTGCAGGGCTACCGCGAATGACTTTGATGGATCACCGTTCCTGTTGTAGGCGCCGTAGCCGCCGTCACTGCCGTTGTTAGTGAAGACGCCGTCATCATGCGGGTAATCGCCAGTGAAGATGGCCGAACGGGACGGGCAGCATAGCGAGTCGACCACGTAGTAGCGCGACATCGTCGACCCGGCCCGTTCCAGTGCCTGAACATGCGGCATATGGCTGAGCAGGTTCAGGGTGAGGTCGTCGGTCAGGACGAACACGAAGTCAGGCCGCGGACCCCGCCGGGGACCGGCCTGCGGGCCGGGCTCGGCGCAGGCGGTCGCCAGACAGCAGACGATCAGGCTAACGCTGGCGAGGGCGACCACTGGTCGTCGGGTTCGAAGGCGGAACGGCACCTGGACATGGTGACGTAAGACGCGGCACAGCATGTAATCGGCCAGGCCCCTGACTCCCTCGATGCGAACACTCAGGTGCACTCTGCGCCGGTGGCCGTGCTCCTGGGCCGCGTGTACCAGTGCACGAAGCGGGCCCGGAATGATCTGCCGGTCCGCTTGCCGGTGCCGGAATACCAGGTACGGGCCGCGACCTGGTCCCCGTCGCTGATCACCAGGTCAGGTTCGGCCTTGTAGCCGTCCCATTCGGCGCCGAGGCGCATGAACACATTGGTCACGACTGAGTGGGCACCCACGAACTCGCCCTCACCACCGCGGCCGATCTCCCCGCGCGAGTCCAGCGGGTTGTGGCGATCATCCAGGAAGCCGTCGCCGACATGGACCCCGTCGACATCGCGCGGGTCCTGGAACCAGACGACCGCATGCCGCCGCTCAGCCACATCCTGGCCCTCTCCCTGGCCGCGCACCTGCGCAAGCTCACCGCCGGCGGGCCGGTCCGGACCAGCCTCGACGGCCGGTCGGTCGTCATCGACCGGGACGGTCCCCGCATCATCGAGTATCCGGCGACCGGCCTCGACGGCCACGGCTAGTCCGTTTTGACGCGAACCGAGACAGCCATCGCCGATCGCGACCAGATGCATCACGCCATCATGGCCATGGGCTTCCGGCCCACCGTGCGGATTATCAAGGTGCGGCGTACCGCGACGGTTGGCGACCTGGTCCTGTGCGTGGACGAACTGGACGGCGTCGGCGTGTTCGTGGAGGTGGAGCGGCTGGTCCCTGACTGGGTTCCTGGGGAGGCTGTCCAGGCTGAGCTGGCTCGCTTCGTCGCGTCGCTGGACGTGGAGGCTGAGCGATCGGCGCAGACCTACGATTCGCTTGTGCAGGCTGCGCTACCGTCGACCTGAGGTCCATGTGGTGGAAAGCGTGGCGTGCGCAGTTGCGGCTACGGGGATCTCAGCCTGAGCAGCCCTCACTAAGGAAAGCGCATCTGCTCGCTGTTGCGCTCAGGCTGCGTGGGGTGAGATCTGGACGATCAGGTCGGCGTCGAGAGCGGCGGAGATCCGCTCAAGTAGCGGGATGGTGGGGATGACGCCGCCGGCCTCGAGCCGGGACAGGGCGGGCTGGGTCATGCGCGCCCGAGCGGCCAGTTCGACCTGGGAAAGGCCTAGGGCGGTGCGCCGTTCGCGGACAGCCACGCCGATGCGGAAGGCGCACTCGGCCTCGGAGTAGCCCTCGCTGTACTGCGCGTTGTCGCGGCGACTGCGGGCGATGTCCTCGTAAGAACCGTGATCGTCGTTCACGGCGGGCTCGTCGCTCATCCTGGTGCCCCCATCTCAGCGTGTCTCGCGG
>Ga0134128_10006211_pt1 | contig 14485 bp, 13 predicted proteins | sample KB31754_FD_96462 | JGI IMG/M metagenome (GOLD analysis project Ga0134128, IMG submission 96462) | Terrestrial soil microbial communities with excess Nitrogen fertilizer from Kellogg Biological Station, Michigan, USA - KB3-175-4 | ecosystem: Environmental > Terrestrial > Soil > Unclassified ... | reverse complement strand
GTGCGTCGAAGCGTCCCCGGAAATCGCGCAGGTCCTGCGCCGCAACGTCGAGGAGAACGGCCGCCGCAACGTCACCGTCATCCAGGCATTGGCCGGCGCCAACTCGGGCGTGGAGGTGCCGTTCTATCCGGCGCCCGCGTCGAAGTTCGGCATGGGGTCGATCGGCCCGCAATTCGGCGTGAAACCGACACCGCTCGCGCAGCGCCGCCTGGATGACATTCTCGACGAGCTCGGCATCGAGGGCGTCGACGTCGTGAAGCTCGATATCGAAGGCGCCGAGATGCAGGCGCTCGAAGGGCTGGCGCGGCGGCTGCGCGACGCACGCCGCCCGGTAATCCTTTTCGAGTTCAGCGATTGGGCGGAATCGCGCGTGGCCGGCCAGAGCCAAGGCGATTCCCAGAGGTTCGTCCTCGCGTTCGGATACCGCCTGTTCCGGATCGGATCGGGCTCCCGGCCGGATGTGCAGCTGAATGCGCCCGTCACGGTCGGCGCTGCGATGCTCATCGCCGTCCCGGAGACGGGCGCGATCGAATGAGCGCGCCCTACGGCCGCATGTCGAACGCGCGGACCGATGCGCCGGCCCCGTTCTTCTCGATCTGCATCCCGCAATACAACCGCACCGATTTCCTGCTGCGCGCATGCGAAACCTTCGCGCGCCAGCGCTTCCGCGACTTCGAGCTGTGCATCAGCGACGATTGCTCCACGGATGGCGGGGAACAGAGGCTCGTCGATTTCCTGCGCCGGTCCGGGATGGCGTACGTGTACGCGAAGAATGCCCGCAACCTGCGCTACGACGCGAACCTGCGCAACGCGATCGCGCTCTCGCGGGGCCGTCACCTGCTCCTCATGGGAAACGACGACGGCCTCGTCGACGGCGGCGTGCTGCAGGGGCTTCACGACGAGCTCGCGCGGCACGCGCCCGTCGCCGCGGCGATCTGCAACTACCGGGACTGCGCGAGCGGCCAGGTTTTCAGGCGGATTGTCGCGAGCGGCGTGCTCGGCAGCGGGCCGCGCCTCGCGGTCGCGCTCTTCCGGCGCTACAGCTTCGTCGGCGGGGTGATCCTCGAGGGCGATCGGGCGCGGGCCGCGGCGAGCGATCTCATGGACGGAAGCGAGATGTACCAGATGTACCTGGGAACGCGGCTCGTGGCGGCAGGCGGGCGTTTCCTCGCCATCGACCGGGTCTGCGTCGACATGGGCCTGCAGGTTCCGGGACAGGCCGTGGACAGCTATCGTCGCATTCCGCGCCTGGACCCCTGCCCCATCGTCGAGCGGCCGCTGCCCCTCGGCCGGCTGCTGCAGGTGGTCGCCACCGGCCTCTCGAAGGCCGGCGCCTTGCGCGAGGCGCACGTCCTCGCCGTCGCCCGCCAGCTCTACACCTTCATCTATCCATTCTGGGCCATCGAGTATCGCCGGATCCAGTCGTGGAGCTACGCCGCCGGAATGCTCCTCGCGCTACGCCCGAGCCGCATCGCGGCGACCCTCGAGGTGTCGCTCGCCGGCCGCATCTTCCTGTGGGTTCTCTATGCCGGCTCGGCTTCGGTGTCGCTCGCCTTTCCGATCCGGCTCTTCGATTTGCTGAGACCGAAGCTCTACACGCTCGCGAAGCGCATGGCCATCGGGCGGTGGGCGTGAAGCTCGCGATCGTCGGTGCGAGCGGCGGCACCAACATCGGTGCGAGCTTGCAGCGGGCGGCGCTGGGCGCCGGGCACGAAGTGCTCTTTTTCGATGCGGCGCGCGCGCACGCCGGGCCGCGCGCGTTGCGCTCGCTCGCCTGGCGCATCGCACGCCGGCCATTGCGCCTGCGCAGCTTTTCCCGTGCGGTGGTCGACGGTTGCCGCGCCGGCACCGCTCCGCGCATCCTCATCGCCACCGGGGCCGCAGCCCTCACCGCCGAATCGATCGCCCGCATCCGCAGCCTCGACGTGTATTGCGTCAATTACTCGACCGACGATCCGTGGAGCGAGGGCCACCGGGCGGCCTGGCACCTTCGCGCGCTGCCCGCGTACCACGCGGTATGCACGCCGCGGCGGGCGAACACCGCGGATTTCGCCGCCCTCGGTTGCCGGAAGGTCGTCTACCTGCCATTCGGCTATGACGAGTCGCTCTTTCCCGGCGAAGCGGGCGAGACCGCCGCACCGGCGGTCGACGTCCTGTTCGTGGGCGGCGCGGATCCGGATCGGGTCGACTTCATCACGCGCTTCATGCGGCACGGCCCGCCGCCGGCGCTGGTCGGCGACTACTGGGAACGGCACGCCTCCACGCGCCCGCATGCGCTCGGGCACAAGGCGCCGGGCGTCGTCGCCGCCCTCACCCGCGCGGCGAAGGTCAACCTGTGCCTGGTGCGCCGCTCGAACCGCGATGGCCACGTCATGCGAAGCCTCGAGATGGGCGCGATCGGCGCGTGCATCCTCGCGGAAGACACCGGCGAGCACCGCAAGATTTTCGGTCCCGACGGCGAGTGCGTGTGCTATTTTCGATCGCCGGAGGAGGCGGCGTTGCGGGCACGGTCGCTCCTCGCCGACGAAACGGAAAGGCGCCGGCTCGGCGAAGCGGTCCGCCGGCGGATCGCGGCCGGCCGCCACACCTACGGAGATCGCTTGTCGACGATGATCGCACTGACCCAGGACCCCGCAGCACGCTGAACGATGGCGCTGCTCCTCCTCGCCTGGCTCGTGCTCTTCGCGTTCCTGCTCCTGCTCATCCTGCAGGACCGGCGCCGTTGCGGCGCCCTCACGTTGAGCTACTTCCTCTCGCTCTCCCTGATCCACGTTCCGGGCGCGCTCGTCTACCTCCATCCGTCGGCGGGCTACGCGGAAACGTTGCGCGGCATGCAGCTCACCGTGCTCGGCCTCGCCATGTTCGTCGCGGGTGTCGCCTTCGCACAACTGCACAGGTATCGCGCCCATGCGGTGCAACCGGACCTCGCGCCGCTGGACGCGGGTTGGATGAGCGCGATCGCGCGCAAGTTCTCCGCGATCGGGATCTTCGTGTTCTTCATCGCCGTTCCGCTCGCGGCCGAGGTGCCTTCGTCCACCGCCGTCCTTTCGCCGCTCGTCGGGTTGATCGTCATCGGCATCTGGCTCTGGCTCTGCGCGGCGATCGTGCGCGGGGATCGGCGCAAGCAGGTGCTCATCCTCGCGCTGCTGCCGCTGCTGCCGTTGTCCACTCTCGCGACCATCGGCTTCGTGAGCTTCAGCACCCAGTGGGTCATCACGGTGCTCGCGTTCTTCTTCGTGATGTCGCGGCGTCGGCTCTGGATGATCGTGCTCATGCCCTTTGCGTTCTACCTCGCCTTGTCGGTGTTCGTCGCTTACCTCGGCGAGCGCAACTCGATCCGCGATCTCATCTGGTACGAGGAGGCGGATCTGTCCGCGCGCATGGAGCGCATCGGGGATATCTTCACCCACTTCGAGCTCCTCGACCTGGACAACCCGAAGCACGCCGAGGCGCTCGACGCGAGGCTCAACCAGAACGCGCTGGTCGGCGCCGCCGCGTTCAATCTCGATGGAGGTAGCGTCGATTTCGCCTACGGCGCAACCGTGCCCTGGTGGGCCGTCATCCCCCGGGCGATATGGCCCGAGAAGCCCGAGATCGGCGGCGGCCGCAGCATCGTGTCCGACTTCACCGGCCTGTATTTTCCCGAAGGAACGAGCGTAGGCGCCGGACAGGTGCTCGAGTTCTACGTGAATTTCGGCACGATCGGCGTCGTCATCGGCTTTTTCGTCTGGGGCTTCGCGCTCATCACGTTCGACCGCCGAATCATGCACGCCATGGCGAAGGCCGACATGCCGCTCCTGCTGCGCTACTCGATGGTGGGGCTCACCCTGGTGAACCCCGGTGGCAACCTGCTCGAGATCATCATCGCCGCGATCGGCGCCTACATCAGCTCGCCGATGATCCTGTACGTGGACCGCAAGCTTCGCTCGCTGCCGCTCGCGCGCTTCGTGCCGGGCTTCCCGAGCGGCCGCGGCACCCGCGCCCCGTAGTCCCGGGCAGGCGAGCCGTTGCGAGGCGCGCGCCTCATGGCGCCAGTAACGTCGCGAGCGGCGCGGCGCGCGAGGGGTGGACCGCGATCACCGTTCCCCAGAGGCCCGCCGGATCGGGCCAACCGCCGGCGAGATCCGCGATCGGCGTGAACTCGCGCCGGCTCGTGCCGTGAGCGCGCGAAGTGGCGTCGAGCAGGCGGAATGCGCGATAGCCGTGCGCCCGCAGCCACAGGCCGACCGCCACGTCCTCGCTCGGCGTATGCAGGTCGATCGCGAACGTGGGACGGCATTCGCGGACGCGCTCGAATCCCCGGAGCGCGCGCGACTCGGCGCCCTCGATGTCGATCTTCACGAAGTCGGGGCGACGCGCGCTCTCCAGGAAATCGTCGAGCGTGGTGCACGGCACTTCCATCGTGGTGCCATCCTCGCAACCGATCCCTACCAGGCTTCCCTGCTTGTCGTCCTTGCCGAGGCGGAAGGTCTGCGTGCCGCTCGAATCGGACACCGCCTTCTCCACCACGACGACGTTCGCCACCGCGTTGAGCGTACACGTTTCGCGGATCTGCCTGGCATTCGCTTCCAGCGGCTCGAAGGCGACCACCTGCCCGCCCGGTCCGGCAAGCTTCGCGAACAGCAGCGTGTGGATGCCGGTGTTCGCGCCGAGGTCCCAGACGACCTCGGCCGGGCGCACGAGCTGCGCGTAGGCGCGCTGCGCCTCCGGCTCCCATCGGCCGAAGACCGGCGCCCACCCGGCCTCCTCGGTGATGCGGTAGCGCCAGCCGCGCAGCGGTCCGCCGCGGATCGTCGCGACGGAGCCGATCGGGAACAGCGCGCGCCGCACCAGCCGCCCGACGGTACTCATCGGCGCGGAAGGGCGATCATGTTGCGCACCTCGCCGCGAACCTCGCCGGCGCTTGCGAACCGTGACAATTGCCCGGTGCACGAATCGACCGCCCAGAAATCATAGACGGGACCGAACGTCGAGGCGATCGCCTCCAGCACGTCCTCGCGCGTCTGGCCGTTGAGCTCGCCGAGGAATTCGAGCAGGAAAGTCGGGAGCACGCCTCGCCCCGCGAGACGGCGGCACCCGCGGATCACCGCGGCTTCATGCCCTTCGGTATCGACCTTGACGAACAGGCGGCGCCCGGCGATCGGTACGTCGGACAGGAGCGCGTCCAAGGTGACGACCTTCACCTTGTCGCCCCGGTCGTGGGAGACGAGATGGCCGTGGACGGACCCGTCGCCCACGAGTCGTCCCTGGCCGTCGTAGTCCGATACCGCGGCCTCGACCAGGTGCAGACCACGCGGCTCGCCGAATGCCGAGCGCAGGAACCGGAAATTGCCGGGGCTCGGCTCGACCGCGACGTAGGTTCCCTCCGGCCCGAGCAGTCCCAGCACATGCAGCACGTACAGCCCCCAATGCGCGCCGACATCCACGAAGACGTCCCCGTGGCCCACCAGCCGGCTCACGAGCACGACTTCGGCGGGCTCCGGAGCAAGGCGGCCCGACAGGAAAAGGAACTCGTCGCTGGCGATATCAAGCCTCGCGGCGACGCCGCATCGCGACGAGAACGGAACGTCGCCGACGGCCGGCTTCACAAGAGGCAGCGCCCCCAACGTGCGCACGAGCCGCCACTGTCCGCGCGCCGATGGCCAGTGAAAGTGCAGCCAGCACACCGCTCTCTGGAATGCGGTGCCCTCGCAGCGCAGCCATTGCTCTCTGGGTCCGCGCGCGAAAGGTCGATAGCGCGGCGCGCCGCCGGGCAACGCCGCAGCCGTGCGTCCGATCTCATCGAGGGGCTTGGCGGGTGATTGCGGCGGGATGAGCAGGGAGCGCACCGAAGTATTGCCTCGGCGGCCATTGTAGCGGACGCTCCGATCGGCGCGATCCGATGATGATCGGCTGCGGACTTGCTAGTAAACTACCGGCTCGCCCGGAAACCGAAGGACAGGGATGCGGACCGTTGGACCGATCGCGTGTGCGGCCTTGCTCTGCGCATTTCCGGCGTGTGCCGTCGCGTATGTCGGTCCTGGGCTCGGGGCCGGGGCGCTGGCGGCGGTGCTCGGCGTCGCCGGCGGGCTCGTCATGCTGGTCGTCGGCGTGGTGTGGTACCCCATCAAGCGGATCATCCGCCGCATTCGTCCGGGGAAATGACGGGCCTCGCGCTCATCCTCGGCGCTGCCATCGCGGTCGTCTTCACCGAATGCCTCGTCCGCAGCCTCGGACCGCATGCATGGCTGTCGTGCCGCCTGCGCGAAGCGCATGCGGCGCTGTGCGATTTTCGAGCGGCCACGGACGACGATGAAAGGCAACGCCGGCTCATGGACGCCGGGATGCGCACGCTGGCCGTGAGCTCGCTCGCGCTGGTCGGGATCGCGGCGCTCGCCCTCCTGGCCGCGCTGCCGCCGCTCGTGCTCGAATGGAACGAGCGCCTGTGGATGCTCTACGCCGCGTCGGCGGGCGCGTGCTCGATCTTGTGGTGGATGCTTCGTGCTCGCTGGGCGCGCAATGGGCAGGCGGGCACCGCGGAGTGATGCGCGCGGCTCCGTACAGCATGCTCGAGCGGTGGCTACATTGGCTCGCGCTGGAGCCGACCGCCGTTCGCGAGCTGTCGTTCGATCTCGAGCGCCAGCATTCGCGTGAACGCGTTCGCGCCGGCGCGGCGGGCGCCGTGCACATATGCGGGCTCGCGCGCTCGGGAACGACGGTCCTCCTGCGCGCGCTCGCCCGCAGCCCCGCTTTCCGGACGCTCACCTACCGGGATATGCCGTTCGTGCTCGCGCCGCGGCTGTGGCAGCGCGTGTCCTCTCGCATGGCGCGATCGATCCCTGCCGGCGAGCGCGCGCACGGCGACGGCATCCTGGTCGACCTCGACAGCCCCGAGGCGTTCGAGGAGGTGTTCTGGAGGACGTTCTGTGCGCAGTCGCCCGGCGATCGCGGCTACGGCACGGCCCAGCCGAAGGCGGAGGCACTCGCCGCATTCGCGGAATATCGCGCGATCGTAGCGGACGGCAGACGCTATCTCTCGAAGAACAACAACAACCTCGTGCGCCTGGACGCCCTCGCGAGGGACCGCTCCGCGACGCTGCTGGTCGTCTATCGCGAGCCGGTGGCGGTCGCCCGCTCGCTGCTGCGCCAGCACCGGCGCTTCAGCGCCGCGCAGCGGGAAGCGCCGTTCACCCGGGCATACATGGGCTGGCTCGGCCACCACGAATTCGGCCTCGATCACAAGCCGTACAGTTTCGCGCTCGAATCGATGGATCCGAGCCTCGCGCCGGCCGATCCCGACTACTGGATCGATTACTGGGATGCGGTGCATCGCGAGATCCTGAGGCACGAGCACGTGCATCTCGTGGACCACGACCGGCTGTGCCAGGAGCCCGTCGCCGTGTTCGGGGCGATCGTCGACCTGCTCGGCATCGACGCCGACCCGGCGCTGCTGGCCTCGGAGATCCGGAAGCCATCGGCCGAACGCGCCGCGCCCGACGCGTTCCGGCCCGCATGTCTCGAGCGTGCCAGCCGCACCCACGGCGAGCTGCGCGCGAGCCGCCGCAACGTGCACCGCTGATGGAAGCCCCCGGCGAGCGGCGCGCGCAGCCGAAAGCCGATCGAGGACTGCTCCTCTGGTTCCTCGCCGCGCTCCTCGCGGTGTTCCTGCTCACCGCGATCTTCTTCGCATGGGCCACACGGCACGCGCTGGCGAACGGTCCGCTGCTCTCGGCTCGCGAGAAGCGATGGGTGCTCGGCGTAGCGGACTTTCCCACCCAGTTGCGCAGCGCCCTCTATCAGGTCGGCCTCTTCGGCGGCGCGCCTTCGCCGCTGCTCTTCGACCGCTCGCTCATCGACAAGCGGCATTGGATCCGGCGCTTTCCCGCGCCGGACGATACCGGCTTCCTGCTCTTCTCCGGAGTCGACCCGCACAGGCGCCACTCGCTGGTGAAGCTCCTCAGGGTGAGCGACGGCGCCGAGATCGCGCGTTGGGACCCGGACTGGGATGCCATCTATCGCCGCATCACCGACAAGCCGTTCGCCGAGCGTGGCAGTCCGCGCAACGCGCGGGCCTTCCATCCGCTGCCCATGCCGAACGGCGACATCGTCTTCAATACCGGCAACGCCCTGGTGCGGCTGGGGCCGTGCTCGGGCGAGCCGGTCTGGGTCCTGGACGAGGTGATGCACCATTCGAACGAGCTCGATGCCGCCGGCACGATCTGGACGGCCTCGGTCTCGCCGGACGGGTTCGCCGACAATCCGTGGCTGCACGAACGGGTACGCGACGACGCAATCGCCCGCGTCTCGCCGGATGGCAGGATCCTGGAGCACCTGTCGGTGGCAAAGATCATGCGCAGCAACGGCCTAGAGCCGTTGCTCCTGGGAACCGGCGGATCGATGCTGCAGGTCGATCCGATCCACTTGAACGAGATCGAGGTCGCACCGGGCGACACCAGGTACTGGAAGCGCGGCGACCTGCTGCTCTCCGCGCGCCACCTGAGCAGCGTCTTCCTCTACCGGCCGTCCACGGGCAGAATCGTCTGGCACAAGATGGGACCGTGGCTCAACCAGCACTCGGCCCTGTTCCTCGACGACCACCGGATCTCCGTCTTCGACAACAACGTCTACGCCGGCGCCCCGAACGAGCAGCCCTTCGTGACCAAGGGCGACGTAAATCGCTTGTTCGTCTACGACTTCGCGACCGGCGAGCTGTCGCAGCCGTATGCCGCGCTGCTCGCCCAGGCACGGCCGGTGACGTACTCCGAGGGGCGGGCACGCATCCTGCCCGACGGCGGGCTGTTCCTCGAAGAGACGAACTTCGGCCGCGTGCTGCGCTTCACCCGCGATCGCCTTCTCTGGTCCTACGTGAACGATTACGACCGGAGCCGGATCGGCATCCTCTCGTGGAGCCGCTACCTCACCGCGGAGGAAGCGCAGCCGCTCCTGCGCGCGGTCTCCGCGCGAGCCTGCGCGAGCCGATGAGAAACCGGCCGCGCGGAGCGACGGCGTCCATCGTGGCTTTCGCCCGGCCATAGCATGACGAACAGCAACTACCGCGATTACGGATACACCTCGCACGAATCGATCGCCGGCGAGGCCGGACGCGATCTGGCAGAAGCGTTCGTCGAGCTCGTTTCCGCTTACCCTGTGGGTGCAAGCGTCTGCGACATCGGATGCGGCAACGGCTACCTCGCCGCGCAACTCGCGAAGCGCGGGTACTCGGTGACGGGGTTCGACGCGTCGGAGACGGGAATCGCAATCGCGCGGGAGAATTACGGGGCGGACAACGCCCGCTTCTTCCGCGCGGAGCTCGACACGGATTCGGTCGCCCTGATACCGGGTGCCGGCGCCTTCCAAGTCGCGGTTTCGAGCGACGTCATCGAGCACTTGTACCGGCCTTCGGCGCTGGCGCGTGCGGCTGCGCGGCTGCTCGAGCCGCACGGCGTCCTGCTCGTCGGCACGCCGTACCATGGATACCTGAAGAATGTCCTGATCAGCGCGCTCGGCTTCTGGGACCGCCACCATGGCGTCCATTGGGATGGCGGCCACATCAAGTTCTTTAGCACGAGCACGCTGCGCGAGTTGCTGGAAGCGAACGGGTTCGCGGTCGAAGGGTTCCGGTTCGACGGGCGCGTGCGCTGGCTCTGGAAAAACATGATCTGCATCGCGCGCCGGAACATCTGAGGACGATGCTTGCCCAGATCACGCCCGTCATCCTCACCTACAACGAGGAGCGCAACCTGGCGAGGACGCTCGCGGCACTGTGCTGGGCGCGTGAGATAGTCATCGTCGACAGCTGCAGCGACGACGGCACGGCGGAAATCGCTTCGCGTCACGCCAACGTTCGCTTCATCCGCCGCAGGTTCGACACGCACGCCGGCCAATGGAACTACGCCGTGCGCGACACGGGAGTGACGACACCCTGGATCCTCGCCCTGGATGCGGATTACGTGGTGACGCCCGAGCTGGTCGAGGAGCTGCGCTCGCTCTCACCGGACGAGGGCGTGGTCGGATACTCCGCCTCGTTCCTCTATTGCGTATCCGGCCATCCGTTACGCGGAAGCACGTATCCGCCCGCCGTCGTGCTGTTCCGCACCGGCCATGGAACGTACGCGCAGGACGGCCATACCCAGCGACTACGCATCGAGGGCCGGATCGGGGAGCTGCGCGATCCGATCCGCCACGACGACCGCAAGACCTTCGCGCGCTGGCTCTCCTCGCAGCTGCGGTACACGGAGCTGGAGGCGCGCAAGCTTCGTTCGACGCGCTGGCGATCGCTGCCGCTGGCGGACAAGGTGCGCAAGTCCATCATGCTCGCCCCCGCTCTCGTCTTCTTCTACTGTCTCTTCGTTAAGGGGAACGTGCTCGACGGCCTTCCCGGGATCCGGTATGCCTGCGAGAGGGCGATCGCGGAGGCGTTGCTCTCTGTGCGCCTGCTGCAGAAGATGCTACGCATCGACTGAGGAGGGGCGCGGAAAGCGCCGCGCGGGCTGACAATGCCCCTGCGCATCCCTATACTCCATGACGAGCTCGCCTAGGGAGGAAGGATCGTGACGAGGGATGCACCGCCGGCCGAGAGCCCGGCGTTCCAGATCCCCGCACCTTGCGGAAAGACGATCGCGATCCCGCGGATCGTCGTCGACGAATCGGATGCGTACCTGCGCCTGAAGGAGCCGCCCGCCCTGAAGGCGTACTACGACGCCAACGGGTATGTGGTGGCCCGGGCGGTCGTCCCCGGCCGTCTATGCGACTCGGCGCGCGAGGCATTCGCCGCCGAGATCAAGCCGTATCGCGGCTACATCTATCGGCAGGCGAGCGCAGTGCCGGAGCGCAACGTCTGCAGCGAACAGGGCCATGTCCTCAACTCGATCCTCAACCTGCAGGACCTTTCCCGCGGCGCGTTCCCGCGCTTCCGCGAAGCGAGCCTCGCCGTGATCACCGACGAGTCGCTGCAGCGCGCGTTCGCGGCACTCCTCGGCGAAGATGCCATCGTCGTGCAGAGCATGTACTTCGACGGCAATCCGGTGACCTGGGCGCATCAAGACACGTATTACCTCGATTCCGCCGATCTCGGCCGCATGATCGGCGCATGGATAGCGCTCGAGGACATCCATCCCGCTGCAGGACGCTTCTACGTCTACCCGGGAAGCCATCTCATCGACATGCAGAAGAATGGCGGGGACTTCGACATCGCGTTCAACCATGCGCGTTACAAAAAGCTGGTGATCGACGTAGTCCGAGCGCACGGACTCCAATGCCATGCACCCGCGCTGCGCAAGGGCGACGTCCTGTTCTGGAGCTCGAAGACGATCCACGGCAGCCTCCCGACCATCGAAGGCCGGCATTCGCGCGCCTCGATCACGACGCATGCGATCCCATCCTCGCGCCCCTTCCTCCAATACCAGTCGCGCGAGAAGCGCCTTCGCCTGCAGCGGATCGCGGGAGTGAGCATGCATTGCCCGAAGGACCAGAACCGGCTCGCCAATCGTGCCGTGCTCGCGGTGGAGACAATACTCCCGGGTCTCTTCCACGCCGCGAAGAAGATCGCGATCAAGCTTGTGACGCGCTGACGCTGCCGATGGTGATCCTCGGCATCAACGCGTACCACGGTGATTCCTCGGCCTGCCTGGTGATCGACGGCCGCCTCGTCGCGGCGGCGGAGGAAGAGCGTTTCCGGCGCCTCAAGCACTGGGCGGGCTTCCCGAGCCAGGCGATCGCGTGGTGCCTCGAGTCTGCGAAGCTGCGCCTTTCCGGCGTCGACCACGTGGCGATCAACCAGGACCGGCGCGCGAACATGATGCGAAAGCTCGCCTTCACGCTCACGCATCGCCCGAATCCGCGAATGGTCGCGGAGCGGCTCGCACGAAAGCGTCGGCGTGCGCGCGTGGAGGACGAGCTCGCGCGCGACTTCCCGGGCGAGGCGTTTCATGGTGAAGTACATGCGATCGAGCACCACCTCGCCCACCTCGCTTCGGCGTACCTGGTCTCTCCTTTCGCGGAAGCGGTCGTCGCCTCCGTGGACGGCTTCGGCGACTTCGTGAGCGCCGGCTGGGGACTCGGGCGCGATCGCCGCGTCGAGGTCGAGGACCGCATCTATTTTCCTCACTCGCTCGGCATTTTCTACGAGGCGATCACTCGCCACCTCGGATTCCCGAAGTACGGCGACGAGTACAAGGTCATGGGCCTCGCTCCCTACGGGCGACCCACGTTCCTCGAGCAGATGGCGCAGCTCGTGCGTTTGCGCGACGGCGGCCGCTTCGAGCTAGGCCTCGAATACTTCCGGCACCATCGCGAGCAGGTCGCTTATGAGTGGGAGAACGGCGAGCCGCTGATGGGTAACGTCGCCTCTTCCGAACTCGCCGACCTGCTCGGCCCGGCCCGCGCGCCTGACGAGGAGCTCACCGATCGGCATCGCGACATCGCGCGCTCGGCGCAGGCGATGTACGAGGAGGCGTTCTTCCACCTGCTGCGCCATCTCACCGCGTGCTACCGCGTCGATGCGCTCGCGCTCGCCGGAGGATGCGCGATGAATTCAGTCGCGAACGGCAAGGTCTATGCGAACACAGCCTTCCGCCGCCTCTACGTGCAATCGGCGGCGGGCGACGCGGGCGGCGCGATCGGCGCGGCGTTCGTCGCGTGGCAACGAGCGCAAACGCTCCTCGGCGTGGGCGACGAGCCGTTCGTGATGCGCCACGCCTACTGGGGCCCCGCGTTCGACTCCGCCTCTATCCGCGGCCTGGTCAAGGACCGCGCGGAAGAGATTCGTGCGCGTGGATGCGAATGGTCGTTCGTGGAGGACGAGGCGGCGCTGTGCGGCCTTGCCGCCTCTGCCGTCGCAGCCGGTGCGGTAATGGGCTGGTTCCAAGGGCGCATGGAATGGGGTCCCCGCGCGCTCGGCAACCGGTCGATCGTCTGCGATCCGCGGCGTGCCGACATGAAGGACGTCCTCAACCGCAAGATCAAGCGGCGCGAATCGTTCCGGCCCTTCGCGCCGTCGATCCTGCGCGAGGCGGCCGGCGAATGGTTCGAGGTGGACGACGACGTTCCGTTCATGATGCAGGTGTACCCGATTCGCGAGGAAAAGCGCGCCCTCATTCCGGCAGTGACGCACGTGGATGGATCGGGCCGCCTGCAGACGGTGGAGCGCGAGACCAATCCACGCTACCACCGGCTGATCCGAGCGTTCGCCGATCTCACCGGCGTTCCGATGGTGCTCAACACGTCGTTCAACGAGAACGAGCCCGTCGTATGCCGCCCCTCGGAAGCGCTCGACTGCTTCCTGCGCACGAACATGGACCTACTGGTTCTCGGCGATTGCGTGATCCGGCGGAACGCTTGAAGGTCGTCTTCTTCAACCGATTCTTCCTGCCGGACGCATCGGCGACGAGCCAGGTCCTCTCGGACCTCGCCCTCCATCTCGCGGCTTCGGGACACGAGGTTCACGTCGTGACGAGCCGCGTCCCCGGCGGCGAGGCGCGCGAGGAAGAGATTGGTGCCGTGAGCGTGCATCGAGTCGCCCACGCGATCCCCGGTCCGCACGGGCTCGCGCGCCGCGCGCTCGCCTACGCCGGTTACTATCGGGGCGCGCGCCGCATAGCCAAGCGCATGGTCACGCCGGGTGACGTGGTCGTCCTGAAGACCGACCCGCCACTCCTCTCGGCGGCCATTGCGCCGATCGCGGTCGAACGCGGCGCGCGAGTGATCACCTGGCTGCAGGACCTCTTCCCCGAGATCGCGCAGGAATACGGCATCGTGGGAATGCGCGGCCTGCTGGGCGCGACGCTTCGCCGCGCACGCGACCGCTCGCTCGAGCGCTCCGACGCCGTGGTCGTGATCAGCAAGGGAATGGCCGACCGTGTCACCTCGCTCGGGTGCGTCGATCGGACGCGCCTTCACGTGATCCACAACTGGGCGGACGGCCGCGCAATCGTGCCGGTCGAGGGCGCGGCGAACCGGCTGCGCCGCGATTGGGGGCTCGACGGCAAGTTCGTGGTCGCGTACTCGGGCAACCTCGGGCGCGTCCACGAGTTCGACACCATGTTGGGCGCCGCGGCGCTGCTGCGAGAGCAGCGCGACGTGCAGTTCATCGTGATCGGCCGCGGCCCTCGCCTCGCCGGGGTACAAGTGCGCGTCCGGCGTGACGCCCTCGCCAACGTCCGCTTCGAACCTGCCCAGGAGCGCCGTGCGCTCGCATCGAGCCTAGGCGTGGCCGACGTGCACCTATCGATCCTGCGCCCCGAGTTCGAAGGCCTCGTGCATCCGAGCAAGCTCTACGGCATCCTCGCCGCGGGACGCCCGATGATCTTCATCGGCTCCGTTACAGGTGAAACGGCGCGCATCCTGCGCGAGACCGGCTCCGGCGTCGCGATCCCGACCGGAGATGCGCGCGCGCTCGCCGACGCGATCGTGCGTATGAAGGACGATGCCCGAGGGAGAACCGCGATGGGAGCGAGCGCGCGCAAGGCCTTCGAGGCCGCCTACGATATGCCGATCGCGCTCGCGAAGT
>Ga0134128_10006210_pt1 | contig 14485 bp, 10 predicted proteins | sample KB31754_FD_96462 | JGI IMG/M metagenome (GOLD analysis project Ga0134128, IMG submission 96462) | Terrestrial soil microbial communities with excess Nitrogen fertilizer from Kellogg Biological Station, Michigan, USA - KB3-175-4 | ecosystem: Environmental > Terrestrial > Soil > Unclassified ... | reverse complement strand
CGGGTCGAGGGCCTCGGCAAGCGCTACGAAATCTATGCCCAGCCAGCTGACAGACTGAAACAGATGGTCCTGCCGCGCGTGCAACGCGCCGTACACAGGCCGGCGCGGGCCTATTTCAACGAATTCTGGGCGCTGCGCGACGTCAATTTCGATGTGAAGCGTGGCGAGACCGTCGGCATCGTCGGGCGCAACGGCTCGGGCAAATCAACGCTGTTGCAGATGATTTGCGGGACCTTGACGCCCACGCTGGGCAGCATTTCCGTCCAAGGCCGGATCGCGGCCCTGCTCGAGTTGGGCGCAGGATTCAATCCCGAGTTCACGGGCAAGGAAAACGTGCGGCTCAGTGGCCTTCTGTATGGCCTTTCCGACGAGGAGTTGCGTGAGCGGTACCAGGCGATCCTGGATTTCGCCGAGATTGACGACTTTATTGACCAGCCCGTCAAGACATACTCGAGTGGCATGTATGTGCGCCTGGCGTTCGCGGTCGCCATCAACGTGTCGCCCGACATCCTGGTCGTGGATGAAGCGCTGTCCGTCGGCGACGAGGCGTTCCAGCGCAAATGCTTCGCGAGAATCGAAGCGATCCGGCGAAATGGCGCTACTGTCCTTTTCGTTTCACATGCAGCCAATACGGTAGTCGAGCTGTGCGACCGTGCCCTGCTGCTGGATCATGGCGAATTGCTGACTGCAGGGACGCCAAAATTCGTGGTATCGAGGTACCAGAAGATCCTCTACTCGCCTGCGGAGAAGTACGATTCGATACGGAAGGCTATTCGCGACGAGAATGAATCGGGCGTTGCGCTGCTGATGGATGAGAGCGAAGTGCCCAGTGACAGTCCGCCAGAAGCCTTGGAAGAAGACGGTGCGATGGAGGCCGACGCTTTCGAAAATGGAACGGGCGAGGAAGTGGCCGTCGCCGCAAAGGAAGACGACAAGGACGGAGCGTATTACGAGGAGGGACTGGCCCCCAAGAGCACCTTCCGTTATGAAACATCGGGTGCGCGCATCGAGGACCCTCACATCGAAACGCTCGATGGAAGGCGTGTGAACATCCTTCAGGCAACCCGCGATTACGTTTACGCTTACCGCGTTGTGTTTGACGAAGATGCGGAAGCGGTTCGTTGCGGCATGTTGATCAAGACTGTCACCGGATTGGATCTCGCCGGGTGCGTCACATCGTGGTACGGCGACAGCTTGCCGCATGTTTCGGCGGGTACCGAACTTGAAATAAGCTTTCGGTTTCCGTGTTTGTTCGCCTCCGGAGCCTATTTTCTCAATGCCGGGGTCCAGGGGTGCCTTGGCGAAGAGCACATTTACCTCGATCGCTGGATCGACGGTGCCATGTTCAAGGTCATCCATGAGCCCGGCAGGCTCGCCACCACGACCATGGATCTCGACATCAAATCCGACGTTCGCGCCACCCATCCCGCGAGCGTGCAATGAAGAAAGCAGCGTCCACCGACCGCCGCGCGCTGTTGGTCCTGGGTATGCACAGGAGCGGCACTTCGGCCGTAACGCGAGTGGTGAACATGCTCGGGGCCGAAGTGGGCGACAACCTGATACCGCCGGGAGACGACAATCCATCCGGATTCTGGGAGCACGCGGACGTTGTCAAGATCAACGAAGAATTGCTCGGGGGGCTCGGGCGCACCTGGTATGACATGCGTGACATGCCTCAAGGCTGGCTGGATTCCGACGTAGGCAAGCTGGCCTTTGAAAAAGCTGTGACGCTGATCCGGCGCGACTTCGGCAAAAGCCGGTTGTGTGCCGTGAAGGATCCGCGGATGTGCCTTACCGCGCGGGTGTGGGTCGATGCTTTCAGGGCCGCGGAATTCGAGGTGGATTGTCTGTTCGTGATCAGGGATCCGCGGGAAGTGGTTGAATCGCTGCATCGCCGCAACGATTGGCCACGAGCGTCGTTGTATCTGATGTGGGTGCAATATTTGCTTGAGGCGGTTGCCCGCACACAAGATTGCCCTCGGTCGATGGTCACCTACGATCGGGTCTTGACCGACTGGCGCGCGGAGATGAAACGAGTCGCCGCGGATCTGCATTTCACCTGGCCCGTCAGCGATGAACGGGTGGCCGGCGATATCGATGGTTTTGTCGATCCGCATCAGCGACATCACCAAGGCGCAGTCGGCCTTGAACCAAGTGCGTGGAACGAATCAGGCGCACCGGCTTTGGTAGACAGGCTGTACAGGGATTGCCTCGCACTCGTCGACGGCAATGGCGGATGGGATGCATTCGGCACCCAGCGTGCCGATTTCCGTAAAGCTGCCCAGCTCTATGCGGCGCACGTCGACCGCCTGCTGACCGAGCGATGGGACGCCGAGAGCAGGGCGCGGACCGCGGAATCCCATCTGGCCGAACAAACAGCGATCACGGTGACCGTGCATCAGGAGCTCCAGCAGTCGCGCGAGGCAGTCGAAGCCAGGCTTGGCCAGATCGAGCAAGGCGTGGCGAACCATGTTCGGGACATACAAACGGCAAGCGCTGCGCTTGCCGCTCAGATAGCAGAACAGGCTGCGGTCACGGTGACCGCGCATCAGAAGATCCAGCAATCGAGCGAGGCGGCCGAAGCAAGGCTTGGCCAACTTGAGCAAAACGTGGCAGATGGCGTTCAACAGAGCTTATTGCAGGCCCGCGAGGAGTTGTCGATACGGTCGGAGGAGCTGCAGGAACGTGTCGAACAACACCGAGAGGTATTGCGGGGCGTCGAAGCGCGGCTGCAGCGCCAGCATGCGCTTCTGAACACGACGCTGCTGCGACTGGAACAGATGGCTGGCGACCGCACCATGCTGGACGCGCATGGCAACAAGTTGGACGCGATCGACGCCATGCTGGGTGTGCATGGCAACAAGCTGGACGCAATCTACGCTATGCTGCGGACCGAGTTACAGGTCCTGCGCGGGGCGCGTGAGCGCAGTGATGCGCGGTTGGCAGGGGTGAAGGCCTCGACCAGTTGGAGGCTCACCAAACCCTTGCGCTGGCTGAGCGTTCACGTGCTCAGAAAGCCGCCCGCGGAGACGTAAGATGACCGGGAGTAAAGTAGCGTGCCTTGCTCTTCTTGGCGCGAGAGGATTCCGTGGGTTGCAAGTCTGAAACAGTTTGCAAGGTGATGTTTGTAAATTGCGTCGGGGGAGACGCCGGGATTTTTGAATGATCGGGGAGATGGATTCGACGATGAGCAGTGGGGATACATCCGGGGCGAACGCTGACGGCGGTGCGCCAAAGGAAGCTTCGCGGAAAATACTGGACGGCGCCTCGCAGGTGCTGTCTGATTTGTACGCCGTCGCTCGCGGGGAACGCACGCCGGAATACGTCCCGCTGGATGTCGAGCCAGCCGATCCGGCGAGGATCGGGGTGCGGGCCATTGCGTTCTACCTGCCGCAATTTCACCCGATTCCGGAAAACAACGAATGGTGGGGACGCGGCTTCACCGAGTGGACCAATGTCTCTAAGGCCATGCCCCAATTTGTCGGGCATTACCAGCCGCGGTTACCCGGCGAACTCGGGTACTACGACCTGCGCATGGTGGATATCATGCGGCGGCAGGTCGAACTCGCGCGGCATTACGGTATTGGCGGTTTCTGTTTCCATCATTACTGGTTCGGCGGCAGGCGGTTGCTGGAACGGCCGTTGCAACAGTTCGTGGACAACCCCGACATCGATTTTCCGTTTTGCGTGTGCTGGGCCAACGAGAACTGGACGCGTCGCTGGGACGGTCGTGACCAGGAAATCCTGCTGGGGCAGAGTCACTCACCCGAGGATGACGCCGCCTTCATCGCGTCCCTCGAACCCATGCTGCGCGACAGGCGATATATACGCGTGGATGGTCGTCCGCTGATCGTGCTTTACCGGCCGTCGATCCTTCCAGATGCGGCGGTTACCCTTGAGCGCTGGCGGGCCCACTGCAGGAAGGTCGGGATCGGCGAACTGTTCCTGGCGATGGTCCAGTTCGACGTGGAAGACCCGCGCATCTACGGATTCGACGCCGCCATCGAATTTCCGCCCCACAAGCTTGCCAGCGGGCTACAGCCTATCAATCAAAAGCTGCAGATCGTGAACCCCGCGTACCAGGGTGTCGTGGTCGACTATCGCGAAGTGGTCGAGCGCGCGCGTCAGCATCCCGTTCCACAGTTCGACATGATCCGTGGCGTGTTTCCTTCCTGGGACAACGAGGCGCGCAAGCCCGGCGCCGGCTACACTTTTGCCCATGCCACCCCTGAGCATTACCGTGAGTGGCTCGATGTGGCAGTCGAATACGCGTGTCGGCACCCGGTGGCCGGCGAAAAGCTAGTGTTCCTGAATGCATGGAACGAGTGGGCCGAAGGCGCCTATCTGGAACCGGACCGCCGCTACGGTTACGCCTTCCTCGATCAGACGCGCGCCGCGCTGCTGGAGGGCAGCCAGTCAGCCGGCGAGTTGCGTCGTGTGCGCCGAATCCTGGTCGTGTCTCACGACGCGCATCCGCACGGTGCGCAATATTTGGCCCTGAACATCGCGCGCATGTTCAACCGCGCGTTCGGCATGGGCGTGGATGTCGTGCTGCTGGGCGAAGGAAGGCTGCGCGAAGAGTTTTCGCGCTGGGCCACCGTCCACGATTTGTCGGGGCTCGATCCTCTTGGTGACGAAGCGCGCAGGCTTGCCAGCAGACTGCGGGCGCGCGGAATCGGGCATGCCATCGCCAACACGACCGTGTCAGGCCTGTTCGCAAAGACATTGAAGGATGCCGGCTTCAAGGTTGTCAGCCTCATCCACGAACTGCCGGGCGTGATCCGAGGCTTCGGCCTGCTCGAACATGCGAAGACGCTGGTTGCCCATGTCGACGCCGTGGTTTTCCCATCCGAACACGTGCGGCAAGGATTCTCCGACTGTGTTGATCCCGGATCCGTCAAGATCGTGGTTCGCGCGCAAGGGCTTTACAAACTGAATCGCTTCGCATGGTCCTCTGGTCGCAGCGAGGCAAGGGAAACGTTGCGAAGAAAGCTTGGCATACCCCAATCCGCTAAGGTCGTCCTTTGCGTCGGTTACGCCGACCACCGCAAGGGCATCGACCTGTTCACCGAAATCGGCAAGCAGGTGATGGCAAAACGCGAAGACGTGCACTTCCTGTGGGTCGGTCATTTCGACACCACGCTGGAAGACGGAATTCGCCAGTCGATACGCGAAGCAGGCCTCGAATCGCACTTCCACTTTCCCGGCATCGACCCCGATACCGACCTGTATTACGCGGGTTCCGACGTTTACGCGCTCACCTCGCGTGAAGACCCGTTTCCATCCGTGGTGATGGAGGCCCTGCAGGTGCAGGTGCCGGTGATCGGTTTCGCGGGTGCCGGTGGCTTCGTGGACCTGCTGGAACGCGGCACGGGTGTCGTGGTGCCGGCACTCGACACCGCTGCATTCGGGGAAGAAATCCTGGGGCTGCTGGCAGATACCGAGCGTGCCCATGCCATGGGCAAGCACGGCCGCGCCATCGTCGGCGAGGAATTTGATTTTCGTCAATACCTCTTCGACCTCCTCGACCTGCTCGGCTGCCCACTGCCCAGGGTCTCGGTGATCGTCCCCAATTACAACTATGCAAATCATCTGCGCGAACGGATCGGATCGATCGTGCGGCAGACATTTCCCTTCTACGAGCTGATCGTGCTGGACGATGCCTCCCGCGACGGCAGCGTGGACGTGCTCGAGCAGTTGGCCGCCGAGCACGGGGTTCCCTTTCGGCTGATCCGCAACGAGGCGAACTCCGGTTCGGTATTCAGGCAATGGGCCAAGGGTGTCGAGCTCGCGCGCGGCGAATTCGTCCGGATCGCCGAAGCCGATGACCTGAGCGAACCGGAATGCCTCGAAAATCTGGTGGCCGCCATGCCCGACAAGGCGGTGGTCATGGCGTACTGCCAATCCAAGCAAATCGATGGTGAGGGCAACACCTTGGCCAACTCCTACCTCGAGTACACCAACGATGTCTCCCGCGATCACTGGCTAAGCGCCTACCGTCGGCCCGGCATCGACGAGATAAGGGAATGCCTCGCGATCAAGAACACCATTCCCAACGTCAGTGCAGCATTGTTCAGGCGCGACGCGCTCTTGAATGCCCTTCATCGAGAATTTGACACCATATGCAGCTTCCGCATCGCGGGAGACTGGGTGACCTACATCGCCGTGCTGGCGCAAGGCGAAATCGCGTTCGTGCCGGAATCGCTTAATCTGCACCGCAGACATTCATCCAGCGTTACCATCGGCAGCGACCATCGACCGCACTTGCTGGAGGTGCTGCGCGTCCAGCGATTGGTGAAGCAGCGCTACCGGCCTGCTGAGACTGTCGAGTGTGAGGCAGTCAGGTATGTCGATTACCTTCGCGCCTATTTCGGGTTGGACAAAAAAATGTTCGTGCAATTGCAGGAAGAAGTGAAGGCGCAATCGGAGATACGAGTGCGATGACGGCAGAGGGAACGAAGGTGGCCACCGCGACGGTCAGACCAGTCGAACCGACGCGCCTGGATTTTCTTGACGCGCTGCGAGGATTGGCCGCGGTGTATGTGATTGCTTACCACCTGATCTACATACCGTCGCCCAATTTGGCGGTTCCCGCGTGGGCACGCTTGTGGGCCGAGAACGGAGGAACAGGCGTGACACTGTTCTTCGTGATCAGTGCATTTTCCTTGTTCTACACGACGCCCGCGCGTTTCAAACGGCGGCTGCCATGGCTCAGCTATACCACGCACCGCCTGTTCCGCATTGCACCGCTGTTCTACATATGGATCGTGCTGACGATCATTCGGGATCACCTCGTTTTCGGAGCTTCCCATCCCTGGTGGGAAATCGGGGCCAGCGCAGCTTTCGTGTTCAACTTCATTCCTGCCCATCAAGAGGGTTTTGTCTGGGCCAGTTGGACCATCGGCGTCGAGATGCTGTTTTACGTTGTCTTTCCCTTCATGTACGTGCGGGTCAAGAATGTTCTAGGGGCAGTGGCACTCGCAACCGGCTGCATGCTGGCGTGGATGTTTATCCAGGTTGTCATCGATTACCTCAAGATCAGTTCCGCAGCCTCGGCTTCCATGCATCAATGGTTCTTCCCCCGCTTCCTGCCCGAATTCTCGATGGGCGCGGTTGCATATTTCCTGCTGAGGGATCACATACCCAAGCTCAAACAGAATACGCAGGTGGCGGGCGCACTCGGGCTGTTTCTGGTGTTGGCAGCAACGTACGTTTACATCGCGATCATGCAAAACATGGGGCAGTTGGGCCTGCCCGACAATCGTTACGCAAAGGCCATTTGCTGTCTACTACTGGTCGTCGGGCTCTCCTTGCGAGCCTTGAAGGTGCTGGTGAACAAGATAACTGTGTTTTTCGGCAAGATCAGCTATTCGATTTACCTTGCCCAGCCCACAGCAATCCTCTTGTTGGAGCCGGCGTACAAGAAAATCTACGCCGCATCATCCGGTGGCATGGCGGTCTCCCTCGCGTTCGTGGGCTGCTTCCTGCTCACGTTGGTCGTGGTAATCCCCTTCGCAGCGCTGACTTATTATCTTGTTGAGAAACCAGGCATCATGCTAGGCAAACGCAGCTATGCGTGGATTGAATCGCGGGTAAGGCCCCGCGACGTACTAGCACAGTCGCAACGCGCGGCATGACAACCGATTCTGACCAATGACCTGTGGACGAAGGGCACAATGCGATGCATGAAATGAATTCACGCGAGCGAACCATCCGTTTAGGGCTCATCATCGGCGCAGCCGTGCTCGTGGCTGCCTGTCAGGAACCAACCAATCATCAAGGCGCGGTGGGCAAATCGTTGACAGCTGCTACACCGGCACAGCCTGTGGCAAGCTCCGCGCCGACACCCGATGTCGCTGCTGCATACACGCCGGCCGCCGCGCCCACCAAGCCGCTCTCGAGTTGCAATCTGGAATACCTTGGTACCACGCTGTTCGGGTCGCAACCGCTGACCTGGAAGTCGGGCCATCCCAATCTCATCAAGGGGTGGATCGACGGGTCCGGGCTGACCGAGCCGACGTATTGGCTACGCTTCGATGACGCGTCAACAGGCCGTTACCTGCAAGTACGCGTCAGCCAGACGGTTCAGCGCCCGGACGTGGTTTCGACGCACCCTGGTGCGCCGCTTGTTTCCGGGTTTGAGTTGAACATCCCGGTTGGCAGCCTCCCCCTTGGCCAATATCATGTCTATCTCGCCGCAGAATCGAGCGGTCAAAGCTACACCTGCGACAATGGTCGGCACATCAATGCGATTCAATGACGATGGCCGGTCGGGTGAATTCGAATCCATGCGCATGCAGTTTACTGGGAAGGCAAATGGAATCACCAAACTCACGAATGAGCCAGAGTGAATGGTACGCGCTGCTCTGCAAAAGTTTAAGCGGCGAACGGACCATGTCGCCATTCGGCGATCTACTTCCACGGTTCCCAAGTGAAGAATTGCAGCGCAACACGACCAGCCTGTCGGGTGAGGAAGCACTATCGCAGGCAAACGGGTTCTACGGTGACCTCAGTGCGGCGCTTGATTCGCGTGGCATTCGTATTGAACCGGACTGGATAGTCCTGGACTTTGGATCATGCTGGGGGCGCATTTCCAGGTTTTTCATGCGGGATGTACCGAAGAGAAACATCCGGGGGGTGGATGTCGAAACGGGGTTTGTCGATATTTGCAATGGCTTGTTTGATTCGGATAGTTTTTCTGTATGCCAAGCAATGCCCCCGCTTGAGTTTACGGATTCCAGTGTGAACCTGATTTCCGCCTATTCTGTATTTTCTCATTTGTCGGAGGCCGCATTTCTTGCGTGGTTACGTGAATTTAGTCGCATATTGAAATCTGGTGGAATCATTGCTTTCACGACAAGAAATGAGGTATTCCTTGATTACTGCGCCAGCTTGAATGCACACAAAAGCGAACTATCTGGATATCAGTTGGCCCTGGCTACAGCGGTGGGTAGTGATACCGGCTTGCGGCAAAAGTATCATTCAGGAGAGTTCGTCTTCGTCAGCGGACAGGGAGTAAGCGGCGGTGGTTCGATGAATGAATCATTTTATGGCGAAGCACTCATCCCGCAAGCCTATATTCTAAATAATCTCGCGGATGAGTTCGAGATACTCGATTACAAGTCAGTAGGCAAAATGTACGATCAGGCGCTTTTTGTCCTCAGAAAGCGCCCCGATTGACATCAAGGGTGGAAATTAACGCCTGACGTTGTGGTATTGGCTGCGATCTGCAGTAATCCGCGGCGCAAAATTAGCGTCCATGCGTGGCGTGGACACGACTGGCGGATGAGTTGCGAGCGCGGATTAGATTGCATGCTGTAACAGGTACTCGATTGTTGAACCGTATAACATTGCGCTCTCGAAAACCTCATAAAAGGGACGAAATGTCGAGTATTAGTTCGAACGGTGCGAGTTGGCGCAGCCGGTACGTTCCCAAAAGGCTCGTCTTTCTTACCCTTACCATACCTTTTATCTGGCTCGTCGCCGCGGGCGTGGGCCTCTGGCATTTTGCTGGGCTGGAAAGAGAGCCACCAGTATTTGATGCGCTCTCTTATGCGCAGAAGGCACAGGCTTTCTGGCACGCGATCGCGGAAGGCCATCTCTTCAATCCACTACGCATACAACCGGATATAAGGCCGTTTGGAGCCGTGTTTTTTACGTATCCGATTGGATTCCATTACACGTTCAGGGGTTTTTACTTTTTGACAAATTTCCTACCTATTGTTCTGATTTACCTAGCAATTTACAACATTTTTCGACCATTGAAAGATAGGTGTGATGCGGAGATTTATGCGTTCGCTATTTTATTGGTGGCAGTTACGACACTGCCTCCCGTATTTCAATTTGCCTTGGCGCCCAACGTAGATGTAATGGGTACGTGGGGATATATAGATCTCGTATTTGGCGCGCTTGCTGGGTTGTCCGTAAGTTTCTTGGTTCGAACAAAAAATGATACGTATTTTTTTGATATCGTATGTGCGACTTGTATTGCCATAGTCACAATTTTCGTAAAGCCAACGGGAATGGTTGTTATGGCGGCTGTCTATGGGTCGGCCATGTTTATTTCTGCCGTGCGGGTTAAGCAGGGAAACGTGAAGCCACTATTAGCGGCATATGCGCTCTTGTGCGCCACTATTCTGAATCTAATAACCGCAGCGGTGGTATACAAGTCTGCGTATTTCTCGCCAGCTAATATTGCGTATGGGGAGTCGAGTCTGCGTTTGTTACATCAAAATAGTCAAATACTAAATCAATGGCGTCAAATTCTGGGCAAGGTTTGGGTGAGTTTTGGACCAAGTTTTATAGTTTTCTTCGTTATAGGATTGATTGGCTCCTTCTCACGTAAATCATGGTATCTGGCTATATTGGCGCTAGCGGCAACTATGGGTGGCACCTACCTATGGCTTGGAAGAACGAGCCCCGAGGTTGCGCGGTATTTTTTTCCCTTCCCCGTTATGGCGGCAATGTTCGTTATGCCGAGCATGCTGCGTACAGTCACGCCACGTTCACATAGCGGCCGGTTAATCTTGTTGCTTGGGATCGTACCTGCGAGCCTGATCGCGCTTTGTCTCTATATGCCAAAAGCGTTTCCGAGACTTGAGGGAGCGCTAGGTATCAATTTGTCTGTGAATGTGAACCCGGATGCTGTGGCACAGGCAGAGTTGCTGAGTAGGACTATAGGCGCTGAGCCAAAAAGATCCTTTATCGTGTATTATGTCGGGGAATCGGCAGATGTGAGAGCGTTTGAGGCGGTGATGGATTGGCGGCGAGTTTTCGATTTGGCGGGAGGAAATTCTAATCCTGCTCTTCCGATTGACTGGGTCCGCGAAGCGGCATACAGATTTAACGAGATGATTAGAGCGGATTTCATTGTTTTTCGACCGGTTGAAAATGCGAAGACGTACCTAGGCGAACACACCTCTGCTCAGAATTACGATCAAGAAGAAATGCTGATACGGGCGTGGCTCACAACTCTCACTCCTGGTGACGGTGTGGATTTCTGGCGCAAAGGAAGTACCGACGTGCTGGTGGTCACGGATCGCGCAAAGCTCTGGGCTTCAATGGAAAGAATTGTCGCGGGCAGAGAGTGGCCAAAACCATTTACTGATGGTTTCACACACTATGGAGTGGTCAATTCCAATCATTTTTCGGAAGTACCGGGTAATTTAGTAAGTGAGCCTATTCAGCTCTTTGACCGTGGCATTCATGTAGCGGATATAGTTGCTGTTACGCATAAGCAATTCAATGATCAGGATCGTTTCGCCGTGTATGTCAGGCAGCTGGATAAGCTCGATGAGTCGGACGGGGCTTGGTCTGTGTTCGTGCACAGGATTGGAGTGCATGATGAGTTTACTGGTGTAAATATCACCTATTTGTCGGATAGCGCAGATAAGGATCAAATTGTAATTTATAAGCTCGACATGAAGGCCATTCCAATTTCTCGACAGAAGGAGTTAGCTGTTGGTATCTTCAGACCGATAGACGCAAAACATGCCGACAACCTGATAAATCATGGTACGGGGACAGATTGGGACGGCAGACGCACTATCCTCCCGGCAATGGGTCGGGGTGAGAAACACCTTTTGCAGTAGCGGGGTTTCGATGGCGTTGGCGGGAAGACGCATTGGTCGGCGTGCTAACATCGATGCGCAGCCGCCACGAGTGGTAACCTCATCGTAACCACAGGGTGCGGGCGGATGTGGATTTGTTGACGAACCTGTCAGGCTGTCGAAATGTCCCTTCGATTTTCGGCGGAGATCGATGCTGTGTGCGGATCCGCGATTTTTCCCTGTAGCCCCCAGTTTGCTGACAAGTTCATGCACGAGGTCACGGGGTCCCGAATCGCGGGCGTCATTCCCAGTTACCGAGTTGTACTGCACGTATTGGGCGTGATCGAGCGGGTCGGCCCGGAGGCTAGGTGAATCATTGCTGTGGACGATGCCCGCCCGGAGCGCAGCGGTAATTTGATAGTGCAATGCTGCCGTGACTCTGGAATGCGCTTGCTTAGGCAAACGGAGAACTATCAGTGGGTGGGGCGGTGCAGACGCTGGCGGCACGGCAGCCGCATCGGTCCGTCACTAGGTTGTCGTGCACACCGCTTCGGTACGGCCCGACTCCGTGATGGACATGGGGTTGCGGCTGCTGGATTCGCGTGCACGCCTGCGCATCGATCTGATCGCCCAATGCGATCTCGCCGGGGAACTGTGGCACAAGCTGGCGTTCTGGACAAAGCCGAAACACTGGGAGCAGGCGAGAACCCGATGAGCATCACGCGACAGGGATTGAGTTTTCTCGCGGTGGGCTGCGGGCTCATCGTGGTGGACTGGGCGGTGTTCGTGCTCCTGAGCGCGCTGGGCATGTCGCCTGCATGGGCAAACGTCGCTGGCCGCGTGGTGGGGGCGCTGGCGGGGTTCGCGGCCAACGGCGGCATTACCTTCAGGCAGGACGGCGCTCCGAAATACGGTACCCGACGTTTTGCCCGGTATGTGGTGGTGTGGACGGGGCTAACGCTGTTGAGTACCGGACTGGTCACCATGCTGGCCGATCATTTGAATCTTCAGGCCGCGTGGTTGGCCAAGCCGGTCGTCGAAGCAGGGTTGGCCGTAGTGAGTTTCTTCATTTCCCGGCATTGGGTTTACGTCTGACATGAATGTCTCGTCAGGGCCACGCGTTGCCGTGGTCATTCCCTGTTTTCGCGTGGCATCGCAGGTGCTGGGCGTGATTGACCGCATCGGTCCTGAAGTCGGGTGGATCATTGCGGTGGACGACGCTTGTCCGGAAAACACCGGGGACGTGATCGAGCGCGAGTGTCGCGATCCGCGGGTGCGGGTACTGCGTCATGCGCAGAATCAGGGCGTGGGCGGCGCGGTGATGACCGGTTACGCGGCGGCCGCGGCTTTGCCGGCTGATGCGATCGTTAAACTCGATGGCGACGGGCAGATGGACCCCGCGTTGATACCGGTGCTGTGCGCGCCCTTGCTCAATGGCCGCGCGGATTACGTGAAGGGCAACCGTTTCTATCACGTCAGCCACACCGTAGGCATGCCGGCAACCCGGTTGTTCGGCAATGCTGCGTTGTCCTTCCTGACCAAGTTTTCGTCCGGCTACTGGCAGCTGTTCGATCCGACCAACGGGTTCACCGCGATCCATCGCGCCGTGCTGCCGGAGCTCGATTTCGGGAAGATCGCGAAGCGCTATTTTTTCGAATCCGACCTGCTGTATCACCTCAACCAGCAGCGTGCCGTGGTGGTGGAAATGCCTATGGCGTCCAGCTATGCGGACGAACCCTCCAGTTTGCGCCCGCTGCGCATGATCGGGCCGTTTTTGCGGGGCAATTTGCGCAATGGCTTCAAACGGATTTTCTACAGCTATTTCCTGCGTGCTTTCTCGGTTGCGTCACTGGAGCTTCTGCTGGGCTTCGCGTTGTGGCTGTTCGGCATCGTGTTCGGCGCTTGGCATTGGTGGTACTCGGTGGGCGAAGGCATCCCTGCCAGCGCAGGCACTGTGATGCTTGCGGCGCTCCCGTTGATTCTTGGCACCCAGTTCCTGCTGTCGTGGCTCGGTTTCGATGTGGCGTCCGAACCGCGCCAGCCGGTGCACATATTCCTGGAGCGACAGCCGCCGGGATGATCTTCTGCGCTGTATGGGTCCGGTTGCCCGGGGCGCGGTGCATATGCTGGGACGGGCTTGTGAAGGGCCGTCGAGGTGACGATCCGAACCGACCCTCAGTCAACAGAGACGGCACCCTCCATTAAAATCACCTATTGGTGTTGGCGGTCGGGGCGCCATAATCTTCCGGCGCCCGGATTCCAAGATGTTCGGCACGCCTCTACATCGCCTCGCGGGATGTTGATACTTTGAACGCATCGGACAGTGAGAAGTTGCCGTTGGACACGCGTGGCGACGTACGCCCGATAGCCATGTCGGATGCGGCGACTGCTGATGAAACAGGCCAAGCCGGGTCGGGCAACGCGTGGCAATCCGAACTAGCCGATCGCAATGCGACCATCGCCCTTCTGCGCAAGCGCCAGAAGAAATTGAGCGCGCGCGCGCAGCTGCTGGCTGGCGAGCTGGCACGGCTGCAGGAATACCACGCACTGGTGGTCAACTCTCGCTCGTGGAAGCTGACGCGGCCGGTGCGTATTCTCACCAAGATGCTGCATGGCGAGTGGGGAGCGTTTCGTGCGCTGTTTTCTCGGCCTCCAGCTGCCGATGCGTTTGCATCGGCAGCTGGATCGGCGTATCTCGGGGCGCTGCTCGACGAAGTGCAGAACTTGCCGCCCGCAGAGCAGGTCGCCGATCTCGCGTTTCCGTCGTTTCACCAGCCGCGGGTGACGATTCTGGTGCCTGCGTACGGCAATCTGCCCGCAACAGCCGCGTGCCTGCGCTCGATTTGCGAAAACCCGCCGGAGGTTCCGTTCGAGGTGCTGGTCGTCGAGGATGCCTCGGGTGATGCGGACATGCGGGTGCTGGCCGAGGTGCGCGG
>Ga0134128_10006209_pt1 | contig 14486 bp, 10 predicted proteins | sample KB31754_FD_96462 | JGI IMG/M metagenome (GOLD analysis project Ga0134128, IMG submission 96462) | Terrestrial soil microbial communities with excess Nitrogen fertilizer from Kellogg Biological Station, Michigan, USA - KB3-175-4 | ecosystem: Environmental > Terrestrial > Soil > Unclassified ... | reverse complement strand
TGCTTGGCGATCAGCTTGTCACTGGCCACCCGAATCGTCTCGAGGTCCACATTGACCGCGTCCAGATCGAAGAGCGGCACGCCGAATTCGTTCGACGCGGCCACCGCGATGTCCCGGGCGCTGGCCGCGCCGCTGGAGACGAGCTGGGTGACGATACTGGTGTGGCGCTCCTTCGCCGTGTTCATGGCTTCCAGCATGGCCGCCTCGTCTACGACCCCATCCTGCACGAGGCGCTGAGGCAGTCCCCCCAGCCCGGCGCGTGCGCCTCCGAGCGCCAGAGAAGCATTCTCATTCATGGACTTACGCTAAGCGGATCAGGCCCTTGATGCTCAAGTCTACCGGAGCCGGAGGCTCAGGCAATTGTCAAATCTTGTGCATCCTCGCACACGCCAGCGGGCCCCTGCGTGACTGGCTTCCCAAAAGAAGAAGCCCCTCCGGAGAGGGGCTTCGGGTCCTTGCAGAGGAACGGTCCTGAAGGTTATCAGCGGCAGTTGGCCGGAACGTACTTGGCGTTCGAGAGGGCCGTGGTGCACGCCCAGGTGATCGCATCGGGCGGAACGCTGTCGTTCTGAATTGCGGCTCCAGCCGAAGACGGGGTCAGGGTGACCGTGCCACCGCCCGCGGCCGCCGTATAGACGATCGTGATCGCGCCGGTGGTATCACTGACCGAAACGGATGACACGTTGTTGGTCTTCGACGGGGCGGTCCAGCCCGCGCTCAACTGCGAGGCCGCTTCCGAGGCGTTTTCCGCCACGGTGGTCTCCGCGGCAGCAGCGAGGTTTAGACCCTCGGTGACACGCGCACGGACGACGTAGTTCTGATAAGCGGGAATGGCGATGGCCGCCAGGATGCCGATGATCGCGACGACGATCATCAACTCAATCAGGGTGAAACCCTTTTGCATAGACTTCATGTTGAAACGCTCCTAAGGAGTGGCGAGAGATTCATCGAGCGGCGCAAAAGGGCGCCTGCTGAGAGGGGTAAAGCAAGGCCTATGCCAAGGGCTGAGCGTCAGCGTAAGTCTATGAAAAACAAGGTGAAAGAGAGCCGATCGCGTGCGGAGATTTACCTTGGGACAGTGGGGCAGCGACGGGGCTGTCCCACGCGATCGTCACAATCTGACCGAAAACGTCACTTCAGTCGCTGCAGCGAGACGTAGCGGTCTCGAGCGGCGTGCCATGTGCCGCTTACGGCGTGTTCCGACGGCGCAGTTCCGCGGAACGGGATTCCCGGGCCTTCTCCTCTCGTCCCGCAGCGAGATAGAGAAGTCGTTTAAGCTCGCGACGCCCCCGGGTGACGGTGTCGAGGATCAGGCCGCACATCAGGCTGAGAAAGGCGAGAATCATGAGTCCCGTGGCCAGCACCGCGGTCGGCAGGCGCCCAACCATTCCGGTCGCGAAATATTGGGTCACTACCGGGATTCCCAGGGCGATCGAGCTGGCGGCTAGCGCAAAAAACCCGGTGGTAAAGAACTGAAATGGCCGCTCCTCCTTCACCAGATGAACGATGAGCCTGAGGATCCTCAGGCCATCCCGCACCGTATGCAATTTGCTGGCTGAGCCGCGCGCCCGGCTCACATACGGCGCGCTGAGCTCGCCCACGGGCGCGCGCAGCTCCAGCGCATGCACCGTGAGCTCCGTCTCGATCTCAAATCCCGTGGAGAGCGCCGGGAAGGACTTGACGAAGCGGCGGGAGAGCGCTCGGTACCCCGACAGCATGTCGCTCAGGCGATTGCCGAATACCCTCGCCACTAAGCCGGTCAGCACTTGGTTACCGAACCTATGCCCCGGCCGGTAGGCTGCACTGTCAGAGGGCACGCGGGCACAATTGACCATGTCGAGGCCGTTCGTGACCAGATAATGAATCAACCTCGGTGCGCTCGATGCGTCGTAGGTTCCGTCGCCATCGACCATCAGATAGATATCCGCTTCGATGTCGGCAAACATGCGCCGCACGACGTTGCCCTTGCCGACGAGAGGCTCTACGAACACCTGTGCGCCCGCATCGCGAGCCACTTGGGCGGTCTCATCGCTGGAGGCGTTATCGTATACGTAAACAGTGGCGGCCGGCAGGTGGTGCCGGAACTCGTGCACTACCTGCGCGATGGAGGCTTCCTCGTTCCGGCAGGGGACCAGCACGGCGATTTTGCCGCCGACCAGGCTCAATGTCTCATGATCCACGGGCTGCTCTCGGTGTTCTCGTTAGCGGGTAATAGAACAGTCGCAACGACGTCTTTAGCATTCATACCATGCCTGAAGTCGACTCGACTGTGAACCACGCCCGTATCATCGTACCCGTCCGCAACGGTGGCGCGCGCTGGCGTGAGGCGGCTGCCGCGCTGCGCGAGGCGGTGGCGGACCCCTCGGTCGTGGCAGTGGTGGATTCCGGCTCCAGCGATGGCAGTGACCGGACTGCCGCGGAGAACGGTTTCGACATCGAGCGGATAGACCCCAAGACCTTCAATCACGGTAGGACGCGACAGCTGGCCGTCGAACGGTTCTGCCAGGGCAGGGAGTTCGTGGTCTTTCTGACCCACGATGCGGTGCTCGAGGGGCGCGAATCCCTCACCGAACTGCTCGCCGCGTTCCGCGACCCGCAGGTGGGCGCCGCATACGGCCGCCAGCTGCCCCACCGGCAAGCGGCTCCGTTCGAGGCGCACATGGTCCTCTTCAACTACGGGACGGTCAGTGAGACCCGCTCTTTGGCCGATGCGCCCCGCCTCGGGATCAAGGCCGCCTACATCTCCAATTCCTTCGGCGCTTACCGCCTGTCGGCGCTGCGTGCCTGCGGTGGCTTTCCGAGCCACCTGATTCTGGGGGAGGACACCTGTGTTGCCGTCAAGATGCTCCTCTCCGGCTGGAAGGTAAGGTACTGTGCCGAAGCACGCGTACGGCACTCTCATGACTACACGATGGTGCAGGAGACTCAGCGCTATTTCGACTTCGGCGTGCTGCATTCACAGCTCCCGGAGCTAATGCGGAATTTTGGTTCGGCGGAAGGAGAGGGCGCGAAGTTTGTCGGATCCGAGCTGCACTACATGGCAACCCGGGCCCCACACCTGTTACCGGCTGTTCTGGTCCGTAACTCCGTGAAGTATGTCGGCTATCGGTTGGGGCGGATTTTCTCCAGGCTGCCGCGCCGGCTGTGCCGGCGCCTGAGCATGACCAAAGTATTCTGGGAAGCTTGAGACCTTGGATGTGTGCGGGATCATGAGCGGCGCGCAGCCGTGAGCGGGGCCGGTTCTGCCGAACCAGTCACACCGGCGGGCGCTGCGGCACGGACATAATGCCGCAAATGAGGAATGTGAAGTGAAGCCCGTCGAAGAGCCCATGATCCTGCCGCGCGAGAGCCCTCCGAGGGTGGCCGCGCTCGGCGCGGCGGTCTCGTCTTCAAGGTTCTGGATATACCTTGCGTGCACGGCACTCGCGGTGTTGGTGAGCTGCCTTCTCGGCAAGGACATGAATTGGGACACGCTGGACTATCACTTCTATGCCGGTTTCAGCGCGCTGCACGATCGATTCGGCATGGATTACTTTGCAGCCGGCGGACAGAGCTACTTCAATCCCTACATTTATATCCCGTTCTACCTCTTGGCGAGCTCGCGGTTGCCTGCAATCGTCGATGCCTCGATTCTCGCCATCGCGCAGAGCGGCATCCTCTGGCTGACCTATGAAATCGCGCTGCAAGTTGCGCCCGCCCAAGACAGTCGGAGCCGTATTGCGATCGCCGTCTGCTCGGCTCTGTTCGCGTTTGCCAATCCCATTCTCCTCAATCTGTTTGGGTCGAGTTATGCCGATGTGACAACGGCGGAGCTGGTGCTCGGCGGCTGGCTGCTCCTGGTCAGGATGGTCCGCAAGCCGGGCGCAAAGGGCCTCGTATCTGCCGGCCTGCTCCTGGGGGCGGCGGCCGCGCTGAAGCTCACGAACAGCGTACATGCGCTCTCGGCCGGCGTTCTGCTCCTCTTCATCCCCGTGCCCTGGCCTCGGCGAATTCGCTACATGGCGATTTTCGGCGCAACGCTGCTGCTCAGCTTCGTGCTCGTCTGCCTGCCGTGGTCGATCCGTCTTGAGCAACACTTTGGCAGTCCAATGTTTCCGCTGCTGAACGAGATCTTCAAGTCGCCGCACTTTCCCACGGCGGCGCTGTTTGACTATCGGTTCATTCCCGACTCTTTGGCGGATGCCCTGTGGCGGCCGTTCGCGATCGCCGAGCCCGTGTTCATGGTGGATGACGAGCAGCAGTCGCCGGACATCCGCTATGCGGTGCTGCTCGCCGCGGCGATTCTTCTGCTGCTGCTGTGGGCATGGCGGAGCTATCGGTACCGTCGCACCGCACTTGCGCCCAAGCCGCAACCGGGCAACAGCATAGGAGCGCGCGCGCTCACTGCTCTCGGCGCCGGTTTTGTCATTGACTGGGTATTATGGCTGGCCAATTCAGGCAACGGCCGCTATTTCACCGCCATGGCATGTGTCGCGGGGGTGCTCGCGATCGCCATGATCTGGCGTCTCTTCAGCGCACCCAAGATTCTCGCGTATGCGGTTGCCCTGCTCTTCGGGGTACAGATCCTGCAGATCTGCGAGGGCACCGTATACCGAGGCCACATACCGTGGGCTGGTCATCCGTGGTTTGACGTGAGGCTACCGGCGAATCTGCCGCGCACGCCGGCACTCTATTTGAGCTACGGAGTACAATCGAACGCATTCGTCGTGCCGTTTTTGCCGCCCGGCTCCGGGTTTGTCAATATTGCCGGCGACTATCCGTTGGCTGCGGATGGCGCGACCGGTGCGGCGGTAGCAGCGCTCATCCACAGATACTCGCCGCATCTGCGCGTGTTGGCCCAAGATGACCGGGCGCGGGACAAGCGCCTTCCGGTGATATCAGGCATGACCGCCGCTGCCGACGCGCTGTTACCGTTCGGCCTCAAGCCGGCCACGAACGATTGCTCCACGATCGTGGTCCCGGACGCAGGGGGTCAGGACCTGATGTTCGTTCATACGGAGATTCCGGGTAAATCGCATCCAATCATCCCGGACAGGGAAGTCTTACAGTCCTCCACGGGATATCTCGCCACTTGCTCGGCAGTGGCGTATCCGGCCGCATACACCGAGCTCACGCGCGGCAGGCAAACGGCCAACCTGGCTCTCGACCGTCTCGAGGACGCGTGTCCGGCCCTCTTTCAGCCCGCGCGCCCGCTGACCCAGTATTACGGCGATGCGCATGAGACGATTTGGGCACGACGCTATTTGAATACCAACCTCACTGCCTGGGTGAGCCGCGGTTGGGTGCAGTTCGTGGACCCGATCAGAGGAGGACGAGCGACCTACGTCGGTCGTGAGGCGGCTTTCGAGCAAAAGGGCGTGCGGATCCTGTGCGGGCGCCGGAATGAGCGGTATTTCGCCAAGGTAGTTCCTTCCGCAGCGCCAGGAGGTGGCTTGTGAGCACTGCGGAGGTGCCGGTGATTCTCCGAGTTGTCGGACGACTCCGCTCCTCGCGCGGCATCTTCACCGAAACGCGAGTCTGGATCTATCTCTCGTGCACTACGCTCGCGGTGCTCGCGAGCTATCTCCTGGGCAAGGAGATGATGTGGGACACGCTGGACTATCACTTCTATGGGGCCTTCAGCGTTCTGCATGACCGATTCGACCGCGACTATTTCGCCGCAGGCTTGCAGTCTTACCTGAACCCTTACATTTATGTGCCCTTTTACCTCCTGGTCAGGACGGGCCTTCCGGCGCTCTGGGTCGCCTCCATTCTCGCGGCTGTACAGAGCGTCATATTGTGGCTGACATATGAGCTGGCGGTCGCCGTCGGTCCGCCGGACGATCCCCGATTCCGTGCCAGCGCCGGAACTTGTGCCGCTCTCTTCGCGCTTGCCAATCCAATACTCATCGATCAGCTCGGCTCGAGCTATTCGGATATCACCACGGCTGAGATCGTGCTGGCAGGCTGGCTGCTGCTGGTGCTTGCCCTGCGGACGCCGAGGGTTCCACGAGTACTGTGCGCCGGTCTGCTGTTGGGGGCCGCGAGCGCGCTGAAGCCCACCAACGCGTTGCATGCTTTGTCCGCGTGCGTCCTCTTGCTCTTCCTTCCCACTGGCTGGCGCAGGAAAACGTGGCTCGCTTTCGGATTCCTTGCGGCGTTGATAGTGAGCTTCGTCGCAGTGGCCGCGCCATGGGCTCTACGCCTGGAGCAGCACTTCGGTAATCCGTTCTTCCCTCTCTTCAACGGCGTTTTCCACTCACCGTACTTCCCGGCAGTGTCCTTGGCGGATCATCGATTCGTGCCGAGCTCGCTCCTCGAAGCGTTGTCGCGTCCGTTCGCGATCGCTCTGCCGATAACCTATGTGGACGACGAGTATTCGTCGCCGGATATTCGGTATGCCTTGCTGCTGGTGCTCGCGCTCGTTGGAGGAATCCTCTGGAGCTGGCGGAAATTTCGCCGCGGGACGGGATCGGACACGCCCCTCCATGGCACCGCGCCGGCACACGGGCTCTTGGCGCTCGCGTGCGCATTCCTGGTCGATTGGGTGCTCTGGCTCCGTGTCTCCGGAAATGGACGCTATTTCCTGGCGATGGCCTGCGTTGGGGGAGTTCTCGCCGTGGTGTTGGCGTGCAGGATCTTCGCCACACGGCGGCATATCCTGGTGTTCCTGCTGGTCGCCATATTCGTCGTTCAGGGAGTACAGCTTGCGTGGGGCGCGAAATATCGGGCCTCTGCGTCGTGGGACGGGGGCTCGTGGTTCGAAGTCTCCGTCCCCCGGGGCCTGCAGAACAGTCCCCAACTCTACTTCCTGATGGACGATCAGACAGATTCCTTCATCGCGCCCTTTCTCGACGACAACTCGGCGTTCGTCAACCTGGACGGGACTTATGCGCTCGGACCGGACGGCGTCAACGGCGCGCGTATCGAGTCGCTGATCCGAGAACATGCCGGTCATATCCGCGTCGTCGAAGAGGCCAGCCCGTTCGAGCTGCGGCCGGTGAAGGAGTTGCCCGAGCCATCTCAAGTCAACTACGCGCTTGCTTCCTTCGGGCTACGCGCGGACAGGTCCGACTGTTCGACCATTACGGTTCGGGATATACGGGCTCGAGTGCGAAAAGTGCTACCTGGCACGCTTCCGATCAGAGTGCCCCAGCTCGACGGCAAAGTGCTTTGGGTGCCTCAGTCGCCGGACGGCGATCTGGTCACATGCCGGGTGGTCTCTGATCCCACCAGCCGCGTGGCGCTCGCGAATGCCGAGCGCGAGCCGAATCTCGTATTCGATCGAATGGAGGATGAGTGTCCCCAGCTCTTCCAGCCCCTGCGGCCCGTGATCAAGGTGTACGAGGGCGATCACGGGGGCACTATCTGGGCCAGGGAATATGCAAACACCAATCTCACTGCTTTGCTCAGTGAGGGCACCCTGAGGCTTGTGGACGGAACGAGGGGAGGCCGGCCCGAGATGCTCGGCAGCGAGAGTGACTGGGTGAGGGCGCCAGTACCGCTTGTTTGTGGACGCGATGGTGAACATTACTTCGCAAGAATCGCCGCCTCGGGTCGTTGAGACCCTGCGGATGAGGCGGGATAGCATACCTTCGGTCGCAGCATTCGGCGGCTCATGAGAGCGGTGGACGCGCAGGTGATTGCCCGGCCTGTCGGGCGTCTTCGTTCTCTTGCTGGCTTCCTCACTGCAAGGCGGTTCTGGATATATCTCTCCTGTACTGCACTCGCGGTGCTGGCGAGCTATCTCCTGGGCAAGGAGATGATGTGGGACACGCTTGATTATCATTTCTATGCGGGATTCAGCGCTCTGCACGACCGCTTCGGTCGCGATTACTTCGCGGCGGGCTTGCAGTCTTACTTGAATCCTTACATTTATGTGCCTTTCTACGCCCTCGCCAGGACGAGCCTTCCGGCGCTCTGGGTCGCCTCGCTCCTCGCCGCCGTACAAAGCGGCATACTGTGGCTAACATACGAGCTGGCGGTCGCGGTCAGCCCATCGGACCAACCCGGCTCCCGCATCGTCGCGGGAGCCTGTGCCGCCCTGTTGGCGCTCCTCAATCCCATACTTATCGATCAGCTCGGCTCGAGCTATGTAGATATCATCTCGGCGGAGATCGTGCTGGGCGGTTGGTTGCTGCTCGTCTACGCCCTACGGGTGCCGGGCGCTGCACGGATAGTGTGCGCGGGCTTGCTGTTGGGCGCCGCGAGCGCGCTGAAGCTTACCAACTCGTTGCACGCTCTGTCCGCGTGCGTCCTGTTACTCTTTCTTCCCGCCAGCCGGCGCGGGAAGACGTTGTGCTCTCTCGGTTTTTTTGTGGCGCTGGCAGCGAGCTTCGCCGTGGTGGCCGGGCCGTGGGCCCTGCGCCTCGAGCAGCACTTCGGCAATCCGTTCCTTCCGCTGCTGAACAACGTTTTCCGCTCGCCGTACTTTCCGGCAGTGACCCTGGCGGATTTTCGCTTCGTGCCGAGCTCGTTCGCCGAAGCGCTATTGCGTCCGCTCACCATAGCCCTGCCAGTCACCTATGTGGACGATGAAGCCCCTTCGCCCGACATTCGCTATGCCGTGCTGGCCGCCCTTGCGCTCGTCGCCGCGGTAACGTTCGCGTGGCGGAGGTTCCACCCCGCGCACCGGCAGGGTGTGATGCGCGAGGAAGCTCCTTTGGACCGCGGGTTTGTCGCGCTCGCGTGCGCATTCCTGGTCGATTGGGTGCTTTGGCTGCGTGTTTCGGGCAACGGACGCTATTTCCTTGCGATGGCGTGCGTGGCCGGTGTCCTGGGCGTGGTATTGGCATTCCATGTTTTCGCCGTGCGGCGCCGGGCGCTTGGCCTTCTGCTGGTCGCGGTTTTATCCGTTCAGGGGGTGCAGCTTGCGATCGGTACGGGATACCGAACGCCCGTGGCGTGGGATGGGGGCCCATGGTTCGAAGTCTCGGTTCCCGTGCCGCTGAAGAATAGTCCAGCTCTGTATTTCGTTGTAGGACTCAACTCGGAGTCCTTAATTGCTCCCTTTCTTGCCGAGGGCTCCGCATTCGTCAACCTATCGGGGGATTACGTACTCGGGCCCGGGGATGCCAATGGTGCGCGGGTCCTGTCAATGATCCGGAAATACGCAACGCATATCCGTGTCATCACCATGGCGGATGAATTCCAACGTATGCCGCCCCATGAGCTGCCGAAACTCTCACACGCCGACGGTATGCTTGCGTACTTCGGACTGAGGGCGGATACGACCGACTGCTCCACCATGATTGTTCGAGACATGCGCGCTCCATCGAAAAGAGTGATGCTCGAGCCGGCTGCTGTCGGTGCGCGGGCGAGCAAATCTACGTTGCTCTCGATGCCCGTATCCCCCGACGGCTATCTGGTCGCGTGTCACGTGGTTCCTGATCCCGTCAGTCGCGTGGCGCTGGCGAGCGCCGAGCGTGAGCCGAATCTCGTGTTTGATCGCATGGAGGATGCCTGCCCCCGGCTATTCCAGCCGGCACGGCCGATCACGAAGGTGTATCGGGATGGGGGCGGTTATGTATGGGTCAGAACGTATGAGAGTACCAACCTCGATGCCCTAATCAGTGGCGGCTGGTTGAAGCTCGTCGACGGAACGCGCGGGGGAGCGCCCGACCTGCTCGGCGGCGAGAAGGACTGGGCGAGGGCGCCCCTACCGCTCTCATGCGGTCGGCGCGGAGAGCGCTACTACGCCAGAGTCGTTTCTTCCAGTCGTTAGGAGCTGCCGGAAATCCAGGGTCAGGCTGGTCGGCTTCCGAGTCCCACTCGGTACGTGAATAACCGCTGCGCCAGGTAACCGACTGGAGCGTTGAAGGCGGCCATGACGATTGCCGCAGTGACGTACCAGATGCCCAGTCCGTCTACGAGCAGCTTCAGGATGGCGGTACTCACGCAAACAAGCGCCATGTTAACCGCCATATAGCGCGCCGCGCCGCCATGGTTTGATCCGACCCCGAACGTGAATCGTGCGTTGAGAAGATATCCGGCCAGATTGCTGACAATGAACGACAGGACATAGGCCAGCAAATAGTTCATGCCAGCCAATTCGCCGAGCCCCAGGAGCACGGCGAGTCCCAGTACGAAGCAGCCGAGGCCTACTGCGCAAAACGTCCAGAGTTGCCGCAATCGCGCGCTCAACCTTGAGCCTCTTTGCTTCTGTGCGGTCTCGTCTCGGGTGAGATCACCAGGGCCAGGTTGCAGTGCCACGGTTTGACATGGAATTCGGAGCGTATCGCCTCACCGCCGAAGACATCCCGCGCCAACGATCTCAACTCGCTTTGATGAGGATACCTGATCCGATCGGCGGTGATAAACCGATCCGACAAGTACCCAAACATGTACGCCGGCGTGGGCTCCCGGACCCAATCTTTGAGGATCAGCGTGCCTCCGTCCGCCATCAATCGGGAGGCGCTGGCGAGAAAACCGGGCCAGTCGGCGTGCGGAACGTGATGCAGTACGTCGCAAATAATTAGCAACTGATAGCGTGCGGCTTCGGTCTCACTCAGCTCATCGGGCCTCTGGCGTAGGAATCGCACGAGGGAGCGACTTCCGCGGTAGAGCCGACCGGGCTCTTTGCAGATGTCGATGCCTGTAAGGCGGGAGTTAGGGAACGCGAGCGCAATGCGCTCGCTCATGAGACCGTCTCCGCACCCTATCTCCAGTATCTCGGCCGGCGCGTTCACACTGCCGCGTATCGAAGCTGCGAGAGCGTCGAGGTCGACAAACGCGCGGCGGTATATTTCGGAAATTCTGCGCTCGTGACGCCCGAAGGCTCGTCGCACCAGTGGACCAATGCCCAAGTTCCTCTCCGCTCGATGGACTGATATCAGGGACTGACCTTGACGCTTACTCGATCCCGAGCTTCTTGATCCGATACCGCAGCGCCCGGAAGCTCATCCCCAGGAGCTTCGCCGCCGCCGTCTTGTTGTAGCGCGTCTTCTCCAGCGCCTTGATGATCGCGTCGCGCTCGATTTCCTCCAGGTGCTCTCCGAGGGCGGCATTGCCGGCTGTTGCGGCGGTGGGCAGGTGCAGCGGCGCCGTGGGACGTGGAGTGGAGCGTAGCTTGATGTGGTCGGCGGTGATTACACCACTGACGCAAAGAGTGAGCGCGCGCTCGAGAACGTTCTCGAGCTCGCGCACGTTGCCGGGGAAGGGATAGGACTTGAGCTGCTCAAGCCCGTCTTCCGCGAGCTGCGGCGGCTGCAGGCCGGAGCGGCGTCCGAGTCTCTCGAGGATCGCCTGCGCGATCTCCGGGATGTCCTCGGGACGCTCGCGCAACCCGGGTACGCGCAGCTCGATGACATTGATGCGATAAAACAGGTCCTCGCGGAAGAGTCCCTGGGCGACGAGCTCGGAGAGGTTCTTATGGGTGGCGGAGAGAATGCGGACGTCTACCGTTTCCTCCCGCGACTCGCCGACGGGGCGCACGGTCTTTTCCTGCACCACACGCAGCAGCTTGACCTGCATGTGCAGCGGCAGGTCGGCGACCTCATCGAGGAACAGCGTGCCGCCTTCGGCGGTCTGCACCAGGCCCTTCTTGTCGGCCACGGCGCCCGTGAAGCTGCCGCGCTTGTGGCCGAAGAGCTCGCTTTCCATCAGCTCCGTCGGGATGGCGCCGCAGTTGACGGCGACGAAGGCGCCCTCGCGGCGGGCACCCGACTCGTGAATCATGCGGGCGACCAGCTCCTTGCCGGTGCCGGACTCGCCGAAGATATGCACCGGCGCCTGGCTGCGGGAGACGCGCGAGATCATCTCGCGCAGCTGCTCCATCACGGGCGAATGGCCGATGAGCCGCGCGCCGCTCGGATCGGCGGAGCGGTCGGGCCCACCGCTGCTGCCGAGGCGGATGGCGCTGCCCACGAGCTTGCGCAACACGCCGAGGTCGAGCGGCTTGGAGACGAAGTCGAAGGCTCCGAGCTTCAGGGCACGTACGGCGGATTCGACGTTGCCGTGGGCGGTGATGACGGCGACCGGCACGGTCGCGCGGTTCTCCTGGATCCAGGCGACGAGGTCGAGGCCGTCGCCGTCGGGTAGGCGCATATCGGTGAGGCAGAGGTCGAAGGGCTCGCTCTTGAGGAGCTTGCGGGCCGTGGTGACGTCAGGCGCCGTCCGGGTGCGCAGGTTCATGCGGCTCAGGGTGAGGCTGACGAGCTCGAGCAGGTCGGGCTCGTCGTCCACGATCAGCACGGTCGGCCTGGCCGGCTCGGGGCGGGCGCTCGTCAAAGATGCATTCAATGCTCGACCTCCCAGCGTCGAGGGTCTGCGAATACCAGCCTAAAAAGGCTACCGCCGCCGTGACGCGGCTCATAGAGCAGCGTGGCGCCGTTGGTCTGGGCCAGCTCCCGGGCCAGAAAGAGACCCAGTCCCGTTCCCCGGCCCCCGGTAAAGAAGGGCTCGAATATGCGGTCGATATGCTCCCGGGCCACCCCGGGTCCCCGGTCCGCCACCTCGAGGTAGGGGCGGCCGTTCGAAGCGAGACGGCCGCAGCGCATCTCGATGATATCGCCGGCGCCCAGCGCCTGTCGGTCAGGATAGGCGTAGCGCATGGCATTCTCGCAGAGATTCCACACGATCTGGCGCAGCTGGCTGGGGTCGAAGCGGACCTCGATCTCGGCGGAGGGGCCGGTCACCCGCAGCTGCTCGGCCGGCCACTGCATTGTCTCGCGGAATTCCTCGCAGAATTCCTCGCTCCAGGTCTGCAGCGGCAGGCGCTCGAGGCGCGCTTCCTCCCGGCGCGACAGCCTGAGCACGCTATCGATGATGCCGCTCACGCGGTCGGCGTTGTTGCGGATGATCTCGGTCAGGCGCCGCTCCTGCGCCTCCAGATGAGGCGACTCCGCGAGCAGCTGGCCGGCGTGGCTCATGGCCCCGACGGGATTTCGAATCTCGTGCGCGATGCTGGCGCTCAACCTGCCGAGGGCGGCGAGCTTCGATTGCTGCACTTTCTCCGTGATCAGCCCAGTATCCTCCAGGAAGACGAGCACGGGGGCGGGAGTCGCGGTGCCGAGCGGCGCGAAATGCGCCCGGATGACCTGCGCGCCGTCCGCGCCGACGAAAGTCTGTTCAGTCGCAGGAAAGATGCCGGTGTCGCCGCTGCTCTGCCGCCAGCGCTCGAGCAGATAGAGCAGCCGCGGCGAGGCTTCGCCGAGGAGGGCGTCCGGATAGGCCTTGCCGTCGCCCAGCATGCGCGCCGCCGATTCGTTGATGAGGCGGATACGATCCTGATGATCGAGCACGATGATGCTCTCGCGCAGGTGTTGCACGATGTATTGCGACAGCTGCGCGAGGTTCGCCAGGTCGATTTCCTGGCGGCGCAGCGTGGCCTCGCTCTCGCGGATGCGGTTGGCGAGCGGCCAGGCGAGCACCGCGATCGTGAACAACACCACGCCCAGAACGCCCGCCGTGGTGTATTCGGCAAAATGGATCGGTGAGGCGACGCCGACGAAGAATTGCTGCACCAGTACCGCGATCGCAGCCATCGCCGCGATCAGCAGCGCGTCGCGCTGTTTGGCCAGGGTGGCCATGGCGAGCACCGGCAGGACGAGCAGGATGCCGAAGCCGCTGGAGACGCCACCGCTCGCGTAAAGGATCAGGCCGATCGCCGCGGAATCGACGCTGGCATTGACCATCGCCACCAGCCGCAGCGTCGACCAGCGCAGCCGCCGCGCAATGACGAGCAGCACTGCCGCAGTGAAATAAAGCAGGCACGCCGCGAGAAAGAGCCCGGGGCGCGGCACCATCGAGAGCGGTGGGCCAGACAGCCACAGCGCGCTCAGCAGCACGAGCGGCACGAGCAGCCGGTAGAGGTTCAGCAGGCCGACGACGCGCCAGGCGATATCGGCGGGAGCGGCGGACGAAGTCGCGGCATTGGCCGGCATGGGTGATCGGGAGTGGGAAGCGCTCAGCGGAAGGGCAAGCGCGCGCGACTCTACCATCTTCGGGCGGCGGAGGCCCACGACCTGGTCACCAGTCCTGCACCCCCCGCCTAGCCCGCTACGCGCTGGCGGCAGCCGGCCTTTTTCGAGACAATGCAAAGTTCACGTCACGTCGGATCGAGGCCAGGGTCAGCTAATGAATTTGCACGAATATCAGGCTAAAGAGATATTCAGGAATTACGGAATCCCCGTTCCTGCGGGCCGCGTCGCCGCCAGCGCGGATGAGGCGGTCTCGGCGGCCAACGCGATCGGCGGGCCGGTCTGGGTCGTCAAGGCTCAGGTACATGCCGGTGGCCGCGGCAAGGCCGGCGGCGTCAAGCTGGCGCGCGATGCGGAGGCGGTGCGCAGTGCCGCCGCCGCGATGCTCGGAACGCGCCTGAAGACCAAACAGACCGGTCCCGAGGGCCTGCCGGTGGAGCGCGTCTATGTGGAGTCGGGCTCGGAGATCGAGCGCGAGATCTATCTGTCGCTGACTCTCAATCGCGAGAAGGGCCGCATCGCGCTCATCGCCTCCGCTGCCGGCGGCATGGACATCGAGGAGGTCGCGGAGAAGACGCCCGAGCAGAT